>JGI24770J26754_10000885_pt1 | contig 21743 bp, 26 predicted proteins | sample LakOneMetagenome_FD_26754 | JGI IMG/M metagenome (IMG submission 26754) | reverse complement strand
GTAAAAATAATCTTGTCAAAAGGCAGATGGCTAAAGGCATCTGAAATAGGGCCGCCTCCATTGACTACTGCGACCAGATCTTGCGGAAAAGCTTCTGCCAGAGCTCGTTCCAGAATCTGGCCAAAATTTGAAGACGCGCTGGAAATCTTGATCATGGCATGGTTGCCTGCTGCCAATGCGCAGATTAATGGGCCTATGGATAAAAGTAGGGGATAGTTCCAAGGCGCAATAATGCCGATCACGCCCATAGGCTGATATTGTACCCATGCCTTGGCAGGCTGATGAATCATGGCAACATGACGTTTAGATGGTTTCATCCACTGGCTTAAATGCTTGCTATAATATTTAATATGTTCAAGACAGGTCAGCAGCTCGCCAATTTTAGTTTCACCAATTGAACGGTTGTAATAATCATGATTGATTGCGTCTGCAAACTGGTCCTGATATTTTACCAGTACGCGTCTTAAACGGGACAGGCGGTCAATACGTTCTTTGGCCGAAGGTACCTGATGACGTTGATACGCCAATCTCTGATGTTCAAGCAAGTCTTGCATATGCTGAATATCAGGTGAATGTGGAGTCATTTGAGTTGTTTTTGTTTGACTATTCATGACACGCTACCATTAAATAAAATCTAATATTTAATTTTTTAGAGTAAATGCTCTAAATAGTCAAGTCACTTTATGTGTTAGTCCACTAACTTTTTGAAATAGATGGTTATTAAGAATGTCCCACTCCAAGACCNTGAAAACTAAAGACCGGATTTTGCAGATCAGTTTGCAACTCTTTAATGAGCGTGGAGAGCGTTCTGTAACCACCAACCATATTGCAGCCGAATTGGGAATCAGTCCAGGTAACCTGTATTACCATTTTCGCAACAAGCAGGAAATTATTAAGGAACTGATGGAACAATACCAGAAAGAGACACTCGACATGCTGTCTCTGCCAGATGACCGTCAGTTGAATGCCAATGACAAGATTCGTTATTTTCAGGTTCTTAGCAGCCAGTTATGGGAATACCGCTTTTTGCATCGGGATGTTTATCATCTGGTCGAAAACAATGATGACTTTAGAAAGATGTATCCACGCTTTGCCGGTCAAGTCATGCAGCAGGGCCAGAGAATTTATCAGGCTTTTGTCGATGCAGGGCTAATGAAAATGACTGCTTCAGAAATTGAGGCACTCATTATTAACCTGTGGATTGTGTTGACCAACTGGACCAATTTCCTGTATATGTCTGGCCACATCAGTGACAGCAACCATCTTGAAGAAAAATGGGTATGGCAGGCGCTGCGCCAGATGGTCTTTCTGGAAGGGCCATACCTCATGGGAGAAAGTCGTGAGACTTATGAGCGTCTGCTTGAAACCTTCGGCTCTTCAGAACTGTTTGCCAGCCTGTCTTCAGCAAAATAGCATACAGCTTTTTTCATAACTATTCTGCCCGCCGTAAAAACGCGCTAGAATATGCGGCTTGTTTTTAATTTGACTTATAAGCGATATCAACCGACATGAACATGACCACTGCCAATACAGCACGACTCCTGATTACTTGTGAAGACAAGCCGGGCATTGTGCAGGCTGTATCGAGCTTTTTGTATCATCAGGGAGCAAATATTACCGCACTTGATCAATATGCAACTGAAGCGCAGGGCGGTCGATATTTCATGCGGGTTGAGTTTGAACTTGAACATTTGCAGACCCGTAAGGAAACACTGATCCAGACCTTTGCTGTGAATGTAGCCCAGCGTTATGACATGCACTGGCGTCTGGCTTTTGTCAGTGATGTGAAAAAAGTGGGTATCTTAGTTTCTAAAGTCGACCATGCCTTGCTTGAGCTGCTATGGCGTCATGCCCGTGGTGCTCTGCCATGTGAAATCACCAAGGTGGTATCTAATCATGAGACCCTGCGTTCAGCAGTAGAGAACTTTGGTATTCCATTTGAAGTGGTGCCCGTCAATAAAGAAAACAAGCGTGAAGCTTATGCGAAGATTGATGAGTTAATGCAGGGCAATGATCTGTTGGTACTGGCACGTTATATGCAGATTCTGGACGAAGAGTTTGTCAGCAAATGGGAGATGAAAATTATTAATATTCATCACTCGTTCCTGCCAGCATTTGTAGGAGCCAATCCATATCAGCAAGCTTATGACAAAGGTGTAAAACTAATTGGTGCTACAGCACATTATGTCACTGCTGATTTGGATCAGGGTCCGATAATTGAGCAGGATGTAGAACGGGTGAGCCATGACTTTACAGTAGAGCAGTTGCGTGAGCTTGGTCAGGATGTAGAGCGCCACGTANTGGCGCGAGCAGTGAGATGGCACCTTGAAGACCGTATTATTGTAGATGGCAACAAGACNGTTGTTTTTCAGTAAAACTAATTAAAGTCTGACTAAAAAAAGGCATATCTAGGGATATGCCTTTTTTTATTGCTGAATTAGAAAGTTGGTCAAAATAAATTAAATAACGGTTGCAAATGAAAACACTTCTCATTTATTATTGCGATACTTTCATTGTGCTAACCGATGAGCTTTATCTTCTTCTCCTGTTGTATTGAAGTAAAGCAATCTATTAGGTAACAGATTCTTATGAGTCATTCCTCCGTGTCCAGTATGCCCCCTTCTAACCCGATGAAAAAGAAAATTGTCGCAGCTTTAGCCGTGGTAATGGTCGGGCATATCGGTGTGCTTTGGGGTGTGAGCCATCTTAAAACTGCTGATCTTAAACCGATTGAAAAAGAACCTTTACAGGTCCGGTTTGTCAAGATCCAGCAGCCACCTGAACCTTTACCACCTAAACCAAAGGTTGAGCCAAAAAAAGCTGAACCTGCCAAGCCAAAAGAGGTTAAAGAAGTAAAAGTAGTTGAAAAACCTTTACCTCCACCACCGAAAAAGGTTGAGAAGGTTCAGCAGGTGAAAAAAGCTGAAGCACCTAAGCCTGTTGCAAAACCGGTAGAAGCACCGCCAGCACCTTCACCTGTAGCTACCACAACAGTTTCAGAAACTAAAATAGCTAAACCGGCACCAGTACCCGCTGCGTCACCCGCACCTGCTGCTGCACCACCGGCTCCGCCTTCACCACCGTCTCCAAAAACTGTTTCAATTGGCGGAGCAGGAGTACAGTGGAGCCGTTCACCAAAACCGTCTTATAGTAATAAAGACTTACAGGGTGAAACCCGGGTAATTGTGGTACATATCGAGGCGGATGAAAAAGGTTCTATTATTAAAGAGCGGACCCGTATTACCAAATCAAGTGGGATTAGTGCACTCGATGAAAAGATTTTACGCGCAGTGCGTAGTGCAAAATTCAAACCGTATAAAGAAAATGGTATAGCTTATCCGATCCGGGCTGAGCAGCCATTTGAATTAACATTGAATCCTAACGGCTAACATTTTCAGGAGTTCGAGTATGAACTTTTCAGTTTATTGGCAACATGCGGATGCAGTCAGCAAAACACTGTATTTCGTGCTCTTGGCAATGTCGATTGCGACATGGACCATCTTTATTTTACGTCTGATGGGTACCCGCCAACTTAAACAGCAAGCTTATGCTCAACTCTCGCAGGCTTTGGCTAAACTTAAAACCAAACTGGCACCACTCGGTTTTGAGCAGCGTAAAGCAGTCGCTGAACAGGCTCTACTGCGCCAGATTTCTGCCGAGAAAGCTTCTGCAGAAAAAGGTGTGGCAGTCTTGGGGACTATTGCTTCTATTGCACCATTTGTTGGCCTGTTCGGTACAGTATGGGGAATCTTTCATGCCCTGGTGGCCGTAGGTAAGAGTGGCCAGGCCGGTCTTGCTCAGGTTGCAACACCAGTAGGTGAGGCCTTGATCATGACAGGACTTGGTTTGGCCGTAGCGATTCCTGCAGTACTGGCTTACAACATTGCAGTACGTTTCAATCGTGGACTTGCTCATGACCTGCAAGATCAGGCACATAGCTTGCTGATTGATACTATGTTACAGCAGGACAGTAATGTATCTAAAACAGAAGTAAATAATGCTGCACAGCAGCAATATGCTGGAGGTCAGGCTTAATGGCTTTTCAATTGGGTGAAGATAACGATGCTGGCATGAATGAGATGAATCTCATTCCGCTCATCGATATTATGCTGGTTTTGATGATCATCTTTCTGGTGACAGCGACCGTTGCCAACCCATCAATTCCATTAAATCTGCCACAAACCACAGCAGAAATTATCGATCCGCCGCCTGAGGCGATTACAATCAGTATCAATGCCCAGAATCAGGTGGCATGGAATGATCAGATGATCAGTCTTCAAGAGCTTGAAACCCGGTTTGCAGAAGCTGGACAAGCTGAACGTAAACCCACAGTTCAGCTAAGAGCAGATAAAGACTCACGGTATGACACTGTAGCGCAAGTAATGTCTCGTGCGAGCGAAGCCGGGCTCAGCGATATTGCTTTCGTTAGTGATAATTAAAGTAAAAACGTTAAAAAAGCGGCCAGTATAGCCGCTTTTTTTATAGATGTTTTTTATTCAGATTTGAGTAAATCCTGGAATTTATTTCTCAACTTTAACAGTTTTGGAGGAATCATAAAGTTACAGTAGCCTTGGGAAGGGTTTTTGGCAAAAAAATTCTGATGATACTCTTCAGCCTCATAAAAAGTAGGTACCGGACTCAGTTCTGTCACAATATCTAAACCCTCAGCTTTGAGCGCATTAATCATCTGCTGTGCCTGTTGCTGCTGTTCTTCATCAAAATAATAAATCACTGAGCGGTACTGTGTACCAATGTCATTGCCTTGACGGTTTAACGTAGTTGGGTCATGAGTGGCAAAAAATACTTCAAGTAGCTGCTGATAGCTGATCTGCTGCTCATCAAACTCTACCAGAATGACTTCGGCATGATGTGTCTGTCCGCTACATACGGCTTCATAATCCGGATTCTCAGTATGACCGCCTGCATAGCCACTGACGACTTTTTCTACACCTTTGAGTTGCAGAAAAACTGCTTCAACACACCAGAAACAGCCGCCTCCAAATAATGCCTGTTGCATAGTCTTATCCTGTTGAATAGATTTCCTCCACTATAATAAATTTTCATAGAGCTACAATAGAGCTTGTGTGCAACAGACGTAAAAAAGCCCGTCTAAACGGGCAAATCAATCTATTCAATTNTTAGCGTAGTNGGGNTGGACTGCTAAGCTGCATTACTACATTGCCATGACGGTCGANTAACTTTAAGGTTTTATGATAGACCTGATAAGCGCTTACTTTAGCGAGAGCCTCGTTATAAGCTGCAGCAACCTGCTGGTTACTCGGATTTAAACAAGCCATACGGGTGGATGCCATCTGGCCAAAAACCAGCCCTTTATTGGTAAGCTGATAGCTACCCATAATTCGGTTGCAGCCATCAGTGCCGCTAAAACGTTGTGTGGCTGATTCAAGCATCAGGCTTGGGAGAGTCTGGACAGCTTGGCTAGTTTTACCAATCTCAGTATTGCCGATATATGTTACGGTCCAATTGCGATCCAATAATTGTGCTTGAACAACGTCGACAGTAGTATTGCCTTGAGCAGGCATATTCGTACATGCAGTAAATAGAACCGAACTGCCTATCACGCTCGCCATTAAAATCTGTTTAAACATTTTAGCGTTCTCATCATTTATTATGTTATTGACATTAAAGTAAAAACATAACGCAAAATTTAGCTTCAATATGTAGCTTTAGGTGTATTTTCTAAATAAAATGAGTAAAGTCTCACTTTTCAAGGCTGAGGTGAGGGTAAACCCTGACGCATCAGTTGAGAGAACTGTTGAATCTTTTCAGGATTCTGACTGATCTGTTCAGTGCGCGGGTTAATATGCGCATGCTGATACCATTCCTGAATGCTCCATTGATGATCTAGAGCATACAGATCATACAAATACTCTGGTAGATAGCCTGAAGCCAGCAGCCGATAATCTTTGGGTAACTGATACGGGTTAATTGCCTGGACCATATCAAAAATGATGGTAGTACAATTACTGGTCAGAGTGTTATACCACTGCGGTTCTGCCCGCAGTTCATCTGCCGTCTTTAAATATTCTAAAAAAAGAGCTTTACGTTCCGAGGCACTCATCCTGATGGGGAAAAAATATACCTGTTGATGACGAACATTACTGCGAGTATAGATAATATCCTGCTCATCCGAGGCTACCAGGCTCAGTTCGTACTGTCTGAAAAAACCGCCAATCGCTGAAAACTCTTCATTTCTTTCTTTACGAATTTCAATAGAAAAGGTAAGGGGCTCCTGATTGGCAAAATCAAAACTGACCAGGGTATGAGCAATTTGTGGGCCCATCCAGTAAGAGGTGATGATATTAATTCCGGTAATCTGGTTTAAATCAAAATGCCGGGTTTCCCAGCGCTCATGGACTTTACCGTCTGCTTCCCAAGCAAAGTTACGGACATTATGTAAGGTTACTTGATCACCCTGACGCTCGTATTCAAGAAGTCGGGAAACTTCCGGGTTCCAGTCCCGGTCTTGCCGGGCATCCAGTCCTATATACCAAGACAGGGCACCCATAAAACACAAAATATAGATGATACTGTTTATACGGCGGCTAAAAAAATGCTGGCTGGCATAAATACCAAGCACACTAAGCGCAAAAGCGATCCAGCTTCCGATCAGAATCCGGGTAACCAGCCAGCTAACAGGTTCCTGAACCCAGAGTGCCAGACATAACCAGATAGATGAAATAATAACAAACAAGCTAAAGATAAAATGCAGTAACCCTTTGCCTAGAGCAATAAAAAAATCACGCTTTCCAATATTGTGCATAAGTGATCAAGTCAGTCTGAGTCCCTTCTATTTCTGATAGGTTGCAAACTCAAACTCAATTCCGCTTTTGTCATCTTTTTGTGGCGTACTTTGAATCCTTTTAAAAAATTCAGGAATTTCAGGATAATAAGCTTCACCCTGCACATTTAGTTTAACATGAGTAAGCTCCAGACGGTCAGCTATCTCCAGCGTCTGTCTAAAGATTTCTCCACCCCCAATGATGAATAAACTCTCAGGTTTTTCACTGGTTTTCACATCAGTGATGGCCTGTTCTAGAGCATCCTCGATGCTATGTGCAACCTTGGTACCTTCAAACGACCAGTCTGGATCACGGGTAATTACCCAGTTGACCCGTTTAGGTAGAGCACGTCCCATGGATTCCAGGGTCTTGCGGCCCATGATTACTACACCGCCCTGAGTAATCTCTTTAAAATGCTTGAGGTCAGCTGGAATGTGCCAAGGCAGATCATTATTTTTGCCAATACAGCGCTGCTGGTCCATCGCAACTACATGTACAACTTCTAAGCCTTGAAAACTCATACAGCCACCGGTGCCTTGATTGCAGGATGCGAGTGATAATTTATAATGTCAATATCTTCAAATTTAAAGTCAAAAATACTTTTTACTTCTGGATTCAGTTTTAACTGACACAGTTCTAGCGGATCACGGCCCAGCTGTAATCTGGCTTGCTCAAAATGGTTGGCATACAGGTGTGTATCACCCCCGGTCCAGACAAAATCACCAACTTGAAGGTCACAGACTTGAGCAATCATATGAGTGAGCAGGGCATAACTCGCAATATTGAAGGGTACACCCAGGAATACATCGGCACTGCGCTGGTAAAGCTGGCAAGACAATTTGCCATTTTGTACAAAAAACTGAAACAGGGTATGGCAAGGTGGCAATGCAACCTGGCTGGCTTCTTTAGGATTCCAGCCAGAAACGATGAGCCGGCGTGAATTCGGATTGGTTCTGATCTCATTAATTAGCCAGGAAATCTGGTCAAACCCGTTTTGCTGATAACTGCCATCTTCATTCTGGGTCGCACCAAAGTTACGCCATTGATGTCCATAGACTGGTCCCAGTTCTCCGGCAGGACGCCCAAAGCGGGCAGTTTGTTCAGCTGTTGCCCATTCATCCCAGATTGTTACTTTATTATCCTGTAAATATTTCACATTGGTATCGCCTTTTAAAAACCATAACAGTTCAACGACGATAGAGCGAAAATGGACCTTTTTTGTGGTTAAAAGTGGAAAGCCTTTAGAGAGGTCAAAGCGCATCTGATGACCAAATACAGAACGAGTACCTGTTCCGGTACGATCACCTTTATCACCACCATGTTCAAGGATATGTTGTAAAAGGTCTAGATATTGGCGCATGGTTCTCTCACTAGGAAGGGCCTAAGAAAATCGAAGGGCTTAAGAAGATCAGAGATAAGTATCAGCTGACCGTACATATTAGCTTTTTTTAGCCTGACTGAAAACCGCTACATTAAAAGACGAGGTTCATCATGGTTTTATTTTCCAACCACATTCCTGAATATCAACAGAACCGGATATAAAAATAATTACTGAGTAAGTTACTTTTAATAATATTTTTTTACAGAACCTGACTGAATGAAAGGTATAANANCTCTATGAGTATCAAGTTATTCAATGTTATAAGTTTTTAATTATAAAAAATTCATCATAATCATTGAGCTCGCTGTGTTCTTTTTAAAGTAATACAGCTATATCTGGGAGTTTTATGACCACCCTGAATACCATATTGACCAAGTTTGAGCAGGATTCTTCTCATCTTTCAGACAGTTTGATCACGACATTTAAGCAACTTTGCAATTTGAGTAGCGAAATTCCTCATCCTGCAAGCGGCCAGACGTATGAACGCTGGAAAGTTCTGGCAAAAGTCGCGGCAACTAACCTGAATCTGGTGAAATGGTTTGAATCCCATCTGGATGCTTTGAGTATTTTGCATGAGCTTGGTTACAGCAAGGTGCCTGTGGGAGTCTATGCTGTCTGGGCTGCAGAGGGTGGCATACAACCACTTTATTACCAAAATGAGCAATGTTCAGGTAATAAGTACTGGTGTTCGGGTGCAGGGCTGGTCGATTATGGACTCATGACTTATCGGGATACACAGAATAATTCACAGCTGTTAATTGTTGACATGCACCAGCCAGATATTTGCATCGACCATAGTGGATGGAATGCTATAGGAATGGCTTATACCCAGACTGCAAAAATCAGTTTTAATAAAGTTGTTGCACAAACGGTAGGGCAGCCCGGACAATATCTAGACCGATCAGGATTCTGGCATGGTGCTGCTGGTGTGGCAGCTTGCTGGTATGGTGCGGCTACCCGTCTGGCCCATACATTACAACAGGCCTGTCAGGAGAAACCCAATACTTTTCGGCTAATGTATCTAGGTGAAGTAAATAGTGCGTTAGCTACCACCCGTGAATATTTCAAATATGTAGCAGCACAAATTGATCAGCATCCTACGCAAAGTCACGAGCTGATTATTCGGATGTTGCGTATTCAGACTGAGCAGACTGCACAAAAGGTTCTGGACTTGGTTGGTAAGGCATTGGGAGCACGGCCTTTCTGTGAAAACACCATGTTTGCCCAAATGGCAGCAGATTTACCAGTTTTTTTAAGACAAAGCCATGCGGCTTTTGATCTGGAACAGATTGGTGAGCGTTCGGTTATGGAGGATACTACATGGATGTTATAAATAGTCCGGTAGGAGACCGCCTGATCTATGGAAATGGCACGACCAAACGGGCCTGGCAGCAATGGAGCGGGTTACAGTCATTACAGACGCTTGTCCCTGAGCAAGCCTTTCCGGCAGGGCAACGTATACTGATTATAGCACCGCATCCAGATGATGAAATTTTAGGATGTGCTGGCCTGATACAGCAACTCAGTATACTGGAACGTGAAATTCTGCTGGTGGCTGTGACTAATGGTACACAAAGCCATCCGGACTCACAGCTTTATACACCACAGCAGCTGGATCAGCTGCGGCCTCAAGAAAGCCTGAATGCGCTTAAAGTATTAGGCGTGCAGAATCGGGTAAACCGGATTGCACTACAGCTGACAGATGGTGAACTGACTGCTGAGCAGCAAAAGTTGTATGCTGCTCTGAAAGAGCTGGTCAGACCCGATGATATTCTGGTGTGCACATTTGCAAAGGATGGTCATCCTGATCATGAAGCAACTGGTCAAACTGTACAGCGGCTGGCAGATCAACAGCAGCTTAGCTGTTATCAAGTCCTGATCTGGTCATGGCACTGGGCCAGGCCACAGGACAACCGTATTCCCTGGAAATCTGCCTGCAAGCTGGAACTGACAGCCGCACAGCTCAGGCTCAAGAAACAGGCGGTTCAGTGCTTTAAAAGCCAGCTTGAAACAGACCCAAGCACCGGACAGGCACCTATTTTATCTTCACATACGGTAGAGCGAATCCTGATGCCCTGCGAGGTTTATATACATGCCTGAACAGGATTACTTCGATACGCTCTATCATCATAATGATGACCCATGGGGTTATACCCAGCGCTGGTATGAACAGCGCAAACGGCAGATTTGTCTGGCCTTGCTACCCCGGCAAAGGTACGGACGCATATTGGAACTTGGCTGTGCCAATGGGGTTTTTAGTCAAGAGCTGGCCAACCGCTGTGACGAACTGCTTGGTTTGGATGCAAACAGCAAAGCAGTCGAGTTGGCCCGGCAGCGCTTAAAAGGACAGCTACATATTGATATACAGCAGAAACGGATTCCCCAGCAGTGTCCTGAAGAAAAATTTGATCTCATCGTGATCAGCGAGATTGCTTACTATTTAAATGAGAATGAACTGTTACAGCTGATTGAATGGGCACAACGGAGTTTAAATGACACCGGTACTTTGCTGTGCTGTCACTGGCGTTACCCAATTGACGGGTTTAGTTTAAACGGGAATTTAGTCCATCAGCTGTTAAAGCAGCACCTGAAACTTTATCATTATCTTGGGTTAGACGATCCGGATTTTCTGGTCGACCTCTGGACTACAGACTCTGGCAGCTTGGCACATCAGGAGGGACTAATATGATTGGTATTGTCATTCCTGCCCATAATGAGGAAGAGCATCTGTCTGACTGCCTGCTGGCCATTCAACAGGCTGTAGATGAACTGCCGGCTTCCGTTCAGGTAAGAGTTCTGGTGGTGCTGGATAGTTGTACCGATCAGTCTCTGAAACTGGTACAACGTGCAGGTATAAACTACTTGCAGTGTGCAGTGCGCTGTGTAGGCCATGCCCGCGATCTGGGTGTTCGTACTCTCATTGCTACTGGTGCCCGCTGGATTGCCTGCACTGATGCAGATTCGAAAGTAGACCGCTTCTGGCTTAAGCAGCAGCTATCGCATCAGCCTGCTGATGTAATCTGTGGCGTGGTTGAGGTAGATAGCTGGCAACATCTGTCGTCACTTACCCGGCAACGCTATCTGCAGCATTATTGTGATGATATGGATCATCGACATATTCATGGCGCCAACTTGAGTTTTAGTGCCGAGGCCTATATCAAGTCTGGCGGGTTTGGAGCACTAACCTGTCATGAGGATGTAGGTCTGGTGAAAAGAATGTTAAACCTGCAATACAAGGTGATATGGAGTAACCGGGTAAGGGTCATGACCAGTAGCCGCTTAATAGCCCGTACACCTCAAGGTTTTTCGACTTTTCTAAAACAGCTTGAAACCACAGCTTATTGTCCTGAAACCTGAAATGCCTATAGTTCAAATATATATCTAGCGTTCTGGTTGGCGAAAAATTTATTTAAAGCGTCTGGCGCGGTTTTCATAGATCGATACGATAAATATTCCTAATGCAGTAAACCCTAGCACCTGTAATCCCAAAATCATTTTATGTTCATCAGGCAATACATAAAGCAAAATAAGGAAAACAGCAAAAGGTACGCTATAGAGCAAAATAGAAAGGCCATTTTTATAAATATTATTTTGTTTTATTTTAAGATTCAGCTGTCTGAGTAGATGTATTGATATGCCCAACCCGAGACTAAATCCTGTCAATACAGCCGACAAAGCCTGCACAGTAGAACACAGGTAAATCATGGCACAGGTCATAATGCAAACTATCAGCTTAACCTGACGGGTGCAGCGTGCTGAATACCAGAAATCAAGCATTACATATTCTCTTCTGGATTTTTGTTGTTATGTAGAAGGGATAAAGGCGAGAACAGACAAACGGCCAGTGCCATAAAACCAATTCCCTGTGCACCTGGCAGTAAAATTTCGCCCTCTTTCATGTTCATAAAAATCAGGGCAAGCAATAATGCTATGGGAATCCAGGTTAACAGACGATAGAGCAAGCCAGCGGGCTGCCCGGCTGCAAAGTGCATTTTGCAGTAACGACAGATTAAAAAAATGATACCTGTGCCCGAAAACATTAAAATAGCGTCTAATGCCAACGGCTGCATCCCATACAGCACAGCAGTAATTATTGCAATAGACACAAAGATCAGCAATTTACGTGCGATGGAAACTTTAGGATCAAACCAGAACTCAAGCATAGTCTTTTGAAATCAAGCAGAACAGCTCAGAACTTTAGCATAAAAAAGAGGAGCAATTGCTCCTCTATGTATCAGGTGTTTTTCTGTGGACCCCAGTCATAAATTTTTCTGTGGTAGGCGTACCACATCATCCACAGGCCGATCAGTATCATTGGCAGGGTCAGGAACTGACCTTTACTCATCCAGCCAATAAAGAGCTGGCCATTGTCCGGTTCACGGAAGAACTCAACCACAAAGCGTGCAATACCATAACCGATCAGGAACAGCGCTGAAACTGCCATACGTGGACGTGGCTTGGAACTAAACCACCACAATACGATAAACAGAATCAGACCTTCACCTAAAGCTTGATAGAGCTGGGATGGGTGACGTACCAAATTATCTACATGCGGAAAAACCATTCCGAAGGGATAGTCTGGATTGATAACTGGACGACCCCAAAGCTCACCACCAATAAAGTTTCCGATGCGTCCAAACATCAAACCAGTGGGGACACATGGCGCAATAAAGTCCAGTGTTTGGAACCAGGTTTTCTGATATTTACGGCACCAGAGCAGCATTGCTAGCATGACTCCCAGAAAACCGCCATGGAAACTCATGCCCCCGGTCCAGACCTCGAATAACCAGAGCGGGTTTGTCAGGAACTGATCAAGTCCGTAAAAGAACACATAACCCAGCCGTCCACCGATCACAACACCAAGTGCGCCGTAGAAAACCAGATCAGATACCATATCGGTGGTCCAGCCTACACGCTGTTTAACCCGGTAGCTGGCCAGTCCCCAAGCAAACAAGAAGGCCAATAAATACATCAGCCCATACCAGTGAACTTTTAAAGGACCCAGTGCCAGCGCGACTGGGTCAATACTCGGATAGGTCAGCATTACAGCTCCTTTATGTATTCGTTTTGCACAGATTCTAGCGGAATGTTTCTAAAAATGTTGTACATTCAATGTGTAAAGATCATGAGAGATGCCTATGTGTATTGTGGCTTTAGCCTGGCAAGTGTTAGATCATATGCCATTATGCCTGATTTCTAACCGGGATGAATTTTATCAGCGACCTACGCAAGTCTTGAATCACTGGGAGAACAGTCCGGTTATAGCTGGCAAAGATTTACAATCTGGTGGTACGTGGATGGGCATTACAGCATCTGGACGNTGGGCAGTGATNACCAATTTTCGTGATGGCANAGACCGGCAGCATTATCCGACCTCGCGTGGTCATTTAGTGCAGGCCTTTTTGGAATCTGAGCAGAAACCCATTCGCTTTGCTCAGATGCTTGAGAAACAACAGCAGGAATATGCTGGTTTTAACCTGGTGATAGGAGATCAAACGCAGGCAGTATATATGAGTAACCGAGGCGAGGCTCCTCAGGTGCTGGCCAGTGGCGTATACGTAATTTCTAACGGGCTCATGAGCGACTCCTGGCAAAAGACCTTGCATTTACGAAAGCGCTTTACCCAGGAATTTTTACCTATGCTCCAGCGTCCTGTTGCTGAGCACATACTGGAGTCAGCTGTCTGGGATATTTTAGAAGATGAGCGCAAGGTAGATCAGAATGCCCTGCCAGAGACGGGTATCAGTCAGGATATGGAACTGCTACTTTCTTCTACTTTTATTCAAAGCCCGATGTACGGAACCCGGTGTTCAAATTTTTTAAGGTTGTACCATCATGCATGGAATTGGCTGGAAAAGACTCAGCAAGGAGAGCAGAGCGGGCAGATTGTGCAGCAGCGGATTTCTCTGACTCAACAAAAATAAATATGCCGGTCAATAGGCCGGCATATTCATAAAAAGAGGATTAACCCGCAATTGCGCCGCCGTCTTTACGGGTAATTACGACAGTTGCCGAACGTGGGCGGGCTGTAGTGTTATTCCGGTCAGTTTGGGTTGCCGGCCAGTGACTTGCAGGAGTTACATAGCTGGCAGAGTCTTCGCCCGGATGCTGCACATTAATGAAAATAGCTTTGTAATCAGGGGTCATGGCNATCCCGGTAATTTCACACTGTTTTGGCCCTACCAGGAAACGGCGCAGGGTTGAGTCTGTTACTTTTGCACCCATTAATGTCTGCTGTCCGCTTGAAGTAGTTGCGGTAGTACCATCACCAATCTGACCTGGCAAAGCAGCAAGCATCATACAGTTTGTGACATCGGTATAAGCTCCATCATCTGTTTGAATCCAGAGCACACCACGCGGGTCAAACCACATTCCGTCCGGTGAAGACAGATCATTGTTATCAGTCAGACCAGACAGGTTAATATTTGATGCCATAGAGGCTTCGGCACCAAACAGATAAATATCCCACTTGAAGGTTTCAGCTGTAGTTTTATCATCGGTTTCTTTAAAACGGATAATATGACCATTTACGTTGCCACTTTGAGTCTTTTTGTCTTTAAGGTCATCATAATTACGCGGGTTAGCTGCATCTGTCGGGTAACTGGTTCCCCGATTCGAGTTGTTGGTCAGGGTAACGTAGATTTCACCATTTACCGGATTAACGGTCGCCCATTCTGGACGGTCCATTTTTGTTGCGCCGACAGCATCCCCCGCTAAACGGGCAAATGTCACCACATCGGCTTGAGAGGTGAAGGGATAAGTACTGCTACTTTCATTCAGACCATTTTTACCATAGCTTAGTTCAATCCACTGGCCTGAACCATCACTGTTAAACTTGGCAACATACAGTTTTCCTGAGTTCATGTATTTATCGCCAGCAGTATAGCCGCGGTTTACATCTTTCGGGTCCCATACTGCACTCGAGACAAATTTATAGATGTATTCGCCTTTAGAGTCGTCACCCATATAAAATGCCAAAGGTTGGCCCGCTACTGCACGGCAGGCACTGTCTTCATGTGCAAAACGGCCTAAAGAAGTACGTTTAACCGGTCTCTGACCGCCATCAAACGGGTCAATCTCGACCATCCAGCCAAAAGTATTGGGTCCGTTACGATAGTCCTGAGTAGGCTGATCCGCTTTTACATCAGCATTCCAGCGGTCATATAGATCCTGTGACTCAACCTGTCCAATGACAGTTTCCCAAGCATAGCGTGAGCTTGCGCCCAAATAGACTGGTCGACCCTGATCATCAATATTTGGTATTAAATTACCATTTGAATCTTTTCTATAAACAATTTTGCCATCTTCACCCTTTTTAGGAGCGCCCTGCTCATCCAGCTCATAAAGATAAGGTTCGTCTTTTTTTAGTCCCAGACCATAACGTTTTAATGCGATTTTCTCGGCATTTGTACGTTGGTACTCGTCATGTCCTGAACGCTGGAAATAGCCAATAAAGTTTTCTTCGGTAGTTAAATAAGTACCCCAAGGTGTATAGCCATTGCCACAGTTGTTATGTGTACCACGTGTTTGACGTCCGGCAGGTGAAAAACGTGTAGCAAGCAGACTGGAACCTGCAGCAGCACCGGCAAAATCCATTTCTGTTGAGGCAGTAATACGGCGGTTAAAAACAGAGTTTTTAACAATTTCTACTTTTTGAGTTGCCGGGTCCTTTTTAATATGGACTACAGATACGCCGTGCGCATTGGTTTCACGAATAACTTCATCCTCAGGACGGCGTCCTTCAACCTTGGTTGGACCTTTAGGATGAAGGAAGGTCTGGTTGATGTATTCATGGTTCATTACCAGCAAACCTTGTGCTGAGACCGTATCATCAAAGCGGTCTGTAGCGCTGTTTAAACCAAAGAAATGCATACCATCATGGCAGTCACCAGAACGGAACTGGAAGCTTGGACCAGGTGGAATATCATTATCATTCCAGTCCCCAAGCATTGGATTAATTGGGTCTCCCAACGCATAGATTACAGTAGCTTGATAGCCTTCAGGTACAGTCACAATGTCATCCAGATTTTTAGCCACTGGAGTAAATGAAAGTTTGCTAGGCTTCTGGTTAGGGTCATTCGGAGTAACTGGTGCTGTTCCGCTATTACTATTGTCGTCATCATCATTACAGCCAGTCAGTGTAGAAGCCAGCGCCAAGGCAACTGCTCCACTTGCTGTCTTGGTAATGAGACTGCGGCGCGTCATGCGTTGCTCTAAAATGTCACGGAAATGGATATTAGATGAAGTATTATTATCAAGTTCTTGATCTTCATGATATGGCGTCAGCTGCGTCATGTTTTTTTCCTAAATACAAGTAAGGTGTTGTTAAGTTGTAACTAAATTAGGTGATAAATATGACGGGACCTTGACGGTTAAGTGACATTCAGGTGAAGAAAATAAGACAGTATGATGAAAAAAGCAGACCGAAGTCTGCTGAAATAAAGTTGAAGATCTTAGACTGCTCTACGCCTTTCAATGAGTTTTCCAAAGAAAAGTCCAGCTTCGAAAAGTAGCCACATTGGAATAGCCAGCATAACCATGGAAATTGCATCTGGTGGAGTAACAAACATGGCGATAAAAAAACACCCGACAATGATAAAACGTCTTTTCTCGACCAGTTGTTGTGTAGATACAACCCCAATCAAAATCAGAAGCAAAGTAATAATCGGAATTTCAAAAGTCAGTCCAAATACCAGGAACAGTTTCAAACAGAAAGCTAGGTAACTATTAATGTCTGTCATCGGTGCCACTGTTTCAGGTGACACACTCATGAAGAAATGCAGAATTGAAGGCAGAGCAACAAAATAGGCAAATGCAATGCCGGCATAAAACAAGCTGATACTTCCTACCAATAAGGGCAGGGCTAAGGATTTTTCTTTTTCATATAGCGCCGGTTTTACAAATGTCCAGAGCTGATAAATGATAAAGGGCATGGCAATCATGAGGGCGATAAAGAAATTCAGCTTGAAGGGCGCCATGAACGTCGCGGTTACATCGGTCGCAATCATGGTTGACGAGCTGGGTAACTGGGCCCTTAGTGGTTCTGAAAGTAGCTGATAAGTCCGGTTTGCAAAAGGCAGCAGACAAAAAAATAGAGCAATCAGAATAGCAACAATTTTAAAAAGATGGCGGCGCAAAATCATTAAGTGCCGGGTAATGGGCATCTCTTCAAGTTGGGCTTGCGACTGCTCATTTAATATTGGGCCTGGGAGCTGTGAAGGAGAAAGTTGACTCATACAGCCACCTTGAGTTCAGGATAAGAAGACTGTACAGGGCTTTCTGGCTGTTCAGTAATTTGGCAAAAGCAGGCCAGCCGTTCTGGTTGACGAGTCAGAACCAGAGACGGGGCTTGTTCAATAAAAAAGTACTGCGTGGATAAATTTTTATTATGAGTATTTGCATGTTCTTGTAGAGCGTTATCTGCAAAGTTTTTCTGTTTTTGTAGTTCATGCATCTGGGCTTGCATTTTCTGTTCCAGCTCTTGAATACGGACCATTTCCTGCTGCATCTGCTCACGGAGTTCTGAAAGGCGTAATTCACGGTCCAGATCAGCCTGTACATTACTGACCATACGTTTGATCTTGCCATACCACCTGCCAGCAAAGCGTGCTGCCTCTGGTAACTTTTCCGGCCCAAGCACCAATAAAGCAATGATGCCAAAAGCCAGCAGCTCAGTCATACCAATATTGAGCATGAAAAATACCCTAGTGTTTTACAGTTGAATTTGTGTCAGCACTAATATTTTGGTGTTCAATAGTGCGCGGTTCCTGAAGAGCTACAGTTTGCTGCTCATCTTCGCGGATAGATTTTTTAAAGTCTTTAACTGCACCACCGACATCTTTACCTAAATTTTTAAGTTTTGACGTGCCGAACAGTAAGATAACAACAATTGCAAAAATGACCACATGCCAAATAGATAGTCCAGCCATAGAAAATTCTCCTGTTTTAACTAGAAGATATCTCAACAGGTCTGTATGACAGCCTTGTGACTTATATATTGCAGTTTAAAGACAGCCTGCTATTTAGAGCATTTAATTAATGTTAGTGCTACCATAGCGCCACAACACCAGAGGAAAACCACGTGGCATTGCTTTTACCCCTTTTTGCATTTTTATGTGGTCTGGGACTGGCGACAACTGCATATGCCTCTGCATTAAAAACTGTGCTCGCAACCCTGCTGGCACGAGTATTTATACCCGCTGTCATTATTTATAATATGGTGTTTTATCAGACAGGCAGCCTTAGCCTGATGATATTTAGTTTTATTGTCGCGGTAATTCTATTTTATTTTTTCTGGCTCATTTCTCAAGACAAGCTCCAGTCTTTATGTTTTAGCTATGTAAATATGGCTTGGCTCGGTTTTCCTTTTGCGATTGCTTTATTTGGGCCTGAAATCAGTGCACCAATGGTAGCTTTATATATTGGCGGTTCAATTTTTGGCAACATCTGGGCAGTGACTGCGGTCAGTTCGGAGCAGCAGTCCTGGAAGAGTATTTTGCAAAAAGTGCTTCAATCACCACCAGTAATTGCCCTGACTATTGCTGTATTGTGCCGCTTATTCGGTTTTCAGTATATGCCTGAGCATAAATGGATTGATATGCTTTACGGTCTGGCCAAAATCGGTATGAGCTTTGCGGGGATGTGCGTGCTAGGCATGTGGCTGCGCCGGACGAAAGTTCAGCTAGACGATATAACTTATAGTGTAAAACTGGCTGTACTTAAACTGTGCTGTGGACTGGTTTTATGTAGTCTGACTTATTTTTTTATTTCTATTCCACATATCGGGCAGTATATAGGAGTCATGTTTCTACTGTTCTGTTTGCCGCCGGCGGCAAATATTGTGGCGCTAGAAACTCATTATCAGGGTACTGGAATCTCTGCCAAGTATATTGCTTCAGGTACTATGGTGAGCTGCGCAATTATTCTGATTTATGGTCTGCTACTACACATCGTTTAAAGTTCCTTTCTTAAAGAAAAGGAACTTTTCACCCTTTAAAACGAATTTAAACTGTGGCTTATTGATGATTCTGCAAACTTCGTTGGAATAACTGCATGGCCTGCCCGCGATGACTGATTTTATTTTTCTCTTCTTTTGGCAGCTCGGCACTGGACAGGCCAAGTTCTGGTAACCAGAACAGGGGATCATAACCAAAGCCATGTTCACCACGTGGTTTTTCCAGAATCTCTCCTTGCCACACGCCCTCAAAAATTTGCGGTAGCGGATCTTCAGCATGTTGTACTAAGGCCAAAACACAGACAAACATGGCTTCAACCGGTTCTCCGGGTCTTCGCAGAGATTTTAATTCTTCCAGTAAGCGAGCATTATTGGCTGCATCATTCCCATGTTCTCCAGCATAGCGAGCCGAGTAGATACCGGGTGCTCCATTTAAAATCGGGACACAAATCCCCGAATCATCGGCAATCGCCGGTTTGCCAGAAATACGTGCAGCATGACGGGCCTTAATAATGGCATTTTCAACAAAGCTCAACCCGTCTTCAATTGCATCAGCAATATTTAGCTGACCTTGAGGAATGACCTCAACTGGAAGTGCCAGCTGTTCAAACAGTTTTTCAAACTCGGCAATTTTCCCTTTGTTGTTACTGGCCAGAACCAGACTTTCCTGAGATAACCATGTATTTGCAGACATTTTATTGTGCTCGTCACTTTAAGAAACAGTTTAAATATTTTACCTCAAATCGAATGCTTTATTGAGACCATAAAAAAGCGCCCGAAGGCGCCTTAAATACAAGCTTCAAATTATTGGGCCTGAATCCATTTGTCTGCACGGTCACGTGCCATACGAATCTGTTCCTGGGTAAGGTTAGCTGCCAGTGCAGTTTTCTTGCCCTCAGACAGATTAATAACTTTAGTGTCGAGCATACCGTCGCGGGTAGACAGTTCATACCACTGATAAGCACCTACATAGTTCTTTTTCTGCTCTTCCATCATTGCCAGGTTAAAGCTGGCACGGTTGTCACCGCTGCTGGCGGCTTTTTCAAAATAACGGCGAGCCAGAATCTCATCTTTTTTTACGCCGATCCCGTCTGCATACATCCGGCCCACATTCAGTTGGGCAGCAGACAAACCTTGGTCAGCGGCAGCTTTAAACCAGGCAAATGCCTGCTTTTCATCCTTTTGAATATCTTTACCGTACTGGTAATGGGTGGCTAAATAGAACTGGGCACCTGGCTGGCCTGCTTTTGCAGCTTTAACCAGATCATTGATCCCCATAGTTGAATAACGCGCTGCCTGGGCTGCTGTAGATTGTTGTTGTGGAATATAGTCAGCATGCGCCTGGATAGTTAAAAGTCCAAATACCAATGTGCCAATTAAGGTCGTTTTTTTCATAGAGCGCTCACTCGATAAATAGCGACTTCACCAAACAGATTCGGAACATGTTTACTCAGTAAACTACCTTGCTGATTCCCATTCACGGCGAGTCGGTTAATAATTTGGATATCATTTTCCGCGCATAAGGCTTCAAAATCGCGGAACGTACATAAATGAATGTTTGGGGTGTTATACCACATATAGGGTAGAGCATCCGAAACAGGCATTTTCCCTTTAAGAGCCAGAAAAGAACGGGTTTTCCAGTGGGCGAAGTTCGGGAAAGTAATAATAGCCTGTTTACCTACACGCACCATGTCACGCAGTAACACATCTGGTGCATCGACCGCCTGTAAAGCCTGTGCCATGACTACATAGTCAAAAGACTGATCATCAAAACGGCTCAAACCCAGGTTCAAATCCTGCTGGATAATATTTAACCCGCGACTGATGGCAATTGCAATCTTTTCTTGATCAATTTCTAGTCCATAGGCCTGAATTTGATGCCGGCGGCTCATATGGGCCAGTAATTCTCCATCCCCACAGCCAAGATCAAGGACTTTGGAGCCCGGTTTGATCCAACGTTCTGCCAGCTGCTGATCAATACGCATTATACCGTCTCCTTCGGGGTGGACTTCAGGTGTTCTTCGCCGCCAAGAAAAGCACGCAAGGTTTTTACATAAAGCGGAATCGGGAACAAGAACGAGTCATGCCCCTGTTCAGCGTCAATATCCAGATAACTGACCGGTTTATGATTGGTAATCAGAGCTTCTACAATTTCTTGTGAGCGCTTTGGAGTAAAACGCCAGTCTGTAGTAAAGGAAATGACCAGAAAACGGCATTTGGTTTGGCTCATGGCCCGGGTTAGGGACTCTTCATATTCACGGGCGGGATCAAAGTAATCCAGAGCTTTGGTCATGATCAGATAAGTATTAGCATCAAAATTACGGCTAAACTGTTCACCCTGATAACGCAGATAGCTTTCAACCTGAAACTCGACATCAAAACCATACATGAATTTTCCGGACTTCAAGTCACGGCCGAATTTTTGCATCATGGCTTCTTGCGAAAGGTAGGTAATATGGCCGACCATACGCGCTAAAATCAGACCGCGTTTTGGATAACTGTCGTGTTCCAGATAGCGCCCATGATGGAAATCCGGATCAGAGAGAATAGACTGGCGTGCGACCTCATTAAAAGCAATATTCTGTGCAGATAGTTTAGGTGCACT
>JGI24770J26754_10000884_pt1 | contig 21744 bp, 18 predicted proteins | sample LakOneMetagenome_FD_26754 | JGI IMG/M metagenome (IMG submission 26754) | reverse complement strand
CGCATTCGCTGGAATTCCTGCGCGAGGTCGCGCACCTGCGCCCGCGCACCAACCTGTTCGGCGCGGTCGCGCGCATCCGCGATTGCCTGGCGAAGGCGGCGCACCGCTATTTCCACGAACAGGGCTACTACTGGATCTCGACGCCGATCATCACCACCAGCGATGCCGAGGGCGCGGGACAGATGTTCCGCGTATCGACGCTGGACATGGCCAACCTGCCGCGCGACGGCAAGGGCGCGGTCGATTTCTCGCGCGATTTCTTCGGCAAGGAAACCTTCCTGACCGTTTCCGGCCAGCTCAACGTCGAGGCCTACTGCCTCGCCCTGAGCAAGGTCTACACCTTCGGCCCGACCTTCCGCGCCGAGAACAGCAACACCACGCGCCACCTCGCCGAATTCTGGATGATCGAACCGGAAATCGCCTTCGCCGACCTCGCCGAGGACGCGCGCGTGGCCGAGGACTTCCTCAAGTACATGTTCCGCGCCGTGCTGTCCGAACGCGCCGACGACATGGCCTTCATCGCCGAACGCGTGCAGAAGGACGCGATCACGCGGCTGGAGAAGTTCGTCAACGCGCCGTTCGAGCGCATCGACTACACCGACGCGGTGAAGCTGCTGCAACAGTCGGGGCAGAAGTTCGATTTCCCGGTGGAATGGGGCCTGGACCTGCAGACCGAGCACGAGCGCTGGCTGACCGAACAGCACGTCGGCCGCCCGGTGGTGGTGACCAATTATCCCGAGCACATCAAGGCGTTCTACATGCGCCTCAACGACGACGGCAAGACCGTCGCGGCAATGGACGTGCTCGCGCCCGGCATCGGCGAGATCATCGGCGGCTCGCAGCGCGAGGAACGCCTCGACGTGCTCGACAAGCGCATGGCGCAGTTCGGCCTCGACCCCGAGCACTACGGCTGGTACCGCGATTTCCGCCGCTACGGCACGGTTCCGCACGCCGGCTTCGGGCTCGGTTTCGAACGCCTCGTCGTTTACGTCTGCGGTCTGTCGAACATCCGCGATTCCATCCCCTACCCGCGCGCGCCGGGGAATGCGGAGTTCTGAGTGATTTTGTTCCTCGCCCTGCTGTTCGTCGCCACCGCCATCGCCGGTTTCTGCGCGTTCGTGATTTTCTGGCCGCTGGCGCTGGTGCACCTGCGCGACCGCCATCCGGACGTCGGCGCGCGGCTCGGGGAAGGCGCGTTCGCCAAGCCTTCGGTCCTGTGGTGGCTGCTCGGCGGCCGCTATCGCCACGACGTGCCGGACCCCGCCTTCACCGGCCTGGCGACGCCGGCCCGGGTCGCGCTCGCCACGATCATCGGCGCGCTGGCGATGGCCGGCCTGCTGTGGCTGCTGTCGGAAATCGTGAAGTGAGCGACGACATGCGCGAGGAATGGTGGCTGGCGACGCTGGGCCGCACCGTGGTCTGGGCGCGTTTGCGCGAACGCGAGGCCGGAACCGCCGAAGTGCTGGATTCGGACGGCAATACCCTGCCCTACGAAAGCCCGGACAGCGCGCGCGCCGCGCTGATGGACGCCGAATACGTCGCGCTCGACGGCCTCGACGGGGAAGACGCCGCGGAGCGCGGTTTCGAACTCGGCGAACTGCAACCGCCGTCGGGCGACGAAGCCACGCTGCGCGAACGCATGCTGCAGCAGTTGCCGCAACGCCACTGACGCCTGCATGTACTTGCCAAGCGCCTTCGCTTCGACCGACCCCGCTTCGCTCGACGCGCTGATCGCGGCCGATCCGTTCGTCACGCTGATCACCGTCGCCGACGGCGTGCCGTGCGTCAGCCATATTCCCGTCCTGCTCGACCGCGAGGGCGACCGTCTCGCGCTTCGCGGCCATTGGGCGAAACCGAACCCGCAGTCGTCGCACACGGGCCCCGCGCTTGCGATCGCGCACGGCCCGCACGCATACGTCTCGCCTTCATGGTATCCGGACAAGGTCGCCGAAACGCGCGTACCCACCTGGAACTACGTCATCGCGCACTTGCACGGCACCCTGGATCGCCTGACCGGCACCGACGACCTTGCATCGATCGTCGCCGACCTCAGCGCACGGTTCGAATCGCATGCCGGCGAAAGCTGGCGTTACGTCGACGACGAGGCGCATCGTTCGCAATTGCGCGGCATCGTCGGTTTCCGCCTGCGCGTCGAAAGAATCGAGCTGAAGGCCAAGCTCAGCCAGAACCATCCCGATGCGAATCGCCACGCGGTGATCGCGCGCTTGTCCGCGCAATCGACCGATAACGCGCGCGCCGTCGCCCACTGGATGCGCGAATCACTCGACGCTCCCCGCGCAAAGGACTGAAATGGACCTCGACCTCGCCGGCAAGCACGCCCTGGTCTGCGGCGCCTCCGAAGGCATCGGCCTCGCCGCCGCGCGCGAGCTCGCCCTGCTCGGCGCCGACGTCACCCTGCTCGCGCGTCGCGAGGATGCGCTGCGCACGGCTTGCGATGCGCTGCCGAAACGCGACGACCAGCGACACGGCTTCGTCGTTGCCGACGCCGCCCGGACCGAGGCCCTGGCGAACGCCGCGGCCGAACTCGCTGCGCGCAAGCCCGTCCACATCCTGATCAACAATACCGGCGGACCGCCCCCGGGTCCGGCGCATGCCGCCGAAATCGCCGCCTACCGCGACGCCTTCACCCGCCACCTCGTCGCCAACCAGGTCCTGGTGCAGGCGTTGCTGCCGGGCATGCGCGCCGCGCGCTGGGGCCGCATCGTCAACGTGATCTCGACTTCGGTGTACGAGCCCATCGCCAACCTCGGTGTGTCGAACACGATCCGTGGCGCGGTCGCGAGCTGGGCGAAGACGCTGTCGAAGGAACTCGGCGCGGACGGCATCACCGTCAACAACGTGCTGCCCGGCTACACCGAAACCTCGCGCATCGCGCAGATCGTGCAGGGTGCGATGGCGCGCCAAGGCAAGCCCGAGGACGACGTGCGCGCGGAACTGGCGGCGAACGTGCCGCTGCGGCGCTTCGCGCAGCCGGGGGAAATCGGCGCGGTGATCGCCTTCCTGTGCTCGCCGGCCGCGGGCTATGTCAGCGGACAGTCCATCGCCGTCGATGGCGGGCGCATGCAGTCGATCTAGCTCTCGACGGTCTGGGAGCGGGTTGAACAGCGGTTGGGCTGTCGAAAGCAGAAGCCGAGACGAACTGTCGAGGCTCCAGCTCCTCCCGCATGGCTTCGACTAAACTTGGCGGATGCTGCGCCTCCCGCACTGGATCGACGGCAAACCCACCGAGCCCGGCAACGGGCGCTGGCTGGACGTATTCGAACCGGCTTCGGGCCAACCCTTCGCGCAGGTCGCCGATGGCGACGCTGGCGATGTCGAAGCCGCGGTGGCGGCCGCGCGCACGGCGTTCCCCGCTTGGGCGTCGCTGCCCAACAGCGAACGCGGGCGCTGGCTGCGCCGCCTCGCCGATGCGCTGGAAGCGCGGCTCGAGGACGTGGCCCGCGCCGAGGCGCGCGATGGCGGCAAGCCGATCGCGCTCGCACGCGATGTCGAAATCCCGCGCGCGGTGTCGAACCTGCGTTTCTTCGCCGACGCGGCCACGCAGTTCTCCAGCGAATCGCACCATGGCGAAGCCGGGCTGAACTACACCCTGCGCCAGCCGCTGGGCGTCGTCGGCACGATCTCGCCCTGGAACCTGCCGTTGTACCTGTTCACCTGGAAGATCGCGCCGGCGCTGGCCGCGGGCAATACCGTGGTCGCGAAGCCGTCGGAAATCACCCCGCACAGCGCGACCCTGCTCGGCGAAATCGCGAGCGGAATCGGATTCCCCGCCGGCGCGCTCAACATCGTGCACGGACGCGGGCCCGAGGTCGGCGAAGCCATCGTCGTGCATCCGGAAACCAAGGCGATCAGCTTCACCGGCAGCACCGCGGTCGGCCGCCGCATCGCCGGCATCGCCGCGCCGATGCTGAAGAAGCTGTCCCTGGAACTCGGCGGCAAGAACCCCACGCTGGTGTTCGCGGATTCGGATTGGCGCGCGCACCTCGACGTGCTGGTGCGATCGATCTTCCAGAACGCCGGCCAGATCTGCCTGTGCGGTTCGCGCCTGCTGGTCGAACGTGAGATTTACGCCGAAGTCCGCGAGGCGCTGGTCGAACGCGCGCTGGCGCTGCGCGTCGGCGATCCGCTGGACGAGGACACGCAGCTCGGGCCGCTGGCCTCGCAGGCGCAGTTCGACAAGGTGTTGGCGGCGATCGATCGCGCGCGCAGCGAAGGCGGCGACGTACTCTGCGGTGGAACCGCGCTGGATCGGCCCGGCTGGTACGTCGCGCCGACGCTCATCGACGGACTCGGTCCGGACTGCGCGACCAATCGCGAGGAAATCTTCGGCCCGGTGGCCACGCTGCAGGCGTTCGATTCCGACGACGAGGCGCTGGCGCTGGCCAATGCCGGCGACTACGGCCTCGCCGCCTCGGTCTGGACCCGCGACCTGCATCGCGCGCATCGCCTCGCCGCCGGACTGCGCACCGGCATCGTCTGGATCAACACCTGGCTGATGCGCGACCTGCGCACGCCCTTCGGCGGCATGGGCCAGTCCGGGCTCGGCCGCGAAGGCGGGCTGGAGGCGATGCGCTTCTTCACCGAACCCCGCAACATAGGAATCGCGACCTGATGCCGACACTCGACACGCTGCTGCGCAACAACCGCGAATGGGCCGAACGCGTTTCGCGCGAGGATCCGGGTTTCTTCGAGCGCCTGTCCAGGCAGCAGGCGCCGAAATACCTGTGGATCGGCTGCTCGGATTCGCGCGTGCCGGCGAACCAGGTCGTGGACCTCGCCCCGGGCGAGGTGTTCGTCCACCGCAACATCGCCAACGTCGTGGTGCATACCGACCTCAACTGCCTGTCGGTGATCCAGTTCGCGGTGGACGTGCTCAAGGTCGAACACATCCTCGTGGTCGGCCACTACGGCTGCGGCGGCGTGCATGCCGCGCTGCACGGCAGCCGCGTCGGCCTCGCCGACAACTGGATCCGGCATGTCGGCGACGTGGCGGAGAAGCACCATGGCGTGCTCGAGGCCATGGGCGACGTCGAACTGCAGCACGACCGGTTGTGCGAGCTCAATGCGCTGGAACAGGTCGCGAACGTCTGCCAGACCACCATCGCCCGCGATGCCTGGGCGCGCGGGCAGAAACTGGTCGTGCACGGCTGGGTCTACACCCTGCGCGATGGCCGCGTGCACGACCTCGGCCTGAACGTCGCCGCCGCCGACCAGCTCGAACCGCAGTACACGGCCGCGCTGGAACGCATCCGCAGCGACCGGGAGGATCGTTGATGTCGGATTCGATCCACGCTTCCTCGGCGCCGAAAGCGGTCGGCCATTACCCGCATGCCCGGCGCGTCGGCAACCTGCTGTACCTGTCCGGCATCGGCCCGCGCGATCCGGCGACGAATGCGATTCCCGGCAACCAATACTTCGCCGACGGGCGCGTGCAACGCTATGACATCGCCGCGCAGGCACGCGCCGTGTTCGCCAACGTGCGCGCAGTGCTGGAAGCCAGCGGCGCGCGCTGGGAGGACCTGGTCGACGTCACCGTGTTCCTGACCGACATGGAACGCGATTTCACCGCCTACAACGCGGCCTGGGCCGAGCATTTCCCCGACCCCGCCGCCGCGCCCTGCCGCACCACGCTGGGCATCACCGCGTTGCCGACGCCGATCGCGATCGAGCTGAAGTGCGTGGCCGTCGTGAAGGAGTGAGCCGATGCTGCCGAACCCGATCAACCTGCAGGCCTGGATCGACGAGCACCGCCACCTGCTGAAACCGCCGGTCGGCAACAAGTGCATCGTCGATGGCGACTACATCGTGATGGTCGTCGGCGGTCCGAACGCGCGCACCGACTACCACTTCGAGGACGGACCGGAGTGGTTCTACCAGCTCGAGGGCGAGATGGTGCTGCGCATCCAGGAGGACGGTGCCGCGCGCGACATCCCGATCCGTACCGGGGAAATGTTCTACCTGCCGCCACGCGTGCCGCATTCGCCGCAGCGCATGCCGGGTTCGGTCGGGCTGGTGATCGAACGCAAGCGCCTCGAACACGAAGACGATGCGCTGATGTGGTTCTGCGTGGACTGCAACCACAAGCTGTACGAGGAATCCTTCCACCTCGTCGACATCGAACAGGATTTCTTCCGCGTGTTCGAAAGGTTCTATCGCGACGATGCGCTGCGCACCTGCGGGCAATGCGGGACGCTGAACCCGCGGCCCACGCGCTACGAGCTGGGCGCGCAGTCCGAGGCGGACATCACCTGACGCCGTGCGCGCACTGCACAGCCTGACCAACCTCAAGCCGCGCGACGTCCCCTGGCGCGTCGCCTTGCGCAACACCGTGGCCGTGCTCGCGCCGCTGGCCATCGGCATCGCCATCGGCCAGCAGGCCGCAGGCCTCGCCGCAACCTCGGGCGCGCTCAACACCATGTTCAGCGACCAGCCCGGCCCGTACCGGCTGCGGATGGCGCGCATGCTCGCTGCCGCGACCGGCGCGGGACTGGCCGCGCTGGTCGGCATCTTCGTCGGCGCTTCCACGCCGTGGGCGCTGCTGGCGGTCGCCGCGTATTCGCTGGTCGGCGGCATGATGGTCGCGCTGGGGCCGATGGCCGCGCGCGTCGGACTCACGAGCTTGATCGTGTTGCTGATCACCGCGGACATGCGCCTGCCCGTCCACGCGGCACCGGGGGTCGCGTTCGCGATCTTCTGCGGCGGCCTGTTGCAGCTTCTGTTCGCACTGGCCGCGTGGCCGCTGCAGCGCTACCGCCCGGAACGCTTCGCGCTGGCCGCGGTGCTGGAGCAACTCGCGCAGGCGGCACGCGCGCCCACGGATCCCAATTCACCACCGCCGGTTTCGCAAGCCGCGGGCGAAGCGGTGGAAACCCTGCACGGCGAATACCGCGCACGCGGGGTGGCGGTGCAGGCTTTCCGCGTGCTGGCCGAAACCTGCGAACGCGCGCGGGTGGAACTGGTCACCCTCGGCGACATCGGCCACCGCATCGACCACGCGATCCTGCGCGAACGCCTTCGCGGCGTCGCCGACGCCTGCGCCGACGTGCTCGACGCGCTCGCAGACGGCATGCGTCGTGCGCAGCCAGTCGATGCCGAAGCGCTGCTCGCGGCGTACACGCGGGCAGTGCTCGCATTCGGCGCCGCCGCGGATGCGGGCATTCCCGTGCGCGACCGCCGCCTCGCGCGCATCGCGCGGGCCCGGGCCGAGGGCCTGGGCGGCCAGTTGCGCGCGCTGGCCCGCAACAGCGTACTCGCCAGCAGCCGCGGCGAGATCGAGGCCCGCGAAGCCGAGGCGCGCCTGCCGGTGGCGTTGCGCCCGGCCGATCCGTTCAACATCCTGCGCGCCAACCTGAAACTGTCCTCGGTCGCGCTGCGCCACGCGTTGCGTTGCACCGTCATCGTCGCGCTTTCCTTCGCGTGCGAACGCGCACTGGCGATGCCGCATGGCGTGTGGCTGCCGATGACCGCCGCGATCGTGCTCAAGCCCGATTTCGGCGGCACCCTGCGCTTCGGCCTGCTGCGCACGCTCGGCACCTTCGCCGGCCTGCTGGTGGCGAGCGTGCTGATCCACTACGGCATGCACGGCGTGGTCGCGCGGCTGGCGTTGATGGGCCTGTTCTGCCTCGGTTTCCGCCTGTACGCGCAGGCCAATTATGCGCTCGCGGTGGCGCTGCTCACGGGATTGCTGGTGCTGCTGTTCTCGTTCGAGGGCGTGGCCCCGGCCGCGGCGCTGGAGATGCGCATCATCGCCACCGTGCTCGCCGCGGCGCTCGCGCTCGGCGCCTACCTGGCATGGCCGACATGGGAATCCGAGCGCGTGCAACCGGCGCTGGCGAAACTGATCGAATGCTACCGGCAGCACCTGCGCGCGATGCTCGCCGGAGACAGGCCGGCGCTGCACGAAACACGCAACGCGGCGCGTTCGGCGCGGACCAACGTGCTCGCCTCGCTGGAACGCCTGCGCGCGGAACCGCGCCTCGCGGCAGGATCCAGGACCGTCGAACGCGCGGAATCGCTGCTGTCGAACGCGAACCGGCTGATCCGTGCGGCGATCCCGATCGAGGCGATGCTGATCGACGGCGCGAAACTGCCGGCGCTGCCGGAACTCGCGCGCTTCGCCGCGGAGGTCGATGCCGCCCTGCTCGCCGTCGCGACGGCCCTGCGCAATGGCCAGCCGCAGCCGGTCGCGTCGTTGCGCCCGGCCGAACGCGCGCTGGCCGCCCGCCTCCGTGCCGACGACGGCGACGACGCAGTGGACGCCGCGCTGGCGGATGCCTGCGACCGCATCGCCGACAGCGTCGACAGCCTCGGGCATATCCTGCGCGGTGTGCGCGCCGGGGAAGGGGTGGCGCCCGCCGCGGCCGGGTAAACTGCACGCCATGCTCAAGATCGACACCCACGCCCATTACCTGCCGCGCGACTGGCCGGACCTCGCCGCGAAGTACGGCGACAACCGTTTCCCGGTCATCCACCACGGCGACGACGGCCGCCACCGCATCTACAAGGACGGCAAGTTCTTCCGCGAGATCTGGCCCAAGACCTGGGATCCGCAGATCCGCATCGACGATTACGCGAACTTCGGCGTGCAGGTGCAGGTACTGTCCACGGTGCCGGTGATGTTCAGCTACTGGGCCAAGGCGCACCAGGCGCTGGAACTGCACCGCGCGCTGAACGACCACCTCGCCCGGACCTGCCGGGATTTCCCGCGGCATTACGCCGGCATCGGCACCGTGCCGCTGCAATCGCCCTCGCTCGCCGTGCGCGAGCTCGAGCGCTGCATGGACGAACTGGGGCTGCAGGGCGTGCAGATCGGCAGCCACGTCGACGAAATGAACCTCGATGCGCCGGAACTGTTCGAATTCTTCCAGGCCGCGAGCGACCTCGGCGCGGCGATCCTGGTGCACCCCTGGGACATGATGGGCACCGATTCGATGCCCAAGTACTGGCTGCCGTGGCTGGTCGGGATGCCTGCCGAACAATCGCGCGCCGCGTGCTGCCTGGTGTTCGGCGGCGTGCTGGAGCGCCTGCCGAAACTGCGCGTGGCGCTGGCCCATGGCGGCGGCAGCTTCCCCTACAGCATCGGCCGCATCGAGCACGGCTTCAACATGCGCCCCGACCTCGTCGCCACCGACAATTTCCGCAATCCGCGCGAATACCTGAAGCGCCTGTATTTCGATTCGTGGGTCGCGGACGACGCGGCCTTGCGCTACCTGCTCGAAGTCTGCGGCCCGGATCGCATCATGCTCGGCACCGACTACCCGTTCCCGCTCGGCGAACAGGTGCCGGGCGAAGGCATCGATCGATTAGGGTTGGGCGAAGCCGAGCAAACTCGACTCTACAACGGCACCGCGCTGGAATGGCTCGGATTGCCTGCATCGAGGTTCCTGTAGGAGCGGCCTAAGCCGCGACCATTCCCGCCATCAACAGTCGCGACTGAACCGCTCCTACACAGACAGATGCAGATGACTTCCTTGTTCACCGACGAATACGCGCACTCCCTCGACGCCGCCGACCCGCTGCGCGCCTTCCGCGACGAATTCCACCTGCCCTTGCACGACGGCGTGCCACAGGCCTATTTCGTCGGCAATTCGCTCGGCCTGCAGCCGAAGGGCGCGCGCGCGCATGTCGAGGAAGTGCTGGACAAGTGGGCGAACGAAGCCGTCGAAGGCCATTTCACCGGCGAAGCGGCGTGGATGCCCTACCACGAACTCGTTCGCGAACCGCTTGCGCGCGCAGTCGGCGCGTTGCCGTCGGAAACGGTGGCGATGAATTCGCTGACCGCGAACCTGCACCTGATGCTGGTCAGTTTCTATCGCCCGACGCGCGAACGCCCGCTGCTGCTGATGGAAGCCGGCGCATTCCCGTCCGATCGATATGCGCTCGAATCGCAGGTGCGGTTCCACGGCTTCGATCCGGCCGAGGCACTGGTCGAAGTCCAGCCCGACGGCGAGGATGGCACGTTCTCGATGGCCGCGATCGAACGCGCCATCGCCGCGCACGGCCCCCGTCTCGCGACCATCGTCTGGCCCGGCGTGCAATATCGAACGGGACAGGCATTCGACCTGGGGGAAATCGCGCGGCTCGGGCATGCCGCCGGCGCGACCGTGGGTTTCGACCTCGCGCATGCGGTCGGCAATTTGCCGTTGCAACTGCACGATTCCGGCGCCGATTTCGCGGTGTGGTGCCACTACAAATACATGAACTCCGGACCCGGCGCGGTCGCCGGGTGCTTCGTGCACGAGCGCCATGCGCGCACGGATCGTCCGCGTTTCGCCGGCTGGTGGGGCAACGACCAGGCCGTGCGTTTCAAGATGGGCCCGCGGTTCTCGCCCACGCCGGGCGCCGACGGCTGGCAACTGTCGAATCCGCCGATCCTNGGCCTCGCGCCGTTGCGCGCTTCGCTCGACCAGTTCGACCGCGCGACGCTTCCGGCCTTGCGCGCGAAGTCCGAAAAACTGACCGGCTATCTGCAATCGCTGGTCGACGCCGGACTGCGCGACGTGCTGCAGGTCGTCACCCCGCGCGATCCGGCGCAGCGCGGCTGCCAGTTGTCGATTCGCGTCGTCGGTGGCCGCGAACGCGGGCGCGCATTGTTCGATGACCTCGGCGCACGCGGCGTGCTCGGCGACTGGCGAGAACCGGACGTGATCCGGATCTCGCCGGTGCCGCTGTACAACAGCTTCGCCGACGTACTGCGCTTCGCCCGCAGCGTGCAGGATTGGCGCGATGGACGCTGACAGGAGCATGACCATCGTCGGCGGCGGCCTTGCCGGCGCCCTGCTCGCCACCCTGCTCGCGCAACGCGGCTGGTCGGTGGACGTGCATGAAAAGCGCGGCGACCCGCGCGTGCACGGCTATGCCGGCGGGCGCTCGATCAACCTCGCCCTGGCCGAACGCGGCCTGCACGCGCTGCGCCAGGCCGGCGTGGACGCTGCGGTGATGGACCGGGCGGTGATGATGCGCGGCCGCTTCGTGCACCCGCTGCACGGCGAACCGGGGCTGCAGCGCTACGGACGCGACGATTCCGAGGTGATCTGGTCGGTGAGCCGCGGCGAACTCAACATCGCCCTGCTCGATGCCGCGCAGGCCGCCGGCGCGAAACTGCATTTCGACCACGGGCTCGAGCGCGTCGATTTCGACGCCGGGCTCGCGCATTTCCGCCAGGCCGACGGCATCGCCACCGCGCGGCCGTTCCATGCGCTGGTCGGCGCCGATGGNGCGGGTTCGACATTGCGTGGGCAGATGGCGCCGCTCGTCGCGCTGAACGAACGCACCGAATGGCTGGACCACGGCTACAAGGAACTGGAAATCCCGCCGACCGCCGGCGGCGGTTTCCGCATCGAACCGAACGCGCTGCACATCTGGCCGCGCGGCCACTACATGTGCATCGCCCTGCCCAACGACGAGCGTACCTTCACCGTCACCCTGTTCATGCCGCATGGCGGCGAATACCCGTGCTTCGACAAGGTGAAAACCGCCGACGAAGCGCAGGCGTTGTTCGAACGCGACTTCCCCGACGCATTGCCGCTGATCCCGAACCTGCGCCGCGACTACGAAGCCAACCCGACCGGGATGCTCGCGACCTTGTACCTCGACCGCTGGCACCTCGATGGCCGCGCGGTGCTCATCGGCGATGCCGCGCACGCGATGGTGCCCTTCCACGGCCAGGGCATGAACTGCGCATTCGAGGATTGCGTCGCCTTGGCCGACGCGCTGGAACGCACGCCNTCGCGCGCGGAAGCCTTCGCCGCGTTCGAGGCGCAACGCAAGCCGGATGCGGAAGCGATCCAGCGGATGGCGCTGGAAAACTACATCGAGATGCGCGACAAGGTCGACGATTCGGCCTTCCTGTTGCAGCGGCAGCTGGAACTCGCCCTGCAGGAACGGCATCCCGGGCGCTTCGTGCCGCACTACGCCATGGTCAGCTTCATGCGCATCCCCTACTCCGTCGCACTGCACCGCAGCGAGGTGCAGCGCGACATCCTCGAGGCCGCGACGCGCGGGCTGGATTCGCTGGATGCCATCGACTGGGCGACGGTGGATGCGGCCGTGCTGGAGAAGCTGGAACCGCTGTAGGGCCGTCCTCGGCCCACCACCGCGGTGGATTCCTATGGCCGCGCCCGAACGGGCGCTCCTACAATGGCCGCATGGCCGCTTCGTTCCTCTTCTACGACCTCGAAACCTACGGCGCCGACCCGCGCCGCAGCCGCATCGCGCAGTTCGCCGCGATCCGCACCGATGCCGACCTCAACGAGATCGAGGAACCGGTCAGCTTCTTCGTCCGGCCCGCCGACGACCTGCTGCCCGCGCCGGTCGCGACGCTGATCACCGGCATCGCGCCGCAGGATGCCTTGCGCGAGGGGATGAACGAGGCCGCGGCCTTCGCAAGCATCTTCGACGAAATGGCGCGGCCGGAAACCTGCAGCGTCGGCTACAACTCGCTGCGCTTCGACGACGAATTCGTGCGTTTCGGCCTGTATCGCGGTTTCTACGACCCCTACGAACGCGAGTGGCGCGGCGGTAATTCGCGCTGGGACCTGCTCGATGCGCTGCGGCTGATGCACGCGCTTCGCCCGGATGGCATCTCCTGGCGCGCGCGCGAGGACGGCGGCGGCACCAGCTTTCGCCTCGAACACCTGGCCGAGGACAATGGCCTGCGCATCGGCGACGCGCACGAAGCGCTCTCCGACGTGCGCGCGACGGTCGGGCTCGCGCGCTTGTTCCGCAATGCGCAACCGCGGCTGTGGGATTACGCGCTGAAATTGCGCGACAAGCGCTTCGCCGGCTCGCTGCTCGACCCGCTGGCGATGACGCCGCTGCTGCACGTGTCGCAACGCTACCCGGCCAGCCGCATGAGCGCCGCGCCGGTATTGCCGCTGGCGAGGCATCCGCGCATCGACGGCCGCATGATCGTGTTCGACCTGGCTTCCGAACCGGACGCGCTGCTCGACCTGGACGCCGAAACCATCCTCGCGCGCCTGTACCTGCGCCGCGACCAGCTCGGCGAAGGCGGGGAACGCATCGCCCTGAAGGAAGTGCACCTCAACAAGTGTCCCGCGCTGGTCGCGTGGGACCACCTGCGCCCCGCGGATTTCGAACGCCTTGGCATCGATGCGGCCATCATCGAAAACCGCGCCGCGCGCCTGCGTGCCGCCGGACCCGCGCTCGCCGAGAAACTGCGCCTGGTGTACGCCGCCGAACGCGAATACGAACGACCCGATGTCGATGCCGCGCTGTACGACGGCTTCATCGACGACGCCGACCGCCGCCTGTTCCCGCAGGTGCGCAGCACGCCGCCGGAAGCGCTCGGGCTGGCGAATTTCGCCTTCCGCGACCCGCGCCTGCCGGAATTGCTGTTCCGCTACCGCGCGCGCAACTGGCCCGAGACCCTGGTGCCGGGCGAACGCGCGCGCTGGGACGATTACCGCCGCGAACGCCTGCTCGCGGAGTCGGGGATGTCGGAATCCACCTTGCCCGCGTTCTTCGCCGAAATCGGCGCCCTGCGCGGCGAACATGCCGGCGACCCGGCGAAGCTGGCCCTGCTCGAACGCCTCGAAGCCTGGGGGCGCGGGATCGAAGCGAGCCTGCGATGAGCGCCTATTTCAACGACAAGAGCTTCAAGTTCCTGCGCGCCCTCGCCCGCCACAACGAGCGCGCCTGGTTCCTCGCGCACAAGACCGAATACGAAACCTCGGTGCGCGAACCGTTCCTGCGCCTGCTCGGCGACCTGCAACCGGCGCTGGCCGCGATCAGCGGGCACTACCGCGCCGAACCCAGGACCGTCGGCGGCTCGCTGTTCCGCATCCACCGCGACACGCGTTACTCGAGCGACAAGACCCCGTACAAGAACTGGCAAGGCGCGCGCCTGTTCCACGCGCGTTCGCGCCAGGTCGAGGCGCCTTCGTTCTACATCCACCTGCAACCGGGCGAAAGCTTCGTCGCCGGCGGCATCTGGCATCCATCCACGCCGGCGCTGCGCAGGATCCGGCANTTCATCGTCGANAATCCCGGCGGCTGGCNGGCCGCCGCGCACGCNCCTGCGTTCCGGCGCCGCTACGACATGGAAAGCGGGGAAATGCTGGTGCGCAATCCGCCGGGGTTTCCCGCGGATTTCCGTTTCATCGACGACCTCCGGCACAAGAACTTCGTCGCCATCCGCCCGATCGACGATGCGGGCATGACCGGGCCGCGCCTGCGCACGACCCTGGAAAAGGACCTGCAGGCGCTGGCGCCGCTGGTGGATTATCTTTGCGCAGCGCTGGACCTGGAGTTCTGACATGAAGAAGTGGTTGGTCGCCCTGGCCGTCGTGCTCGTGTTGCTGCTCGGCTACGGCATCGCCGGGCCCTGGCTCGCGATCCGCGGGATCCACGCCGCGATCGAGAAGCGCGATCCGGGCAAACTCGAACGCTACGTCGATTTCCCGATCCTGCGCGCCAACGTTCGCGCCAAGGTGGCGAAACGCCTGCTCGCGTCCGCGACCTCGCCTTCGGGCCGCGTCGTCGGCGACGACCTGGGGCGGACCATGATCGGCGCGATCAGCGACAAGGCCGTCGATGCCATGGTCTCGCCGATGGGGATCGCCCTGCTGCTCGAAGGCCGTGCGCTGGCGCACCGCGTGACCGGCAAGGAGCCAGGCATCGGCGGCAAGGACGATGCCGCCGACCCGCTGCTGCACGCCAGGACCAGATTCGAATCGCCCTCGCGCTTCGCCGCCACCGTGGACAGCGCCGAAGGCCGCCCGGTGGTGTTCGTGTTCGAACGCAAATGGTTGTCCTGGAAGCTGAGCGACATCCGCCTGCCCGACTGAGTACCCCGCGTCGATCGGGAACACGCTGATCGGGAGCACGCCGATGGGGAGCACGCCGCTCAGGAATTGGCGATGCCGTGCGGGACGTGCCCGGCGGCGACATGCCGGCGCGCGGATTCGATGTTGTGCTGCGAATCGTCGAAGAAGATGTCGGCGCCGAAGGCTTCGAGGAACGCGCCCTTGTCGCGTCCGCCGAGGAACGATGCCTCGTCCAGGCGCACGCCCCACTCGCGCAGGGTGCGGATCACGCGCTCGTGCGCGGGGGCCGAGCGCGCGGTGACGAGCGCGGTGCGGATCGGCGCGGCGTCGCCCGGCGGGAACGCCTCCTGCAGCCGGTGCAGCGCGTCGAGGAAGCCGCGGAAAGGCCCGCCGGACAGTGGTTCGCGCGCCTTCTCCCGTTCGTGCGCGCCGAAAGCCTCGATGCCGTGTTCGCGCGAGACGCGTTCGCCCTCGTCGCCGAAGATCACGGCGTCGCCGTCGAAGGCGATGCGCAATTGTTCGCGCCTGGATTCGCTGGCCTGCTCCGGCAGGATCGTCGCCGCGGCGATGCCTGCATCCAGCGCACGCCGCACCGATTCGGGATTCGCGGACAGGAACAGCTGCGCGCCGAAGGGCTTGATGTAGGGCCACACCGGCGCGCCNGAGGTGAAGGTGGCGCGGCGGATGTCCAGGCCGTGGTGCTGGATGGAATTGAACACGCGCAGGCCGGTGTCGGTGGAATTGCGCGAGAGCAGGATCACTTCGACCCGCGGCGCGCCCGGNGGCGCGATCGCGTTCAGTGCCAGCAGCTTGCGCACCAGCGGGAACGCCACGCCCGGCGACAGCGGCTGGTCCTCGTGCGCGTGCTGGTGCGCGCGGAACGCCTCNACGCCCTCGCGTTCGAACAGGCCGTGGCTGTCCTCCATCGAGAACAGCGCACGCGAGGTGATGGCAACGACGAGCGGCTGGGCGGAATCGGGTTCCATGCCGCCATTCTGCAGCGNGCGGGTCGCAGGCGGCGAGACCGCGTCCCGGCTCAGCCCGGGTTGCGCTGGAACAGCACGCGCTCCGGCCTGTGCAGGGCGAACCCCTGGGCGTAGTCGATGCCCATGTCGCGCAGGATGCCCAGCATCGCCTCCGAAGAGACCCATTCCGCGACCACGGCCAGTCCCTGCTGGTGGCCGATCTCGGTCACCGCGCGGACGATGGATTGCGACATGCGGTCGTGCTCCAGGCCCTGCACGAAACTGCCGTCGATCTTGACCATGTCCAACTCGAGGTTCTTGAGATAGCCGAACGAGGACATGCCGGCGCCGAAGTCGTCGAGCGCCACCTTGCACCCGAGCGCGCGCAGGCGCGACACGAGCTCGCTGGAGGCGGTGAAATTGCGCATCGCCACGGTTTCCGTGATCTCGAACATCACCCGGCCCGGATCGACGGCGCGCGCCTCGAGCAAGCCGGCGACGAATTCGACGAAATCGGCGTCCTCGAGGCTCGATCCCGACAGGTTGATGGCGCAGGACTTCAACTCGCTCCCGACCGGATGCAGGTGGTCGATGTTCGCGAGCGCGTGCTGCACCACCCAGCGGTCGAGCAGCGGCATCAGGCCATAGCGCTCTGCAGCGGGGAGGAAAGCGCCGGGCAGCACTTCGCGGCCGTCCTCGCCGCGCAGCCGCAGCAGCAATTCGACGTGCACGCCGGGCGCCGAGCCCGGCTGCAGCGCGTGCAATTCCTGGTAGTCGAGCAGCAGGCGGCGGTCGCGCACGGCGTCGCGGATGCGGTTGGCCCATTCCATCTCGGTCAGGCGCCGTGTCACGGCCGCATCGTCCTCGGAATGGAAGTGCACCCGGTTGCGGCCCGCTTCCTTGGCGAGGTAGCAGGCCGCGTCCGCGTGGGCGAACAGTTCCTTCAGGGTCGAGGTGCCCAACAGCATGACCGCGCCGATGCTCGCGCTGATCATGTAGGTGCGCTGGTCCCATGTGAAGACGAAGCTTTCCAGGCTCCGGCGCAAGCGCTCCGCCGCCTGCATGGCGGCTTCCATCGTCGCCACCCCGTCCAGAAGCACGCCGAACTCGTCGCCGCCGAGGCGGCCGAGGAGATCGTCCGGCCGCAACTGCTCGCGCATCATCGTCGCCAGCTGTACCAGCAGTTCGTCGCCCGCGCGATGCCCGGACGTGTCGTTGATCAGCTTGAACTGGTCGAGGTCGATGAACAGCAGCGCGCCGTTGCGAGGCGTCGGCTGCGCCAGCATGTCCTGTACCCGCGCCTCGAATTCGCGCCTGTTCAGCAGGCGGGTCAGGCTGTCGTGGCTGGCCTGGTAGCTGAGCCGCTCGGTCAGGCGCCGCTGCTCGGAAATATCGGTGGCCACGACCAGCCACATCGCGGCATCGTCGAATTCGATCGGCGCCACCGACGCGCTCGCCCAGAACGGGTCGCCATCCGCGCCCAGCATGGCCACATCCGCCGAACGCAGCGGATCGCCGCCGTCGCGGCAGAGTTCGGCCAGGACGTCGTCGTCCAGCACGTCCGCGAGCAGGTCGCCCTGCCCCGGGCCCGGCAGGCGCGCCCTGGCAGCCGCGTTGCGGTAGACGATGCGCTCGTCCTCGCGGCGCGCCACCAGCACCAGGCAGGGCAACAGTTCGTTGAGCTTACGGAAGCGCTCTTCGCTGGAACGGAAGCGCTCGCTCATCGACACACCGAGCGCGATGGCCCGCTCCCGCGTGCTGACCAGGGACCAGGTCAGGGCAGCGAGCAGGAAGCTGATGACCAANCCCAGCCAGAACAGGTTCTTCCACGCGGCATCCCCGGGCGCCCCGGTACGCGGGAAGACGTGAACTTCCCAAGTGCGCCCGCCGAACGCCACGCGCAGGATGCTGGCCGTGGGGGATCGTTCCCCATGCTTGTAGAGGACACGGCCGCCCGCGGTCGCGTCGCGCACTTCGAAGCCGGCGACGGTTGGCGGATCCACCGGCATCGCCGCCGCAATCAGGTCGGCGATGCGGAACGAGGCGCCGATGGAACCGACCAGCAGGGCGCGACGCGCCTCGACGCCGGGGGGAATGCCTCCGGAGGCGTAAACCGGCAGTCGCAGGATGAAGCCGTCGACCTCCCGTGTGCCGNTCCCGCTCTGGCGCAGGCGGAATGGCGCCGACATCGCGATGCGGTTGCTGTCGCGCGAGCGCAGCAGGGCTTCGAGGTTGTTCGGCTGGTCGACCACGTCCAGCGCGGCAATCGTGGCGTTGCCTGCCGCCGGGGCATACATCGTGGTCACGTAATGGTCGCCATCCGCGCGCCGCTCGCGTTCGGCATAGGCCAGCGCCTGCAGGCTGACCCGTTGCGCGTCGGCTTCCAGGTTGGCGTAAACCATGGCGAATTCCGCCGGAGTGACCCGTTCGGACGCCATGAATACCGANTGGAATGCGCGGATCAGGTGTTCGCAGTTTTCCAGCCGCAGGCGCACGCCATCGCCGATCCGCACCACGTCGGCGGCGAATGCCGCACCAGAATCGCGCTCCTGGCGGCGTTTTTCGCCGAAGGCATACCAGGAGCAGGTACCCAGGCACAGCACGAACACGAGCAGCGCCCAGGACCAGGACCGCAGACGATTTCGCGGTGGGCGGGGAATCGGCGCGAGGTCGGGGCGTTCGAACGACATGCTTCCTGCTCCGTGGCGATCGTGTCTGGAGCGCGCACGCGGCGCGCGGGTCCATGTGCGTGGAGACGACGCCCGATTGTGCCGCAAGCGCCGGGCTGAGGCCGTCATCCGCCGGGACAACGCGATGATGGGCGGTCCGCCAGGGTGGTTCGGTGACGGCCATCGCAGCAAGCGTGGCCTGATGTGCGAGCCCGACGGCTGCGTTACCCGCCCGGATGCACGAGTCCATGCTCCGGCGCGCGGCGCCACGGATTCGGCGGTCAGGCAGGAACCGCGCCGACCGGGCTATCGCCTCGTGCGCTGGACGCGTGGAACGAAATCCGGCTCTGGTCGCGGCGCATCCCGCCAAAGGCATCTGCGGTGCCGCATTCCTTCAACCGCGACGACGGCGTGTCGCCGTCTCGCCCGTGGCAGGCAGCGCGGGTATCCTCCCGCGCTTCCGGGGGAAATGCTCAGGCGCGGCTGTTACGCCCGCCACCACGACGCCGGCCCTGTGCTTCCTTGCGCTGCGGCGTCCCGGCATGGGCATGCGCGGCGCGGTCCTGCGGCTTGCCGTGCGCGCGATGCGCCGGCTTGCGCGGCGGATGCTGGCCGCCCGGCTTGTGGTTCGATGCGCGCTGGCCACCACCGTTCTTCGGAATCGGCGCGTCGAGGCGGATCGGGCGGCTGGGGGCGTAACCCGCCACCGTCTCCATCACGATCTCGGCATTGAGCATGCGCTGGATCTGGCGCAACAGCCCGCCCTCTTCCGGCGACACCAGCGACAGGGCTTCGCCGCTCGCGCCGGCACGGCCGGTGCGGCCGATCCGGTGGATGTAATCCTCCGCGACCATCGGCAGGTCGTGGTTGATCACCAGCGGCAGCTGCGGGATGTCGAGGCCGCGCGCGGCGACGTCGGTCGCGACCAGCACGCGCACCTTGCCGGCCTTGAACTGGTCCAGCGCCTTCTGCCGCTGCGCCTGGCTCTTGTTGCCGTGGATCGCCGCGGCCTTCAGCCCTGCGGTTTCCAGCTGCTCGGCGAGGCGGTTGCAGCCGTGCTTGGTCTTGCCGAACACCAGCACCTGGTCGCCGTGGCGCCGGCTGAGGATTTCGATCAGCAGCTCGCGCTTGCGCGCGGCGTCGACCGGATGCGCGCGATGCACGATGGTTTCGGCGATGGTGTTGCGCGCGGCCACCTGCACCTGCCGCGGGTTGCGCATGAACTCCATCGCCAGCGCCTTGATCTGGTCCTCGAAGGTGGCCGAGAACAGCAGCGTCTGCCGATCCTTCGGCACGCGGTTGACGACGCGCTTGATCGCCGGCAGGAAGCCCATGTCGAGCATGCGGTCGGCTTCGTCGAGCACGAGGATTTCGACCGCGTCGAGCTTCGCGGTGCCGCGCTCGAGGTGGTCGAGCAATCGGCCCGGGCAGGCCACGACGATGTCAGCGCCGCGGCGCAGGTTGTCGATCTGCGGCTGCATGCCGGCGCCGCCGAAGAGCGTGGTCACGTTGAGCCGCAGGCCACGGCCGTAGGCCTTGAGGCTGTCGGCGACCTGCACCGCCAGTTCCCGCGTGGGCACCAGCACCAGCGCGCGCGGCTTGCGCGGGCCGTTGGCCGGGGTCTGTTTCGCCAGTCGCTGCAGCAGCGGCAGGCCGAACGCGGCGGTCTTGCCGGTGCCGGTCTGGGCGCCGCCGAGCACGTCGTCGCCGGCCAGCACCAGCGGGATGGCCTCGGCCTGGATCGGGGTCGGATGGTCGTAGCCGGCTTCGGCCAGGGTGCGCAGCAGCGCGGGCGAAAGCCCGAGGGTTTCGAACGTCATGTTATGCATTTCCTTCGTTGCGTCCGCATGCGCGATTCCACGGGCTCGAAAGCCGGCAGGTGCGCGGAATGCGGATTGGCCCGGAGCGTTCCTTGGAACCGCGCTGCGGGCGATGTTTTGACGGCGCCGGATGCTCCGGGCCGTGTCTGCGCGACGAAAGGCGTGCGGGATGAAGGCCGCTGGGGGTCGAATCGACCGGCGGCAGGCTTACCAGGAAAACGGATCAGCCGTGCGCGAACGGTGCGGACTGTACGCGAAAAAGCAGCACATCGCCAGCGCGGGCCGGCGATGGCGCGTCGGGTTTACTACCGGGACAGGTAGCGCGCCAGCGCGAACTGCACCCCTTTCGGCGTCGGAAAATAGGCTTGGAAGCCGACGGCGACGATGCGGCCGTCGGGTTGCAGCACAGCGCCATACGCGCCACCGTTGAGGTCGCCGAACGAGGTGCGTACGCGGCCGCTTTCGCCGAAGCTGGCGTCCAGCGTGCCGTTGCGATTCAACCGTGCAATGGTGAAGTCGGAATCCGTGGATTCCGTGTCGGGGAATCCGATCAGCACGAGTTTTCCGTCACGCTGCAGCAGAACCTCGTTGGCGAACTGGCAGCAACTGCCGAAACTCACCTGCGTCATTCCGTCGCCGCTAAAGCTCGCGTCCAGCGCGCCATTGGCGAGGTAGCGCACCGCGGCGAAGTTCTCATTGCTGCCGCTGGGCCGGATCGCGAAACCGGCAGCGACGATGCGGCCGTCCGCCTGCAACACCGCCGAACGCGCGCGGTCGAAGCCGTTGTTGAAATCGGTGCTGGTCTTGCCGGCGTTGCCGAATGCCGGGTCGAGCTGCCCATCCGGCATGTAACGCACCACTGCGAAATCATAGTCGCTCAGGCGACCGCGCGAGGAACCAACCGCGACGATGCGGCCATCCGTGCGCAGCAGCACGGCGAAGGCATCGTCGTTGAGTCGCTCGAAATCGGTGGTGACCTGGCCCCCGCGACCGAAGCCGAAGTCCGGGGAGCCATCGGGCTCGTAGCGCGCGATGGCGAAGTCGGTGTCCGAATTGGCTTCGCTGGAGAAATCCACGTAATCGGTGCCCGCAGCGACGATCCTGCCGTCGGCTTGCAGCGCCAGCGCGGANGCGTAGCTGCCGTGCGGAAAGACCGTGGTGACGATGCCGCCGTCGCCGAAGCCGGCGTCGAGCGAGCCGTCGGGGTTGTAGCGCGCGAGTTCCATGTTGCCGAGGAAGACGAACAGCGGATACGCCCCGCCGGCGACCAGGATCTTGCCGTCGGGTTGCACCAGCACCGACGAGGCCACGGCGGCGAACCCGGGGAAATCGGTGGTGACGCGGCCGTTCGTGCCGAAGCTCGCATCGAGCGAACCGTCGGCGTTGTAGCGCGCGATCGCGAAGTCCTCGCCGGAGAAATCGTTGTTGGTGTAGGTCGTGCCGACGACGACGAGCTTTCCGTCGGCCTGCAACGCGACGGCGT
>JGI24770J26754_10000883_pt1 | contig 21772 bp, 19 predicted proteins | sample LakOneMetagenome_FD_26754 | JGI IMG/M metagenome (IMG submission 26754) | reverse complement strand
ATACGGCCCTTATTATCCGTCAGCCGGCCATCGTCTAATACCTGCAATAATACGTTAAAAACGTCAGGATGCGCCTTTTCAATTTCATCCAGCAGTACAACACTATATGGTTTCCGCCGTACCGCCTCGGTCAATTGCCCCCCTTCTTCGTAGCCAATATAGCCGGGAGGAGCACCCAAAAGCCTGCTCACAGCATGTTTCTCCTGGTATTCGCTCATATCTATCCGGGTCATCATGCTGTCATCGTCAAAAAGGTAATCTGCCAGGGCTTTGGCCAGTTCGGTCTTACCTACTCCGGTGGTTCCCAGGAAGATAAATGACCCGATCGGCTTTTTAGGATCCTGCAACCCGGCCCGGCTGCGCCGGATGGCATCCGACACGGCCTCGATGGCCTCATCCTGTCCCACCACCCTTTTATGGAGCTCTTCCTCCAGGTGAAGCAGTTTATCCCTTTCGCTTTGCATCATCTTCATCACGGGGATGCCGGTGGCTTTTGCCACATTCTCCGCTATGTCCTCAGCATCCACCTCTTCCTTCAAAAGCCTTTTTTCACTTATCAAAGAAAGCTGTTTGGTGAACTCATCCACGATCCTTTCCTGTTCCTGCACTTTACCGTAACGTATCTCTGCCACTTTACCGTAATCCCCTTCCCTTTCGGCTTTATCAGCTGCCAGTTTCAGGTTTTCAATTTCTGCCTTGGCATTCTGTATCTTTTCAACGATCTCCTTTTCCTGTTGCCATTTTGCCTTAAACGTATCCCTTTCAACAGAGAGATTAGAAATATCCGTATTTAACTGCCGTAGTTTCTGCTCGTCATTTTCCCTTTTGATCGCTTCCCTTTCAATTTCAAGCTGGCGTATCCTTCTTTCCAGTTCGTCCAGCTCCTCGGGCATACTGTTCATTTCCAAACGCAGTTTGGCAGCACTTTCATCGATCAAATCGATGGCTTTGTCGGGTAAGAAACGATCGGTTATATACCGGTTGGATAACTCTACCGCTGCAATGATGGCTTCATCTTTTATCAAAACATGGTGGTAGGTTTCATAGCGGTCTTTCAATCCACGTAAGATAGAAACAGCGTCTTCAACAGTCGGCTCATCGATCATCACTTTCTGAAAACGGCGTTCAAGTGCTTTATCTTTCTCAAAAAACTTCTGGTATTCACTCAAAGTTGTTGCACCAATGGCTCTCAGTTCGCCCCTTGCCAGTGCCGGCTTTAATATATTGGCGGCATCCATAGCTCCATCGCCACCCCCTGCACCAACCAACGTGTGTATTTCATCAATGAACAAGATAACCTCGCCTTCGCTGCTGCTTACTTCCTTAACCACGGATTTCAATCGTTCTTCAAACTCTCCTTTATACTTTGCACCGGCTATCAGTTGCCCCATGTCCAGCGCATAAATAACTTTCGACTTTAAATTCTCGGGAACATCGCCATTCACGATACGCATGGCCAGGCCTTCGGCAATAGCTGTTTTACCAACGCCGGGTTCGCCCACCAGTATCGGGTTATTCTTACTTCGTCTTGATAAAATATGCAGTGTCCTCCGTATCTCTTCATCCCTGCCAATAACCGGGTCCAGTCTTCCTGCCCTGGCCATTTCATTCAGGTTCCTGGCATATTTGTTCAGTGCATTGAATTGCGTTTCGGATGTCTGGGATGAAATGGTTGAGCCTTTTTTCAGGTCTTTGATGGCAGCGATCAGCCCCTTTTCAGTGAGCCCGGCATCTTTCAGTATTTTGGAAGTATTATCGCTGCCCTGTAACAATGCAAGCAGCATGTGCTCTACACTCACAAATTCATCTTTGAAGGTTTTTAAAGATGCAGTGGAACGCAAAAGCACATTATTCCCATCACGGCTCAACGCCTGTGCCGGTTCGCCACCTGAAACTTTGGGCAGTTTCTGCATGGCCTCATCAAGTTTATCCTCAACATAGTTAAGGTTAACGTTGTTCTTCTTCAGCAAAAATTCAACAGGCGAATCCTTATCGTTTAGCAACGCCTTCAGGATATGCTCCGTCTCAATATTAGTGCTATTGGCATTGAATGCAAGCTGCTGCGCCTGCTGCAATATTTCCTGCGACTTTATGGTGAGATTCTGCAAACTCATTTTATATGATTTTGGTTAATAGACTCAAAACCCAATCCAACATCAGATTCCACGCTAATATGGCATATTCTCCTTACCTGCCCTGCCGCATGTGCAGACCTATTTTAGCTTTTATGCTATTGTTGCAGGCGGCGGAACTTACAGCCGATACCAGGGTAATGATCATATTTCTCAAATATCTGTAACCGGCTGAAGACCCGGGTAAAAGAGCAGTATTAAAGAGTACTGAGTACTCACTGCGCCGGTTGATGATGCGCCGAACAATTAATTGCCTTCTTATTTTATTCCCTTATTTTTGCAAGCTAAAAAAGGCGATTATTAGCTGCCGTTGGACTTATCTCTATGAAAGCAAATATCTACCGTTACCTTACAGTATTACTTGTCTGCCTGGCTTCATTATCAGTAAATGCGCAGAAAAAAAGAATAAAACTCAGCGGCGTTTATCTGCAGTGGGGGTATAATTCAGAAAGTTATACCCGGAGCAATATCCATTTTAAAATGAACAATGGTGATAATTTCACTCTTCATAAAGCAGTGGCGCACGATAAGGGGGATTTTGATGCGATATATAAAAAACCAACAGAAATATCCATTCCACAATATAATTACCGCATTGGTTTTTACCTGAATAAGAAACATTCAAAAGCGATCGAATTGAATTTTGATCATGCAAAGTATGTGGTTACCGACGGCCAGACCGTGCATGTTACCGGAACGATCGATGGCAAATATGTGAATGGTGACAGTACATTGAACCCCGATGCCTTTTTACATTTTGAACACACCGACGGAGCAAACTGGCTGCACCTTAATTATGTAAGCCAGCACATACTATTACTGACGGCCTCCAGATCGAGGCCCCTGGTCACCGGAGTTTGGAAACTGGGAGCCGGCATCAATATCCCCCGTACAGATTTTACATGGCGGGGAGACCGGCTGAATAACAATTTTCATGTTGCAGGATATAATATAAGTGCCGAAGCCGGGTTGCGGCTTTTTGTTTTCCCCCGGTTATTTTTTGAACTCACTGGTAAGACCGGCTATGTTAAGTACGTGAATGCCCTGGCAAATACAAATGAGAACAAGGGCAGCAGGGTAACACACAGCTTTGGTTATTTAGAAACCATAGCGACCCTGGGCTATGAGATCAATTTCTAAGTAAGCTTTCCTGAATAAATACCTGTACAAAGCCGGCTTTTTGTAATTTTACCTAAACACAGCATTCGTGTACGAACACAAAAAACAACCCCTCGCCCCGGCTCATGTCTATTACCGTCGCTTATGGAAAAATTTTTTCTTTTCCACGATCATTATGCTTATCTGCCTGTTTGCGGGAATGGTCGGCTACAAACTCACCATCCCTGAATTTGACTGGTACGACAGCCTGCTGAATGCTTCCATGATATTAAGCGGCATGGGACCCATCATCGATGAGAAGATCGTCTTGTCGAAATCTGCAAAAGTCTTTGCGTCGGGTTATGCTTTATTCAGCGGGGTTATGTTTATTGCCACTATCGGGATCTTGCTGGCACCCATTGCACACCGCTTCTTTCATAAACTACACCTCGAAGACAAATGAAGTGAACATCCGGCAACAAACATATTTTGTAAGATCTGCTGCCCGGGAACTTGGCTTCGGTTTTTGCGGAATAGCAAAGGCACAACAACTGGATGATGATGCCCGGCGGCTGGAAAGNTGGCTGAATAATGGCTTTAACGGCAGCATGCAATACATGGCCAACCATTTTGACCTGCGCATCGATCCATCCAAACTGGTTCCGGGGGCAAGGTCAGTGATTACCTTATTGATCAATTATTACCCGCAGCAACAACAAAACAATGCTTCTCCAAAAATATCAAAGTATGCTTTTGGCAATGACTACCATGATGTGATCAAAAACAAACTGAGGTCTTTTTTGCAGCAGATAAAAGAACAGGTGGGTGAAATAAACGGGCGGGGCTTTGTAGACAGCGCTCCTGTTTTGGAAAGAGCCTGGGCACAAAAGGCAGGAATGGGATGGATCGGCAAGAATGGCAACCTGATCAATAAACAATCCGGTTCATTTTTTTTTATTGCAACACTGATCACAGACATGGAACTGGAATACGATGTTCCTTTTGTAAAAGATTATTGTGGCACCTGCACAAAATGCATCGACCAATGCCCTACCGATGCCATTCTTCCGGATAAAGTGATCGATGGCAGCAAATGCATTTCATATTTTACGATTGAGTTAAGAGATGCACTCATACCCGGGGAGATGAAAGATAAATTTGATAACTGGATGTTCGGTTGCGATGTTTGCCAGGATGTTTGTCCCTGGAACCGGTTTTCAAAGCCCAGCACCGAAACTGGATTTACCCCGTTGCCGCAGGTTTTAAATTTCACAAAAAATGACTGGGAAGAATTAACGGAAGAAAGCTTTAAAGTAATTTTTAAGAATTCGCCCATTAAGAGAAGCAGGTATGAAGGGATAAAAAGGAACCTGAAATTTATAAGCAGTTAGATCAGCCCGGTTATAAAAGAAGTTTTAACCCGTTTTTTTTATAGGGAACCAGTTCCGGCGATTCCGGGTCTAACTCTGTTATCAGCACATCAATATCTTTTGTTTCGCAAACCCGGATGCGCTGAACCGTATTCAGTTTTTCTGCAATGGCCAGTGATACCACTTTCGATGAAGATTCGATCATGGCCCGTTTCACCTGTACCACTTCCCAGTCGTTATCTGTCAGTCCCTGCTTTGCATCCAGGGCATTGGTACCTAAAAAACATATATCTGCCCTTATCTGTTTTATCTTGGTAATGGCTTCTCCGCCTACCGTTATCTGTGAACTCTTGGAAAGCTTATCGCCGATCACAATGATCTCTATATTGGGATGATGCATATACTCCAGTGCAGCAGGCAGGCTCCCGGTTATAAATGTTGCATGCAGGTTCTCGGGCAATGATTTTGCCAGTTCAATGATGGTGGTGCCACCGGTGGTTGAAACAAACATGCCTTCCTGTATAAGACTGGCTGCCTTTTGCGCAATTCTCTTTTTACTTTCAAGTGCATATACTTTCGATGAACTGAAGGAACTGTGAAAAGACTTGGAAAGGGCACCACCGTGTACCTTGATGAGTTTGCCGTGATCAGCCAGTTCCTGGAGATCACGCCGGATAGTATCTTCCGATACGTTGATCCCCTGGCTCAGATCCCCAACCAATACCCGGTTGTGCAGATTTACATTGTGAAGAATGAAAGCCTGGCGTTCTTTCTTTAGCATAGCAGTCAGGAATAATTCGGTTGAACCCCAAGATATAAACAATTATCAGCGCCTGCAAAATATTGCACATTATTTTACAGTAAATTGCAGAAAGCAGTACAATCCCGCAACAGAATGAATAAAAACATCGAAAAGCTTTACCAGATAGCCGGCAAGCCAGCCAGGACAATAGTTGGATTGATGAGTGGTACTTCTGTAGATGGGCTGGATGTGGCGCTATGCCGTGTAGAAGGGCATGGGCCGGAAACAAAGCTTTCGCTGCTGCAATTTGAAACGGTTTCGTATGATGCAGGAATGAAGGCTGAAGTAAGATCGGTTTTCAGCAAAAAGAATGTTGATCTTGAAAAACTTACCCTGCTGAATCCCTGGATAGCGGGGCAACATGCTGCCATTGTAAATAGCTGTCTTAAAAAATGGAATATCGGTCCCGGAGAAGTTGACCTGGTCGCAAGTCATGGACAAACGATCTATCATGCGCCATGGAGTTTGCACAAACAATCCAGGTTTGGTAATGCCACACTGCAGATCGGCGATGGAGATCATTTGGCTGTTGCAACCGGCATCATCACCATCAGCGATTTCCGGCAAAAGCATATTGCTGCCGGCGGCGAAGGAGCGCCATTGGCCGTTTATGGCGATTATCTTCTCTTTGGAAAAAAAGGCGAACACCGGATACTCTTAAACATCGGTGGCATTGCAAATTTCACTTATTTACCAGCCGACATGGACACCTCAAAGATATTCAGTACCGATACCGGCCCGGGAAATACCATGATGGATGCTTTTATGCAGCAGCATTTTGAAGGCATGTCTTTTGATGAGAACGGGGCCACTGCCGCTGTCGGTAAAATAAACGAGTCATTGCTGGATGCACTTAAAGAAAACTCTTTTTTTAACGAATCCTTTCCAAGAACAACGGGTCCCGAATTATTTAACCTCGATTACCTGGCAAAAGCGCAAACAGACTCCGGCACAAAGCGCATCAGCACCGGAAATGTGATGGCTACACTGAATAAATTCTCTGCCGATACCATTATTGATGCCATAAAAAAAGCAACAGAGGGNTGCGGGCATGTGGCTGTATATGCCAGCGGAGGAGGGATACATAACCCNGTNCTGCTTCAACACCTGCGAGNTGGGTTACCACATTGTGAATTTCATACAACTGCCGACCTGGATGTAGACCCCGATGCCAAGGAAGCCATCTTATTTGCATTGCTGGCGAATGAATGTGTATGCGGGGATATTTCTACCTGGGGAAAGGATACGGCCGGGATGCCCGTGGTTTCAATGGGTAAGATCAGTTTTCCCGGTTAGTGATTTTCGCAGTATTGTTTCAACCCGTTCAATGCATCTTCATACCCCTGCCCTGTTATCTTTTCAATGAAGATGCCATAAAATTTTTCCCAGGGATACCATTTCAGTTTGATAAGTACATTCCACTCTGCCTGNACCTGGTTGCTATCGGCAAGCGGCAACACACGTATCGTATTTAAAACCGTATTCTCTCCTTCCCGGATCAAAGAAGCCGAGATACTGTTTCCCGACCTGCCTGTAATGATGATCTTATTATTTTTATCTTTCGATGTCCATGTTGCAGTGTCCTTATCAAACCGGATACCGGCAGAATCATTTTTAAATACGGGTTGCCAGTTCTTCCAGTTCTTAAGATCACTTACCTGGCCAGCTACTTTTGCTGCNTTGGCGTGGATGACNACCCCTCTTGATATCATCACCCGNGGAGGAATGAATAAAGACAGGATAGTTATGAACAGGAACAATCCTGCGAGGGCAATTACAAAACCTTTCAGCAGCCGGATATTCATCATTCCCATTTAAAAACTTTAACTACAATAAAATAAGTGATCAGCGTCCAGATAGCCAGTATCCCCAGTTCNCTTCCACAGTCCCATAAATGCAGCCCGGTGAATGAAAGCTTACGCATGGCATCATTAAACTGCGTTAGGGGTAATAGTTTACAGATGCTCTGAAGCCAGTTGGGAAAAACCTCTATTTGAAAAAAAGTACCGGATAACAGCATTTGCGGAAATGCAAAAAGGTTTATCAATATGGGTATGGACGTATCTGATTTTACAATACTGCTGAAGATCAGGCCCACCCCCAACAGCAAAAGCAACATGTAAATGGTAAGCAAGGTCATTTCTAAAAAAGTGACCAGTCCGTGAACCAATGTAAAATGAAGGAAAAAATAACCCAGGGCAATAAGCATTACCACGTTGATGAGTTGGAAGACCAGCCGGCTCATTCCGATGCCCAAGAGAATATTTATTTTGCTGATGGGAGTTGCGTAAAATCTTTTTAGTATCAATTGCTGCCTGAATTGAAAAAAGATAAAGGCGATCCCGAACAGTGTTGAAAATAAAATGGAAAAGCCCAGCATGCCGGGTAATACGAAATCGATGCTGCGATATTCCCGTATGGAATAAACATGTGGTATTACCGCAGACCGTGCAGCCCGGGGCGTACTTTTAAGCATGATGCTGTTCGTAATGTTTGAAAATACCTGCTGAAGTGCTGCTACGGCATTTCCACTGGCCGTTGTCAACGTATCGAAGATCAGGTAACGAGTATTGCCGGCAGAATCTGTTATTTTCTTAATGCTCACTATTGCCGAGATCTGGTCTTTTTCCAATGCCTTTCTTCTTGCTGCCGTATCTTCCGTGCCGTCTGCTTTCTTAAAAGAGGTGATGCTGATGAGCGGGTTCGTCTTCACACTATCATATACTTCGTTGCTGGTATCTGCAGAACTGGATATGGCAATTCGATAGTGAACGCCGTTGCCATTTCCAAAAGACCCGAAAATAAATATGAATATTACGGGAAACAGGAAACTAAAGACCAATGCGCTCGGGTTACTGAAAATAGAACGGAAGCTGGCTCTAAGCATTGCTAAAAAGGCCCTGAACTGGCTGTACTGTTGCATAAAGCAGTGAGATTTAGTGCGTAAAGCTATCTGTAAAAAATGATTAAACAAAAATTTGCAGGCACCTGACATTTGTCGTAAATTTGGCGACAAATGTCAGGTTTGATGAAAAAGAACAATCCTCCCAAAAAAGTAAAGGGCTATCTGCAAAAAGACAAGCCAAACAAAGTAAACGAGCCGGCACCTGTTTACCGCAGCATTAAAGCATTGCCTGCCGTAAAAGATTTTACCTACAACGAATTTAAAAAAATTGCGGATAAAGCCCCTTTTACACAAGCTGAATGGGCTTCCATACTTCATGTTAGTGAACGTACATTACAACGCTATGCAAAAGACAACAGCACATTTGCGCCCATCAATGCGGAAAGGGCTTTGCAGATTGCCAAGGTTTTAAAAGAAGGAGAACTTACTTTTGGCAAAGTAGAGAATTTTTATGGCTGGATAAAACGGGGCCCATACATGCTGGAAGGAAATCTTTCTTTTGATTCGCTCACTTCGTATGAAGGCATCCAGAAAGTATTAACCCAATTGGGCAGAATTCAACACGGGCTTTTTGCATGATCACTTACAGAATCTGCAATGCTGAATTCAGCAACGACATCAGTGGCACAGGCGCCAGGTTGAATGGGTCACGCTGGAATTCAAAAGGAATTCCTTTATTATATACTGCGCAGTACATTTCACTGGCTGTTCTGGAAATGCTGGTAAACACCAACTTTAAAGATTATAATATTGCCCTTGACCTGATGTACATAAATATCCCCGCCCAGTTACCCATGGCTTCTATTGAACCAAAGAACCTGAAACAAAACTGGAAAGATGACATTGAATATACCCGCTTCATTGGCGATGAATTCATCAAACAGAAAGAATCCATAATACTAAGAGTACCTTCAGCAGTGATCACTGAAGAGTATAACTATCTTGCAAACCCACAGCATCCTGATTTTAAAAAGATCAGGATCAGCAAAACAAAATCGTTCTGGCCCGATGAAAGGCTTTTTACCCTCTGATGAACAAGACCTATCTTCTTCTCGGCAGTAACATGGGCAACAGTAAAAAACAGTTGCTGAAGGCGATCCTGTTAATCGAAAAGCAACTGGGCAAAATTACCCGCCGGTCAAGCCTGTATTCCACTGCCGCATGGGGCAATACCAACCAGCCCGATTTTTTGAACCAGGTGGTCATTGCTGAAACAAGCTTAACCGCAACACAAACGATGCAAACCATCCTGCAGATAGAAGAAAAAATGGGCAGGATACGTACCGTTAAAAATGCGCCACGCATCATTGATATCGACATCCTGTTCTTCAATAAACAGATCATAGACCAGGCAGACCTGCAGGTTCCGCATCCGCAAATTCAAAACCGGCGCTTTGTACTTGCCCCGCTTAATGAACTTTCGCCAAACTTCAAACACCCGGTGCTTAAAAGATCCATTCACCATCTTTTTATTCACTGCCCCGATAAACTGAATGTGAAAAAGTTTTAACGGCATAAAACCTGTTTCCGCTTATTTTGCAGTTCGCTTTAAAACGCTGCATGAAGTATAACTTTGTTACCATAGAAGGAAATATCGGCGCCGGCAAGACAACGCTGGCGCATTTGCTGAGTAAACATTTCAACGCCCGGCTGATACTGGAAGAATTTGCCGACAATCCCTTTCTCCCGAAATTTTATGAGAACCCTGGCCAATATGCCTTTCCGCTGGAATTATTTTTCATGGCCGAACGTTACAAGCAGTTGAAAGACCTGCTGCAGACAAAAGACATGTTTCAGAACATCACGATCTCCGACTATCTCTTTACCAAATGCCTCTTATTTGCCAAAGTGAATTTACCCGAAGAGGAGTTCCGCCTCTACCAGAAACTTTTTGAGATCATCAATCCGCAGATCGTTCAGCCCGATATGCTCATCTACCTGCACACCCCCGTAAAAAAGCTGCAGGAGAACATTAAAAAACGTAACCGGGAATACGAGCAATCCATCCCCAACGACTATCTTTTTACCTTGCAGGAAACCTACACCCAGTACATCAAACAGCACAACATCAAAACACTTTTTGTAGATGCAGGCAACGCTGACTTTCTGGGCAATGAAGAACATCTTAAAGTTATTATTGACGCCTTGGATAAAGAATACGACGAAGGGCAACATTATTTAACTTTGCCCTGACAAATAAAATGAACAGCGACAAACTCCCCGGCGAATTCAGAAATTTTATTTACGCCCGCCTTTTTTTTGTGCTGGGGTTACGCATGATAACCACCATCGTTATTTACCAGGTTTTTCACCTGGCCAACACCTATATGGTGGGTTTTGCCGGGCTTGCTGAATTTGTACCGGCTGTAATTGCAGCCATTTTTGCCGGCCATTATATCGACAAGCATAATAAAAAGAATATCCTTGTTTGGGCCTATGTTTTTTATATGGCCTGCGGACTTACACTTGCCCTGGTNAGCCTGCCTTTCTTCAATCTCTCCAATGCAACAAAACTCACCGTTATTTTATTCACCGTTTTTTGCACAGGCATCATCCGCTCCTTTGCCGGACCGGCTGCCAACAGCATGATCGCTGCCATCGTTTCCCGGGAACAACTGCAAAAAGCCATTTCATATAATTCATCCACCTGGCTCATCTCTTCCATCGGCGGGCATGCCATTGGCGGATTACTGATCGCCGTCTTCGGTATTTCCAATGCATACTTTGTAACCGCCGCATTGATCTTAACCGCCGGCATCTTTGCCCTGCAGCTAAAACCAAAACCGCCGGTAAACCTGAAACGGGATGAATCACTCTTTATGGGTATTAAAAACGGGTTTGCCTACGTATTCAACAATAAAAATCTTCTTGGCGTAATTTCTCTCGATCTCTTTGCTGTTCTCTTTGGCGGCGCCGTGGCTTTTATTCCCGAGATAGCATCNAATGTTTTGCATACCGGGCCCATTGGTTATGGCTTTTTAAATGCAGCCATGGACCTGGGCAGCCTCATCAGCATGGGCATACTGGTTAAATACCCGATGCGCCATAAACAAGGATTAAAAATGCTGCTGGCCGTTGCCGGTTTTGGCATCTGCATCATTGTGTTTGGCCTATCTAAATGGTATTGGATGAGTTTTGCGGCATTACTAATAGCCGGGTTATTCGATGCAGTGAGTGTGGTGGTAAGGGGCACTATTATGCAATTATTTACTCCGGATGAACTGCGTGGCCGAGTAGCTTCCATCAATCTCATCTTCATCAATTCCTCCAACGAACTGGGCCAGTTTGAAAGCGGCGTCACTTCCCGCTGGTTCGGAACCGTGCCCGCCATCATCTTTGGCGGTGCCATGTCCATGCTGGTGGTGGCAGCCACCTGGATAAAGTTTCCGAAACTGAGAAAACTCGAATATTAGTGAGCGAAGTCGAATATTAGTGAGCGAAGTCGAATATTAGTGAGCGAAGTCGAATATTAGTGAGCGAAGTCGAACTATGCAAATCGAAATTTCGAGCGAAGTCGAGAAATGAGCCAAACCAGGCAGTTTAATACCAGCCGCTGTTTTCCATGGCATCACCGTTGCGTCGCAATCCTTTCATCGGCATACCAGTAGCGGGCTTTTATTGAATTTGGCAGATGACTCGCATTTACTAATCCAGGTTCCCTTATAAGCTTATGAATTAATCCATGCCCTGTAGTTAAAAAAGTTATTCCTATTTCGTAACTTACTTCTCCGCCCCCTGCTAAAACTAAGGATCCCGTAAGCCAACCTTTTCAACCCCTTAAACGTTTTAAACAGCTAAACGACTACACATGCAACGCAGATCATTCCTCCGCAACACCGGTCTCACTTTGGCAGGACTTGGTTTATTGAACAAAGAAACGCTGGCTTCTTTTTTAAAAGACCCGGCCTGGAAAATAAAAATGCTCACCGATGACATCGGCATCTTTTCTGAAAAAGGNGGCACCATCGCTTTCCTGCTTACCAAAAAAGGCATTGTGGTGATTGATGCCCAGTTTCCTGATACGGCACCGCACCTGATCGATGAACTGAAAAAGAAAAGCGAAAAACCTTTTAAATTCCTCATCAATACACATCATCATGGCGACCATACTGCAGGCAATATCGCATTTAAGGATATCGTGGAGCACGTGATCGCCCATGAGAATTCAAAAGCCAACCAGCTGCGGGTGGCCACCGAACAAAAAACAGCCCCGGAGAAATTCCTGGCACCCGATATGACATTTGGCAACGATGGCTGGAAACAAAAAATAGGTAACGAAAAGATACGCACCTATTATTTTGGTGCCGGTCATACCAACGGCGACAGCATGATACATTTTGAACATGCCAACATCGTACACATGGGCGACCTGGTATTCAACCGGCGTCATCCCTTTATTGATAAAACAGCAGGTGCAAGTATTTCAAACTGGATCATTTTACTCGACAAAGCCATTGCCACCTTTGATAAGAACACGCAATTCATTTGTGGCCATTCGGCAGAAGGATACGAAGTGCTTGTAAAAGCTGATGACCTGAAAGCTTTTGGCGATTACCTCGGCAATGTTTTAAAATTCACCGAAGAACAGATAAGAGCAGGCAAAACAAAAGAGGAGATCATAAAAGCAACAGAGATACCCGGCTCACCGGAATGGAAAGGCGGAGGCATTGACCGGCCGTTAACTGCTGCTTATACAGAATTGACAATAAAGTAAGTGTCGGGACGCTATGAATGGATCTAATCTTGTAGCAGAAGTTAAACCAGTAAATGTTCTTAAAATTGTCGGGACTGCATAGCGGCCTGAAACCTAAATCTGCTTCACAGCGATCAGTTTCTCCAGCACATAATACACAATGGGGCAGAAACTCGAATTCTTTAGTGTAAGCGGCTGCCTTTTCAGCAGCACATCCTCATCAGTATAAGGAAAACGCCGGCAATCAGAAGGCCGGACTTCATAAATACTGCAATAATTATCTGCTCCCAAAAAAGGGCAGGGTTTTGACCTAAGCACATAATCACCCTCGCTGTCTATGTATAGATAAGTGTTGATCAGGTCGCCTTCCTTCATCTTTAGATATTTGGCAATACGTTTTATGTCGGGGGTCTTAAACCGGGGAGAGTAGCTTTTGCAGCAGTTGGCACATTGCAGGCAATTGATCTTTTCAATGGCCTCCTCATGCAGGTCAGGCAGGGCTTTCAGCACTTTATTCTTGTCGGCCCGGTTCAGAAACTGCTTATACTGCTTCTGATGATCAGCCGATTTTTTCTCCCAGTTATGTAAAATATCCTCTCCCATTTGATTTAGTTATTGACTCACCGGTACCTCTTTTCCACAGGCCAAATGTACCAAACTTATCGGCGTCAAATCTTGCGTTATTGTCGTAAATTTGCGCCACTTAATCACCACGCTTAAAACTAATCTCAATACTACTATATGAATCTCTTCGAACAACAACAATACGAATTTGCAGGCAGGCATATCGGCCCCAATGAACAAGACACCAGGTCCATGCTCAAAACCATTGGCGTGGAAACAATGGATGAACTGATCGGTAAAACAATNCCAGCTTCCATCAGGCTAAAAAAACCATTGAAGCTTCCGGTTGCACAAACGGAGTTTGAATACTTAGACGAACTGAAAAAGATCGCGGCAAAAAACAAGGTTTACAAAACCTATATCGGGCAGGGATATTATAATACCATTACTCCCGGTGTTATTCTCCGTACTGTTTTTGAGAACCCGGGATGGTACACCCAATACACCCCATACCAGGCCGAGATATCACAAGGCCGTTTGGAAAGCCTGCTCAATTTTCAAACCATGGTTTGCGACCTGACCGGTTTGGAATTAGCGAACGCAAGTCTGCTGGATGAAGCCACTGCGGCGGCTGAAGCCATGGCCATGCTCTTTCATCATAAGAATAAAAGTGACGTAATTTCTTCCCCGAAGTTTTTTGTTGACACAAATATTTTTGCACAGACCAAAGAAGTGCTGCTTACCCGGGCCACTCCCATCGGCATTGAGCTGGTATATGGCGATTACAAAACCGCATCGCTGGATGAAAGTTATTTTGGCGCCATCGTACAATATCCAAACAGCATCGGCTCTGTTGAAGATCACCGTGATTTCATAAACCAAGTACATGCGGTGAATGGATATGTGGTAATGGCTACCGATCTGCTGGCACTTACGCTTTTAACTCCTCCAGGCGAACTGGGTGCAGATGTAGCCGTAGGTTCTGCGCAGCGCTTTGGTGTTCCGTTGGGCTATGGCGGTCCGCATGCTGCTTTCTTTGCCACAAAGGATGAATTCAAAAGAGGTATTCCCGGCCGCATCATTGGCGTAAGTATCGATGCACAGAATAACCGTGCCCTGCGCATGGCGCTGCAAACAAGAGAGCAGCACATCAAAAGAGAAAAAGCAACTTCAAATATCTGTACGGCGCAGGCATTGCTGGCCAATATGGCAGCCATGTATGCTGTTTACCACGGGCCGGATGGGTTGAAGAAAATTGCACAGCGCATTCATATCTTAACAGCCGCTGTTGCAAAAGCATTGGAAGTGGCAGGAATAAAAGTTATCAATAAAAATTTCTTTGATACGATCAGTTTTGAAGTGACCGATATCAATGCATTTAAAAATGCAGCAGATAAGAATAAAGCGAATTTTCATTATCACACAAATGGCAGCATCAGTTTATCCATAGATGAAGTTGCTTCTAACTACATCGGCGAAACAGAGAAGAACCTGTCTGCCATTTTTAAAGAAGCAACTTCAAACAGTATTTCTTTATCTTTTGATGAGGCAGATGCATTGTTTGGGAAATTAAATGGATTGCAAAGAACCTCTTCTTACTTAACACACCCTGTGTTTAATACGCACCACAGCGAAAGCCAGATGATGCGTTATATCAAATCGCTGGAGAACAAAGACCTGAGTTTAAATACATCGATGATCAGCCTGGGCAGTTGCACCATGAAACTGAATGCAGCCACCGAACTGATCCCTGTTAGCTGGCCCGAGTTCAGCAGTATACATCCTTTTGCACCGGCATCGCAAACAAAAGGTTACCAGTACATCATCACAAAACTGGAAGAATATTTAAGTAAGATCACCGGCTTTAATGCCTGTTCTTTACAACCCAACAGCGGCGCCCAGGGCGAATACACCGGGCTGCTTACCATCCGGGCCTATCATGCTGCAAGAAATGAAAGTCATCGCAATATTGTTCTGATCCCCATCTCTGCTCACGGCACCAATCCTGCCAGCGCCATCATGGCGGGTATGAAAGTGGTGGTGGTAAAGAGTACAGAAGAAGGGCTTGTTGATATAAAAGACCTGAAAGAAAAAGCAGAAGAACATAAAAACAATCTTGCTGCATTGATGGTTACTTACCCAAGTACTTACGGTGTGTTTGAAGAAGGGATCAAAAAAATATGCAAGACCATTCATGATAATGGCGGCCTGGTTTATATGGATGGTGCCAATATGAATGCACAGGTTGGTTTAACCAGCCCGGGTATGATCGGTGCGGATGTTTGTCATTTGAACCTGCACAAAACATTTGCGATACCGCACGGCGGCGGCGGGCCAGGGGTTGGGCCGATCTGCGTAAATAACAAACTGAAGCCATACCTGCCGGGACATAATGTGAACGACACATTAAGATCAACTGAAACTAATATTCATGCAGTAAGTGCAGCACCGTATGGAAGTGCAAGCATCTTACTCATCAGCTATGCCTATATAAAAATGCTTGGCGAAGAAGGCGTAAAAAGATCCACCGAATACGCCATCATGAATGCGAATTACATGAAGGCAAAACTGGAGAGATATTATAAGATCCTTTACACCGGAACGAATGGCTATTGCGCACATGAATTCATTGTTGACCTTCGCCCGTTCAAAACAACGGCGGGTATTGAAGCGGAAGATGTGGCAAAACGCCTGATGGATTACGGCTTTCATGCACCTACCATGAGTTTCCCGGTTCCGGGCACCATCATGATCGAACCAACAGAAAGTGAAGACAAAGGAGAACTGGACCGTTTCTGCGAAGCACTCATCAGCATTTACCAGGAAATAAAAGCCATNGAAGATGGAAAAGCGGATAAGGTTGATAATGCGTTAAAGAATTCGCCACATACCCAGCAGGTTGTTTGTGCCGATGAGTGGAACCATGCCTACAGCAGGCAGGATGCTGCTTTTCCGCTGGCCTATGTGATGAAAAATAAATTCTGGCCTTCCATCGCCCGTATCAACAATACGTTTGGCGACCGCAACCTGGTTTGCACCTGTGAGCCGATCGAAAGCTATATGGAAGAACCTGTTTCAAACTAACCTTAAAGTTCTGTAATAAAAACCCGTTCCCGGCTGGGGACGGGTTTTTTATTTCCCTTGTTCATAATTTGATTGCAGGATAATTTTTAAAACAGTAAATTACCAGTCCAACTTAAAACTAATCATCATGAGAAAACAAATTCTGCTTGCAGGCATATTTTGTATTTGCTGCAACTGGCTCTTTGCTCAAAGCGATGTTGATAAGATCCGCAGAGAAGGCCTTCAAAATTCTAAAGTGATGGACATGGCTTTTCATTTAACCGATGGCAGTGGCCCCCGCCTCACCAACTCACCCGGTTTTTTACGTGCCGCTAACTGGGCCAAAGACGAACTGACAAAAATGGGCATGGTGAATGCAATCCTGGAACCCTGGGGAGATTTTGGCCAGGGCTGGGAGCAGAACCGCTGCTATGTTGCCATGACGGCCCCATACTACACCCCCATTGTTGCCATACCCAGGGCATGGACAGGAAGCACACCCGGAAAAAAAATGATCAGCAGCGAAGTGATACTGATCAAAGCAAAAGATTCGGCAGAACTGTATCAAAACTATGCTGGCAAACTGAAGGATAAGATCGTTATGTTTTATTCAAAAGATACGCTGAAGCCATCCTTCACGCCCGACGGAGATCGCTTAACCGACGAACAACTTGAAAAGATGGCAAATGCAAAACCCGACACTACACGGCGGCAGCAGGCAAATTTCAGCCCCGAAGCCATGGCCGCAAGGCGCCAGCAACAGGCCCTGGTAAGACAAATGGATGGTTTTTATAAAGCCGAAAAGCCCGCGTTGGTATTAAGCATGAATGGCCGTGGGAACGACGGCACTGTGTTTGTTCAGAATGGCGGCTCCTATTCAAAAGACTCTACGAAGTATTATGCATGGGTGATGTTATCAAGTGATGACTATTTACGGGTACAACGGTTGGTAGAGTCTGGAGAAAAAGTAGAGATGGAAGCAGATGTGAAGACAAAATTCTATAATTCAGATATCAAAGGATATAATGTAATTGCCGAGATTCGGGGTACAGACCCTGTTTTAAAAAATGAAATTGTGATGCTTGGCGGTCACCTCGACAGCTGGCACGGCGCCACGGGTGCCACTGATAATGCTGCCGGTTGTTCCGTAATGATGGAAGTGATGCGTATCATTAAAGCCACCGGNCTTCAACCCAAACGCACCATACGCATTGCTTTGTGGAGTGGCGAGGAACAGGGTTTGCTAGGTTCCAGGGCTTACGTTAAAAATCATTTTGCCGACCCGGCAGACATGGTCTTAAAACCGGAGCATGAAAAAGTTTCAGCTTATTACAATTTGGATAACGGTTCCGGAAAGATCCGCGGTATCTATTTGCAGGGCAATGCAGCGGCCGGCCCCATCTTCGCAAAATGGCTTGAGCCATTCAATGACCTGGGCGCAAAAACGGTGACCATCAATAATACGGGTGGTACCGATCACCAGGCATTTGACGGCGTTGGTATTCCCGGTTTTCAATTTATACAGGATCCGTTGGAATACGATACCCGTACACACCATACGAATATGGATACGTATGATCACCTGGTACCTGATGATCTGAAACAGGCGGCAACCATTGTTGCAGCGTTTGTTTATAACACCGCACAACGGGATGAAAAAATTCCAAGAAAGGAATTGCCGAAACCAAGAACAGGTGGTGGAAGAAATTTTTAAACAAAAAAAGGGCGCATTTAAAATGCGCCCTTTTAATATTAAAGTCTTTTATTTTTCTTTTGCGATGGTTAACCGGGTGAATTCGGAACCGCTGTAAATTTTTGCCAGTTTATTATCGCTGGTCTTTTTCCATTCAGGGATATGCACTTCAGAAACAATACGCCAGAAGTTTTTTGATTTCAGGTCTTCGTAGTCAGGCGAACTGACAAAGATCCCTACTATGGAATTCCTTTTTTTAAATTCGATCTTAACGTTTGTTTTAGCCAGGTGAGTTGGCTCGAGGAACTTCGTGATCACATCGTTTACCATAATTTTAAATTTCGGCAAATGTACGCTAATTAAGCCTTATAGCCGCATTTATTTACAAGGCGTGCAAAACAGCCCGTATTTACACCCGGTAACAAACTGCATTGATATTCATGCCGGCTCCAACAGATGCAAACAAAATAACATCGCCCGCTTTCAAATTATGTTCGGCCATCCCCCCCTTCCGTACCATATCAAACAAAGTGGGTATGGTGGCAACAGAACTGTTACCAAGATTATGAATACTCATCGGCATGATGAGTTCAGGAACTTTGCTGATGCCATACAGTTTATACAATTCTTTTACGATCGCTTCATCCATTTTCTCATTGGCCTGGTGAATGAATATTTTCTTCAGTTCGCTGATGTTTAGGCCACTGTTGTCAAGGCAGATCTTCATCGCTACCGGTACATACTTCATGGCATATTCATAAACCTTTCTTCCTTTCATTTTTATATATCGTATCCGTGGGTCAGAATCGGGGTAGTAGGATTTGCCAAGATGGAGATAATCCACTTCATTTCCGCAATGTGATTGAACACTTGTGCCTAATACACCGGCATTTGTTTCAGCAGTGTCTTTTGCTTCCAGTACAGAAGCGCCGGCACCATCTGAAAATATCATACTGTCACGGTCATATACATCCAGCACACGGGATAATGTTTCGGTTCCTATCACCAGGCATTTTTTTGCAATGCCCGCCTTGAAATAGGCGTCGGCCTGTATCACGCCCTGCACCCACCCGGGGCAGCCGAACAAAATGTCGTAAGGAACGCAGGATGGATTTTTAATATTCAATGCGTGCTTGACACGAGANGCCAGTGCAGGCAATACATCTGTTTGGATGGTATGCTTGATCACATTGCCGAAGTTGTGTGCCACAATGATCTGGTCGATGGTCTCCGGATCGCAGCCGGCATCTTCAATAGCGATCTTTGCCGCTTCAGCGGCCATATCAGAGGAATCAATACCCGCCGGTGCATAACGCCGCTCCTGGATCCCGGTTATTTGCTTGAATTTTTCTACAATAACACGTGGCTCAATATCCAGTGCCGAATTATCTTCTGCATAAAAATTATGGCTTGCAAAATCCTGGTTGGTCTTTACGAAAGCAGGGATATAGCTGCCTGTACCTGTAATAACAGTTCTTACTGACTGGTTCATAAACAAAAATTAAAACGTACTAAAATGGCAGGCTATCGTTATGATAAAGTTACCAAATAATCATGCTCGAAGTATTTTTTTTGGCAGATTTTACAGGTCCCTGTTGGTGAATAGTATTAAGTTTGGGCACAAAATAATTTTATGCCAAGAAACTTTTTCCTTTTCCTGTTTATTATTTTACTTCCGTCGGTAAGCAGGGCTCAAACAACGGTTTCTATCCCTGCTTATACGGCCTATGCGGTACCGGCAGAGGAAAGCAACGAAGAAGACGAAAGCAAAATGTTTTCAGTAAAAGATGGGTTACATAACTGGACGGATGATAAGCAACAGGTTCAATTTTACTTTAAGATCAGGGACAGGGGCGCCCTGCAGCTTTCCCTTTTATTAAAAAATGACAGGCCGGGAAATATGATCACCGTTGAAATAGCCGGAAAGAATTTCCGTATTCCTGTTCCGCAATCCAAAGAATTCAGAAATGTAAGAATCGGTTCGGTTCCAATCAATGACACAGGATTTTATGAGCTTAAGATTTCTTCTGCTGTAAAAAGATCTGCCGTCATTGCAGATATACGATCACTGGAGCTAAGTGGCCCAGCAGCAAAAAATATTCATTTCAATGCAAAGCCAAGAAGAAATGCAGCATCGGTTCATCTCTTATATCCCCTTCCCGATTCGGTAAAAACGATCGCATTCTACAACGAACTGACAATTCCCGAAGGTGCCGATGTTTTACACAGCTATTACATGGCCTGTGGTTTTGCAAGAGGTTACTTTGGGATACAGGTGAATAGTGCTGCCGAACGAAGAGTGATCTTCTCGGTTTGGGATGCCGGAAACGAAGCGGTTGACAGGAAAAAAGTAGCTGCTGAAAATAAGGTTCAACTTATCGCCAAAGGGGAAGATGTGTTTGCTGATGATTTTGGAAATGAAGGTACGGGCGGGCACAGTCATTGGGTTTATAACTGGAAAGCAGGTGACACATATAAATTTTTAGTCGCAGCTACTACCGATACGGCTGCCAATACAACCACATACACCGGTTATTTCTTTATACCGGAACAGCAGAAATGGAAACTGATCGCTGCATTCAAAGCACCAAAAGATGGGAAACCATTGAGAAAGCTGTATTCGTTTGTAGAAAATTTCTGGGGCGCAAACGGGCAACTGAGCCGCAAAGCATATTTTGGTAACCAATGGATCAGAAAAGAAAACGGGGACTGGAAAGAATTAACAACAAGCACATTCAGCTATGATGCCACCGGCAAAGCCGGAGACAGGATCGATTATGGAGGGGGTGCAGAGGCTGATAAATTTTACCTGTGGAACGGCGGTTTTAAAAACACCGGCGCCCGGTTCAATGAACCATTTACACGAACGGCTAATGGAGAAAAACCGGTCATCGACCTCTATAAAAATGCCGATAGCCTCGCAGAAGCAGGAAAAGAAAATAAGATCATATTAACTGCAATAAAAGAAGGAAAATTTGACACTACCGGAAGCAGGAACGGGATATATTATAAAATACTGGAAGAAGGCATTGGCGATTATGTTACGGTAAACGACACGCTTGTTGTAAGATATAAAGGCCAATTACTGAACGGATCTGTATTTGATCAGACAAAAGAAAAGCCGGCTGTTTTCCCGTTGAAACGTTTGATAAAAGGCTGGCAAACGGGCCTCCCGTTCTGCAGGCAAGGCGGTAAAATCAGACTGTTGATCCCTTCAGCATCAGCTTATTCTATAAGGAACCTGGGCACCATCCCACCTAACAGCATCCTTATTTTCGATATAGAGGTACTTGAAATAAGAAAACTTCACTGATGATTGATTTTTTAATCGCTCAAGTAAGAATAAAATACTATATTTGCGCTTTATTAATACAATACAATTTAAAAATGGAAAGTACACAAAAAGGCACCGTTAAGTTTTTCAATGCTGAAAAAGGATTCGGTTTTATTAA
>JGI24770J26754_10000881_pt1 | contig 21780 bp, 23 predicted proteins | sample LakOneMetagenome_FD_26754 | JGI IMG/M metagenome (IMG submission 26754) | reverse complement strand
CCGCCTTCAGGCGCACGCCGTGGGNATAGGGCACCAGCGGATCGGCGTCGCCGTGGATCGTGTACACCGGCGGGCCGCCGGCGCGTACGTACGACAGCGGCGAGAGCGACTTCGCCAGCGCCTCGCGTCCCGGCATGCTGCCGAACCAGGCCACCGCATAGGAGCGGACGTTCGGCCCCTGCAGCATGTCGGTGACGTCGGTGATGCCGTACCAGTTGACCACCGCCGCCACCTTCGGCGCCGCGTTCGTGTACGGGCCGCTCCAGGCCGGCTCGTTGGCCGCGCACTGGTTGGTGAAGGGCGAGTCCGACGGGATCATCGCGGTGGCGAGCGCCAGGTGGCCGCCCGCCGAGTCGCCCGAGGTCACGACCTTGTTCACGTCGAAACCGTACTTCTTCGCATTGATGCCGACCCACTGCAGCGCGCACAGGGTATCCTCGACGGCGGCCGGAGCCAGCGCCACATTGGCCAGGCGGTAGCTGACGTTCACCACCGCGAAGCCCATGTGCAGGAAGGGCAGGGCGGACCATGCCGCGCGCTCGCGCGACCCGGCCACCCAGCCGCCGCCGTGGAAGTACAGCACCACGGGCAGCGCTTTCGCCTCGCTGCCGGCCGGACGGTAGATGTCGAGCTTGAGCTCCTTGCCGCTGGCGGTCAGGTAGTCGATGTCCGGCTGGATGCGGAAGCCCTGTTCGCGCAGCAGCTTCAGGCGCGGGTTCTCCGCCCTGGCGTCGAAGGCCAGCGCCGCCGGCGAACCGGCCAGGCCGGCCAGCATGGCCAGCACCGGCGCCAGCTGCCGCATGCGCGTCGAGACAAGCATACGCATGACCACCCTTACATGTTCGGGTAGTTCGGGCCGCCGCCGCCTTCCGGCGTCACCCAGACGATGTTCTGGGTCGGGTCCTTGATGTCGCAAGTCTTGCAGTGCACGCAGTTCTGGGCATTGATCTGCAGGCGGTCACGGCCTTCGTCGGTCTTCACGAACTCGTAGACGCCGGCCGGGCAGTAGCGCTGCTCNGGACCTGCGTACTTGGCCAGGTTGACGTCCACCGGCACGNTCGGGTTCTTCAGCGTCAGGTGCACCGGCTGGTCTTCGCTGTGGTTGGTGTTCGAGATGAACACCGAGGACAGGCGGTCGAAGGTCAGCTTGCCGTCCGGCTTCGGATACACGATCGGCTGGAACTGCGCCGCCGGTTTCAGGCATTCGTGGTCGGCATGCTTGTGATGCAGGGTCCAGGGCGCCTTGCCGCGGAAGATCAGCTGGTCGATGCCGGTCATGATCGTGCCGANGTACAGGCCCTTGCTCATCCAGGGCTTGAAATTGCGCGCCACNTGCAGTTCCTCGTGCAGCCACGATTTCTCGAAGGCGGCCGGGTAGGAGGCCAGTTCGTCGTGCTGGCGGCCTTCGCCCAGCGCGGTAAAGGCGGCGTCCGCGGCCAGCATGCCGGTCTTGATCGCGGCGTGGCTGCCCTTGATGCGGCTGGTATTGAGGAAGCCGGCGTCGCAGCCGACGAGGCAGCCGCCCGGGAACACCGTCTTCGGCAAGGACTGCAATCCCCCTGCGGTGATGGCGCGCGCGCCGTAGGAGATGCGCTTGCCGCCCTCGAAATAGTGGCGGATCGCCGGATGGGTTTTATAGCGCTGGAATTCCTCGTAGGGCGACAGNTAGGGGTTCTGGTAGGACAGGCCCACCACGAAGCCGACCGCCACCTGGTTGTTCTCCAGGTGGTAGAGGAAGGAGCCGCCGTAGGTGTCGTTGTCCAGCGGCCAGCCGGCGGTGTGCACCACCAGGCCCGGCTTGTGCTTGCTTGGATCGATCTCCCACAGTTCCTTGATGCCGATGCCGTAGACCTGCGGGTCGCGGCCCTTGTTGAGGTCGTACTTGGCCATCAGCTGGCGACCCAGGTGGCCGCGCGAGCCTTCGGCGAAGAAGGTGTACTTGGCGTGCAGCTCCATGCCGAGCTGGAAGTCCGAGCCCGGTTCGCCGTCGCGCTTGACGCCCATATTGCCGGTGGCGACACCCTTGACCGAGCCGTCGTCGTTGTACAGGATTTCCGCGGCCGGGAAGCCGGGGAAGATTTCCACGCCCAGGCTTTCTGCCTGCTGTCCCAGCCAGCGCACGACATTGGCCAGCGAGATCACGTAGTTGCCGTGGTTGGTCAGCATCTTCGGGACCATGAAGTGCGGGGTCGCGATCGCCTTCGTCTCCGTCAGGAACAACACCTGGTCTTCCGTCACCGGCGTGTTGAGCGGCGCGCCTTTTTCCTTCCAGTCGGGGATNAGCTCGTCGAGGGCGATCGGGTCCATCACCGCGCCCGACAGGATGTGGGCGCCCAGCTCGCCGCCTTTTTCCAGNACGCAGACCGACACCTCCTGCCCTTTTTCCGCCGCCAGCTGCTTCAGGCGGATGCTTGCTGCCAGGCCNGCGGGGCCGCCGCCGACGATGACCACGTCGTACTCCATCGCTTCGCGCGGTCCGTATTGTTCGAGGATATTGGTTGGCTCAGTCATGTTTTTATAGGGGGTGAAAAAATTTAAGCACGAGTGTGCGGGTTTTTGTCGACGTTTGCAACTTTGCGCGCCATTTTACGGACATTATTAGATGCGGCAATCTAATACTGATGATTTGTGTAAGATGGTGCCTTCTGTGAAGGAGGCCGAGCGTGGGTATCGAAGTCAATTATGAAGGAAAGATCGCGATGGTCACCGGCGCCTCGAGCGGCCTGGGAGCGCGTTTCGCCAAGGCGCTGGCCGGCGCCGGCGCCCAGGTGGTGCTGGCCTCGCGCCGCGTCGAGCGCCTCAAGGAACTGCGCGCCGAGATCGAGGCCGACGGCGGCGCCGCGCACGTGGTGCGCCTGGACGTGACCGATCTCGGCTCGATCAAGGCGGCCATCGCGCATGCCGAGACCGAGGCGGGGCCGATCGACATCCTGGTGAACAACTCGGGCGTGTCGAGCACCCAGCGCCTGCTCGACGTGACCGAGGACGACTACAACTACATCATGGACACCAACCTGCGCGGCGCTTTTTTTGTGGCGCAGCAGACCGCCAAGCGCATGATCCAGCGCGCCAAGGGCGACCCGCGCAAGCAGCACCGCATCGTCAACATCGCCTCGGTGGCGGGCCTGCGCGTGCTGCCGCAGATCGGCGTCTACTGCATGAGCAAGGCGGGCGTGGTGCAGATGACCAAGGCGATGGCGGTGGAGTGGGGCAAGTACGGCATCAACGTCAACGCCATCTGCCCCGGCTACATCGCCACCGAGATGAACGAGGACTACTTCGACACCGAGCAGGGACGCAAGCTGATCGACATGCTGCCCCGTAAGCGCCCGGGCAAGCCGGAAGACCTCGACGGCCTGCTGCTCCTGCTGGCGGCGGAAGAAGCCCATTTCATCAACGGCGCCATCATCACGGCCGACGACGGGATGACGGCGCAGTGAACGCTCCCGCGTCCCGCGCGCCCGTCCACACCATGCGCATCCCGATCCGCTGGGGCGACATGGACGCGATGGGCCACGTCAACAACACCGTCTATTTCCGCTACATCGAGTCGGCGCGCATCGCCTGGCTCGACCAGGTGGGGGCGCTACCGGATCCGGCCGCGCCCGGCGAGGGGCCGGCCGTCGTCAACGCCTATTGCAGCTTCCTGAAGCAGCTGACTTACCCGGGCGAGATCGAGGTCGCCACCTTCGTCGGTCCGCCGGGGCGTTCCAGCATCGAGGTGACGCACGAGATCCGTCTCGTCGGCCCGAATGGGCAGGCGGCAAGCCTGCACGCGGAGGGCGGTGCGAAAGTCGTGTGGATCGATTTCAAAGCCGAGAAGTCGCGGCCCCTGCCCGAGCGCCTGCGCGCGCTGCTGCCGCAGCCGGATTGAACGCCGGCATGCATACTTGCCTTGTTTTCAAGGCTGTATGCACTTTGCTAATTTCTGAGTAATTCTTCCAGCTTTCGTGACAATCGGAGAGATTGTCCGCCGTATTGCTGTGGCAAGATCGCGCCTCCTCGATTCCCCTGCGGCGCGGCCTGTTCAACTGTTGCAAAACGGTTGCGGCCCTGTCAGACAGTTCCTACAAGGCAAGTCGAGCGATTATAATTCCACCCAATCTGTCGCGCCGCACCATTGCGCATTTCACCTTTCCACGTAGCGAGCCATGTCCGAATCCGAGGTTGTCTTTTCCATTGCGCGGCACGCCGCGTGGGCGCCTCGCCTGACGACGCAGGAGCGCTGGTCGGAATGGGCGCGCGAACCCTGGCCCATCGAGCCTGGGGAGGAGCCGAAGGTCGCCGCCATGCCCGCCATGCTGCGCCGCCGCGCCGGCTTCCTCGGCCGCATGGCCCTGGAAGTGGCCTACGAATGCCTGGGTGAACAACGCGACGTGCCGACAGTATTCTGCTCGCGCCATGGCGAAGTCGCGCGCGCCGTCGAGCTGCTGGGCGACCTGGCGCGCGGCGAGCCGCTGTCGCCGACCGCCTTCGGCCTGGCCGTGCATAACGCCAGCGCCGGCCTGTTCTCGATCGCGCGCGCCGACCGCGCCAACCACGTGGCCCTTGCGGGCGGCGCCGCGACCATCGAGCACGCCGTCATCGAAGCCTGCGGCCAACTGGCGGACGGCGCGCCGATGGTGCTGCTGGTCGCCTGCGACACGGCGCTTCCCGAGCTGCTGCGCGATTTCGAGGACTGCGACGAGCAGCCCTGGGCCTTCGCCTGGACGATGGTCGCGGCCGGCCCGAATCCGGTCCGCCTGTCCTGGCGCGCCCACGACAATCCGGCGCCGGCACGCATGCCCGGCGGCCTCGCGCTGCTGCGCTTCCAGCACGGCGCCGAGGACGAACTGGTGCGCGACGCCGGCGGCAAGCGCTGGACCTGGAGCCGCCATGCTGGCTAGGCTCGGCCATGCCTGGCGCGTGTGCGCGACGGGCCTGAGTTTCGCGCTGTTCGGGCTGGGCGGCCTGTGCCTGCGCGTGCTCGTGTTCCCGCTGCTTTCGCTGTGCGTGCGCGAACCGGGTGCACGCCAGCGCGCCGCGCGCGCCACCATCAGCGCGAGCTTTCGCGCCTTTGTCGGCATCATGCGCGGCCTGGGCGTGCTGCGCTACGAGGTGCAGGGCCTGGCCAGGCTGGAGCGGGAAGGGCAGCTGATCCTGGCGAACCACCCGACCCTGATCGACACCGTGTTCCTGATCGCCTTCGTGCCGAACGCCGACTGCATCGTCAAGGGCGGCCTGGTCGACAACCCGTTCACCCGCGGCCCGGTGCGCGCGGCGCGCTACATCTGCAACGACCGCGGCCCCGAGCTGATCGACGACTGCATCGCCTCGTTGCGCGCCGGCGGCAACCTGATCATTTTCCCGGAAGGGACCCGCACCCCGCGCGGCGCGGTGGCGGAACTCAAGCGCGGGGCGGCCAACGTCGCCGTGCGCGGCGGGCGCGCCATCACCCCGGTGGTGATCCGCTGCGAACCGCCCACCCTCGGCAAGGGCGACAAGTGGTGGCACGTGCCGCCGCGCCAGGCGCANTTTCGCATCGAGGTCAAGGACGACATCGGCGTGGAGCAGTTTCGCGCCGGCGATACCAGCGACGTGGTGGCGGCGCGCCGCCTCACCGACTACCTGCAACAGTTTTTTATGAAAGAAGGCCAGCACCATGCTTGAACAGGAAGTGAAGACGTTGATCATCGACGTCCTGCAACTCGAAGACATCACCCCCGCGGACATCGATAGCGAAGCGCCGCTGTTCGTCGAGGGCCTGGGACTGGACTCGATCGACGCGCTGGAAATCGGCGTGGCGCTGCAGAAGCGCTATGGCATCACCCTGTCGGCAGAGTCGCAGGAAACCCGCCGCCATTTCGCGTCGGTGCGCGCGCTGGCCGCGATGATCGAAACGAACCGCAAGAAGTAATAGCAAAGATTAAGGAGTCGCCATGGTAAGCATTCACGACATGAACCGAGACGAACTGTTCACCTGGGTCGCCGACCTGCTGGCTGAGATGTTCGAACTGGACCGCGCGTCCCTGACCCCGGCCTCGAACCTGTACGCCGATCTCGACATCGACAGCATCGACGCCGTCGACCTCGCGGTCAAGCTCAAGCAGATGACCGGCAAGCGCCTGCAGCCGGAAGTGTTCAAGACCATCCGCACCATCGAAGACGTGGTGGGCGCGCTCGCCGGCCTGGCCGAAGAGCAAACGGCCGCGGCCTGATTTCCACGTGATCTGGAACGTCCTGGCGGCAGCGCTGACGCTGCTGTATCCGCTGGCGATCTGGTTCGGCCACGGCAGCATCGAGCCGCGCTGGCTGGCCGGCCTGCTGCTGCTGGCCGCCGCCACGCGCCTGCCGGCGCTGAAGGTGAGCGGCACCGCGCGCTGGACCGCCGGCGGCGCGCTGCTGCTGGTCGCCATCGCCGTCGGGTCGAACGCCGTGCTGCCGCTCAAGCTCTATCCGGTGCTGGTCAACGGCGCGCTGCTGGCCGCCTTCGGGGCCAGCCTCGCCAGCGGCATGCCGATGGTCGAGCGCCTGGCGCGCCTGCGCGAGCCCGATCTGCCGCCCGCGGGAGTCGCCTACACGCGCCGCGTGACCCAGGCCTGGTGCCTGTTCTTCGCCGCCAACGGCACGATCGCGCTCGGCACCGCGCTGTTCGCCAGCGAGGCCGCCTGGTCGCTCTACAACGGCGTGATCGCCTATATCCTGATGGGCCTGATGTTCGGCGGCGAATACCTGCTGCGCATCCGGTTCAAGCGTCTGCACCATGCCTGATCTGTTCTACCGCATCGCCACCCGTTCGCCGCTCGCCACTGCCGGCTGGCGTGACGGCGCACACCTGAGCCACGGCGACTTCCTGGCCCGCGTGCGCGCCTGGGCCGCGCTCGGCCACCGTACCGAGGCCACCCGGCTTGCGCTCTACCACGAAGACAGCCTGGAATTCGCGGCAAGCCTGTTCGGCGCCTGGCTCTCCGGGAAGACCGTCTGGCTCGGCGCCGACGTGCTGCCCGCGACCTGCGCCGCGCTGGCAAACGAGGTGGACGCCTTCTGGGGCGCCTTCCCGGACGGCTGCGCGCCGCTTGCGCCCGCGGCCGGCGACGACTGGCAGGGGGAGTGGGTCGTGCCCGCGCCGGGTTTCCCGGCCCTGGTCGTGTTCACCTCGGGCAGCACCGGCGTCCCGGTCCCGATCCCGAAGCAGCTGTCCCAGCTGACCAGCGAGGTCGCCGCGCTGGAGCGCCAGTTCGGCGCGCGCCTTGGCGATTCCGCCATCCTGGCGACCGTCTCGCACCAGCATATCTACGGCCTGCTGTTCCGCGTCCTGTGGCCGCTGGCCGAAGGCCGCCCGATCCACGCCGAGCGCCATGAGTTCCCCGAAACGCTGGCGCCCGCGCTGGCGCAGGCGCCCTGCGTGCTGCTGGCCAGCCCGGCGCACCTGAAGCGCCTGCCCGCGCATCTCGACTGGAGCGCCGGCGCGGATCGGCTGCGCGCCGTGTTCTCGTCCGGCGGCATGCTCGACGAGGGGGCCGCCCTGCATGCGGCCGCGCTGCTGGGCCAGAGCCCGGTCGAGGTGTATGGCAGCTCGGAGACCGGCGGCGTGGCATGGCGCCAGCGCGGCGTGGACGAGACCTGGACGCCCTTGCCCGGCGTGCAGTGGCGCATGGATGCCGAGGGCCTGCTCGAAGTGCAGTCCGACTTCGCGGGCCCGGGCGCCTGGCAGCGCCTGGCCGACCGGGTCGAGGCCAGCGGCATTGGCTTCGTGCTGCGCGGGCGCGCCGACCGCATCGTCAAGATCGAGGAAAAGCGCATCTCGCTGGACGCCATCGAGGCCGCGCTATGCGCCGGCAGCCTGGTGCGCGAAGCGAAGGTGCTTGCCGTGCCGGCCCCCGGCCGCCAGGTGCTGGCCGCCTTCGTCGTGCCGACGCCGCAAGGGCAGGCACTGCTGGATAGGGAAGGGCGTGCGGCTTTGAGCGGCCGCCTGCGCGCCCATCTGGCCGCCGGCCTGGAAGCGGTGGCGCTGCCGCGCCGCTGGCGCTACCTTGAACGCCTGCCCGTGAACGCCCAGGGCAAGACCACCCAGGCCCTGCTGCTGGCCTTGCTGGAGGAGCGCCCGCGCCTGCCCAGCCTGCGCCTGCTGGAGCAGGAAGCCACCCGCGTGCTGCTGGAACTGACGGTGCCGGCGGACCTGCTCTATTTCGACGGCCACTTCAGCGTCGCGCCCGTGCTGCCGGGCGTGGTGCAGGTCGACTGGGCGATCCACTACGGACGCCGGTACTTCGGCCTCGGGCCGGGTTTCGGCGGCATCAATGCGCTGAAATTCCAGCAGATGATCCGGCCCGGCCATCCGGTGCAACTCGAACTCGTGCACGACCTGGCCAAGGGCCAGCTGCATTTCCGNTATTTCTCGGACGCCGGCGCCCACGCCAGCGGCCGCATCCTCCTGAATCTCCCATGAGCACCTTGAANAAAAAATTCTCGNCGGACCGCCAGAGCGCCTTCGAAGCACGTTTCGAAGCCCAGAAGATCGCCTTTGCGCCNGTCGTGTTCCAGTGCGTGCGCTTCGCCTGGAAGCGCGGCATGCTGCAGGCGATCGCCGACGCCGGCGACACCGGCCTGTCGGTGGACCAGCTGGCCGCGACCGGGCGCTGGACGCCCTACGCCCTGAAAGTGGTGCTCGAGACCTGCCTGTCCGCCGGCGTGGTCTACCTGACGGAAGGCCGCTACGCGCTCGACAAGGCCGGCTTCGTGGTCCTGACCGATCCGATCACCCAGGTCAACATCGACTTCAACCACGACGTCTGCTACCAGGCCCTGTTCTCNCTCGACGCTTCGCTCGACGCGGAGAAGCCCCTCGGCCTGAAGGTGTTCGGCGACTGGCCNACCGTGTACGAAGGCCTGGCCCAGCTGCCGGAAGCGGCGCGCAGCAGCTGGTTCGCCTTCGACCACTACTACTCGGACTCCTCCTTCCCGGACATCCTGCCCGATGTCTTCGCGACGAGCCCGCGCCGCCTGATGGACATCGGCGCCAACACCGGCAAGTTCACGCTGGCGGCCCTTGGCGCGAACGAGCGCGTGGCCCTGCACCTGGTCGACCTGCCGGGCCAGCTGGCTGTGGCCGAGAAGAACCTGGAAGCCGCCGGCCTGCGCGAGCGCGCCACCCTGCACCCGACCAACCTGCTGGAGTTCGACACGCCGCTGCCGGGCGACATGGACCTGATCTGGATGAGCCAGTTCCTGAGCTGCTTCTCGGAACAGGCGATCGCCAGCATCTTCCGGCGCGTGGCCGCCGCACTCGGCCCGCGCGGCCAGGTGCTGGTGCTCGACACCTTCTGGGACCGCCAGCGCTACGACATCGCCGCCTACTGCCTGATCAACACCTCGCCTTACTTCACGGCGATCGCCAGCGGCAACAGCAAGGTCTACGAGAGCGCCGACTACGTGCGCCTGGCCGAAGCCGCCGGCCTGAAGCTGGTCACCGCGCGCGACGGCATCGGCTACTGCCACTCGCTGCTGCGCTTCGAAAAGGCCGAATAAAGGAATGACCGTGTTCAAGCCCTGCGTCGTCATCCCCGTCTACAACCATGAGCACGCCATCGGGCGGGTCGTGGGCCAGGTGCTGGCCCACGAGCTGCCNTGCATCCTCGTCGACGACGGCAGCTCGGCCGGCTGCGCCGCGGCGCTCGATGCGCTCGCGGCCGCGCATCCGGGACGCGTGGTGCTGGAGCGCCATGCCCACAACCAGGGCAAGGGCGGGGCGGTGCTCACGGGTTTTCGCCGCGCCGCGCAGGACGGCTACAGCCATGTGCTGCAGGTCGACGCCGACGGCCAGCACAGCGTGGCCGACATCCCGCGCTTCCTCGATGCGGCGCGCGCCCGCCCGCAGGCCGTGGTGGCGGGCTGCCCGGTGTACGACGAGTCGGTGCCGCCCCTGCGCCTGTACGCGCGCTATCTGACCCACGTCTGGGTCTGGATCAATACGCTGTCGCTGGCGATCCGCGATTCGATGTGCGGCTTTCGCGTCTATCCGGTGGCGCCGGTGCTGGCCCTGGCCGCGCGCAGGAAGCTCGGCCTGCGCATGAACTTCGACATCGAGATCCTGGTGCGCCTGTACTGGGACGGCGCGCAGATCGTGAACCTGCCGACGAAGGTGGGTTACCCGGAAGACGGCGTCTCGCACTTCAAGGCATGGACCGACAACGTCCTGATCACGCGCCTGCACGTCGCCCTGTTCCTGGGCATGCTGCCGCGCGCCCCCATGCTCCTGGTCCGCACATGGCGCGCCTGAGCACGGCCAGCGACAGCCGGCACTGGGCCGCCATCAACGAAGCGAGCTTCGTGGCCGGCATGCGCCTGCTGTTCTGGGTCTGCCGGGTGTTCGGCCGCTGGCCCTTCCGGGTGCTGCTCTACCCGGTGCTGCTGTGGTACGTCGCGACCCAGGCCAGGGCGCGCCGCGTCTCGCGCGACTACCTGCGCCGTGTCGGGCGGCCGGCCGGCCTGTTCGGCGTGCTGCGCCATTTCGCTTCCTTCGCCGAATCCATCCTCGACAAGATGCTGCTGTGGGGCGGCGTGTTCGACACCTCGCGCGTGCGCGTGAGCGGAGACGAGCCGCTCCTGCAGCGCATCAGGGAGGGCAAGGGCGCCATGCTGATGTGCGCCCACCTGGGCAACCACGACCTGTGCCGCGCGCTGTCGCTGCACACGCCCGGCCTCAAGATCACGGTGCTGGTGCACACCCGCCACGCCGAAGCGTTCAACAATATGCTGGGCAAGCTCGACCCGCGCAGCCAGCTCAACCTGATGCAGGTGACCGAGATGACCCCGGCCACGGCGATGCTGCTGTCCGAGCGTATCGGGCGCGGCGAGTTCGTCGTCATCGCCGGCGACCGGGTGCCGGTGTCGCCCAATCCACGCGTGGCGCTGGCACCTTTCCTCGGCCAGGACGCCGCTTTCCCGGTCGGACCCTACGTCATGGCCTCGGTGCTCGGCTGCCCGCTGTACACCATGTTCGCCACCCGCCACGGCGACGGCTACGAATTGCACTTCGAGCGCCTGCGCGAGGAGGTGCACCTGCCGCGCCGCGACCGCGAGGGGGCACTGGCCACGCTTGCCGGCGACTATGCGCGCCGCCTCGAATACCACGCCCGGCGTGCGCCGCTGGAGTGGTTCAACTTCTACGATTTTTGGTATCTACCCGATCCGGACCACGCCCATGCTGCTCACTGACCTGAATACTCCCCAGCGCACCGTGCGCTTCGACCGCGAGCGCCTGGCGCTGGAAGACATCGTCGCCATCGCCAGGGGCAGCGCCCGCCCGGCGCTGTCCGACGACCCGGCGTTTCGCGCCGCAATCACCAAGGGCGCCGACTTCCTCGACCGCCTGCTGCGCGAGGACGGCACCATCTATGGCGTGACCACCGGCTACGGTGACTCCTGCACGGTGGCGGTGCCCTTGCACCTGGTGCCGGACCTGCCGCACCACCTCTACACCTACCACGGCTGCGGCCTGGGCGCCTACCTCGACCCTGGCCAGACCCGCGCCGTGATGGCGGCGCGCCTGGCCTCGCTCTCGAAAGGCTTCTCGGGCGTGAGCGTCGGCCTGCTGGAGCAGATCGTGCGCCTGTTCGACGCCGGCCTGCTGCCCCTGATCCCGAGCGAAGGCTCGGTCGGCGCCAGCGGCGACCTGACCCCGCTGTCCTACCTCGCGGCCGTGCTGTGCGGCGAGCGCGAGGTCATGCGCGACGGCGTCCAGGTGCCAGCCGCCCAGGCCCTGCAGGAAGCGGGCATCGCGCCGCTGCGCCTGCGTCCGAAAGAAGGGCTGGCGATCATGAACGGCACCGCCGTCATGACCGGCCTGGCTTGCCTGGCCTTCGACCGCGCCGACTACCTGGCGCGCCTCGTCACCCGCATCACGGCGCTGGCCTCGTTCGCCCTGGACGGCAACGACCACCACTTCGACGAGACCCTGTTCTCGGTCAAGCCGCACGCCGGCATGCAGGGCGTGGCGGCCTGGCTGCGCGAGGACCTGGAGTACGCCGGCCAGCTCGAGCGCAACGGCAAGCGCCTGCAGGACCGCTACTCGATCCGCTGCGCCCCGCACGTGATCGGCGTGCTGGCCGATGCGCTGCCCTTCTTCCGCGATTGCATCGAGAATGAGCTCAACAGCGCCAACGACAACCCGATCATCGACGCCGAAGGCGAGCGCGTGCTGCACGGCGGCCACTTCTACGGCGGCCACATCGCCTTCGCGATGGACGGCATGAAGAACGCGGTGGCGAACCTGGCCGACCTGCTGGACCGCCAGATGGCCCTGCTGGTCGACGCCCGCTACAACGCCGGCCTCCCGGCCAACCTGTCGGGCATGCAGGGCGAGCAGAGCCCGATCAACCACGGCTTGAAAGCGCTGCAGATCAGCGCCTCGGCCTGGACCGCGGAAGCCCTCAAGCTCACCATGCCGGCCTCGGTGTTCTCGCGCTCGACCGAGTGCCACAACCAGGACAAGGTCAGCATGGGCACCATCGCCGCGCGCGACTGCCTGCGCGTGCTGGAGCTGACCGAGCAGGTGGCGGCCAGCCTCCTGATCACGGTGCGCCAGGGNGTNTGGCTGCGCCAGCGCGTCGATCCGACCAAGACCTTGCCNGCGCCGCTGGCGCGCATGCTCGAGCTGCTGGGCCAGGACATCGCGCCGGTCACGGAAGACCGCCGCCTCGACCCGGACCTCAAGCTCTTGCTGGGCCGTATCCGCGACCAGGCCTGGAGCCTGTATGCGTAAGAAGAAGGAGCCGAGCCGCTGGTGGGCAGAAAGCGAGGTGCAGGTGCAGTTCTTCGACCTCGACCCGATGGAGATCGTCTGGCACGGCAACTACGTCAAGTACCTCGAGGTGGTGCGCTGCGCACTGCTCGACAAGATCGACTACAACTACGGCCAGATGCGCGAGTCCGGCTATATGTGGCCGATCATCGAGATGAACCTGCGCTATGCGGCATCCGCCGTTTTCGGCCAGCGCCTGCTGCTGCGCGCCGAGATCGTCGAGTGGGANANCCGCCTGCGCATCGACTACACCGTGAGCGATGCCGCCACCGGCAAGCGCCTGAACCGCGCCACCACCACCCAGGTGGCGNTCGACCTCGAGACCCGCGAGATGTGCTTCGNCTCGCCTCCGATCCTGTTCGAAAAGCTGGGAGTACCCGCACCATGAAACGATTTNTCCTCACGCTCGCGCTGGCCGGCGCCGCGTCGATCGCCGGCGCCGCCGCGCCCGTGGCCCGGATCCAGTCCATGCTCGCCAAGCCGGAGCAGCTGTGCGGCCGCTTCGAGCAGACCAAGCAGCTCGCNGGCATGAAGAAGCCGCTGGCGTCGAGCGGGCGCTTCTGCGTCGTGGCCGGCAAGGGCGTGCTGTGGCGCACCCTGAAACCNTTCCCGAACACCCTGCGCCTGAAGCGCGACGAGATCGTCCANATGCAGGGCGACCGGGTCGCCATGCGCCTCGACGCCAGCCAGGAACCGACCGTGCGCATGATCAACGGCGTGCTGTTCTCGCTGCTGGGCGGCGACCTGGGCCAGCTGGAGAAGCTGTTCGAGGTGGACGGCGCGGTCGACGGCGATGCCTGGCGCGTCGCGCTGAAGGCGCGCAACCCGGCGGTGGCGAAGGCGGTCGGCGCGATCTCGCTCGAGGGCGGCGCCTATGTGCGCAGCATCCGCATGGTCGATGCGGGCGGCGACAAGACCGATATCGCGTTCAGCGACATCAAGACCGGCCCGCAGGCCATGCTGCCCGAAGAGGCGGCCCAGCTGTGAGCCTGCAACGCCGTCTNGCCCTGGCCTGGGCCCTGGTCGTCTGCCTGCTGCTGGGCCATAACGCCTGGCTGTGGCTGGCCCAGCGCATCACGCCCGACACCGACATCCTGGCGCTGCTGCCGGCGGAGCAGCGCGACCCGGTGCTGCAGCAGTCCTTCACCCATATGGTGGACAGCGCCCAGCAGCGCGTGGTGGTGCTGGTCGGGGCAGGACAGTGGGAAGAGGCGGTGCGCGCGGCCCAGGCCTTTCGTACGACGCTGGCGCCGCACACCGCACTGTTGAAGCCTGACGCCGCGAGCGGCGAAGCCCAGGCCAGCTGGCTGGCCAGCCTGCAGCCGCACGCGACCCTGCTGGTGGCCGCCGAACAGGAAAAGCAGTTGCGCACGCAGCCGCAGCAGTTCTGGGTCGACTCGGCGCTGGTGCGCCTCTACAGCGCTTTTTCGGGCCCGAAGCTGGGAGCATTCCGTGACGACCCCTTCGGCCTGTTCGCCGGCTGGGCCCAGGAACGCGCCGGCGAAACCCCGGTGCGGCCGCGCGACGGCGAGCTGTTCGTGGCCGGCGAAGGGCGCNAATANGTGCTGCTGACCTTCACCCTGGCGCAGTCGGCCTTTTCGCTGTCGAACCAGGAGNCCGTGGTGCCGCTGCTGGNCAGGGCGGGCGAGGAGGCCCGGCGCGCCGTGCCGAGCGCCGAAGTGATCAAGGCCGGCGTGATCCTGCACGCCGCCGCCGCCGGCCGCCAGGCGAGTAGCGAGATCCACACCATCGGCGTCGGGTCCATGCTCGGCATCGTGCTGCTCACCTGGCTGACCTTCCGCTCGATCAAGCCGGTGACTCTCACCGTGCTGGCGATCGGCGTCGGCTTCCTGGGCGCGCTGTCCGTGTGCTGGCTGCTGTTCGGCCGCATCCACCTGCTCACCCTCGTGTTCGGCGCGAGCCTGATCGGCGTGGCCCAGGACTACGGCATCTATTTCCTCTGCCATCGTCTCGGCGCCGACCCCACGCTCGACTCGCCGCGCCTGCTGCGCCGCCTGCTGCCCGGCCTGGGCCTGACCCTGCTGGCGGCCGTGATCGGCTACCTGGGCCTGGCCCTGACTCCCTTCCCGGGCCTGCGCCACATGGCGGTGTTCTCGGGCCTGGGCCTGGTGTTCGCCTGGCTGACCGTGGTGTGCTGGTTCCCGGCCCTGATCCACGGCGACTCCCTGCGCGCCGGCCCGCTGGCGCGCGGCTACGGCGGCGTCGTGAAGCGCTGGCCGCGCGTGTCCGGCGCGCTCGCGCCGATGCTGGTGGTGGCGGTGCTGGGCGGCGTGGCCGTGCTGGGCCTCACGCGCCTGAAGGTGAACGACGACATCCGCTCGCTGCAATCCTCGCCGCCCGAGCTGGTGCGCGACCAGATCAAGCTCGGCAAGCTGCTCGATGCTCCCAGCCCGGTGCAGTACTACCTCGTGCGTGGCGCCACCAGCGAACAGGTGCTGCAGCGCGAAGAGCTGCTCAAACGCCGCCTCGATGCGCTGGTGGCGACAGGCGACATCGCCGGCTACCAGGCGCTGTCGAACTGGGTGCCCTCGCAACAGGCCCAGGCCGCGCGCCTGGAACTGGTCGAGGACAAGCTGCTGGGCGCCAGGGGACCGCTGGCGCTCCTGGGCCAGGAGATCGGCGAGGACGCCGCCTGGGCCGCCGCGACCGCCGCCCACCTGCGCAGCACGGCCGCGCCGATGCAGATCGACGCTTTTCTCACGACGCCGGCGGCCGAACCCTGGCGCCACCTGTGGATCGGCCAGACCGAAGGCGTGCATGCCAGCATCGTCGCCCTGCGCGGCATGCGCTACGCCGCCATTCCCCAGCTGGCCCGGGCGGCCGAGGGGCTGGCGGGCGTGCAGTGGGTCGACAAGGTCGGCGGCATCTCGTCGGTGCTGGGCCAGTACCGCGCCTACATGGGCTGGGTGGTGCTGGGCGCGTATGCCCTGGTGTTCGCGGTGCTCTTGCCGCGCTACCGCGGCCGCACCTGGCGCGTGCTGGCGCCCACGCTTGCCGCCAGCATCCTGGCCCTGGCGCTGCTCGGCTTCGCGAACCAGGACCTGCAGCTGTTCCACGTGCTGGCCCTGATGCTGCTGCTGGGCGTGGGCGTCGACTACGGCATCTTCCTGCAGGAAGACGCGGCCCACGGCGATGCGGCGCCGTGGCTGGCGGTCGGCCTGTCGGCCGCCAGCACCATCCTGTCCTTCGGCCTCCTGGCCCTGAGCGGCACGCCGGCGCTGCGGGCCTTCGGCCTGACCATGCTGGCCGGGACCGCCCTGGTCTGGCTGATCGCTCCCTGTTTCATCGCTACCCCGGAGGAAGTCCATGCGACGCCTGTGCTGGCCTGAACGCGTTATTCCTGTCACCATCGCGCTGCTGCTCGCCGCCTGCACCGCCAGGGAGCCCACCCCGGCCCGCCTCGGCCTGCGCCTGGCCCCCGCGGCGCTGGGCGAAACCATCAGCGTGCAGCAGCACCTGACCGTCGAGCGCGACGGCAAGACCAACGACCTCGATGCCGCGCTGGAGGTCGATGCCAGGCGCATCAACCTGGTCGGCCTGGCCCTCGGCATGCGCGTGCTGAGCCTGGACTACGACGGCCGCGAGATCGCCGAATGGCGCCATCCGATGCTGCCCAGCCAGGTGAAGGCCGCCGACGTGCTCGAAGACCTGCAGCTGACCCTGTGGCCGGTCGAGGCGATCGCGCAGGCGCTTCCCGCCGGCTGGAAGATCGAGGAGCAGGGCCTGCGCCGCACCCTGCGCCGCGAGGGCGAGGTGGTGGCGACCATCGATTACAGCGGCATGCCGCGCTGGCAGGGCAAGGCCGTGCTGGATAATGTGCGCTACAAATACCGGTTGACCGTGGTGTCGGCCGAATGAGGATTCCATGCTGTACCTGAACGAATGCGCGCTGCTGTGCGCCCTTGGAAACGACCTGGCGACGATCCGCCGGCGCCTGCTGGTCGAGGCCGAGAGCGGCCTCGTGGAAAGTAGCGCCTGCTCGCCCGGCCGCGTGCTGCCGATCGGCCGCGTGGACACCGTGCTGCCGCCGCTCGACCACCTGCCGCTGCCGCTGCGCAGCCGCAACAACGCGCTGGCCCTGGCCGCGCTGGCCCAGATCCGTCCGGCCGTGGATGCGGCGATCGCCCGCCATGGCGCGCAGCGCGTGGCCGTCATCGTCGGCACCAGCACCTCGGGCGTGGGCGAGACGGAAGACGCGATCGCCGCGCACGCGACGACGGACGCACTGCCGGAAGGCTTTCATTACGGCCAGCAGGAGATGGCTTCCAGCGCCGAGCTGCTCGCGCGCAAACTGGGCGTATCGGGCCCGGCCTATGTGCATTCGAGCGCCTGCTCCTCGAGCGCCAAGGCGATGGCCAGCGCCGCGCGCCTGATCCGCATGGGCCTGGTCGACGCGGTCCTGACGGGCGGCGTCGATACCCTGTGCGGCTTCACCGTGGCGGGTTTCAGCGCGCTGGAGTCGGTGAGCGAGACCCGCTGCCATCCGCTGGGCGAGGGCCGCAAGGGCATCAATATCGGCGAGGGCGCCGCGCTCTTCCTCATGAGCCGCGAGCCGTCCGCGGTCGCCCTGTGCGGCTGGGGCGAATCGTCCGACGGCCACCACATGTCGGCGCCGGATCCGGAAGGCGGCGGCGCGCGCATCGCCATGAACCAGGCGCTGGAGCGCGCCGGGATCGCCGCGAGCGACATCGACTACATCAACCTGCACGGCACCGCCACGCCCCAGAACGACGCGATGGAGTCGCGCGCCGTCGAGGCCCTGTTCGGCCTGGAGGTGGCAGTCAGCTCGACCAAGCCCTTCACCGGCCACACCCTGGGCGCGGCCGGCGCCGTCGAAGCCGCCTTCTGCTGGCTGGCGATGCAGGACGATAACCCCGAGGGCCTGCTGCCGCCCCACCTGTGGAACGGCGCGCCCGACCCGGCGCTNCCCGCCCTGAAGGTGGCAGGGAAGGGCNCGCNCCTGGGACGCCCGATCCGCTACGCGCTCAGCAATTCCTTCGCCTTCGGCGGCTCCAATGCCAGCCTGGTNTTCGGGAGAGCACTTTGAGCCCGGTCCAGAGCGAGATCGACATCCACAGCCTGGTGCCGCACAGCGGCGCCATGTCCCTGCTCGGCCGCTTCCTGGACGCCGACGAGGAGAGCCTGCGCGCCGAGGTGGTCGTCAACCCGGAGACCATGTTCTGCAGCGAAGGCGCGGTCGGCGCCTGGGTCGGGGTCGAGTACATGGCCCAGGCCGTGGCCGCGCACGCCGGCTGGTGCGCGCGCAGGCGCGGCGAACCGGTGCGGGTCGGCTTCCTGCTCGGCAGCCGCAAGTACGCCTGCAGCGTGGCGTCCTTCCCGGTGGGCAGCGTATTGAAGATCGAGGTGCGGCGTGCGCTGCAGGGCGAGAACGGCCTGGGCGCATTCGATTGCCGCATCGAAGACGGGACGGGCCTAGAGCTGGCGAGCGCCACCATCACCGTCTTCCAGCCCCATAATGTTGAAGAGTTTTTGCAACGGAGTACAAATGAGTAGTATCCAGAAAAGCGTGCTGGTGACGGGTTCGTCGCGCGGCATCGGCAAGGCCATCGCGCTGCGACTCGCGCGCGACGGCTTCCAGGTGATCGTGCATTGCCGCAGCCGGCGCGAAGAGGCCGATGCGGTAGCAAGCCAGATCGTCGAAGCCGGCGGCGCGGCGCGCGTGCTGCAGTTCGACATCGGCGAGAGGGAAAGCACCGCCAATGCCCTGGCGGCCGACATCGAGGAGCACGGCTGCTACTACGGCGTGGTCTGCAACGCCGGCGTGGCGCGCGACACCGCCTTCCCGGCGATGACGGGCGAGGAGTGGGACATCGTCGTGGGCACCAACCTGGACGGCTTCTTCAACGTCCTGAATCCCCTCGTCATGCCGATGGTCCAGCGCAGGAAACCCGGCCGCATCGTCACCATGGCCTCGGTCTCGGGCCTGATCGGCAACCGCGGCCAGGTCAACTACAGCGCGGCCAAGGCCGGCATCATCGGCGCCACCAAGGCGNTGGCGCTGGAGCTGGCCAAGCGCGACATCACCGTCAACTGCGTGGCGCCCGGCCTGATCGANACCGACATGATCGCGGAGGTCCCGATGGACGAAGCGCTGAAGATGGTGCCNGCGCGCCGCGTCGGCCGTCCGGAAGAGGTGGCGGCCGCCGTCAGCTACCTGATGTCCGAGGACGCCGGCTACGTCACCCGCCAGGTATTGTCGGTGAACGGAGGCCTGGCATGAGGACGGGCGAAAAGCGGCGCGTCGTCGTCACCGGCATGGCCGGCATCAGCCCCCTCGGCAACGACTGGCCCACGATCCGTGCGCGCCTGGGCGAGTACCGCAACGCCATCGTCCACATGCAGGACTGGGTCGGCTACGAGGGCCTGAATACCCAGCTGGGCGCCCCGGCCGCGCCTTTCGAGCTGGGCAAGCGCTACGACCGCAAGTCGATCCGCAGCATGGGCCGGGTGGCCCTGCTGGCGACCCGCGCCACCGAAATGGCATTGGAGGACGCCGGCCTGCTCGACCATCCGATTGTCAAGAGCGGCCAGATGGGCGTGTCCTTCGGCTCCTCCGCCGGCACCCCGAGCGCAATCGGCGACTTCGGCCGCATGATGGAGGAACGCACCACGCGCGGCATCAACGCCACCACCTACATCAAGATGATGGCGCATACCGCGCCGGTCAACATCGGCGTGTTCTTCGGCGTCACCGGCCGCGTCGTCACCACCTCCTCGGCCTGCACCTCGGGCAGCCAGGGCATCGGCTACGCCTTCGAGGCGATCCAGAGCGGCAAGCAGCTCGCCATGATCGCCGGCGGCGCCGAGGAACTCGACGCCACCGAGGCGGCCGTGTTCGACACCCTGTTCGCGACCAGCACCCGCAACAGCGCCCCCGAGACCTCGCCGGCGCCCTTCGACAAGGGCCGCGACGGGCTGGTGATCGGCGAGGGCGCCGGCTGCCTGATCCTGGAAGAGCGCGAACACGCGCTGGCGCGCGGCGCCACCGTCTACGCGGAACTGGTGGGTTTCGGCACCAACAGCGACGGCACCCACGTGACCCAGCCGAACGCGGCGACCATGCAGCAAGCTATGGTGCTGGCGCTCGAAGACGCCGGCCTGCCGCCCGCCGCGATCGGCTACGTCAACGCGCACGGCACCGCGACCGCCCAGGGCGACCTGGCCGAATCCCAGGCCACCCATGCGGTGTTCGGCAGCCGCATGCCGATCAGTTCCCTCAAGAGCTATATGGGCCACACCCTGGGCGCCTGCGGCGCGCTGGAAGCGTGGTTCAGCATCCAGATGATGCGCGAAGGCTGGTTTGCGCCGACCCTGAACCTGGTCGATGTCGATCCGGCCTGCGGCGAACTCGACTACATCCGCGGCGAAGGCCGGCGCCTCGACTGCGAGTACGTCATGTCCAACAATTTTGCGTTCGGCGGCATTAACACGTCGCTGATTTTTAAGAAGTAGTCCAACCGAGGAAAAAGAAGATGAAAAAACTTGCCCTGTCCATCGCCATCGCCGCTGCCGCCGTTGCTGCCGTCGCACCCGCCCAGGCGCGCGACAACAAGATGATGATGTCGATCGAAAACGCCATGAACGACAACGACGCCAGGAACCGCCTCGGCGATAGCGTCAAGTTCTACTTCGGCGCGCAGAAGACCCCGGCCATCGCCAAGAAGCTGAGCACCGACCAGACCAGCCAGAAGACCAACTCCTTCGGCAAGTCGCCGGAGAAGTCCTGCAACTGGGCCTTCCTGTCGGCCATGCTGCGCCTGCAGGCGCGCGCCAAGGAGCTGGGCGCGGACGGTGTGGTGAACATCGTCAGCAACTACAAGAACGTCGAGAATGCGAGCGAGACCGAGTTCGAATGCCATGACGGCGCGATGATGACCGGCGTCGCCCTGAAGGGTGATTTCGTCAAGTTCAAGTAAGCACGACGTGACGCCGGCGGCGCCGGAACGCACGCTCGTGTGGCTGGCGGACGCCGCCGCGCTGGACGAGCCCGCGCTGGCCGCCTGTGCCGGCTGGCTCGGCGGCGGCGAGCGCGAGCGTCTCGCGCGCTTCGTGCGCGCCGAACGGCGCATTCAGTTCATCGGGGGCAGGGCGCTGCTGCGCCGCGCCCTCGGCGAACTGCTCGGCGTGGCGCCCGGCGCCATTGCACTGCAGGAGCGGCCCGGCCTCGGCCCGGCGCTGGTCCACCCGGCGGCGCCCGCCGTCGGCTTCAGCATCTCCCACAGCGGCACCTGGATCGCCTGCGCGGCCAGCACGGAAACGGCACTCGGCCTCGATATCGAGCGCATCGACCCGGGACGCGATGTGTTGCGCCTGGCGGAGCAGGCCTTCGAACCCGGGCTAGCCGCGCGGCTGGCAGCCTGCGAAGCGGCCGAGCGGACGGATCTGTTTTACCGGCTCTGGTGCGAACTCGAGGCAGGCATCAAACTCGCGTTGCCCGTTGGCAAAATGTATGCCTTCGGACGTCCTGGGCTGTCTGCTGCGCTCGCATGCGCGGCGCCCCTGGTCTCCGATCCCACGTTCGAACTCGTCACGTTCGAGTGAGGCTCAGCGCGCCCCCACCAGCTTGTGCACCAGTTCCGACGAGGTCGATGCCGAGAACTTGCGCATCAGGCTGGCCCGGTGCATTTCCACCGTGCGCGGACTGAGGTCGGTCTCGCGCGCGATGATCTTGCTGGTCTTGCCCTCGACCAGCAGCGCGGCGATCTCGCGCTCGCGCGGGGTCAGTTCGGCCGAGACCGGCCGCTTTTCGCTGACGTCCTCGAAGGTCCACACGCCCGCGCCCAGCGGTTGCGCAGGGTCGAGGGCGCGCCCGGTCACGTGGCACCAGAACAGTTCGCCGCCTGCGCGGCGCATGATGCGCTCGTCCGAGTAGCGTCCCTTCGCGTTCATGATCGGCACGATGCGGTCGCCGGTGCGCAGGAATTCGTCCATGGTGGGGTAGAGGACGCTGAAGGACT
>JGI24770J26754_10000879_pt1 | contig 21794 bp, 18 predicted proteins | sample LakOneMetagenome_FD_26754 | JGI IMG/M metagenome (IMG submission 26754) | reverse complement strand
CTGTTAACCCCGCCGCGTCACGAGCCCGTTCGAAAGAAGTGTTTTTAATTGGACAAGGCCGTAAAAAAGCGTTGCAATAAACTTTACTTGCCAACCCGTCAAAAATTGTGCATTTTGTACTTTTTTAGACATTGCATGCTGTTTTACAGTTTTTTGTTAGGGTCACCCCAGAAATTTTGGGCATGATCAAATTAGATTGATATGGGAATAAAGCTTTGAGCGATCTCTTCAAGAATGCCGTATTGTGGCTAATAATACTGGGTGTTCTGATCTTGATTTTCAGTAACATCAGTGACCGCAACAAGCCGACTGCGATGAATTATTCCGAATTCGTGGCAGCGGTTAATGCCGGTCAAATTAAGCAAGTCACAATTGATGGCGAGCGTATTAATGGCGAAAAAGTCAACGGTTCAGAGTTTGAAAGCATTCGTCCTGCGGTTCAAGACCCTGAGCTTATGCCTAGCCTTATCAAAAATAATGTTGTCGTTGAGGGTACAGCACCGCAACGTCAAGGTTTATTGATGCAATTACTCATTGCAAGCTTTCCTGTACTTCTAATCATCTTGTTATTCATGTTCTTTATGCGAAATATGGGTGGCGGTGCAGGTGGCAAGAACGGGCCAATGAGCTTTGGTAAATCCAAAGCAAAAATGTTATCTGAAGACCAGATTAAAGTAACCTTTGCCGATGTGGCGGGCTGTGATGAGGCCAAACAGGAAGTGGTTGAAATTGTCGATTTCTTGAAAGATCCGGCAAAATTTAAGCGTCTAGGCGCAACCATTCCTAAAGGTGTTTTAATGGTAGGCCCGCCGGGTACAGGTAAAACCTTGCTCGCCAAAGCTATTGCCGGTGAAGCAAAAGTACCGTTTTTTAGCATCTCCGGTTCTGACTTTGTTGAAATGTTTGTTGGTGTTGGTGCCTCGCGTGTACGTGACATGTTTGAGCAGGCTAAACGTCATGCACCTTGTATTATTTTCATTGACGAGATTGATGCAGTGGGTCGTCATCGTGGTTCAGGTACAGGTGGCGGACATGATGAACGTGAGCAGACACTTAACCAAATGCTGGTTGAAATGGATGGTTTTGAAGGAAATGAAGGTATTATCGTAATTGCAGCTACTAACCGTGCTGATGTACTCGATAAAGCCTTGCTTCGTCCAGGTCGTTTTGACCGCCAAGTAATGGTGGGTCTACCAGACATTAAGGGTCGTGAACAGATTCTGAATGTTCATTTAAGAAAACTGCCTTCAACTACCGGTGTAGATGTTAAAGTGTTGGCGCGTGGTACACCTGGCTTTTCGGGTGCCCAACTGGCAAACCTGGTCAATGAGGCAGCTCTTTTTGCGGCACGTCGCAACAAGAACACAGTCGACATGCATGACTTCGAGGATGCAAAAGATAAACTGTATATGGGACCAGAGCGTAAATCGATGGTTCTTCGTGAAGAAGAGCGTCGTGCTACTGCTTACCATGAGGCAGGACATGCAATCGTTGCTGAGATGCTGCCCGGTACTGATCCGGTCCATAAGGTAACAATTATGCCGCGTGGTTGGGCTTTAGGCGTAACCTGGCAGTTACCAGAGTTTGATCAGACCAGCCATTACAAGGACAAAATGCTGAACGAGATATCTATTTTGTTCGGTGGCCGGATTGCAGAAGAGATCTTTATTCATCAGCAGTCAACGGGTGCATCTAACGACTTTGAACGTGCAACAAAAATGGCACGCGCGATGGTCACCAAATACGGTATGTCTGACAAACTGGGTGTAATGGTCTATGAAGATGATTCACAGCAGTCATTTATGGGCAGTATGAATAGTCGCACTATTTCTGAAGCTACCCAGCAACAAGTCGATCAGGAAGTGCGCCGTATTCTGGATGAGCAATATAAAGTTGCTTGGGATATTCTTGAAGGTAATCAGGATATTGCACATAAAATGGTTAAAGCTCTGATGGAATGGGAAACTATTGATCGTGAGCAGATCCGTGACATTATGGAAGGTCGTGATCCTCAGCCACCTAAAGTTTATGTTGCAGATAATCCGGTTGCAGATCTGGAGCCACCTAAAAATGGTCCGTCTACACCGCCTCCATTGCCAGCAATGAACTAAATACAGTTATTTAGAAAAGAGCCACTTCAAGTGGCTCTTTTTTATTATGTAAAAACAGAAGCATGAAAATAACTTAACACTCAGCCTGAATTTAACTTGTTAAAATGTATCAATCATAAGATCAGGAGAGACCAATGCGGCTAATGCCATTACCTAAACAGACTTTACAATGCAAAGATGTAAGTCTGGATTTAGCTCGCCCGCATATTATGGGGATTTTAAATGTTACTCCTGACTCCTTTAGTGATGGCGGAAAATATAACCATAAAGAGCAAGCTCTCCAGTATGCTTTACAGATGATAAAAGACGGGGCAACTATTATTGATATTGGAGGGGAATCTACCCGGCCAGGCGCTACTCCAGTATCGGTTAAAGAAGAGCTTCAACGTGTACTTCCTGTAGTAGAAGCTTTGGCACAACATGATGTAATTATATCTGTTGATACCAGTGAGCCTGAAGTAATCCGCCAAGCAGTGAAGAAGGGAGCCCATATCTGGAATGATGTGCGGGCATTGAGTCGCCCAGATGCACTTGCAGTGGCGGCAGAGCTGGATATACCTGTAGTCATCATGCATATGCGTGGTGAGCCTACTACAATGAACCAGTTGGCCAATTACGAAGATGTAGTTGAAGAAGTGCTTCGTGAGTTGACTGTACGAGTTGAGGTGGCTATCGCAGCAGGAATGCGGGCAGATAATATCATTATTGATCCAGGCTTTGGCTTTGCCAAGAATGCTAGCCATAACCTGAAACTGTTGCAGGATTTCTGGCGGCTTAATGAATTAGGTTATCCGGTTCTATCTGCACTGTCACGTAAGCGCTTCATTGGTGAGGCCCTGGAAGGCGCAGAGGTAAAAGATCGTATAATTGGCAGTGTCACAGCGCATCTTTTGAGTATACAGCAGGGAGCATCTATCGTAAGGGTACACGACGTGAAGGCTACCAGTGATGCGATTAAAATCTGGTGTGCTACACTATCTGCCTGATGGTTTCTATATTTGACTGAATCCGGGTTCTTTAGGCTCGGATTTTTATTTTTGAGAATAAGTAATGAATGATGAATTATTAACTCCTATGTTTGAGGATGAATACTATCCTGATGAGCTGGTATCACGTATTAAACAGTTGCTGCTACAGTTTTCTGAAAAAATTACAGCAAGTTCTTTGAGTCACACAGATATATATTCTTCTGCTCAGGAGATCATAGTTCAAATCAATAAAATGAAACCCAAGTTTGAGCAGATGGATTCATCTCTAGATGATGCAGCAGCTGATTATATTGCTGAGGCTATGATGATGGTTGTACAGGAAGCTGGTTATCTGGATATTGATATGGAAGAACTGGTTGCCAATAGGGAGTGGTAAGATAACTTTATTGCAAAGTCTTATGGTTTGTTCAGGATATTCTATAGTTGGCAGTATTGTCCTGAATGTTTTCCTGCAATCCTGTCATCGTTAAATATAATATTTGATCCACTTAACGGCATACATCCTTAACTTTTGCCGGAATTATCACTCTTGTTTTCTCATGGTTATTTATTTCCTTAATTATTAAATTTTAAAGCACAGTAGCTGTGACTGAGAGTACAGCACTGTGATATGCGATGATTATCTACTTGATGAGCTATTTTTTAAATAATTCCAAAACTTGTATTTAAAAATGTCTGAATACTCAAGCTACTAAACTGTTGAGGTACAAGAGCAGAAAATCGTAATTTGAATAAACTTGATCATTGTAAAATTTATATTTTTATATTCAAGAAATTACAGGCATAAAAAAACCAGCTTAATGCTGGATTCTTTATTACACCATTTTATTTTAGCTTTAAAATGGTGCCCGGGGCCGGACTCGAACCGGCACGCTTTGTGGGCGGGGGATTTTAAATCCCCTGTGTCTACCTATTTCACCACCCGGGCGTTATACAAGATTGGAGGCGGAGGTCGGAATCGAACCGGCGTACACGGAGTTGCAGTCCGCTGCATGACCACTCTGCCACCCCGCCATCTCTTGGTGATGCACATATTAGCAATCTTTGAAAAAAAAACAATAGGATGTATGGTGAATATGCACATAAAAACAGCAACTAAAATAAAAACGGTTAAATAATCATGTATTATGTGCAAAATTGATTCATATCCACTTGGGAGATGTGCTGTGGCATTGGTTTTAGACGGTCGTACACTGGCGAAACAGATAGAAGCTGACTTGTTACAACGTGTAGAGGCGTTAAAGACAAAAACAGGTCGTACGCCAATTCTGGCAACTATCCTGGTAGGAGATGATGGTGCTTCAGCTACTTATGTACGTATGAAAGGGAATGCCTGTCGTCGTGTTGGTATGGATTCTCTTAAAGTGGAACTGCCAAAAGAAACAACTACCGAGCAGTTACTGGCAGAAATTGAAAAGCTAAATGAAAACCCTGATGTACATGGTATTCTGCTTCAGCATCCTGTTCCGGAACAGATTGATGAACGTGCCTGTTTTGATGCCATATCGCTAGAAAAGGATGTAGATGGCGTGACTTGCTTGGGTTTTGGTCGTATGGCAATGGGAGAGGCTGCCTATGGCTCTGCAACACCTGCCGGAATCATGACGATCTTAAAAGAAAATAATATTGAAATTGCAGGTAAACATGCCGTTGTTGTAGGCCGCTCTGCTATTTTGGGCAAGCCAATGGCAATGATGTTGCTTCAGGCTAATGCTACAGTGACGATTTGCCATTCNCGTACACAGAACCTNTCTGAATTTGTTAANCAGGCTGANATCCTTGTAGGGGCTGTTGGAAAAGCCGAGTTTATACAAAAGGAATGGATCAAGCCGGGTGCTGTGGTNGTTGATGCTGGTTTTCATCCGCGTGATGGCGGTGGTGTNGGGGATATTCAACTAGCAGGTATTGAAGAGCTGGCTTCTGCTTATACTCCTGTTCCAGGTGGCGTAGGGCCAATGACAATCACGACTTTAATTCGCCAGACAGTTGAAGCTGCTGAGAAAGCCCTGGCTTAATTTTAAAAGCATTATTAAAAGCTATGTAAATATCAAGTTTGCATGGCTTTTATGTTAATAAAGCTTTTAAAACTATTTTCATCGCCTGTTTATCCTGATCTTTATTTGAATTGATCGGCTGTTCACTTTATTTCTGTTTTGAAAAAGGCAAAAAAACTATCTCTGGTCTGCGAAATTCGTTAAAAAGTATTAAAAAAATTATAGGGCGCAGAATTATTCTTTTATTATAAATTCTGCCTTTAAGCAGTGGGGTATGGACCAGAGTGCGTATCATATTAAGCTTTAATAACTTTGAATCGCTTTAATAAAGGTTAAATTTTTGATGAGTTGTACTTTTCAACTGGCTAAGGCTNCTGAGCATCTTCTTCAAGCTTTACATGAGGTTATACCACAGTGTGAACTACAGGNACAGCAATTACCTGAAACCCCTATTTTATTATGGTTAATACCGCCAGTTTTTCCTACTGACCGCCTCGATGATGAGGTTATTCGACGTATCTGGAATGATACGCCTTACTGGATTTTCTGCTGGGCTTCAGGACTTGCTATGGCACAGTGGTTGCTTGCCGANCCACAGCATGTCAAAGATAAAGTGGTATTGGATTTTGGTGCTGGTTCTGGAGTAGTAGCTATTGCCGCTAAAATGGCAGGNGCCAANCGNGTAATCTGTTGTGATATCGATCAGGTCAGTCTGGCGGCTTGTCGCGAGAATGCAAAGCTTAATGATGTCGAGCTTGAGTATTTGGATGACTTGTATAAGGCAGAGCAGGTTGATGTGCTATTGGCGGCTGATGTGCTTTACGATCAGAGTAACCGCTTCTTTCTGGATGAATTTCTGAAATTCACTTCAACTGTCTGGGTGGCAGATAGTCGGGTAAAAAACTTTAGCCACTCTCGTTACTGCAAAACTGAAGAACGTAGTGCCACCACCTGGCCAGACTTGGATGAAGCTAAAGAATTTCGCAATGTCAGCTTTTATAAGACGTTATAAGTTTAAATAACGTCTGAGCTGATAAAACATAAAATATTACGAACAGGTATAGCGAATGACGCGTAGAGTTGCAGGCTTGGCTTCAAGCGCCTGTCGAGTTGCGTAATCTTCACTGTTATTTAAACTTGGGGTATCAGATAAACTGAATGAGGCCCGGCTCTGGCCGAGTTGTATACCATAATTGTCCTGCTGGGTAGCAGCAGGATTTGGAATCTCATTGGCGCTTAATACTGAAATTTTATAAGTTTTACCAGTACCTAATACTTGCTGACAAGCCATCTGCAATTTATTTTCATCTATAGACTGGTTGGCGCGTAATGCCAAAGTATAGGCAATGGTCGCTGATTGGGCAGACTTGTTCTCAATCTGATAGCCCGTAATACCATTGTACTGGCGAGGGGTAGTCTGGCATGCCGTTATAATAAAACATAATGGTAAAGTAACCAATAAAGTTATTTTCTTCATAATTAGAAAGCCTTTTATCCTTATAGGTTCAAGTATGGCATAGAACTAGCGGAAATAAGCAATCTTAAGGACCGATATGCTTCAGTAAGCTGAAGAAATTTTAAGTAAATGTTAAAGACATCAATTTAATGGGTAAATGATAATAGCAATTTTTCTCTGGTAATTGATCAATAGAGCTTGGATGAAATTAAAATAAAAAAGGCCGCAATTGCGACCTTTTTTATTTCATTGATTTAAACTGATTTTACAGCATCAAGCAGCTGATTCTGACGGTCTTTCAGTGCTTGTGGTAAACGGTCACCTAACTTGCTGAATAGCTCAGTATGGCTTTCCAGTTCTTTAATCCACTGGTCTTTATCTTGAGAAGTTACAGTATCAAACTGTTCTTTGCTAAAGTCTAGACCAGTCCAGTTGAGCTGTTCATAAGTTGGAACATAGCCAATTGGAGTTTCAACTGCACTTGCACGACCTTCACAACGGTCAATGATCCACTCTAGAACACGCATGTTCTGGCCAAAACCAGGCCATACAAAGTTGCCTTCAGCGTCACGACGGAACCAGTTTACATTGAAGATTTTCGGTAAATGGTTGCCATGTGCTTCAGCTTGCGCAGCAACTTTTTCGCCCATGCTTAGCCAGTGGCCAAAGTAGTCGGCCATGTTGTAACCAGCAAATGGAAGCATTGCAAACGGATCACGGCGTACGATGCCTTGTTGACCTACAGCTGCAGCAGTGGTTTCTGAACCCATGGTTGCTGCTTTGTATACGCCATCTACCCAGTCAAAAGCTTCTGAAACTAAAGGTACTGTATCGGCACGACGTCCACCAAAGATAAATGCAGAAATAGGTACGCCTGCCGGGTTTTCCCAGTCTGCATCAATAGAAGGGCACTGAGCTGCTGAAACAGTAAAGCGGGCATTCGGATGCGCAGCTTTTTCACCTTCTGCATGAGGCTGTCCTTTCCAGGTCGTAAGATTTGCTGGAATTTCTTTAGACAGACCTTCCCACCATACTTCGCCATTTTCAGTCACAGCAACGTTAGTATAGATGACGTCTTTATGCAGCGTTGCCATGCAGTTCGGGTTAGTTTTAGTATTGGTTCCAGGTGCTACACCAAAGAAACCAGCTTCTGGATTAATTGCATACAGGCGGCCATCTTCACCTGGTTTGATCCAGGCAATATCATCGCCTACAGTTTCAATTTTCCAGCCTTCATAACCCGCAGGTGGAATCAGCATGGCAAAGTTCGTTTTACCACAGGCTGATGGGAATGCTGCAGCGATATAGTGTTTTTCGCCCTGAGGGTTGGTTACACCCAGAATAAGCATATGTTCTGCTAGCCAGCCTTGGTCACGACCCATGACGGAGGCAATACGAAGTGCCAGACACTTTTTACCAAGTAATGCGTTACCACCATAACCAGAACCGTAAGACCAGATTTCACGGGTTTCTGGGTAATGAACAATGTATTTCTCTTTGTTGCATGGCCAAGAGACATCTTTTTGACCTTCTGCAAGCGGTGCACCTACTGTATGAACACATGGAATAAATTCGCCATCAGTACCTAACACATCATAAACGGCTTTACCCATACGAGCCATTTTAGTCATGCTCACTGCAACATAAGGAGAGTCGGTCAATTCAATACCGATATGTGCAATGTGGCTGCCCAGCGGGCCCATAGAGAAAGGTACGACATACATGGTACGTCCAGCCATAGCACCGTCAAACAAACCATTCAGTTTGGTACGCATCTCGGCTGGAGCTTCCCAGTTATTGGTCGCACCGGCATCTTCTTGCTTTTCAGAACAGATGTAAGTACGGTCTTCAACACGAGCAACGTCGGAAGGATCAGAATTTGCAAGATACGAACCAGGATGTTTTTCTTGGTTTAATGCTTTCATGGTGCCGTTAGCAATCATCAGGTCAATTAGACGTTGATATTCTTCGTCGCTACCGTCACACCATTCAATTTTTGCAGGTTTCGTTAATTTTGCAATTTCTTCAACCCATGCAATAAGCTTAGGATGACGAACGAATTCTGGTGCGTTCACTTGGGTCATGGTGAGGCCTATTAAAAATATGTACAAAGTACAAGTACAAATTCGTCTGTCTAAACAAGACAAACAAAATGAATAAAAAAAGTGGCAGTATTAAAGCATAAATTAATAAAAAAAATAAGACTAAAGGCTGAAAGTAATTACATGTAGATCTTTATATAAATATTCTTAAAATCAATATATTAAATTAGATTAAGAAATTTACATCAAATTATTTTTAATAAAAATATATAGTATTTATTTAAAAAATTTTATTAAAAATAAAATAATTACGTTAAAAAAATTTGAATTTACTATTATTGGTAAAATAAATCATACTCATTTAAATTTTACATAATGCCTATTTTAATTGTCTATTAATTGGACGAAATTAGAGCAACTACTTTAATTTTTATTGTTTATGAATGAGCAATTGCGCCCTCTAACTATTATTTATAACAGAAATTCTGGTTTTCATGCAGCCCGTCGCGATGAGCTTTATGAAGAAATACTAACTCAACTCAGTACACATGGCTTCGAAATTCAGGTCTTGGAATTACATTCAAACTCAGATTTTGACCAGCTGATGCAGGATGTGCTGGATCGTCATTTAAATGGGCCAGATGTAGGGGTTGTGGTCGCAGCTGGGGGGGATGGTACTCTAAATGCAGTAGGGGCAAAGTTATTGCATACTGACATACCGCTAGGCTTATTACCTTTAGGGACATTTAATTATGTTGCGCGGGCCCTGAATATTCCTTTAGATTTGCTTGAAGCTACAAAGGTAATTATTTCTGGTCGGCCTCAGGCGATTCATGTGGCAAAACTTAATAATCAGATTTATTTGAACAATGCAAGTCTAGGATTATATCCACTCTTTATTAAGCGAAGGGAGGCATATAACCAGCGGTTTGGCCGCTTCACATTTAATGCATATGCTTCAGCTCTGGATGTCATGATTCGAGACCGCAAAGCTTTAAAACTGACTTTAGAAGTGGATGGTAAAAGATATCCCTTAAATACACCGCTGGTCTTTTTTGGTAATAATCAACTTCAGCTACAGGAAATGCGTCTGCGTGTTGCTGACTGTGCGGCAGCTGGCCGGGTTGCCGGTGTGGCTGTAGCAAATACTGATAAAAGAACTTTGTTTAAACTGCTATTTCAACTGATACAAGGCAAGCTTGAACAGGCTTCACAGGTCTATAGCTTCTGCGCAGATCAGGTTCAGGTACATGCAGCTAAAAAAAATATTAAAGTGGCGATTGATGGAGAAATTGTCGAGTTGCAGACACCTTTAAAAATTACAGTTGAAAAAAATGCGCTTAACATAATGGTGCCCTATGCTGCTCCATCTCTCTGATCTGCATTTTGGTACCGAGCGGCCAGAATGCCTAAATGCCTTACGAGTATTCTGTAAAGAGCAACAACCCGAAGCTCTCGTGGTAAGTGGGGACCTGACCCAACGTGCCCGGTTTACCCAGTTTTATTATTGTAAGCAGTTTTTAGAGAGTCTCCAGATTCCTTATCTGGTTGTACCTGGCAATCATGATATACCACTTTATCATTTGTGGAATCGTGTCTTTAGCCCGTTTACCCGTTACCAGTATTTTTTCGGTAATTTGGAAAATGTACTAGAAACCGAACACTTTTATGTTATTGGAGTCAATAGTGTAAGACGGCGTTATCATACACGTGGTCATGTCTCACTAGAGCAAATTCATGAAACCCGTGAGAAACTAGAACAGGCCCCCTTACATAAACTTAAAATTATTACGTCACATCAGCCGTTTTATACTGAACCTGACGACCCCCATGGTTTAAAAGACTGTCCGGTACTCGGCCGTATGGCTCTAGAGGTTTGGGGACAATATAAATTGTTTGGTATTTTACATGGCCATTTACATAAAACCGCGATCTATGATCTGACCCGACTGTATAATTTAAAAGTTGATCATCCTATTTATAATATTCATGCCGGTACTGCGACTTCCTGGCGCTTGCACAAGAACCTGCCGAACAGTTTTAACACTGTTTCAATATCTGGTGAAATTCTGCAATACTGGTTTAATGAAAAGAGTCAATCATTTGTTTTACGGACAGATGTGATTAAATAATTACCCAAGATCTGTCGAGCGGTTAAAAAAAATACAAAAATACAAATTTTTTTTATTTTCCCCCTTGAAGCGTTTTTTTCTATCCCCACAAAAGTGTCATCAAAACACTTTAGGTTATTACTTAGACTTATAAATAAAGTAATAACTGATTACTTAAAAAAGACTTAGTCTGATGGAGTTAATTATGAGCAATATTCGTCCATTACATGACCGTGTAGTAGTTCGTCGTGTAGAAGAAGAAACAAAAACAGCTGGTGGTATTTTATTGCCAGGTTCTGCGGCAGAAAAACCTTCTCAAGGTGAAATCATTGCAGTGGGTAATGGTCAAATTACTGATAATGGTGTACGTGCACTTGACGTAAAAGTTGGCGACAAGGTTCTGTTTGGAACTTATGCCGGTACAACTGTAAAAGTAAATGGGGAAGAGCTTCTTATTATGAAAGAGTCTGACATCCTTGCGGTGTTAGAAGGCTAATTTACGTTTAACTCATTTGTGATCAGATCAAGTATTTCTTAAAAAATTGGAGTTAAAAATGTCAGCTAAAGACGTAAAATTCGGTGATTCAGCCCGTACAAAAATGATTGCTGGTGTAAACACTCTGGCAGATGCTGTTAAAGTAACTTTAGGTCCTAAAGGCCGTAATGTAGTGATTGACCGTTCTTTTGGTGCACCGCATATTACTAAAGACGGTGTAACCGTTGCTAAAGAAATTTCTCTAAAAGATAAATTCGAAAATATGGGCGCACAGCTCGTACGTGAAGTATCTTCAAAAACCAATGATATCGCGGGTGACGGTACAACAACCGCAACTGTACTTGCGCAAGCAATACTGAATGAAGGCATTAAATCAGTAACTGCGGGTATGAACCCAATGGACCTGAAACGTGGTATTGATCTTGCAGTGAAGACTGTAGTTGAAAATATCCGCGCTACAGCGAAGCCAGCAGATGATTTTAAAGCTATTGAACAAGTGGGTTCAATTTCAGCAAACTCTGATGAGACTGTAGGTAAGCTGATTGCTCAGGCAATGGAAAAAGTCGGTAAAGAAGGCGTAATTACCGTTGAAGAAGGTTCAGGCTTTGAAGACTCGCTTGATGTTGTAGAGGGTATGCAGTTTGACCGCGGTTATATCTCTCCATATTTTGCAAACAAGCAAGATACTCTGACGGCTGAGCTGGAAAATCCGTTCATTCTTCTGGTTGACAAAAAAATCAGTAATATCCGTGAACTGATTACTGTACTTGAAGCTGTTGCAAAAACAGGTAAGCCGTTACTGATCATCGCAGAAGACGTAGAAGGCGAAGCGCTGGCAACTCTGGTTGTAAATAACATGCGCGGTATTATTAAAGTGTGTGCAGTGAAAGCTCCTGGCTTTGGTGACCGCCGTAAAGCCATGCTGCAAGATATTGCTATCCTGACTGGCGCAACCGTAATTTCTGAAGAAGTGGGTATGTCTCTTGAGCAGGCTAACCTTGAAGATCTGGGTACTGCACATAAAGTTACTGTATCTAAAGAAAATACAGTGATTGTTGATGGTGCAGGTAATGCTGATGCAATTGCTGAGCGTGTACAGCAAATCCGTGCACAGATCGAAGAATCTACATCTGAATACGATAAAGAAAAACTTCAGGAACGTGTTGCTAAATTAGCTGGTGGTGTAGCAGTGATCAAAATTGGTGCTGCAACTGAAGTTGAAATGAAAGAGAAGAAAGACCGTGTAGATGATGCATTGCATGCAACGCGTGCTGCGGTTGAAGAAGGTGTAGTTGCTGGTGGTGGCGTAGCGCTGGTTCGTGCTGCAAAAGCACTTGATGGCCTAACTGGTAACAATGATGACCAGAATGTAGGTATCAATATTCTGCGTCGTGCTATTGAAGCACCACTTCGTCAAATTGTTTCTAATGCAGGTGATGAGCCTTCAGTAGTAATCAATGCAGTGAAGAGCGGCGAAGGTAACTATGGTTATAACGCAGCTTCAGGTGAATATGGCGACATGCTGGAGATGGGTATTCTTGACCCTGCAAAAGTAACGCGTTCTGCGCTTGAACATGCTGCTTCTGTTGCTGGCCTGATGCTGACCACTGAATGCATGATTACTGACATTCCAGAAGACAAACCAGCTGTGCCAGATATGGGCGGTATGGGTGGCATGGGCGGCATGATGTAATCTGTCCAAGCTTTATTTAAGCCATTGATATTTCATATATGGATATGGCTTGAATATATTTATCGCTTCACTACAAAAGTTTTCTTGATATAGTGGAGTGAATAAAAAAGGTCGCTTTGTGCGACCTTTTTTATTTTCTGAAATATTTACTCTATGAATCTTTAGTTAAAACAGAGAGGCTTACCTGAAAAATATTTAATTTAAGAGTTCAGTCCTATGGTTTATTCCTATTGCTAAAAAATTTTTAATATATAAAATTTTAGAAAAATAATTAAATTTGGAAAAAAATACCATAGAGATAATTTAAAAAATTATTGCGAAATTAAGCTCATTTTAGAGAAAGATTTTAAAAATAATTAAAACCCTTATAAATAGTAAGGGTATAAGCTAAATATAAAGAAATAGTCCAAGATACCTAGATTTAAGTTTTTTATAAAAGTGTAATGTGTTGCCAGTGTAACTATTTAATTGAATTATAAAATAATTAGCTGGATATAGATTTAAATTTTTCATTTTTTAAAATTAGTTTGTCTCAAAGCAAATATCCTGGTTATTTTAGAAAAAGCAGATTTTTTACTAGATTTTCTCTATGAGAATAGATTTTCAGGTTTGCGAAAGCGAGAAAGAGTGGTATGCATAATTTTAAATTAAAAGGTGCACCGGGCTCCAAATCAGGTGACCAGCTTTATCGAGAGTTCAAGCAATTTGAACAGGATATTCTAATTGAAGATATACGAGCTGCTGAATTTCAAAAAAAGATGATTTTAATTATTTTAGGACTATGTATAGGGTTGTTCATTGCTACTTTAACAATGTTTCTATAGAACCTATAGGATAAAAATCGGTTGATAAAAAATATAATNTTCTTCCATATTATAAACTAAATCAGTATAGAACTTTTTGNAACGAGCTTATCGGTTATCAGAAGGGTATAAAAATTGGCGAGTGCCCAAAAACAGACTCGCTTAATGGGGTAAAATATATTAAAAACAGTTCATGCTCTTAATTAATATAGCAGGTAAGCAGTGAAAATATTTAAAACACTCATCAGTTTGGTTAGTTTTACAGTGCTTTCTTCAACTGGCATGGCTTCAACAGCTACACCCACTGAACAGGTGCCAGGGTATTATCATCAGCAGTGGGGTAAATATACAGTTACCGCTTTGCTGGATGGCACCAATTATATGTCACCTAGTCTATTTAAAACGCTAAATAATTCTCAGGTAAAACATATTCAGCAGATTTTAAAGAAATATCATAATGATCAGCAACAGGGTGTACAAACATCGGTAAATGCTTTCCTAATTAATACTGGAACAGCGCTAGTTTTAGTAGATAGTGGTGCTGCTAGCTGTTTTGGTTCGCATCTCGGTTCAGTGAGCAGTAATCTGGTCAAGGCAGGCTATCGGCTTGAGGACGTGAATGTAGTGTTACTGACGCATTTACATCCTGACCATGTCTGCGGTTTAACTAAAGAGGGNCAAAAAGTTTTTCCAAACGCNAAAGTCTATGCTCATGAACGTGAAGTAAATTACTGGTTAGGTCAGACACCAGTAAATTTGTCTAAAGAACAACTGGAAAATTATCAGTCAACCCGCAACAAAATTCAGGACGCGATAGCACCTTATCAACAAGATAAACAATTTATAACGTTTAAAGAAGGGCAATCGATTGCTGGCCTTCAGGTGATGGATACACGTGGCCATACACCCGGCCACCACAGTTTTGTGCTGGAGCAGAATAAAGATAAAATGGTTTTTATTGGAGATACAGTGCATTCGCACAGTGTGCAGTTTGAAGCGCCGCGTACTGCTATTGAGTATGATATCCAGCCAGATGAAGCTGTAAAAACCCGACTGAAACTGTTCAGTAAAATTGCGGATGAAGGTAGCTGGGTAGCTGCACCACATTTACCTTTTCCGGGCATTGGACATATTTCTAAGGTTGCCAATGAACAGTATCTCTGGATACCTGTTTATTTTAATAATGTCTTGCAAAAATAATTTCTAATACATGGCTTCATGTGAAGCCATTTTTAATTTTTATTACTTGGTAAATTGGCAAGATCGTTATATCCAAAATTTCGCTAATTTTATTTTCATAATGAGCTGTCAAATAGTTATTCTAATGAGCAGCAGCTCAGAATAAGAAAGTGTTCTATAAGCCCCAATAACTTCAATTATCTCTATAGTAATAGTGTTTAAACTACTTTTCTTCATATTCCCTCCTCATTTAATAGGTTATATAAATTTATGTAAATGCGTAAGAATAATGAATTTTCGTCATACCTGTTCAATGTTATAACTTTAATCTGCCAGACCGTGGTACGCCATATCCTTTTTGCGTTCACTCTAGCCGAGCAGGTGGCCTGAACATTTATGTTGTCAAAATATTTCATTGAACGTCCCATCTTTGCAGGAGTACTGGCCATTATTGTAATGGCATTTGGTATTTTCTCTGTCATAAACCTGCCTGTAGAACGCTATCCGGATATTGCTCCACCGCAGATTACAGTAGCGGCTACATATAATGGCGCTTCTGCAGAAACCGTAGAAGAGAGTGTAACGCAGCTGCTTGAACAGCAAATCAAAGGCATTGATCATCTTTTATATTTTAGCTCCAGCAGTGATTCAGCGGGACGTAGCCGGATCAGTATTAGTTTTGAGAATGGGACAGACCCAGATACGGCCCAAGTTCAGGTACAAAATAGTATTAATGGCGTGCTCAGCCGTCTGCCGGAGGATGTACAGCGGCAAGGTGTTAATGTATGGAAATCGCTAGGCGATACGCATATGGTCATAGGCCTTTATGACCAGACTGGTAAAAGTAATAATATCGAATTATCTGATTATATGATGACCCATCTGGAACAGGAAATTTCCAGAATTGAAGGAGTTGGTGAAGTCGATGTTTTTGGCTCGCAATATGCAATGCGGATCTGGCTGAATCCAGATCGTTTAAAACAATATAATTTAATGCCAAGTGATATTCGTGCAGCTGTAGAAGCACAAAATACTCAGGTGGCAGCAGGGGGTATTGGAGACTTGCCTACAGCTAGTGAACAGTATCTGAATGCTAAAGTCAGTTCGGGTTCACGTTTAAAAACGGTTGAAGAGTTTGAAAATATTATAATTAAATCTTCNGCTAATGCCGGCTTTGTATATTTAAAAGATATTGCCCGAATTGAACTTGGGGCAGAGAACTACCAGTCATTTAATACCATTAATGGTTATCCATCAGCAGGTCTGGGCATTTCACTGGCTACAGGCGCAAATGCTTTGCAGACTTCCGCCTTGATTAAACAGACCATAGACCGTCTTACCGAGAAGCTACCAGCCGGTTATAAAATTGTTTATCCACGTGATAATACACCTTTTGTTCAAGAGTCAATTAAAGAGGTAGTTAAAACTCTGATTGAAGCAGTGATTCTTGTAATTTTGGTGATGTTCCTGTTTTTACAAAGCTGGCGTGCAACCTTAATTCCTACCATTACTGTACCTGTAGTAATTTTAGGAACCTTTGCCATACTGTACGTATTAGGTTTAAGTGTAAATACATTGACCCTATTTGCTCTGGTACTGGCGATTGGCCTGCTGGTAGATGATGCGATTGTTGTGGTTGAAAATGTCGAGCGATTGATCGAAGAGAGGCAATTCAGCCCAAAACAGGCTGCACTAGAGTCAATGCAGGAAATTAGCGGTGCGCTAGTGGGTATTACGCTGGTTCTCACTGCTGTCTTTATTCCGATGGCATTTTTTAGTGGCTCAACTGGTGTAATTTACCGGCAGTTTTCAATTACCTTGGTGGCAGCAATGGCATTGTCATTGCTAGTCGCCTTGATTTTGACTCCTGCTTTATGTGCATTGATTTTAAAACCCAAGCAGCAACATGCTCGCTGGGCCAATGGGTTCAATAAAAAACTGGAGCGACTCAGACAGTATTATCTCAAAGTGATCCAGAGTTCCATGCAGCACAAAATGATTTATTCAGTCGTATTTATAGCCTTGATTGCTGTATTTGCGCTGTTTTATCGTGCACTACCTAGCAGTTTTATTCCAAGTGAAGATCAGGGCACGCTTAATATCCAGTTTAGCTTGCAAAATGGCGCTCCAATGGCTAAGAGCCAGCAAGTAGGAGAAGAGATTCAGCGTTATTTCCTGAGTGAAGAACAAGAGAATGTTGAACTGGTACTTATCCGCTATGGCCGTAACTTTTCTGGTACAGGTCAAAATCTTGGACAGGGTTTCATTGCGCTCAAGCACTGGGATGATCGTCCGGGGCAGGAAAATTCTGCGCAGGCAATTCGTGAACGTGCCACAAAGTATTTCAGTAATAATCCTGATGCCAGAATTATGGTCAATATGCCGGGAGCTGTTCGTGGTCTCGGACAGACAGATGGATTGGAATTCTGGATTCGCGATATTAACGGCCAAGGCCGGACTTATCTAGAACAGCAGTTTAAGTCATTACAGACCAAAACTAATCGATATGACAGTTTTCAAAATCTGGACAAAAAAGCTAATCCGGACAAGGCTGAGTTGAAGGTCAATATTAACCAGAAACAGGCAATGGCAGCAGGCTTAAGTCAGCCTGCGATTAACAGTACTCTGGCGGCTGCTTGGGGTGGTAGTTATATTAATGATTTTATTGACCGGGGACGGATTAAGCGGGTCATTATGCAAGGTGATGCAGCTTATCGGGCACAACCTGAAGATTTATATTTCTGGTCTGTCCGTAATGATCTTGGTCAAATGGTTCCATTTTCTACATTTGCCAGTTTTGAATGGACTGGCGGGCCAGAAGTAGTTAACCGTTTCATGGGCTATACTGCATTACAAATGGAAGCAGATGCAGGATCTGGTTTTAGTACCGGTGAAGCGATGCAGGATGTCCAGGCCCTGATTGATCAATTTCCTGACATTGACTTAGCCTGGAGCGGTTTATCTTTTCAGGAACAGCAGTCCAGTAATCAGGCAATCTGGTTATATCTGGTGTCGATTGGCTTTATTTTTCTGTGCCTCGCTGCCCTTTATGAAAGCTGGAGCATACCGACAGCGGTTATGGCAGCAATACCACTTGGTATTGGTGGGAATATCCTGTTCAGTTATCTAGCTGGCTTTCCTAATGATATTTACTTTCAGATCGCATTGCTGACAACAATTGGTCTGTCATGCAAAAATGCCATTCTTATTGTTGAATTCGCTGCACTGGCCCAGCAACGTGGCAAAGATGCAGTAGCAGCAGCTCTGGAAGGCGCCAGCTTGCGCTTGAGGCCGGTCTTGATGACTTCTCTGGCTTTTGGTGCTGGTGTAGTACCGCTAGTGTTTGCCTCTGGTGCAGGAGCTGCCAGCCGTCAGGAAATTGGTACCAGTGTTCTAGGTGGAGTCATGTTTGGAACGGTCTTGGTAGTAATATTCATTCCATTCATGTATGTTTTGGTCCGGAATCTGATGACAAGAAAACAGCACCTTGGCTAGTTGATTTATCTTGATTTGTCTTTCAAAAAACCTGACGAGATCAGGTTTTCTTACTTTAAAGACCGCCCTCAGTTTATGACTTTATTCGATAAATGTAGGCGTATTGCAAAATTATAGTGAAAACTCTCCAGAGCATGATAGAAGTAGTTTAATCCCCCTGATCAAAAATAAATTTTTATTTAATCAATAAATTATCATGAGACAGGCATGCCGCAGATTGCAGAGAAAATACAATATGTTCACCAACAGCTCCGTTCTGAAAAGTTCAATACGGCTATTGGCCTTTTAAATGAATTAAATATTGCTGATCAGGCTAGTGTATTAAAAGGATTGACCCCTACAGAACAGGTCAAGATCCTACAGAAACTGGATGAGCCAAGTGAGGTGTTTGCATATTTGCCGCTCAGCCAGCAAGCTGTTTTGGCTGAATTTATACCTGTTCCTGATCTCATCCCTATTCTTGATAATATGTATTCTGATGACTTTGTCGATATTTATAAAAAACTGTCACCAGAATTACAACAACAGCTTATAACACTGCTATCTGAGGAGTCTCAAAATACCTTAAGAAAACTGGCGCTTTATCCTGAAGGTACAGCTGGTGCGATGATGAGTTCCAGCTTTGTTACCTTACACCAAGACTTATGCATGGATGAAGCCATCCAGGCGCTGCGTATAATCGCCGCAACACGGGAAACCCTTTATCTGGTTTATATTGTAAATGAGCAGAATCAGCTGATAGGTGTCATCTCTCTACGCCAGATTATTCAGGCCAGGCCCGAAGCTACAATTGCAGAGGTAATGGAAAGGGATGTGATTTATGTCTATACCTATGATGATCAGGAAGTCGTTGCTAAAACTCTGGCTTACTATGATTTAATCGCTCTACCTGTAGTGGATGAGCAGGAAAGAATGCTGGGCATTATCACTTATGATGATGTGATGGATATTGTAGAGGCAGAAACTACCGAAGATATTTTAAAATCCGGTGCAGTCAGTCCGTTAGCTGAGCTCAGCCTGAAAACTGCTCCCATCATAACCTTATACCAAAAAAGGGTATTTTGGCTGGTTATTCTGGTCTTTGGCAGTTTACTGTCGGGAATTGGAATTGCACATTTTGAAGAGATTATTTCAACTCACATTGTATTGGTATTCTTTCTCCCTTTACTGGTGGGCAGTGGGGGAAATGCCGGATCGCAGTCTGCTACTCTCATGGTGCGTGCCTTGGCGACCGGAGATGTACAGTTTAAAGACTGGTTCAGCTTGCTCCGCCGTGAAACTGTGGTGGCACTTTGTTTAGGCGTAACGATGGCTTGTGCCGTATCCATGCTAGGTTATATTCGCGGTGATTTCATGGTCGCGATTGTACTGGCAATTAGCATGGTAGGGATTGTACTCATGGGTTGTCTGACGGGTATGAGCTTGCCTTTTATTTTAAATAAGTTGAAACTGGACCCTGCCAGTGCTTCAGCACCTTTAGTTACCTCAATCTGTGATGCTACAGGCGTGATTATCTACTTATTTGTAGCATCCAAATTATTGTTTTAGTACACAGATTAATACATCTCGTGTTTTAATCTGTTTTATGCTGATGACTCTCTAATGACTGGAATTGGTAATGCCCGGGCTTGAAAAACAAAAAAAACTTACTCAGCAAGAAGTGATCCGTCTGGAGCGTGATCTGGCCAAGTTTGCCAATATCATGGACTCTTTAGTTCGTATTCCTTTTACCAAGCAGGGAATCGGTGCGGATGCAGCCTTGAGCACGGTACCAATTGCAGGAGATCTGGCAGGCTTTGCCCTGACTTGTTATGCAGTTTACAAAGGGCGCCAGATTGGCGTGCCTTCCCATAAATTGCGGCCAGTTATTAAAATGGCTGCCCTGGATGCAGTGGTCGGTTTTGTGCCTGTAATCGGTACGGTATTTGATATATTTATCCGGCCGAGCCGCAAGGCACTTGATATTGTGCATGAACATATCCGCACAGAATATCAGATGACTACAGATATTCATTTAAGGCATCCCTATCTGCATGAGAAGTTAGAACGTAAACAGCAACATTCTACTTTCTGGCGCCAGCCAGTGGTGGCCTGGTTATGGCTACATATACCTGACTTGGTCGGAGTTCTGTTCCTGATTCTATTTGCAGCCGGTTTGTGGTTTGCTATCAGGCTGGCACAGCAGTATTTTTAAAATATACACTGCATTAGCTTAAAAGGTTAAATGTAAAAAAGCCTCCACGCAGGAGGCTTTTTTGAATCTGGATGAATCAACAGAAAAACTTATGGACAGTTGAGACGCTGTAAAGCAGCTACCCGGTCTTCAATAGTCGGGTGTGTCATAAACAGAGCAGCCAGACTAAAACCACCTTCTTTACCAGAAGAGATTGCAAAGGCTTTCATTTCTTTAGGCATCTGATCTGGCATGTCAGACTCTGCCTGTAGACGTAACAGGGCAGAAATCATAGCCTGTTTTCCGGCAAGCTGTGCACCCGCTTCATCGGCCCGATATTCACGGTAACGTGAGAACCACATGACAATTGCAGAGGCAAGAATACCAAATACAATATCCAGTACAATCGTAATTGCAAAGTAAGCCAGCCCAGGTGCTTCACCATCTTCACGGCCAAATACGTTACGGTCAATGAAGTCGCCTACTACACGGGCAAAGAACATGACAAAAGCATTCACTACCCCTTGAATCAGGGCAAGTGTAACCATATCGCCATTAGCGACGTGGCCGATTTCATGCGCCAGTACTGCACGCAGTTCATCCTTATTCATACGTTCAAGCAAACCGGTAGAGACCGAGACCAGTGCATCATTTTTGTTCCAGCCTGTTGCGAATGCATTAGACTGATAAGACGGAAAAATGCCCACTTCTGGCATTTGAATGCCAGAACGCTGTGATAATTCAGCAACGGTCTGCAATAACCAGGCTTCTGCCTGATTTTGAGGAGCATTAGGGTCAATAATTTGTGTACCGGTCGCCTTTTTAGCCATCCATTTGGACATAAAGAGGGAGATGAGAGAACCCACCATACCAAATACAAAACAGATGACTAAAAGGTTGCCCAGATTAAGGCCACCCGCACCATGATAACTTCCGACTCCGAAGAGCGACAAAATAATGCCAGCTACTACCAGTACCGCGAGGTTGGTTAGCAAGAACAAACCAATCCGCATCATTGAGATAATCCTCTTTTGATAGAAAAAATAAATCGATTTTGAAATATAAATCGTAAAACTAATATGCGGTGATGCTCGTTAAAATTCAAGAAAAACTTGAAAAATATATATAGAAAAAATGAATTAAAAGATCAGTTAGAAATATGAATACGTGCTGAGGCTGTAGCGTTAGAGCTGACATAAGTGCCTGGTGCATCTGTATAGGAGCCATCTGCCAGCGTAATAATTTGCCGGGG
>JGI24770J26754_10000869_pt1 | contig 21948 bp, 22 predicted proteins | sample LakOneMetagenome_FD_26754 | JGI IMG/M metagenome (IMG submission 26754) | reverse complement strand
CTCCCCTGTCCCTGCGAGCCGTGCGGCAGAAGATGTGCGCCGGCGGCTTCCAAGAAGTCATCCTCGGCGAAAACGGCGAAGTACTCCACCTCGGCGAGAAGAAACGATTCTTCACCCCCGGCCAGCGCCGCGCCATCGCCGCCCGCGACGGCGGCTGCATCATTCCGGGCTGTACCATCGCCGCTGCCTGGTGCGAAGTGCACCACATCATCCCCTGGCAGTTCAAGGGAAAAACCGACGTCGACAACGGATGTTTACTCTGCTGGTACCACCACGCCACCATCGACACCGCCGGATGGGAAATCCGCATGGTGCGCGGCCGCCCCGAAGTACGCGGCCCAATCCTTTTTGATCCAACCCGCACCTGGCGACCCGCCAACACCCACCGCGCNAANNCCCCCAGCCGAGCCTCGNGGTAGAACTATGCCAATCGGAACCGGGCAACCAGTCGGAACGCGAACGCTGGAGCGCAACCCCAGCCAGATCGTGGGGACTACGGCGGGTCAGCTAGTTCGTGTGGGCGTAGAGCCAGGCCAGCGGGTCGACCTTGGTGCCGGAGATTCCGCCTTCGCGGATCTCGAAGTGCAGGTGCGGGCCGGTCGACATGCCGGTGCTGCCGGTCTTGCCGATGACCTGGCCGACCTTGACCACGTCACCGGTCTTGAAGTTCATGGAACCGTGAATCATGTGCGCGTACACGCTCGACACAAGCTTGCCGTCGATCATGTGGTCGATGANCATGTGCACGCCGAGGCTTCCCTCACCGTCTTGAGCGAACTTGACCACGCCGTCGGCGATGGACTGAATGGGAGCACCCAGGCCGGGATTGAAGTCCTGGCCACCGTGGTTGGCCGAACAGCCGGCACAATTACGCGGGCCGATGTGGTCCCCGATGTGNACTCCCACAGCGAAGGGCCATTGGATNGTGCCGTTGGGGTTGTTCGTGAAGGTGGCTTCCATACGGATACCGCTGGCCTGTGCGACTTCCGCGATGGTGCTGCTCTCGTAGCCGTCGCGCTCCACCGTGATCGTGTCACCGCCGGTCAGGTCAAGCGTTTGCACGCCCTCCGCCTGAGCCGGACGCTGGGCTGCACGAGCCGACGCCTGCACATCAGCCGTCGAAAGCAGCGCCTGGGCCGGAACCGAGGTGGAAATGGCCATCAGGGCGACGAACGCCATCGCAGCCACGGTCATACCTTGGGCTGCAAGCTTGCGCATGCGATTGCTCGCGGGCCGCGACCGTGGTGCCACGCGAGGAACGCTGGGGGCGGGCACGAACGCGCGGGGCGGAGCGTACGTCGCGGCGACACCGGCAGACGATCCGCCGGACTGGGCGCGGCGAGCGCGGCGCGGCAGTGTGTTNTCAGCGCGGAGCTGCGCACGGGTGGGCAGCGGGATGGCTTTAGTTGATGTCTGGCCCGGGGTCAGCAACAGGTCGACGTCGGGGNTTGCTGTCGTCGTCGGCTCCACGATAACCCGGTCCGAATCGGCCAGGACGACCGGCTCGAGCTCGGGCTCTGCCAGCTGGCGGGCGAGGAGGCTCGCTGCAGCCCCGGAGAGCGCTTCAGCCACTCCGAGAGTGGACTCAACGACGCTGGACGTGGTGTGGGCACTTGAGGTGCGGGGATCATGACGTGCGTGATCCAGGGCCGCGTTCGACTCAGAACGCTGACGTTCGAGCTCGCGAAGCTCTCGGCGAGTCAGTTCGACCNGGAAGGGCTGAATCGTTGAGGAGAAATCCNTTCCTGAAGTGTCGTCACTCGGGTCAGCGACTGCGTCTGACGCTGAGGAGTGACGTGACAAAGTAGATCTTTCTCGACTTAATGGGGGGGATTTCAGGCTCTACGAACCACGAAAAATAACGAATTGGTTAAGGATAGCGCTTTTATCAGTCGCACCTGGCATCGAGACCGCCGAAACGAGTGATTGTGGGCTGATGAAGATTACCGAGAGCGGGAAGCAAATCGATCAAAAAGCCCGGTCAGGACGGGTTCAAACTGAGAGTAGAGGTCTGGTGCTGCCGCAATCAATAAATCTTCTCCTTCGGGNTCTGCTCCGAAGGCTCCCACCNGCGCTCCGGCCTCGCGGGCGATGAGCGCACCTGCTGCCAGATCCCACGGGTGCAGGCCGCGCTCGTAATAGACGTCGAGGCGACCGCTGGCCACAGCGCACAGATCGAGTGCGGCCGAACCCATTCGACGGATATCCCGAACCTCTCCGATGAGACCCTGGACAATCTCCGCCTGCCACAGCCTCCGCTCAGCCTGGTAACCGAAGCCGGTTCCGGCCAGCGCCAGCGATAGCGGGACGCCCGTGTTGACCCTCAGGCGGTGATCNCCCAGGAACGCCCCCTGTCCGGCCGCAGCGGCGTANACCTCCCCCAGGGCAGGATTCACGACGACTCCGGCGATGGCGGTCCAGGTTGCCGGGTCAGGCTCCCCCTCGACGACGGCGATGCTGACCGCATAGTGCGGAATGCCGTAGAGGTAATTGACCGTGCCGTCGATGGGGTCGACCACCCAGGTCAGTCCGCTCGAACCCGACGTCGCCTCCGACTCCTCACCATAGAAGCCGTCATCGGGACGGGCGTCGGCGAGCCTGGCCCGGATGAGAGCTTCGGTCTCCCTATCGGCGTTCGTGACGACATCTTCGGGCGAGGACTTCGAAGCCGCGATCTCGACGCCCTCGGCACGGCGGATGAAGGCGAGGTTCCCCGCCTCGAGGGCCACGCTTCGGGCGAGGGACAACAAGCAGGTGGAATCGGTACGAGTCATATGGCCACGCTAGGCGATGATGCCGAAGGTCGGATCTGGCACGTGATTAAACAGCACAGGCCCGGATCTCTCCGGGCCTGTGCTGCGGTGGTGGCGAGTGCGAGGTTCGAACTCACGAAGGCTACGCCGTCTGATTTACAGTCAGATCCCTTTGGCCGCTTGGGTAACTCGCCATACGCCTTCCATCCGATTTCAACACCGGACAGGACGTGCGGCTCTAGAATACAAGACGAAGTGCCTCTGCGTGAAATCAGCCNCGAAAATCGCATCAACACCGGCCTCGATAAGATCGAGGCACCGCTTAGTTTGCCGAATCCACGAAGGAATCCCCATGGCAGGAATCGAAGACGTGGCACGCCTCGCGGGCGTTTCCACTGCCACGGTTTCGCGCACTCTCAGCGGCCGGGGTCCGGTGTCGGCGGCCACCAGACTCAAAGTCGAAGCGGCGGCCGCACACTTGGGATACGTGGTGTCTGCGAGCGCATCGAGCCTCGCCTCCGGTCGGACCAAGAACATCGGAGTGGTCGTGCCGCTTCTGGGCAGCTGGTTCTTCTCCAACGTCGTGGAGGGCGCTCAGCGCGCTCTGCTGCGCAACGGCTACGATTTGACGCTGTACGACCTCTCGGGAGGCGGAGACGAACGCGCCAGCGTATTCGAGCACTTTCTGCTGCGCCAGCGGCTGGATGCCGTGATCGCGGTCTCCCTTGAACTGACCGAACACGAGGTGGACCGCTTATATGCCGTGGGCAAACCCCTCGTCGGCATCGGTGGCCCGCTCGGCGGCGTGCGAACCCTCATCATCGACGACTGCGCCGTGGCTCGGGTCGCCACCGAACACCTGCTCTCGCTTGGGCACACCCGAATCGGGCATATCGGCGGCAGCAAGGAATACGACCTCGACTTCCACCTGCCCACCAATCGCCGCAACGGCTACGAGGCGGCACTGACAGCTGCCGGGATCACCGTGCCCGAAGAACTGTTCGAACCAGCCGACTTCACCATCCGCGGGGGCTACCAAGCCGCCCAACGGCTGCTCACCCGCGACCAGGACAAGCCCACCGCCATCGTGGCCGCCTCAGATGAGATGGCCATAGGCGCCATTCTGGCCGCTCGCGACATGGGCCTCTCCGTGCCGCAGGATGTATCGGTGGTCGGCATCGACAACCACGAGCTCGCTGATTTCTTCGGGCTCACCACCATTGCCCAGTTCCCTCAGCGGCAGGGCGAGAAGGCCGTCGAGGTGCTCATGGATGAGCTCCGCCCCGGACCGCACGAACAGATCGGTCAGATCATTCCGATGCCGTACGAGCTCATCGTGCGCTCCAGCACTGGCCACCCGAGTCCGTAGTCCCCCCAGCCGGTGCGGGCCGACCGGATATCATTGCAGTCATGGCAGACTCAACGTTCGATATCGTCAGCAAGGTCGACCCGATGGAGGTCGATAACGCCCTCAACCAGGCGCACAAAGAAGTCGCCCAGCGCTATGACTTCAAAAATGTGGGCGCCTCGATCGCCATGAGCGGCGACAAGGTGCTGATGAAGGCCAACACCGAGGAACGAGTGAAGGCGATTCTCGAGGTGTTCGAGGCCAAGCTGATCAAACGCGGTATTTCACTGCGCAGCTTGGACGCCGGTGAGCCCTTCGCATCCGGCAAGGAATACCGCATTGAAACCAGCATGAAAGCCGGCATCGACCAGGAAAACGCGAAGAAGATCGGCAAGATCATTCGCGACGAGGGTCCCAAGGGCGTCAAGAGCCAGATTCAGGGTGACGAGCTGCGGGTGAGCTCCAAGAGCCGCGACGACCTGCAGGCAGTCATGGCCCTGCTCAAAGGCAAGGACCTCGATGTGGCCCTGCAGTTTGTGAACTTCCGCTAGCCACACCGCTGAGCCCGGCCGACGGCGTCCGCCCCGCCAGCCGCGGCGCACCAAGCGGATGCCGCGGCTCGGCCCCCGCCTACTCGCTGCGCGAGATGCTCACCATCTCCTCGCGCGGAACGACCTTGACCCGGACGCGCCCGGCCGCCGCGCCGAGCGCGAGCTCGTGTTGATCGAGATTGTGCCAGCCCTCGAGGGTGGTGTACGCCACGCCACGCTCGTCCAACAGCGCCACGATGCTCTCCTCCGACGGGGACTCCGGGCGCCACCAGTTACCAAGGTCATTGATCAGGTGGCGGATCGTCTCCATGGCGTCGCTCTTGGTGTGGCCGATCAGTCCCACCGGCCCGCGCTTGATCCAACCGGTCGTGTACACGCCATACATCTGCTGATTGAACAGCCCGGTTCCGGCCTCGAGGTCTCGCCGCAGCACCTGGCCCTCGCGGTTGGGGATCACGCCCCGCTTCTTGTCGAAAGGCACGTCGGCCAGTTCAGAGCCGAAGTAGCCCACAGCCCGATAGACGGCCTCAACCGGTATCTCGCGGATCTCGCCCGTACCCACGACGCCGCCAGCGCCGTCGCGCCTCGTGCGCTCCCATCGGAAGGCGCCGACTCGACCGGTTCCGTCATCGACGATCTCGAGCGGCTTGGCGAAGAAGTGCAGGTGCAGCCGGCGGCTGGCCGCACCGGTCTCCCGCTGCCGCCACTGGTTCAGGGTCTTATCGATCACGAAGACCTGCTTGTTGCTCGCCACCGCGTCACGCGCGGCGTCGTCGTAGTCGAAGTCCTCGTCGTGCAGGATCATATCCACGTCGCGCAGCTCACCGAGCTCACGCAGCTCAAGCGGCGTGAACTTCACGGATGTCGGCCCGCGGCGTCCGAAGATGTGCACGTCGGTCACCGGTGACGCCTTGAGCCCGTTGTAGACGTTCTCCGGGATCTCGGTGGGCAGCAAGTCATCGGCGTGCTTGGCGAGCATACGCGCCACGTCCAGGGCAACGTTTCCGTTGCCGATCACGGCCACGTGCTTCGCCTCGAGCGGCCAGGTCCGGGGCACATCCGGGTGGCCGTCGAACCAGCTCACGAATTCGGCGGCTCCGTAGGAACCGTTCAACCCGATACCGGGAATGTTCAGGTCCGCGTCCTGGGTGGCGCCGGTGGCGAAGATCACCGCGTTGTAATGCTTCTTCAAGTCGTCGAGGCCCAGGTCGACGCCGAACCGCACATTGCCGAACACCCGGATATCACCACTGTCGAGCACACCGCGCAGGGCGGTGATGATGCCCTTGATGCGTGAGTGGTCAGGGGCGACCCCGTAGCGTACGAGCCCATAGGGCGCCGGAAGCTGGTCGAAGAGGTCGATGGATACCTCGAAATTGCGTTCTGCTTTGAGCAGGATATCCGCGGCATAGATGCCGGCCGGTCCTGCCCCGACGATGGCCAACCGTAATTTGGTCACTGGGGCCTTTCTGGTGTGGTCTGGTGCGAGCTAACTTGATCGCTCGACGATGGTCTCGGCGAAACGGGTGAGCGCCTTCTTGACCGGGCCGGCGGGCAGCGGTTTCAGGGCGGAGACGGCATCATGGGCCCAAGAGTGGGCCTCAGCCAAAGTTTCGGTGGTGACGGGGTGCTCCCGCAGCGCGGTGATCGCCGCATCAGCGGCCTCGGTGGCCACGCCGTTGCTGGCCATCACGTCGCGCTCCAGGCGTGCCAGCAACGCGGCATCCGCGCCGTTGTCGGCCGCGCGTTCACGCAGACGCAACAGCGGCAGTGTCACGACACCGGCACGCAGGTCGGTGCCGGGCACCTTTCCGGTCTGCTGCGGCTGCGGGGACAGGTCGAGGACGTCGTCGATGAGCTGGAACGCCACCCCGATCTTCTCGCCGAACGACACCAGGGGCTGCTCATACTCAGCTGGCGCGTTGGAGAAGACGACGCCGGCCTGCGCCGCTGCCGCGATGAGCGACCCGGTCTTGTCCGCGAGCACGCCGATATAGTGCTGCACCGGATCTTCACCGGCCTGCGGTCCCACCGTCTCGCGGAACTGTCCGAGCACCAGGCGTTCGAAGGTTGCCGCCTGCAGGCGGATCGCCCGCTCCCCGAGACGTGCCATCAGCTGGCTGGCTCGAGCGAAGAGCAGATCGCCGGTCAGGATCGCAATCGAGTTGCCCCACACCGCTTGGGCGCTGGGCACGCCACGGCGTTTGTCCGAGTCATCCATCACATCGTCGTGATAGAGGGAAGCAAGGTGCGTCAGCTCGATCGCACTGGCGGCGGTGATCACCTCGGGTACCGACCCGTCCCCGAGGTGCGCGGTGAGCAGCGCGAGCATAGGCCGAACCCGTTTGCCGCCGGCGTTGAAGAGATACCGACTCGTGGCATTCGCGATCTTGTTCGCGTAGACGAGCTCAGCGATGAGCGAGGCCTCGACGTCGTCGATTCCCCGATCGATGTCGGCAGCCAGTCCGCGGTCCGCGGCGGTGGAGAAGATGCGTTCGCTCAGGCCGAGCTGGCTCGTCACAGACGCACTGCGGCGGACCACGGGGGCTCTGGATTTCACTGTTTCAGCCTAACGAAGAGGAAGAACGGTTCAGGATGCGGTGTCGGTCTCGGGCGAAACGCCGGGCTCCGCGGTGACCGACTTGATGCCGCGGTGCAAGGCAACGATGCCGAGGGTGAGATTGCGGTAGGCGACGCCATCGTATCCGGCGTCGCGGAGCCAAGAACTGAGAGTTGACTGGACGGGCCATGCCGCGATCGACTCGCCGAGATAGTCGTATGCCTCGGCGTTCGAAGAGGCGAGGCGCACGATGGCGGGCATCACGTGGTTGAGGTAGGCGAAATATCCCCGACGCACCGGGGCCACCGGTGGAGTGGAGAATTCACAGATAACGATCCGGCCGCCCGGTTTGGTCACCCGATAGAACTCGTCGAGCGCTTTCCGGGGCTCAACCACGTTGCGCAGGCCGAAGGAACTGGTGACGGCGTCGAACTCGCCGTCCGCGAATGGCAGAGCCGTGGCGTCAGCCTGCACGAACTCGATGCGGGTGTTGTCAGCGTGGCGTTTGCGGCCCACGTTGATCATGCCTTCGGAGAAATCGGCAGCGATGACTTGGGCTCCTGAGCGCGCCAGGGCGGCACTCGAGGTTCCGGTTCCGGCCGCAATATCCAGAATCCGTTCGCCGGGCTGCGGGTCGACGGCCCGGGTGGTGGCGACACGCCACAATGTCGCGTTGCCCATGGACAACATGGCGTTCGTTCGGTCGTAGTGCGCAGCGACCTCGTCGAACATGGCAGCCACCTGCGCGGGCCTTTTGTTGAGGTCTGCTCTATTCACGTCACCAGTCTAGGTCGCGCGGCTGAGCGCTGACGGGACACACGGGCGGGCGTAGTCTATTCACGTGAATGTGCAGGCGCTAACCGTCGAAACCTCCCCGATTTCCGACATCCGCCAACTGGTTCTGCTCCTCGATCAGCGTCAGCCGCTGCTCTGGATGCGCCGCAATCAGGGGCTGGCCGGAATCGGCACCGCGTTGCGGCTGGAATTCTCCGGACCCAACCGGATGACCGATGCCGCGGCCGCCTGGCAGCGAGTCGTCGCGGCCGCCACGGTGACTGATCCGCTGCAGCGCACCGGAACCGGCCTGTTGGCGTTCGGGGCGTTCGCGTTCGACGAGTCTTCGGCCGAGACGAGCGTGCTGATCGTGCCCGAGGTGATCGTCGGCCGTGAGAACGGGCAGTGCTGGGTGACCCGGGTGTGGCCCACCGGTTCGACGCCGCCGACACGTTCGCTCACACTCACCCCCCTCGGCGATGAGTACCGCATCTCGCTGCTGCCGGGCGCTTTGCCGCCCGCCGACTACCGCGAGGCCGTGGCCTCCGCCGTGGACCGCATCGGCGCGCACGACCTCAACAAGGTGGTGCTCGCCCGCGATCTGCGGGGCCGGCTTCCGGAGGAGAGCGACCTGCGTCGCGCTATCTCCAAGCTGGCGCTGGGCTACCCGGACTGCTGGACTTATGCGGTGGACGGCCTGGTGGGGTCGAGCCCCGAGACGCTGATTCGGGCCAACCACGGTGAGGTCAACGCCCGCGTGCTGGCCGGCACGATTTCACGAGGAGCGGATGCCGTTGCCGACACCGAAGCCGCCCTCGCCCTCGCCACATCGACCAAGGACGGCGATGAGCACGAGTTCGCTGTGCAGAGCGTGCTCAAGTCCCTTCGCCCGCACACCTCCGTGCTGGCGACCAGCGAGATGCCCTTCACGGTCAAACTGCCCAACCTGTGGCATCTCGCCACGGATGTCGAAGGCACTTTGAGCGACGGTTCCACCTCGCTCGACCTGATCGCGGCCCTGCATCCCACGGCCGCTGTGGCCGGAACACCCACGGACACCGCCCTCGCCCTGATCCGGGAGCTGGAACCGTTCGACCGCGGCCGGTATGCCGGGCCGGTGGGCTGGGTGGGCGCCGACGGTGACGGTGAGTGGGCGATCGCCCTGCGCTGCGCCCAGGTGAGCCCGAGCGGAGCGGTGACCGCGTATGCCGGTTGCGGCATAGTGCTGGATTCTGACCCTGAACATGAACTCGCCGAAACGAAAATGAAGTTCCGTCCCGTCGTTGAAGCATTCGGGTAGCCGTCCCACCCGCCCCGGTCGACCCCGCGCTGAAGCGAACCGGCCTCCCGGTTCCGGGAGGCCGGCTGAGTATTCACCGCGTGTTTCCTGAATGCGCGACAGAACAGCGCGGCGAGTCACGTCAGAGCGTGCCGCGGCTAGATGTTCAGCACGAGCTCGGGCGACGTGGCGCGGGAGACGCAGGGGTACATGATGCGCAAATCCCGCTTGTGCGCATCGTCCATCACCGAGTCCAGGTGCTCCGGGTCACCGGCAAGAACGCGCACCTCGCAGGCTCCGCACACGCCGGTGCGGCACGAGCCCAGCACGGGCAGCCCGTTTTGTTCCAGCGCCTCGAGGACGCTGACCCCCACCGGCACCTCGAAATCTTTACGGCTCTTGCGGCATTCCACGTGCACCGGCCGTTGCGCCCTCGGCTGCCGGGCGAGGGCGGCAAAGCGCTCGAGGTGCATCCGCTCGGCGGGAACGCGGGCGGCGACCGCGCTCATCAGCGATTCGGGCCCGCAGCAATAGACCTCTTCGCTGCCGGCCCCGATGACCTCGTCGAGGTTGAGTCGCGCCGGATTCTCATCGCGGGCATGGATCTGCACTCGACCCGGGTACCGTTCCTCGAGCTCGGTGGCGAAGGCCATGGCCTGTCGACTGTGGCCGGTGTAGACCAGCCTCCAGTCGCGCTGCGGCGGCACGGATTCGATCATGGCCTTCATCGGCGTGATACCGATTCCTCCGGCAATGAACAGATACGCCGCCGCCGGTTCGAGCTCGAAGTGATTCAGCGGACCGGAAACCTCGATGGACACGCCCGCGACCAGGTGTTCGTGNATCCAGTCACTGCCTCCCTCCGAATCGGTCGTGCGCAGCACGGCGATGTCGTAATGGTGACGGTCTGCCGGATCGCCGCAGAGCGAATACTGCCGGTCGAAACCATTGGGCAGGTGCACGCTGAGGTGGGCGCCCGGGTGCCACAGCGGCAGTGGCGTCGCGTCAGGCCCCTCCAGACGGATGCCGAGCACGCCGTTCGCAATCGGCGTCGCGCTGGTCACCACCATGGCTCGTGGCGCCGGTCGGGGTAGCGGCGACGCCCCGCCGGGGGCGGCGCGGGCCGCATCGATCTTGCGAGCCGGTCGGGTGGCGGTGCCGATCGTGATGCGCAGGACGACCGCGATCGCGACGATGGCGATCAGGCTGACCGACACGATTCTGTACCAGGGGGATCCGACGTCCGTTCCCGTGAAACCGGCATGGAAGGAGATCAGGATCACGGCGACGAAGCTTGAGTAGTGCACGCCCTTCCAGAACATGCGCGGCAGCCGGTTCATCATCATCGACGATCCCTGAACGGCGAGCAANAGGTAGAAGGCGATNATTCCCAGCGCCACCGGAAGCGGCTTGAAGTCGGTCGCGAACGGCACGAGCATCTCGGTCGGCGTGAACGTGAGCCACTGGTCGAACATCAGCGACACCATATGCAGCGCCACCATGATCAGCATCGTGCCGCCCAGAAAGCTGTGCAGGTCTTGCAGCCAGGCGGGATTGTCGACCCGCCGCATGACCCGGGTGGAAAGCAGAATTCCCCAGACGACGGACAGGGTCATCAGCGCCCAGGCGATCATTGCGCTGGCCCGAGTGACGTACCACCANATGTGCGGCTCATTCATCGGTATTGCTCCCAGTTCANTGAGGAGAAACCGGCACCCGTGTCGNCGATCACGAGACCGGCGGCACCGACCGTCGGCAGCCAGTCGAGATACGCGGGCGTGTCCCGGACAAAGCCGGGTTTGGTCAGGGCCTCGGCGCGGGCCCCGGTTGCCGCGATCACGGAGACGGTCTGAATTCGGCTGATGGCGCTGTCATGGGTGCGCGGGTCGATCAGGTGGTGTCGGTCTCCGCTGCCCGAGGCCCAGCGGCGTTTGCGCTGGCTCGAGGTGACGAGCGCCCCGGAAGCCAGTCGCACGATGGCGGCATGCTCGGCATCCGAACCGAGACCCGGCAGGGGGTTCTCGATTCCCAGCCGCCAGGCGATCCCGTCGGGGGCTTGTCCGGCCACCACGATATCGCCGCCGATTTCAGCCAGTGCGCCCCAGCACCCGGCAGCGAGCGCAGCCTCACAGACGAGGTCGGCGGCGAATCCCTTGCCGATACCNCCCGCGTCCAGGGTTGTTCCCGCCGGCAGCCGTACGGTGTTTCCCTCGATCACGATGGCGGGCAGGTTTCCGGGTGCACGCGCAGAGTCGGGCAGCGTGCTCACCCGGTCGGGGTCGACAACGGATGCCCGATAGCCCGCCGCCAGCAGGTCCGGCAGCAGCGTGGGGTCGTAGTCCCCGCCGGTGAGCTCCCTGGCGTCGGTCATGGCGGTGATCAGCCGGATGGTGAGCGGATCGACCTCGACCGCACGGCCGTCCGCCCAGTTCAGACGGGTGAGGTCACTCCTGGGCAAGAATCGACTCCACAGTTGTTCGCAGTGGTCGGCAAGGGTGAAGGCACGGTTCAGGGCCGCCGCCCCGCCACCGACGAGCATGACGAATGCCGTTCCGCCCATCAGGGGCTGGCGCCGGAAGACACTTTCCGGTCGGCTCTGTGTTCCCGAGAACACAGCGCGCAACGCGTCGCGGGCGATCGAGGAATCGATCACAGATCAACCGCCGGACCCGCCCGACGTGGCCTGCACCGGCGCCGGCGCAACCGGAGCCGCCTTGACCGGAGCAGCCTTGACGGGAGCAGCCTTGACGGGAGCAGGAGCGACCGGAGCTGCCTTGACCGGGGCAGCCTTGACCGGAGCGGGGGCGACCGGAGCAGCCTTGACCGGAGCGGGGGCGACCGGAGCCGCCTTGACCGGAGCAGGAGCGACCGGAGCGGGAGCGACGGGAGCAGCCGGGGCGGGGGCGACCGGACCCGGCGCTGCCGGTGTGACCGGCATCTGAGCCGTCCCGGGTGCGGCGGCAGCTTCGTGCGCAGGGGCACTCGCCGGAACGGCAGTGGCAGTGGCAGTGGCAGCGAGCTTGGCCGTCGCCACGGCGAGCGCCACGGCTTGGCGTTGTGCGGTGTCCCGGGCGGCCTGTGCCTCCTGCGCGCTGGCGACAACCTGGAATCCCGAGACCATACCCACCAGCGCGAGCGCCGAGGCGGCGCCGGTGACGATGCGGGCACCCCGGGCCGGGTGCATCCGCTTAGTCATCGTGCTCCGCCTCCGGCGGCTCAGACTCCGACGGCTCAGACTCCGACGGCTCCTCATGCTCGCCCTCGACGGCGTGGGGTTCGGATGCGACGGGAGCCGGCGCCACTCTCGCGGGGGCAGGGACAGCCGCGGCCGGAGCCACGGGAGCAGCAGCGCGTTTGATCGGCCCGGCCGGGGCAGCCGGGGCCCGGGAGACCGACGGTGCGGCCCGAACGGGCGCCGGTGCGATCGGCTGGGCGACCGGAGCGGCGGGGTCGGCCGGAACGGCGAGGTTCGGTTCCATGACCGGCGCGTCCTCTGACGCAGTCGGGGGCTCCCCGGGGACGGCGAGCGGAGCGGGCACAGCGGAAGCGGCGCTGTCCGGGAGGGCGCTGTCCGGGAGGGCGCTGTCCGGGAGGGCGATGTCCGGGAGCGCGCTGTCCGGGAGCGCACTGTCTTGCGCCACCGGAAGAAGAACCTCGGGGGCGCGCCCGATCGCGCTGGAATTGACCAGTGAGAACGTATCGGCGTTGACGGCCACGGCGGCCGTGGCAATTCCCAGAACAGCAATGACTGACACCGTCGTCAGGACTTTCGACTTCATACTTCGAGGTTACGAAAGTATCGGCGGGATTGACCCGGCCCTGATCCAAGATTCAGCCAAGAAATCGATCCACCGGTCAGCCGCTCCGGCAGGACCGCACTGCCCTTCGCACCAGTCTGAGGGCATGATGGTTCCATGAAGGTCCTGGTGGTCGAGGACGATACGTCGGTGGCGGATGGAATCATCGACGGACTCAGCTACGCCAAGCTGGAAAGCCTGCATGTGGCCAGTGGTGCCGCCTGCCTCGCCGCCATGACCGATTATCAGCCCGACCTGGTATTGCTCGACCTCGGCCTTCCTGACATGGACGGCACTGACGTGTGCCGCGTGATCCGTTCGACGAACCAGACGCCGATCATCGTCGTGAGCGCGCGCGACGACGAGATCGACCGCGTGGTCGCGTTGGAGATGGGGGCGGACGACTACGTTGTCAAGCCGTTCGGCATGCGCGAACTCGTGGCGCGCATCCGCGCTGTCGCCCGTCGATTTGCGCCGGCGGATGAGGGGAGCCGGACGGACGCGGACACGTCAGAGCGCATCTTCGACGGACTCGTGGTGGACACCCGGAGCCAGCGCGTCACCCTGGCCGGGGCGATCGTGCACCTGACTCCGAAGGAATTCGACCTGCTCGTCTATCTCTCCGCCGATCCGGGAGCGGTGTTTCGTCGCGCCGACATCCGGCACGACGTCTGGGAGACGAACTGGTACGGCACGACAAAGACGCTCGACGCCCACATCGCAGCGATTCGCAAGAAGCTGGGCAGCCCCGCCTGGATCGAATCCGTGCGCGGCGTCGGGTTCCGCTTCACAGTTCCGGCAGCACCGAAATGAGATGGAGGCTGATGGCTGCGTTCATCGTTGTCACCCTGCTCGCCCTGCTCGTGCAGGACATCCCCCTGAGCGCCTACCTGCGTACGGTTGAAAACGACCGGATCATCACGTCCCTCGAGCGAGACGCCTTCGTGCTGGCCGGGCGCAGCGAACAGTCTCTCCGATCCCCCGGCGCTGGCAGCGAGTCGTAACTGGCTGCCGCCGCGCGCACCTACCGAAATGCCGGCGGTGCCCGCGTCGTGATCGTGAACGACGAGGGCACCGCCATCGTCACCAGCGACGACGACCAGTCGAGCCTCGGGTCCTCCTATGCGTCCCGCCCCGAGATCGCCGAGGCGCTCGCCGGGCGCATCACCTCGGGCAAGCGTTACTCGGACACACTCAAAACAGAACTGCTGTACGTCACGGTCCCGGTTTTCAGCGGAGATACGGTCACCGGAGCAGTCCGGCTCACCTATCCGAGCCACGTCGTGACGGATGCCGTCAACCGCCAAATCTGGCAGCTCGGACTCGTGGCTCTGGTGACCGTACTCGTAGCCGGACTTGTCGCCTTCATCTTTTCCGGCCGAGTGACCCGTAGGCTCACGTTGCTGCAGCTGGCCACCGAGCGGCTCGCGGCGGGCGACCTCTCCGCACGCGCGGATGAAGAGTCCGGCGCTCCGGAATTGCGCTCATTGTCGACGTCGCTCAATCGAATGGCCAAGCGACTGGATGCGCTCATCCAGCAGCAGCGCACCTTCGCAGCAGATGCCTCTCACCAGCTGCGCACTCCGCTCACCGCCCTGCGACTGCGCCTCGAGCGGGCCCGGGAGCTGCTTGACTCCGACCCGCCCGCAGCAACCGAGCGCCTCGCGGCCGCCGAGCGGGAAGTCGACCGCCTGGGCGACATCGTGGAGGGGTTGCTGGTGCTCAGCCGGACCGAGGTGAGTACGGCGGCGCTGCAGGTCCTGGACCTGGCGCAGATCGCGCAGGAACGCGTCGAGCAGTGGCAGCCCCTCGGCCAGGAAACCGACGTGACGATTCGCTATGAGGGTGCGACGACGGCCCCGGTGCGCGCCACTGTGTTGGCACCCGCGCAGATCCTGGACAATTATCTGGACAACGCACTCTCGGTGAGTCCGATCGGAGCCACGATCGTGGTGCGGGTCGTCGTGACCGGGTCGGCCACCTCCTTGCACGTTCTCGACGAGGGTCCCGGTCTCTCACCGGAAGACTGCGTGCGGGCCTTCGACCGGTTCTGGCGTGCGGACTCGGCCCACCCTGGCAGCGGCTTGGGCCTGGCCGTGGTGGCACAGCTCGCGCAGGCGAGCCGCGCCGCAGTCGCCCTCGCACCGCGCCCCGAATCCGGCATCGACGCCTCCGCTGTCTTCGAGTCGGCGCGCTGAGTTCGCGCTCACCTCTCGGGTTCAGCGATCGAGCGGAACTTCGAGGATGCTCGGCCCGGCGGGAGGCCCGGTGAGGGCTCGTTCGAGGTCGGTTCGTGTCGCGACGAGGGTGTAATCCCAGCCATAGGCCGCGGCGAGGGCCGCCAGATCGACCCGACGTGGCGTGTACAGCACTCGGTCCAGCGCCGAGGCCGGAGCCGTGCCGGCCACTTCGAGGCCGTCGAAGATGGTTCCGCCGCCGTCGGTCCCGACAATGACCTGTAACCGGGGCAACGCCTCCCCCGGTGCGAGCAGCAGCGATCCCACATCGTGCAGCAGGGTGAGGTCGCCGAGCAACAGCCGGGTCACTCCCACCGAGGCGGGGCGTTCCTCGTCGAGACCGCCTTGGCTGGCCAAGGCGACGCCCATCGCGGTTGACACCGTGCCATCGATCCCGGCCAGGCCGCGGTTGGAGTGCACGGTGATCTTCTTGCCCGGAACCCTCCGGTCGGCCTCGCGAATCAGCCGCGAAGCGCCCAGCACGAGCCGGTCATGTGGCCACGACGCCCGCCACACCGCGTCCACGAGCAGCCGGCGGGTGAGCGGCGCACGCAGCGCTGTCAGCTCGGCGCGCGAAATGCCGCGCTTGTCCAGGGGAGTCGATTCGCTCTCGGTCTCGGCNCTGAGCAGCTGGCGACTGGTCATCACCCAGCGCCCCAGCCATTCGCGGGCTGCCGGCGTGGTCACCGCGGTGACGGACGCCGCATCCGCTGCTGCCGCCCGTGTCCAGGTGCGCACGGCATGCCCGGGGTTGTACCATTCAGTCCCCGTTGCGGCCACGACGATGGTCTCCACACCGAATCGGCTGATCAGTGCCGGTATCTCGCGACTCAGCGTCGGATGGCCGAACACGATCACGCGTTCGATGCGGCCGCCGAGGTCGTCAGCGTGCAGCAGCTCCCGGTAGGCGACCACGAGGTTAGGCCCGAACCGGGAACCACTGGACACCTCCGCGAGCAGCGGCCACCCCCCGGCGCGCGCCAGCTGCTCGGCAGCGGGACCGGCGCCATGGCCGGCGACGACAACCGTGCGCAGGCCCGGGGCGATGTGCACGAGTCCGAGAACCTCGGGAGGTCCGGGCTCCCGCGCGGCCTCGATGATCGGGTCATCGAGCTCGCCGCTGTCGGCCGGCCCCCAGGAGGCGCGATCGTTCGCATTGTCCCGGGCCTCCGCCGCCGCACCGTCGTTCGCACCATCCTCCGCATCGACGCCGTTCGACGTGACAGCGCTCGACGTGGCAGCGCTCGACGTGACAGCGCTCGACGTGGCGGTATCGGCGCGTCCGGGCGCCGCCGCACTGGCTGCCAGGTGCGCGGTCGGCGCCGAGTCGTGCGCATCCAGGAGGTCCGGCAGCGTCACCGCGGCGGACAGGGGCTCCCGAAAAGCGAGGTTGAGCTGCACCGGTCCCGGAGCGAGTGTGTGGGTGCCGAGTGCCGCTGCCGTCGCCCGTTGGGCCAACGCAACGGCCACGGCGACTTCATCCGGTTCGCCGCTGGGCGCCGGCACATCGAGGCTGAGGTGCGCTGCCACACCGAAAATCCCGGGCTGCACTGTGGTCTGGTTCGAGCGGATGCCGCGCAGCTCGCTCGGACGGTCGGCAGTGAGCAGGATGAGGGGCACGCCCGAGTGGTGTGCCTCCAGCGCAGCCGGGTGCAGGTTCGCCACTGCCGTTCCGGAGGTGGTGATCACGAGGGCCGGCATCCCGGTTTCCAGGGCGAGTCCGAGCGCCAGGAACCCGGCGCCGCGCTCGTCGACGCGCACATGCAAGCGAATACGCCCGATGCGCTCGAGTTCGGCGCTGGCAAGTGCGAGCGCTTGTGAGCGGGCGCCCGGGCACAGAACCACGTGACGCACGCCAAGTCGCACGAACGCGGTCAGCAGCGCGAAGCTGAAATCCGTGGCCGGGCTTCCGCTACCCAGCACGGCGGGCATCCGGGTCAGGCGTCCCGGCGTCCGGGCTGGTCACCCTCACCCGGGTCTGTCTTCTTGGGAGCATCCTTCGGACGGTCCTGTGCGTCGGGGGCATCAAGATCGGCCAGTTCTTCTTCGAGCCGGCGCAGGCGATCGCGGGTGTCCTGGTCCTGATTCAGTGTCTTCAGGAATTCAGGGTCATCGTCAGGAGCCACGGTGCGGAAAGATCGGCCGACCGGGGATGCCCCGCGACCGCGGCCCACGAAGAGCCAGAGCAGCGGACCGATAAGTGGAACGAGCACGATCACGAAGATCCAGACCCAACGCGGCAAGCCACGAATGCGACGTTTCTCGAACAGGGCGCAATCCACGAGCGAGTACACGGTAAGGATCAGGACGGCCAGTCCGATTCCGATCAGCAGCTTGGGCATGTCCCCAGTGTATTCCGGTCACCTGAGAGCCGCGACCGAAGACCGGGCCGGTTGCGGCGACCGCGCGCAAGCAGCTCGGAGTCACCTGAAAGAGCCGCCCGCTGCAGCCTCCGCACAGTTGGGCAACTTATGCTGAAAAGATGAAATCTGTCCCCGCTTGGGTGTCGTACTCGATCTACCGTGTGCTGCTCTTTGCCGCACCGCTGGCCATTCTGCTGTTGCTGGGTATCAGGGGCTGGATTGCCGCGGTGATCGCGGCGATCATCGGTCTGAGCCTGTCGTTCATCTTGCTGCGCAAGTCCCGGGAAAACGTGGCGCGCGAGCTGTACGCGGCCCGGCATCGCGACAAGCCGACCGTCACCACCGACGCCGCGCTCGAGGACGCCGCACTGAACCGCCTCGAGAGTGACGGATCCGCGCCGGCGACGGATCAGAGCGCGAAGGCCAAGCCCAGCAATACCCCGTAGGCCAGCGCGGCGATGCTGCTGAGCTTCAGCACCAGAATCAGTTCAGCCGCCGTACGCCCGGTCACCGCGATGATGCACGCCGGCAGGGCGATCAACAGCACGAACAGTGTCAGGAATCCGAGCGGGTAGAACACGGCGAAGAATCCGGCGATCACAAACGGCACCAGCAGGAAGACGCAAAAGGCCACCCGCGACCACGTGGGACCGATGCGCACGGCCAGGGTGCGCTTGCCCGCAGCCTTGTCCGGCACGATGTCGCGCAGGTTGTTGACCATCAGCACGGCACACGCGATGAGGCCGATTCCCACGCCGCTCAGCCAGCTCTCCACGTTGATGCGGCCCACCTGCACGTACGTCGTCCCCATCGTGGCCACCAGCCCGAAGAACACGAAGACGAACAACTCGCCAAGGCCGAAGTAGCCATAGGGCTTCTTGCCGCCGGTGTACAACCAGGCGGCACCGATGGCCACGACCCCGATCAGGAGCAGCCACCAGTACTGGGTGAGGATCACCAGGATCAGGCCGGCGACTCCGGCGAGTGCGAAGAAAGTCAACGCGACGGTGAGAACAGTTTGCGGCTTGGCCGCGCCGCCGCCGGTGAGCCGCGCGGGTCCGATCCGAAAGTCGTCTGTGCCGCGGATGCCGTCTGAATAGTCGTTGGCATAGTTCACACCGATTTGCAGGCACAACGCGACGATCAGCGCGAGCAGCGCCCGCACCGGGTGGTACACGCCCGGATCGCTCGCGACGATCGCAGCACCGGTGCCGAGGGCGACCGGGGCGATGGCGAGGGGGAGCGTGCGCAGGCGCGCTCCGGAGATCCAGTCGGCGGCTGACGCCGGCTTTGCTGAGTTGTGGCCGCGGTAGGCCGGATTGTTGCGCTTGGCCGGGTTGCCCGACTTGCCGTGCGTTCGGGCCTTGCCGCTGCTTTCCGCGGTCGCGCCGGTCGCGCCTGTCGCGCCGGTCGAGCCTGTCGAGACCCCGGCAGGGTTCATACGTTCTTGTCTGGGCCGCACTGGCCGCGCTCCGTTTGCCACGCACGTATTCTACCCGGCGACCGCAGGCAGAGGTGAGGGTTCGCCGTAACGGACGCCCGCACGTCAGAGTCGCGCGGCCAATGCCCGACGGTCGGGTTTGCCGGAGGGCAACAGCGGAATTGCCGGCACCAGCACAACCCGTGCCGGCCGCGCCGCCCGGCCGAGCGACGACACGACGGCGTCCCGCATCCCGGCTTCGGAGCGCGCCTCGGACGCCTCGCACACCTCGTGCGGCCCGGCGACGATCACGACCGGTACCTGACCCCATTCGGCGTCGTCAGCGGCCACGACCACCGCCTCCGAGAAGCCGCTGAGCGAACGCACAACCCGCTCGACAGCGTCAAGGGACACCTTCTCTCCCCCGGAGATGATCACGTTGTCGGCGCGACCGAGAACGCGCACCTCACCGGTGTCGGAGTTCACCTCACCCAGGTCCCCGGTGCGGTACCAGCGCACGAGGTGATCGTCGATGAACCGGTCCGCTGTTCGCTCGGGATCGGCCAGATAGCCCTCGGCGAGCACCGAACCCGACATTTCCAGCTGTCCGTCCCGAACCCGCACCTGGGTATTGCCGATCGGGAGGCCGTTGTAGACGCAGCCGCCGCAGGTTTCCGACGAACCGTATGTACGCACGACCCGCACGCCCAGCTGCTCCGCGTGGGCGCTGAGCTCCGGACGGATGGCCTGTCCTCCGATGAGAATGGCGGTGAAGCGGCGTAGCACGGCCAGCAACCGCGAGTCACCGTCGGTGGCCGCCAGCAGGCGAGAAAGCTGTACCGGCACGAGCGAGGTGTACCGCAACGGTTCAGACATGGTCTCCGCGAGGGCCATGAAGCGTTGGGCGTCGAAGTGGCCCGGCGGCATCACCACGGGGATGGTCTCAGCCACGATCGACCGCACGAGCACCTGGACCCCGGCGATGTAATGCGTGGGAAGCGCAAGCAACCACTGCCCCGGACCGCCCAGGGTGTCCGCTGAGGCCGCCGCACTGGCGAGCAGCGCGTCAGTGCCGAGCATCACCCGCTTGGGCACATCCGTCGACCCGGAGGTTTCAATGACCACGGCGACCCGCCGCGGCACGAACAGCGCGGGCGATCCGGCCTCGACGACCATGTCGGAGACCGGCATCAGCGCTGGTCCACTGGCGGTGAGCGCTTGGCGCAACAGCGCCATCACGTCAAGCGGTTCGCTCGCGTGCGGCCCGTCCACGGGCAGGATGAGGAGCGGTCTGGTCATCGTCCGACCCGCCGTCTCAGTACTGCCAGGGGTACGGCGCCCAGTCGGGTTCGCGTTTTTCCAGGAACGCGTCGCGTCCTTCGACGGCCTCATCGGTGCCGTAGGCCAGCCGGGTGGCCTCGCCGGCGAACACCTGCTGACCCACCAAGCCGTCATCAACGGCATTGAAGGCGAATTTGAGCATGCGGATGGCCGTGGGCGACTTGGTGAGAATCTCCCGGGCCCACTCGAGCGCGGTGGCTTCCAACTCGGCGTGCGGCACAACGGCGTTGATGGCGCCCATCTCGAGGGCACGCTGGGCGGAATACTCTCGGGCGAGGAAGAACACCTCACGGGCAGCTTTCTGCCCCACCTGACGAGCGAAGTAGGCACTGCCGTAACCGGCGTCGAAAGACCCCACGTCGGCATCCGTTTGCTTGAANTTGCCGTGTTCGGCACTGGCGATGCTGAGATCGCAGACCACGTGCAGGGAGTGGCCACCGCCGGCCGCCCAGCCCGGGATCACGGCGATGACGACCTTGGGCATGAAACGGATGAGTCGNTGCACTTCGAGGATGTGCAGGCGACCGCCGCGGGCCTTGTCGATACCGGACGCGGTCTCACCCTCGGCATACTTGTAGCCGTCCCGGCCGCGGATGCGCTGGTCGCCTCCGGAACAGAACGCCCACCCACCGTCCTTGGCACTGGGACCGTTGCCGGTGAGCAGGACCACACCGATACGCGGGTTGGTTCGGGCGTCTTCCAGGGCGGCGTAGAGCTCATCGACCGTGCGCGGACGAAAGGCATTGCGCACCTCGGGACGATTGAACGCGATGCGGGCGATGCGTCCGGTGAGGTCCTGGTGGTACGTCACATCGGTGAGGGAGTCGAAGCCCGCCGGGACTGTCCACTGGCTGGCATCAAAGATCTCGGACACCTGTTTTGTCATCTTTCCAGCCTAGCGGCCCGCGATATCCGGGCTCTTTGCACAATGCCAAAAGGCCCAAAGTTCAAGAAATTACGCTCCGAGATTCCCGAAGTCAAGCCCTTGAGGATGCTTTCCTTCGCGGGTGTAATTATGTTTCCGAAGGACCGAAAGGCAGCCATGACAGCCCCAGGCGACGGCGACAGCGCCGTCGACACAGCCGAGTTCACCGAGGTCGCCCTCACTGAACTCGCCCTCACTGAACTCTCCCCCACGGAATGGCGGGTCGCCAAAGCATCCGCCGCCGAGAACGACCCAACGGGCCTTCTCGGTTTCATCCAACGCATCGGCTCAGCGTATGAGGTGACAGATCTCGGTCACGTTCGGGAACGCAGTTATTATTCCTCCTTCTGCCGAGCCATCGCCAGCCTCTCCCCCGCTGCACTCCACCACTTCATCCCGTAGAACGAAAGGTGCTGCCATGACCGTCACCGTTGACGAACATCGTTCCGCACAAAGTCGCCGAAAGACACCGGCAACCGCTACATCGAGCTCCACATCAAGCTCCTCATCGAGCTCCTCATCGAGCTCCTCATCGATTGACATCACGAGCGATATCGCCACAATCGTTTCGGAGCCCCGCACCCCGGCCGTTTCACGCAC
>JGI24770J26754_10000865_pt1 | contig 22004 bp, 24 predicted proteins | sample LakOneMetagenome_FD_26754 | JGI IMG/M metagenome (IMG submission 26754) | reverse complement strand
CCCGCCGCTCGACCCTGACCCGCAATCGCGCGACGTCGCCGTGTGGCAGGTGTTCGCCTACGGATGGCAGGCCTACGCCGAGCACGTGCTCGGGCAGCGGGTTGCCACGGCGCAATGCATGAACAAGCTCCGCAACGAGGGAGTGATCAAGTGACGCGCCACTGGAACGGCAAGCACCCGCCATTCAACCGCCTGACCGCCGGCATCGTGCTCGCGCTGTATGGGATGAGGTTGCGATGAGCGGCAAGGGTTCCGGGCGCAGGCCCGAGGCCGAGACAGGCGCTTACGCGAACGGATACGACCGGATATTCAGGCCAGAGGCCGCTGAGGAGGTGGCTGGTGGCCGCCCTGACAATCAAACAAGAAACGTTTTGCCAGAAGTACGTCGAGACGGGGAACGCGAGCGAGGCATATCGGCAGGCCTACGGATCGAAGGGCAAACCGGAGACCGTGGCGCGGTCGGCGCATGAGCTGATCGTTAACCCCAAGGTCTCCGCAAGAATCGCCGCGCTGCGGGAAGCCACGATCAACCGGGTTCACGGCGTCACGGTCGCCAGCCTGATTTCCGAGCTTGAGGAGGCCCGTCAAGTCGGCAAGGAACGCGGCCAGGCTTCGGCAATGGCAGCGGCCACGATGGGGAAGGCGAAACTGGCGGGGCTGGAGTCCGGTGTCGATGATGCAGACGATGCCACGCCTATTGCAGTGACGGTCGAGATCAAGAGCGGGCGCAAGCGTGCCGACGCTGAATGATCCGCAGGCCGATTTCCTCGCATTGCCCCATGCCTACCGTGCGCTAGTCGCAGGGTTCGGCACGGGCAAGACCTGGGCGATTTGCGCGGCGGACTGTGCGCATTACTGGCAGCACCCGAGGGCTAATCGCGGTTACTTCGCGCCGACCTATTCACAGATTCGGGATATCTACTTTCCGACGATTGAGGAAGTCGCGTTCGATTGGGGGCTGCGGGTCAAGATCGCCGAGGTTAACAAGGAGGTTTCGTTCTACTCGGGCCGGCAATATCGCGGCACGACGATTTGCCGCAGCATGGAAAAGCCGGCGTCCATCGTCGGGTTCAAGATTGCGCGGGCGTCGGTTGACGAGATCGACACGATGCCCGAGCGGAAGGCCGAGCAGGCATGGCGCAAGATCATCGCCCGCAACCGCCTGAAGTTCGACGGGCAGAACGGCGCGGACATTGCGACGACGCCGGAAGGCTTCCGATTCACTTGGCGCACGTTCGTCAAGGCGCTTCGGGACAAGCCCGAACTGTCCAAGCTGTACGGCATGGTGCAGGCCAGCACGTTCGACAATGAAGCGAACCTGCCGGATGACTATATCGACAACCTACGGGCCAGCTATCCGCCGCAACTGATTAGCGCGTACCTGAACGGGCAGTTCGTGAACCTTACGAGCGGCACGGTCTATCACGCCTATGACCGCACGGCGAACGCCTGCGACGACGTGATGCGCGAAGGCGAGCCGGTGTTCGTGGGGATGGATTTCAACGTCGGCAAGATGGCGGCGGTGATCCATGTGAAGCGCGATGGCCTGCCGCGTGCGGTGGCCGAAGTGGTGAACGCTTACGACACGCCGGACATGATTCGGATTCTCAAGGAACGGCTTGGGGATCGACAGATTCGGGTCTATCCCGACGCCTCTGGCGCAAACCGGAAGTCGGTCAATGCGTCCACGACCGATATCCAGCTATTGAAGGCGGCACAGTTCATCGTTTCAGCACCGGAGGCGAATCCGCCGGTGAAAGACCGAATCAACGCCATGAACGCGATGTTCTGCAACGCGAAGGGCGAGCGCCGCTACAGGGTGAATGCCGATACCTGCCCGACCTATGCCGACTGTCTCGAACAGCAGGTATGGGCGGACAACGGCGAGCCTGACAAATCGAGCGGGAATGACCACCACCCGGATGCGGGCGGCTACTTCATTCACCGCGACTTCCCCGTCATTAGGCCGGTGGCCTCTCTCAACATGAGGTTTGCAGGCTAATGGCAGACGTAACCGCGACCCGTCCGGAATACGACGCGAAGCTCGTTTCGTGGAAGCTGGTGCGCGATGCCGTGAAGGGCAGCGAGGCGGTGAAGTGCGGCGGCTACCTGCCGGAAGTCAACTGCCACGATACATCGGATGAAAACAGGCAACGCAACAAGGATCGGCTGAACGGCGCGGTGTATGTGAACGCGACCGGCCGCACCCTTGCCGCCTTGTCGGGCATCGCCTTCGCCAAGTGGCCGGAAATCACGCTGCCGGTCGGGCTGGAATACCTGGAGGGGGACGCGGACGGTTCCGGCGTCGGGCTGGTGAACCAAGCGCAGTTCACCGTCAATGACCTGATGCAGACGGGGCGCGCAGGGCTGCTGGTCGATTACCCCAAGGCCACCAAGCCTGCGTCCCGCGCACAGCAGGAAGCCGGCGAGCTTCGTGCCACGGTGGCGTTCTACGCGGCCGAGGCGATTGATAGCTGGCGCATGGTGAAGCGCGGCGCGCTGAACCTGATCGGCATGGTGAAGCTGAAGGAAGTCCGCGAGGATTGGGACGGGTTCGAGCGCATTGAAGTCAATCGTTACCGCGTGTTGTCGCTTGGCCGCCTGTCCACGGAGGACGAAACGGCAGCCGAGCGGTACGTCGTCCAGATTTACGAGGCGGATAGCGGCGGTTCGTGGTCGATTGTGGAGGAATACGCGCCCCTTAATGGCGCGGGCCAGCCGTGGAAGGTGATTCCATTTACCTTCATCGGTGCCACGAACAACGACAGCACGCCAGACCAAGCGCCGCTGTATGACCTGGCCGACCTGAACATCGCGCATTTCCGCAATAGCGCAGACCACGAGGAAGCGTTGCATTTCGCCGCGCAACCGCAGGTATGGATTACCGGCGCGGATGAGCAGTGGCTGGCGGCGATGCAAAAGGCCGGCATCTACGTCGGATCGCGTGCCATCGGCTGCGCCCCGCAAGGCGGCGACGTGAAGATCCTGCAATCTGAGCCGGTATCCGCGCTGTCCGAGGAAATGAAGGCCAAGCTGGACACGATGGCCGCGCTGGGTGCGCGCCTTGTGACGCAGGGCGAGGCATCGAAAACCGCGACGCAGGCTGGCGGCGAGGAACGCACGAGTCATTCGGTGTTGTCGCTGGTCTGCGACAACGTATCGGATGCCTACCGCAAGGCGCTGGCATGGGTGGCCGAGTTCATGGCGGTTGCGGGCGAGGTCGATTTCAGCATCGGCACGGAGTTCGCCGGCATCCAGTTCGACGCGCAGCAGATGGCGCAGGCGCTGGCAGCGGTGCAGGCCGGCAAGCTGCCCGAGGCGGACTTCTGGACGTACTGCCGCAGCATTGGCTTGATCGCTGCTGACAAGACGGACGAGGACATTCGTGGCGAGGTCGAGGCGCAGGCCCCGGCATTAGCGTTAGATACGCTGCCCCCCAACGAGTCAGCAGCAACCAAGAAAACTACCCGCATCAAGCGTGATGCGAACGGCGACCTGATCGCGCAAGAGGAATGATATGAGCAAGAGCAACGCCACGGAAAATGATTTTGTTAAGTTCCTCGCGCAAGCCACGGCCATGCCGTCATATGGGTCAAACCTACAGGTGAACCTGCACACGTCTGATCCGGGCGAGGCGGGAACCTCCACATCTAACTCGCCAACGTACACAGGTTATGTGGCGGTGGCTGTAGCCCGAGACAATACGGGCTGGACGATTTGCGATGGAATCGACCCATTCGCGCCAAATGCCTCTGGCAACGCATTCAAGAATGCCGCAGAGATTACGTTCCCTGAATGCACGGGTGGAAGCGACACCATCACCCACGCGTCAATTAGCGTTGTGGCGACCGACCAAATACTTTATTCGGGCGCACTCACTGCGTCAGTTGCGGTATCAAACCTGATTACTCCGCGCTTCCCGGCTGGAACCCTGATTATGGCAGAGGATTGATCCATGCCTGAATCATTTACCCAAGTACCGCCGAACTCTAGTGGCAACAAGATGCGCACCCGCACGCGGGTTATTGGCGCAAATACGGTGCATGAGCAAGGGGTGTTCCAAGGCGCGTTGCCCACGTATTACGCGCTGGCCGACGCGGTGGCATTCGCTGCAAACAAGCAGATGATTTCACTGTACAACGCGGCTGGCTCTGGCGTGATGGTGGTCATCAAGAAGCTGTACCTTATCAACCTGCAACTGTCAGCGGTTACAGGCGTTGCGGTGCGCCAGGACTTCAAGCGGTTTAGCGCTGTGCACACAGGCGGTACGGCGATCACGCCGACACCATGCGACAGCACGAACCCTGCCTTGCCTGCTGGTGTTACCGCCAAGACTGGCGCGACGCTCACGGATGTTTCCTTGTTGTTCCCGCTGACGTTCGCTAACGATGAAGTTGGCGCGACGCAGGCGTTTCCGTCCGTGCAGTTGCAGGCGGGTATCAACTGGCTCCCGGAAGGCTCGGAGGTTCAGGAAGTCCGATTGCGAGAAGGTGAAGGCGTGACGGTGAAGAACATTACATCAACGACCATCGGCAGCTTCGCCTATATGTTTGTTTTCACCGTTGACGACCTGACCTAATGCTGCTGCCGTACACCACGCTGACCTATTACGGGCCGGCTGCCGTGGCCGCGCTAGTTCCTTCAGCGCCGGCTGTGATGGCTGATATTCAAGCCACGGCGAAACTTGGGGAGTTCATTCCCGGTGTTGGCGCAACAGTGAAGGCGAAGGCAACGCGCCTGCGCAACAGTCCGGCGATCATTCAGTCGGCAGGGCTTGTGGTGGGCGCGCTTCCAAAGGCTAGGGCGCGGCTGCTATCCACCATTCGGATTGGGTTGCTAACTCAGGATGACGTGACGGGCGCTGTATTGGAGGCACGCGTTGAGGGTGCACTCACATTGAAGCAGGTTATGCGGTTGCTGCTGGCCTATGTGGGCGGCAACGCTACGGGTCTGGATACAAGCCCTGCGTTTAAGTCCCAGGACGGGACAAAAGACCGATTGGCCGGAACAATCACGGGCGGGGCGCGCACGATAACCACGCTAGACGGAGACTGAGCCATGCGGGCGTGGGGCGGTGAATGGGTAGGCGACTGGCTAGGGGAGGGTAATTCAGGCGGCATCACCAACATGGCTGGCGTGGTTGTGGCTGGTGGCATGTTGCGGGCCGACCTTTCTGGCGGCGACAAGGTGGCGGAGGCAGCAGGCGGCGGGGCGGTTTGGCACGCCGCGCCAATAATTCGCCCTTATGTGCCGCGATCCATGTCAGCGCGGATTGGCGCTAGTGGACTGCTTTTTGGGCGGCTATCAATAGCTAGAGCGGTTGAGTTGTCCGTAATCGCTACAGGGCGCAGCGGCGCGTCTGGAGTGCTATCTGCATCGGTCAGCATGGGGGTTATGCCTGCGCCCGCCAGATTGGCAGTCATGCGCCCCACGCTGGCTGCTGCGACCGCTGTAGAGGTGCGTGCAGCATGGACATCATCGGGGATGTGCTACCCGCGACTGTCGGTTGCACTGCGCGAGGTTCCAAGCGCAGCCAAGCCTGCGCGACTGGAGCTGGCTGATGATGAATTGGCTGCAATCCTTCACCTTCTGGCCGCATGATGCCTAGTCTTGCTGAGTCATCAACCCGCCACGCGGTCTTTCTTGAGCGCCTGAAGTCGGGCGAGGTTCGCAAGTTCGATGCGTTCCTTCGGGATATCGACCGCAGGCTGCGCGAGGTGTTGACCCGCGAAGGCGTCGGCGCAGTTGAGCGCGCACGAGCAGAACGGATGCTTGCCGAGATTGACGCGATTATTACGGCGATCCTGCTGCGGTACAGGGGCCAGTTGCAGGCCGACTTGGCGGATTTGGCAGGCTATGAGGGCGAGTTTGCGGGCAAGGCGCTAGCGGAGGCAGGGTTTAGGCCCAACGTGCCAACGGCAGGCCAGCTACAGGCTGCCGCGTTCGCTGCGCCGCTACAGGCGAAGGGCGCGAACGGTAAGCGCCTGCTAGCGTTTGTGGACGCTTGGGCGGCATCTGACCGTGAGGCATTGGTGGGCGCGGTTCGTGTTGGTGTTGCCCAGGGGCAGACTACGGCGCAGATCGTGACGGCAGTACGTGGCACAAAGGCGATGAACTACACAGACGGCGCGCTGGCGATTACGAAGCGGCACGCAGAGTCGATTGTCCGAACGGCTGTCCAGCATGTAGGCGATACCGCACGGCTGGAGACATACAAGGCCAACGCGGACATCGTGAAGGGCGAGCAGTGGAGTTCGGTGCTGGATAGCCGCACGTCGGATCAGTGCATGGCGCTGGATGGCCGCGTGTTCGATCTGGACAAGGGGCCGCGTCCGCCGATCCATATCAATTGCCGTAGCGCCCGCGTGCCGGTGCTGGCGGATGAGTTCGCGTTCCTGACAAAAGGGGAGATGCGGTCGTCGAAAGATGGCCCGGTTCCCGCCACGTTGACCTATTTCCAGTGGCTGAAGTCGCAGCCCGCATCCTTTCAGGACGAGGCGCTTGGGCCGGTGCGCGCGAAGCTGTTCCGCGATGGTGGATTGAGCGCCGAACGCTTCGCCGCGTTGCAACTGGATCGCAATTTCCAGCCGCTGACGCTGGCAGAGATGAAAAAGCTAGAACCCCTCGCGTTCAATCGCGCGGGGATTTGACCGTATCGCGCCAGTGGCGCAAACAGCCCAGAGGGCAACCGATGAGTGACGAAAAGACCCCCGAACAGCAGGTCGAGGCGCTGAGTGCGCAATTGGCGGAAGCCATGAAGGGCATTGACGCGCTGAAGGCCAAGAATGACGAATTGCTGACTGAGAAAAAGGACGCGCAGCGGAAGGCCCGCGAGGAAGCGGAAGCGGCGAAGGTCGCGCTTGAGGAAGCGGCGCGCAAGAGTGGCGACGTGGCCGCGCTGGAAAAGTCGTGGCAGGACAAGCTGGCGAAGCGAGAGGCGGAATTGATCGCCGAACGTGACGGGCTTGGCAACGTCGTGCGCGACCTGACGGTGAACAGCACGGCAACCGAATTGTCCGCGAAGCTGGCGATTCCCGGCAGCGCCGATGTGCTGTTGCCGCACATCAAGAATCGGCTCGCGCTGGAAACGCAGGACGGCAAGCCCGTCGTGCGCGTCCTCGGCGCGGATGGCAAGCCGTCCGCCGCATCGGTGGATGACTTGGCAAAGGAAATTGCAGGCGACGCGCGGTTCGCACCGTTGATCGTCGCAAGCATGGCAACCGGCGGCGGGGCTTCCGGGGGCAAGGGCGGCGGTGCCGCGAGCGCGAAGAAAGTCAGCGAGTGGAGTGACGGGGAGAAAGCCCTGTATATCCGCGAAAACGGACTTGAAGCGTGGAACAAGAAATTGGCATCCGCCTAACTAACCCAGAGGACACATAGAAATGGCAACCGGCAAGGCTTCGGATTTCAAGATTTACCAGGACGAGATGCGCGGCGGCATCGTCGAGCGTCTTACGCAGGCTTCGGCCTTCTTCAACGCTGCTGGCGGCGCGATTCGCCTCGGCACCGTATCGCGTCGAGGCGATTACGCGAAGGAATCGTTCATCAAGACGATTTCCTCGCTGGTGACTCGCCGCGACACCACTTCGGTTTCGACCGCCACCGACCTCGCCGTTGCGATGGACGAGATCATCTCGGTCAAGCTGAACCGCAAGATCGGCCCGGTCGGCCAGACGTTGGATTCATTCCGCAAGGTGCAGATGGAGGCCGGCGAGGATGCGCTGTCCTTCCTGATCGGCACGCAGATCGCCAAGGCGATGGAAGTGGAAATGCTGAATACCGGCCTGCGCGCTTGCCGCGCTGCGCTGGACACGGCCAACACCACGCAGTTCGACGCGGCTTCGACGATCACCACGGTTGACCTGGTGTCCGGCCTCGCCAAGTTCGGCGACGCGGCGAACAACATCGGCGCGTGGGTCATGCACTCGAAGGTCTATTTCGACCTGATGAAGCACCAGATCGGCACCTCGGCCAATGGCGATATCGTGGCCGGCGCTGCGGTGCAGGGTGCGAACCCGCTGACCCTGAACCGTCCGGTCATCGTGACCGACTCCGATGCGCTGGTCGTGACCACGGGCACCGGCACCGCTGCGGTGACGAAGTATCACACCCTCGGTCTTGTGCCGAATGCCATCGTCGTGGAGGACTCCGAGCAGTCCACGATGGAAGCCCAGATCGTCACGGGGTTGGAAAACCTGATCGTCCGCTTGCAGGGCGAATCGGCCTACAACCTCGGCGTCAAGGGCTTCAAGTGGGATACCGGCAGCGGCGGCGCGAACCCGCTGGATGCGGCCGTTGGCACGGGCACCAATTGGGATGCTGCGGCTTCGTCCTACAAGGACTACGCCGGCATCCTGGTGGTGTCGAGCTAAGAAGGATGAAGGTCGGCGTCTATGCGGGCGATTACAACCTTGAGGCCGGCGCGTTTTCTGCCGGCCTTGAGGCGTGCGGTCATCGTGCGGTAAGGCGTTCGGCATCGGATCACTGCCCCGGACAAACGGAATCGTTCGGGGCGGTGGTCATCACGGGGATGCGCGGCAAGGGCCGCGTCATCCTTGAGGATTACGAAAGGATCGGCGTTCCGGTCATCGTCATGGATTACGGCTACCTCGCACGGACAAGCGGGATGGCGACGTGGGAAACAGGGCATTGGCAGGTAGGCGTCGGCGGGTTGAATCGTCCGCCCAGCTTCGAGTGCCCTTCGGATCGGTTCGACTCGCTGGGGATCGCGGTCAAGCCGAAGGGGAAGGGCAATGTTCCGCTGGTGCTTGGACAGCATATCGGCGACCCGTCGCACGGGCTGGGCGCGGTTGAAATGGCCAATTGGGCGCAATGGCTGTGTGACGCGCACGGTGCGCGCTTCAGGGCGCATCCGGACAGTCCCAGCTTGGCGGTGGATGCCGAACGCGCGGACGGGCCTCTAGACGCGGTGCTGGCCGATTCCAGCGTGGTCTATACCTTGTGCAGCACGGCGGGATTGGATGCGATCCTGGCCGGCGTGCCCGCGATGGCGACCATGCCCGACCGGGCGTGCTGGGGTACGCTGTCCGGCCCAAGGCTGCCATCCATGGCGGCCAGGCGAACATTGTGCGCCCGGTTGGCATACGGGCAATGGACGCTAGCGGAAATGCGTAGCGGGCTGGCGGCGGATTTTGTCACGAGGAACCTAGACCGATGGCATTGACGATTGAGGACGGCACCGGGGTTGCGGGCGCCGATAGTTATGCATCCGCTGCCGACCTGACCGCCTACGCCAGCAATTACGGCTTCACCATGCCGGCGACAGACGCTGAGAAAGAGGCGCTATTGCGCCGGGCGGCGTTGCAGATGAATGCCGAGAAATGGAAGGGCAGCCGCGCGGAGGCCACGCAAAGCCTCGCATGGCCGCGCGAGTGCGTCGTGGTGGACTGCGAAACGCTGCCGTCGAACCTGATCCCGGCGCGCATCCAGTACGGCCAGATGGCGCTTGCGTGCGAGATTTACCAAGATGACACCGATCCGGTTGGCCAGCGACAGGGCGCGGTGACGCGGACGAAGGTGGACGTGATCGAAGTGGAATATGCGGTCGCCAGCAACAACACCGCGCGGCTCCTGCCGGCGGCACCGGATCGGCAATCGCGGGCGCAATTCGCGGACTACCTGCTGAACCGTGGACTGTTTGCCATTCGGGCGTAAGATCGCACCGTCAACGAACGGAGGCGATATGGCGAACATTCTGATTTCTGCAATCGTGGCGCTGGTCGGCTTGGTATGGGTTTTCGTCATCGGCAGTTTGGCATTGGTGCCAATATTGCTCGCGTTTGGCGGCTCCATTTGGCTGCTGTACGCGATCATCCGAGAGGCCACGAGACCTAGAACAAGCTAGGCGCAAACAAGTCCGCTCCGGCGGGATTTTTCTTTGGAGTTCCAATGGCCTTTGACTACTCGCCGCTCGCCGCAGTGGCGGTGTCACTGATTGCCGATTTCGGGCAGGACGCCACCATCCGCCGCGTATCGGGCGGCACCTATGATCCGGTCACGGGCACGTCCACTGGCGACACCACGACGGACACAAGCGTGCGCGCGGTCGTGGTGGGGATTGCGAAGGACTATGCCGAACAGCTTGGCGGAAACGTCCAGGCGGGCGACCGCATGGCATTGATCGCCACGAATGAACCGCTGGTGTCGGATTCGATGATCCTCGGCTCCGACACTTGGGCGATTCTGGACGTGCAGATCGTGAACCCCGGCGGCGTGGCGCTGCTTTACAAGGCGCACGTCCGGCGATGAGCTTTGCAACGGAACTCAAGGAAATCACGCTCAAGGCGAACGCCGCGACGGATAAGACGATCCGCGCGACCACGCTCGCCCTGTTCCGCGAAGTCATCTTCCGCACGCCGGTCGATACCGGGCGGCTGAAAGGCAACTGGCAGACAAGCGTGGGAACGCCTGCCAATGGCGTGACGGATCGCGCGGATAAGACAGGCGCGCTGGCGTTCGCGGAAGCGGTCGCACAGATCGGCGGCATGGGAAGCGTGACCTATCTCGCCAACAACCTGCCGTATGCACATCGGATCGAATACGACGGATGGAGCCACACGAAAGCGCCTGAAGGCATGGTTCGCGTGAGTTTCGCGCGCATCGACGCCATCGTCCGCAAAGCGGTCGCCGGGAACAAGGTCTAGCGAATGTCCGAAACAAACATCAATGCTGCGCTGGTAAGCGCGGCAACGGCGGCGCTTGGCTCGGGATTCACCGGCCGCATTGCATTCGAGGGTCGGGATTTCACGCCGCCCGTGTCTGGCAAGTGGGCCGCCATCTTCAACCTGCGCGCCGGGATCGATGTTGTCACGCTCGGCGTTGGCGGGCAGGACGAACATTCGGGCGTGCTGCAAATCGACGTATCGGTTTCCGAAAACTCCGGAACCGGAACGCTGCTGACCGATGCCGATGCACTCCGCGCCTATTTCGTGGCCGGCAAGTATTTCACCTACAGCGGGCAGGACGTGCTGGTGCGTCACTGCGACGTGTCGTCGATTCGACAAATCGACGGCTATCTCCGCGTTAGCGCCAGCGTCACCTACACCGCTCGTTCAACTCGCCCGGAGATTTGAGAATGTCCAAGTCCGCAAACGGCTCGGCCGTCAAGTATTACTTCATCGTCGAGGATGCGTCCGGCGCGATTGATCCGACCGCGCCTGAGTTCAAGCCGATCCGTTACAACACTTCCACGCTTGCCCGGAATACGACGCAGGTCGATTCCAATGAAATCAACCAAAACCGCCAGCGCCCGTTGTCGCGGCAGGGCACCTATTCGACGCAGGGCGATATCGTCGCCGAATTGTCGGATGACAGTTTCGACGACTTCCTCGAAATGGCGATGCAGGGAACGTGGGCAACCAACGTCCTGAAGGTCGGCAGCACCGAACGCAGCTTCAGCATCCTTGAGCGTCATTCGGATATCAACAACGCGACGATCACGGCGGCTACCCTGTCCGCGACCGCTTCCGATAGCAGCTTCAACGATTCCGGCTCGGGCTTCGTGACCGCAGGATTCGCGGTCGGCGACCTGATTACTGTCTCCGGATTCACGGGCGATGCTGGCAACAACGGCGTGTTCAAGATCGCCACGGCGGCGGCCGGGAAACTGACCGTGACCGATGCGGCCGGTGCTGCGGTCACGCTGGTGGACGATGCGGCCGGCGAATCGGTGACCATCGTGGCGAAGGTGGATTTCATCTATCGCGGCTGCCGGGTCAATACCGTGGCCGTGACCGCGCCCATCGACGCGGCGGTTGGGATCACCTTCGGCGTCATCGGCACCGCTGCCGAGGCATACCAAGTTCCGGCAGACGCCACGTTCGCGGCGGCGTCCACCTCCAACTTCATGGTGACTTCGCAAGGTTCGCTATCCGAGGACGGAAGCACCATTGGCTATGCGACGCAGTTCGATTTCAACCTGTCGAACGGCATGGCCCCGAACTTCGCGCTGTTCCAGCGCGCGGCCTATGACGTAAGCAACGGCATTGCGGCCGTGGGCGGCACGCTGTCCGCCTACCTGCCCGATGGTCGGCTCTACGGCAAGCAGCTCAACGAGACCGAAACCGACCTCGAAGTGCAGTTCAGCGATGGCACGAACACCCGCACCTTCACCTTCCCGAAGGTGCTGCTGACGCAGGCCAGCAAGGGCGTGTCCGGGCCGGGCGCATTGATCCCGCAATACACCTTCAGCGCCGGCTATGACTCAAGCGCCGCCACCACGCTGACCATCACCCGGAGCGCGTAATGACGGCGATGGAACAGTTCTACACGCTGGACAAGGCGAACGAAGGCCAACGCCTGGCGTTGCAGACCCCGGACGGAAAGCAGACGGAACATTGGCTGCAAGTGCGGTCGCGGCTGTCGGACGAGTTCCGGGCCGCGAAGTCTGCGGCCATGCAAGCGGTGGCAATGGTGCCGGACGACAAGCGGGAACAGGTCGCAAGGGACGCGGGCATCGTTGCGCTGGCCGCATTGATCGCGGACTGGTCTTTCGGCGAATTGGAGCCGGAGAAAGTCCGCGCGTTCCTCCGCAATGCGCCACAGATCGCAGAGCGGGTGAATAGTTTCGCNGGGGACGATGAGGTTTTTTTCGGAAGCGGCTCGGCAGCCTCTACGAGTTCGCCCGAGCCGAAGTAAAGCTAGGCGTCCCGCAGGCGGACGGGAAACCCCTGCGGGCGCATCTGGAGGCGGTCAAAAAGGCCACGGGCCAATCGCCCCCGGAACTTCAGATTCCCGACCCCCCGAGTGACCTGCTTTACCTGCTGGCGTGGCTTGGCGAACTCCGAAGTCCAGTCACCTACGCCGAACTCTCGCACTGGACCGCGCTCACGCATCGCCAATTGGCGGGGTGGGAGTGCGAGGCATTGGTGCGCCTTGACTTCATACGGAATCCTCAATGACCGAGACCGCTTCACTCGTTATCAAGGTCGATTCCAGCAGCGCGAAGCGTGCAACCTCCGACCTTGACTCCCTCGCAAAGCAGGGCGCGAAAACCGAAGGCGCGATTGGCAAGCTGAAGAGCGGCGTTGGCGCGCTTGGCACGGCCTTCGCCGCGCTGGGCGGTGGCGTGCTGATCGGCAAGTTCCTCGGCGCGGTCATTAGCAACACCATCGAGGCGGACAAGGTACAGGCGCAGCTTGCGGCCCGCATCAAGTCCACGGGCGGCGCTGCGGGTCTGGCGCTGGGCGACCTCAATAACATGGCGAAGGGGCTGCAAAACGTCACTACATACGGCGACGAAGCCATCGGTTCCGCGCAATCGCTGCTGCTGACCTTCACCAATATACACAGGGAGACGTTCCCGAAGGCGCTGGAAGCCACACTCAACCTCGCCACCGCGATGGGAACTGACCTGAACTCGGCAGCGGTGCTGGTCGGCAAGGCGCTGAACGATCCGATCCAGGGCGTGACCGCGCTTCGTCGCGTTGGCGTGCAGTTGACCGATGCGCAGGAAAAGCTGGTCAAGAAGCTGGTGGAAACCGGCGATGCCGCAAGCGCACAGAAGATCATCCTCGGCGAGCTTGAGACCGAAATGGGCGGCGCTGCACGCGCTGCACGGGACACCCTCGGCGGCGCACTGGACGCGGCGAAGGAAGCGTTCGGCGACCTGCTGGAAGGCGACACGGGCGGGGCTGGCATCAAGGGAACGAAGGCGGCCCTTGAGGATTTGATCGACACGATGCATTCGCCGGACACGAAGGCGGCGTTCGCGCAGTTGGTGAACGGGATTTTCAGTGTCGCCAATGCGGCCGTGGTCGGCATCCAGAAGCTGATCGACTTCAACAACCAACTTGAAGTCTCGCTTGGGCTGAAGGGGAAGGGCGACGGCACGCGCAATGGAACCGGCCTTGACTTCCTAGCGGGCGCAAAAGATCGGCTATCTGCCTTATTGCATGGGGACACGAAGGCCGCCGACCTCGCCGGCAAGCGCATGGCGTCCGGGTTCGGGCTGCCAAACGCGCCGTCCGTTGCCGATTTCACGAACGTTACCGGCGGCGCAAATACCAAATCCCTCTATCCGATCATCTGGCGCACGGGCGAACGCGATCCCGCGCTGTCCGTCAATCCGAACGGCGATCCAGACACGGGCACCGACAAGGTCGGCGGCAAGAGTGGCGGCGGGCGTTCGCGCAAGGCGATGCCGGATTTCAGCGCAGAGGATCGGCAGGCGCTTGCCGACCTTGTTGCAAAGACCGCAGAGGCGAACCAGCAATTCGACCGCATGGCCGCAACCCTCGCTGGCCCGCTGCAAGAGGCCGAGCTACGCCACAAGGAAGCGTTGCAGGAAATCACCGACGTAGGCAAGCAGGCGGGACGTTCGTCGCAGGAAATCGCAGACGCGAAGGCGGCGGAGACCAAGCGGTACGAGGAAGAAACCGAAGCGATCAAGGCGCAGCTTGATCCGGTCGGGCAGGCGCTGAAGAACCAGGCGCTAGACCTTGAGCTGATCGGAAAATCGAACGCCGAGCGCGAGGTCATGAATGCGCTGCTGCAAAAGGGCATCGACCTTCGCAGCCAAGAGGCACAGGCGGCGCTTGCGCAGGCCCGCGCGAACACGGTGGAAGGGCAATCGCGCCAGCAGGCCATCGACCTCATGGACGATTTCCGGCGCGGCGCAGCCAACGCGCTGACCGATTTCGTGACCGGCGCGAAGTCTGCAAAGGACGCGCTGAAGGACTTTTTCGACGAATTGGCCGCGCAGATCACGCAAGCCATCGCAAACAAATGGATGGATCAACTGTTCGGCTCGCTTGGCAGCGATGGCGCAGGAACGAAGGGCGGCGGATGGCTATCCGGCCTGCTCGGCGCGCTGTTCGGCAGTGGCGGCGGCGGTGCTGGCGCTGCGAGCGGGGGCAGTTCGTTCCTATCGTGGATGGGCGGCGGTTATGCGTCTGGCGGCTACACCGGCCCCGGCGCAATGACGCAACCGGCGGGCATCGTCCACAAGGGAGAAGTGGTTTGGTCGCAGGCGGATATCGCTGCGGCTGGCGGTGTCGGTGCCGTTGAAGCCATGCGCAAGGGCGGCGGCAATGTCACGAACATCACAGTGAACGTGCCGCGCAGTTACGAATATCACAGCGCATCGCAAGTCGCGCAGGCAACCGCTGCCGCACAAGGCCGGGCAATGGCGAGGAACCGCTAATGGCCTTCATCGACGCGCGACTGCTGGATAAGGTCGCCTACGGATTCCAGATCGGCCCGCAATTCAACACCCGGAATGTCGGGCTGAAAAACGGGAACGAACGCCGGAACCGGAATTGGGACACGTTCAAATGGCGCGGGACTGCGCCGTATTCCCGCATCCGGCAATCCGACCATGACCTTATGCTCGGCGCGATCCTTCGTGCCGGCGGGATGGCGGACTCTTTCCGGTTCAAGAATTGGCTGGACTGGAAGGCGGAAGGGCAGTCGCTTGGGACTGCGCCTGCATCGGGAAGCGCCCCCATCCAACTTGTGCGCGATTACGACCTGTTCGGCGGCTCCGCATATCGCCGCACGATCACCAAGCCGGTGGATGGCACCGTGGTGGTGTACGTCGATGGCACGCCGAAGGCCGGAACGATTGACGCCGGCACCGGCCTATTCACACCTTCGTCTGCGTGGGCTGGCGGCGCGCTGACGGCTGACTTCGAGTTCGATATCCCCATGCGCTTCAACTCTGATTGGCTTCCGTTCACGAAGTCGGAATGGGACGCGCACGACGGCGAGTTTGAGATTGTCGAGGTCTTCGGCGAGTGAAGACCATCGAAGCGACGCTGCTGACGCACAAGGCGCAGCCGTCCACGACGCTAACCGACCTGCTGCTGATCGGCCCACTGCCGGACAACAGCTATCGCGGCCTCACCACGCTCGACCGAAACGTGGTGTTCACGCCATCGGTTCCGTTGGGGCCGGTCACCTTCTACGCGCGCACGGGCGTGGAAATGTCGGCGCTGCAATCGGGCAACGACTTGGGCGTGAACAACGCCGAGGCGCAGACGCTGTTGCCGGTGGCGACCTTCGAGATTGAAGGGATCACGCAGCAGCAGATCGACTCGGGCGCGCTCGACGGCGTGCGCTTCGTCGCGCTGCGTGTCAACTACAACGACCTGACCACGGGCCGCAGCGAAGTCGTTGCCGGCGGCACGCTGGGCGAGGTTCGCCAGAAGAACGGCGGCCTCACGATCATGGAGCTGCGTTCGCTCACGCAGCTGTTGAAGCAGCTGAACCTGATCCAGCTGACCTCGCTCCGGTGCCGCGCGATCTTCGGATCGCAACCCATCGGCACTGGCGGCGGCGTGGTCGAGGAGGAGTTCCCCTGCGGCTTCGACGCCTCGACCCTTTGGGTGGCGGGCGAAGTCGAGAGCGTCGGCACGGATACCTTCCGCCAGTTCATCGACGCCACGAACCTCGTCGGCAGCGGGTTCGATGCGGACTACTTCGCGCCGGGCATGGTGCGATTCCTCACCGGCGACAACGCCGGCAAGATGATCGAGGTCGACGCCTACGACTACACCTCCGGCGTCGTCACGCTGCGCTTCGAGACGGTTTCTCCGATACAAGCAGGCGACACGTTCGAGATTCGCCAGCATTGCTCGAAGCGGTGGGACGGCCACAACTCCTGCGACACCTTCTGGGCGGCGGACAAGACGCTGCACTTCCGTGGCGAACCGTGGATTCCGGTCGGCCAGGCCGCGCGCCTGACCGTGCCCGGTGCAGGCGTTCCCACCAGCGGCACGAACAGCATCGGCAGTAGCGCCGCAGCATGACCCTCGCAGACGAACAACGCCACCGCTTCATCGCGGCGGCACGGGCGCTTGTGGGCGCTCCCTTTCGGCATCGCGGGCGTTCGGCGCGCGGCGTCGATTGCGTCGGCCTCGTCGTGGCGGCGCTGACGGCGGTGGATCGCACCGTTGCAGACCGCAGCGATTACAGCCGCAACCCGGTACGCGACGGGCTGCGCGAAGCCTGCGAAGCGCACTTCGGGCCGGCGGTGCAAGGCGCGCCGCAAGCCGGCGACGTGGCGCTGTTCGCATGGTGGAGCGATGCCTGTCATCGCACGCCGAACCACGTCGGAATCCTGTTCGACCACCCGAACGGCGGCCTCGCGGTCGTCCATGCGCTCGCGCAGAACAAGCGCGTCATCGAGCACGGACTCGACAAGTTCACCCGAGCGCGAATCGTCGCTGTGTATCGGCCGTGGAGGGCTGCTGAATGAGCGGCTCGACCTTGGGCGGCATCGTTGGCGGCGTCATCGGGTTCTATGTCGGAGGCCCCACGGGCGCGCAATGGGGCTGGATGATCGGCAGCGCGGTCGGCGGTTACGTCGATCCGACCGTCATCAAAGGCCCGCAACTCACCGATCCGCAGCAGCAGACGGCCAGCGAAGGCTCGCCGATCCCGTTGGTTTATGGCACCTATGCGGTAATTGGCACGATCATCCAGTGCCAGTCCGAGCCGACCGAACACAAGCACGAAGACAGCGGCAAGGGCGGGCCGGTACAGGAAACCTACACCTACACCCGCACGGTGGCGATGCTGATTTGCCGTGCCGCGCCGCTGGGCGGCGAAATGCTGCTGCGTCGCTCATGGGTGAACGGCAAGCTCGCTTACGACGCGACCGGCAGCGGCAAGCTGGATGCGGACAGCGCCAAGTTCCTCGCCGGCATGACGTTCTATTCCGGCAGCGAAACGCAGATGCCGGACGCCGATCTGGAAGCGTTGCCGGTAGGCGACGGCGGCGGCGTGGGCAACGTGCCGGCCTATCGCGGCAGCTGCTATGCGGTGCTGCCGAACTGCGACGTGACGCAATCGGGCGGCGCGGTGCCGATCATCAAGTGGGAAGTGGTGTCGAGTGGAACGCAAACGTACTCGATCCCGAACCCGAACTGGGTCGCGACCGATGGTGCCGGCAATTTCAACACGTCGAACGGCACCGATTGGCTGACCAACGAAGCGTTTAGCGCGTCGGCCACCGGCAAGTTCATGCGCTACAACAACGGCGTGCTGCTGCTGAGCAACAGCACCTCGTGCAAGTATTCGACCAATCGCGGCGTCACATGGTCGGACACGTCGATTCCATCCGGGCACCCGACCAGTAGCAGCTATCGCACCAAGGTATTCGACAACGAGTTCTGGCTTGTCAGCGACGACAACGCGACGCTACTGCATGGCGGCGGTGGGACTCTCGACTCAATCACGCTGGAATCGCCGTCCGAGTCTCCGATTTCGATTGCCGGCGCTGCCGGATACCAAGTCCTTGGTTGCAGCCACAACGAAGCGCGGATTCCGGTCGAAGTCTCGACCGACCATTTCGTCACGCATTCGTCGCAGGACATCGATGTCCTCGACGACGTGGTGCTCGCCGTTTCCAACGGCAGCCGCATTCTCGTGGGCGGCGAGGACTCCCTACTGACCCAATATACTGACGACGGCTTGTCATGGTCCGATGCGTACACGATGCCGTACGAGCTTGGCGCGAAGCTGATCGGCGGCGATGCGCACGAAAACATCTTCGTGGTGTTCGGATCGGATGGGCTTGCCGTCTCCACCAATGGCGGCGAAGGCTTCACCGCCATCACGCTATCCGAGGAGTTCCACCCATACGACGTGCAGATCGGCGGCGGCCTGATCGTCGCGGTCGGCGAGAAAAACAGCGGGGCAGGAACCGGGCGCATCTGGACGGCGCCGCTGTCCGATCCGTACACATGGACGAAGCGCGACAACAACTTCGGCATCGCGGCGGTCAAGGCCGTGGCGTTCATGTCCTGCGGTGGCTACGCCATCCCCGACGCGCCGGGCTGGTACATCCACGACGACGGCACGTTGTGCGGGTCGGAAGCGAACGCGGTTTCGCCTGACACCATCGACCTGGAATCCATCGTCGGCGACTTGACCGAACGCGGGGGCGTCACCGATTACGACGTGACCGCGCTCGACGGCATCCCCGTGCTGGGCTTTGCGATCACGCAGCCGACGACCGCTGGCGCGTGCATCGACGAATTGCGCAAGGTCTTTTTCTTCGACATGCCCGAATGGGGCAATAGCGGGGAAACCTACGTCAAGCTCCGCGCCGTCAAGCGCGGCGGCTCGTCCGTGCTGAACCTCACCGACGACGACCTCGTTGACGTGGACGATGACGACGACACGCGCCGGCAGGCGGTGGAGTTCCCGCGCAAGGTCAATTTCATTGCGCCCGACCCAGACCACGACTACGAGCCGATCACCCAATCGGCCGAGCGTGAATCGGAAAACGTCAAGAGCACCAGCGAGATCACCGTTTCGACCTCGGTCGCTTCCACCCGCGACATGGCCGCGCCTATCGCGGACAAGCTGCTGCGGATCGCGTGCGAGGAAGCGCAGGGCCAGATCACGCGCACGGTGCCCGAGGAGTTCACGCAGTTCACGACCAGCGATATCGTCACCTACGGTGGCCGGCGCTATCGCATCGACAAGATCGACGCGCAGGACGGGCAATCGCAATGGACGATGACCCGCGACCGCGCCAGCGCCTACGAGTCGAACGCGACCGGCAGCGTGGGCGTCGCCGTGCCCGATCCTGTATCGACGCTTCGCGGGCCGACGTTGTTCTGGGCCGGCAACCTGCCGCGCCTCAATTCGCCGGACGTTGGCCCTGGCCTCTATATCGGCGTCTGCGGCCTCATGGCCGGTTGGCAGGGTTGCGACCTCTACCTGTCGGTCGATGGCGGCACGACCGAAACGCTGGTCGCCACGATCATCGACCCGGCGACGATGGGCTTCCTTACCGCCGACCTGGACTCTGGCGATACGTTGTCGGTGCAGCTTTACAACGACGACCCGCTGAACGATGCGACCGACGATCAAATCGCGCTGCGCTTCAACGCGTGCGCGGTCACGACGGCGGGTGAATCGGAAATCCTGCAATTCAAGGATACGACCGATACCGGCACCAAGACCTATGACCTGACCACGCTCACGCGCGCGGGCCTCGGCACGACCGAAACGACTCACAACAGCGGCGATGCGTTCGTGGTGCTGGACAGTTCGATCATCTTCCTGCCGCTGGATATCTCCCTCGCCGGTCGCGACCTGATTTTCCGCCCGGTCACGCGCGGCACCGTGCCTGCGAATAACGACACCTACACCGTGCACTTCGATCCGAAGTTCACGGGCGCGGCGGTTTACGACGCCTACGTCGACGACACGGGCGCCGCTTATGTCGATGACACGGGCGCTACCTACTACACAGAGGTCACTTAATGGCACGCTGGGCAGACAAATCGACCGCGACACTGACTGGCACGGAATCCATCCCCTGCACGCAGTCTGGCGTGGACAAGAAAACATCGCCGGATGACTTGAAGGCATTCATCGCCGGGGATCGCCCTATCGAAATCGGCGTCGCCTGCTCGGATGAAACCACGGCGCTGACTACTGGCACGGCGAAGGTGACGTTCCGGGTTCCGTGCGCGATCACGCTGACCGACGTTCGCGCATCGCTGGCGAACGCGCAGGCCAGCGGCAGCATTTTCACGGTGGATATCAACGAAGGCGGCACGACGATCCTTTCGACGAAGCTGACCATCGACAACACGGAAAAGACCTCGACCACGGCGGCGACGGCTGCGGTTATTTCCGACGCCAGCCTTGCGGACGATGCGGAGATCACGGTGGATATCGACCAAGTGGGCGATGGCACCGCGAAAGGGTTGAAGGTCTGGCTGATCGGGACGCGGACGTGATCATCGTTCCGAAGCTCTGGACGCCGCCGCAGCGGCAGCGCGGATTCATCATCAATCCGTATGCGTTCGGTGGTGGTGGCGGCGGTGGCCCAACGGTTACGACGTGGAACCCTGCCGACAAAGGTTCTGCGATCACGCTCTCGTCCGGAAACTTGACTGCCACCGGCGCAACGTCTGGCAGCTATGCAAATGGAAGCGTTCGCGCGACCAGTTCCAAATCGTCCGGAAAGTACTACTTCGAGGTTTCGATCGACGCGATCGGCGCCGCGAACCACGACATGGTCGGGATCTGCGCCGGTTCCACTCCGCTGACAAACGATTTCGCGGCCGACGCGCTCGGCTACGGCTATTACATGAACGACGGGGGAAAGTGGAACGGCAACGTCGGAACGGCGTATGGCGCTTCTTATGCGGCTGGTGACGTGATTGGTGTTGCCTTCGATGCTTCCGCAGGCTCGCTGAGTTTCTACAAGAACAACACCGCGCAGGGCGTCGCATTTACCAGCATCCCTGCCGGAGCGTATTTCCCGGCCGTTGCATTGTTTGCCGCCAGCACCGCTCCCGTCGTCAGTGGGCGATTCAAGTCTGCTGATTTCAGTTACACCCCGCCGGCTGGTTATAGCGCGTGGGGTATTTGATCGACCATCCAGGCACAAGGAACCGCACCATGTTCGACACCCTCAAAACCTTGCTCGGCTGGCCGTGGTTTCCGCGCCGGAAGCCCGATCCGCTGCCCGAGAAGGAAACCGATCTCGCCTACGGCCCCGATCCGTTGCAGACACTTGACGTGTACCGTCCGCCGAACACGATGCCGGGCGACAAGCTGCCGGTCATCCTCATGGCGCATGGCGGCGGCTGGGACAACCCCGATGGCGACAAGGCGAACGCGGGCGTGATCGACAACAAGGCGGCGTACTACGTCCCGAAGGGTTACGTCGTCGTGTCGATGAACTACCGGCTGTATCCGCAGGTCACGCCGCTTGGGGAACAACAGGACGCGGCCTATGCCTACGCCTTCGTCCAGAAGATGAAGGGCGTCGATCCCAAGCGCGTCGGCCTCATGGGCCACTCTGCCGGCGGCACGAACGTCGCCGTGGCCGCTGCGTCGATGGTGTCGCCGTGCTGGATCGTCTGCCTCGACGCCGGCACGCTCGACGTGCAGGACTCGGTTCGCACGGCCAACGCGATTGGCAGCGATATCATGGTGCCGTTCGGCACCGATCCTCTGGCATGGCCGGCCATGTCACCGATGGATTGCGTGCAGGGGTTCACCGGCCCGTG
>JGI24770J26754_10000859_pt1 | contig 22043 bp, 17 predicted proteins | sample LakOneMetagenome_FD_26754 | JGI IMG/M metagenome (IMG submission 26754) | reverse complement strand
GGGAGGAANGGGGCCCGGCGCGCAGCGGCGGGAGAGGAGAGGGCCTTCGGGCGCCTGAAATCCCTCATCTCCCCGCTGCCTTGCAGCGGGTCCCTTCTTCTCCCGCGAAGCGGGAGAAGACGCAAAGGACAGGTCGATGAAATATTCAGTCTTCTCACTGCTGAAGAACACGCTCTCCGGCCACAAGAACTGGGCTCCGGCGTGGCGTGAGCCCGAGCCCAAGCCCTCCTATGACGTGGTGATTGTCGGCGGCGGCGGGCATGGGCTGGCCACCGCCTATTATCTCGCCAAGGAGCACGGCATCCGGAATGTCGCGGTGCTCGAAAAAAGCTGGCTCGGCTCCGGCAATATCGGCCGCAACACCACCATCATCCGCTCCAACTACATGCTGCCCGGCAACAACCCGTTCTACGAATGGTCAATGAAGCTGTGGGAGAACCTCGAGCAGGATTTCAACTATAACGCCATGGTCTCGCAGCGGGGCGTGCTCAACCTCTGCCACACCGATGCGCAGCGCGATGGCTTTGCGCGGCGCGGCAATGCCATGCGGATCGACGGCGTCGATGCCGAACTGCTCGATGCCCAGGCGGTCAAGGACATGTATCCCTTCCTCGATTTCCAGAACGCGCGCTTTCCCATCAAGGGCGGGCTCCTCCAAAGGCGGGGCGGCACGGTGCGCCACGATGCGGTGGCGTGGGGCTATGCGCGGGGTGCCGATTCACGCGGCGTCGATATCATCCAGAATTGCGAAGTGAAGGGCATCCGCATCGAGAACGGCCAGGTGAAGGGCGTCGAGACGACGCGCGGCTTCATCGGCTGCAAGAAGCTTGGCCTTGCGGCCGCGGGCAATTCCTCGGAAGTCGCCGCCATGGCCGGCATGAAACTCCCCATCGAAAGCCATGTGCTGCAGGCCTTCGTGTCGGAGGGTTTGAAGCCTTACGTCGATGGCGTCATCACCTTTGGCGCGGGGCATTTCTATGTCTCGCAGTCCGACAAGGGCGGCCTCGTCTTCGGCGGCGATATCGACGGCTATAATTCCTATGCGCGGCGCGGCAATTTGCCGATGGTGGAACATGTGATCGAGGCGGGTGTGGCCATGATCCCCGGCCTGTCGCGCATCCGCGTCTTGCGCTCCTGGGGCGGCATCATGGATATGTCGATGGATGGCTCGCCCATCATCGACAAGACACCTATCAACGGCCTCTATCTCAATGCGGGCTGGTGCTATGGCGGCTTCAAGGCCACGCCCGCGTCGGGCTGGTGCTTCGCCCACACGATTGCGAAAGACGAGCGCCACAAGCTGAACGAGGCCTATCGGCTCGACCGGTTCCGGCGCGGCTACATGATCGACGAAAAAGGCCAGGGCGCCACACCCAACCTGCACTGAGGATGTGAGAGATGCTGATTCCATGCCCCCATTGCGGAACAAGGCCGGTTGAGGAATTTACCTTCCTCGGCGATGCCTCGGTGAAGCGCCCAACCTCCAATGATCCCGCCACGATGGATCAGTGGTTCGACTATGTGTATCTGCGCGATAACCCAAAAGGCCGCTTTGATGAATATGTCCATCACTCCGGCGGCTGCCGCTCGTGGCTGGTGGTGAGCCGCAACACCCAGACGCATGAGGTCTACGGCTGCGTGACAGCAAAGGCATGGGCCGCGAAATGACATCCTTCCGTTTGCCAGAGGGCGGGCTGATCGACCGCGCCACCACGCTGAACTTCACCTTCGACGGCAAGGCCTTCACCGGCCATGCCGGAGACACGCTGGCCTCGGCACTGATCGCCAATGGCGTGCATCTGATGGGGCGCTCGTTCAAATATCACCGCCCGCGCGGCGTCATTTCGGCGGGTGCGTCCGAGCCCAATGCGCTGATGACGGTGCGCCATGGCGGCAGGCAGGAAGCCAACACCCGCGCCACCATGATCGAGCTTTATGACGGGCTTTCCGCCATCAGCCAGAACCGCTGGCCCTCGCTCAAGCGCGATGTGGGCGCCATCAATTCGCTGGCCTCTGCGATGTTCGTGGCGGGCTTCTACTACAAGACATTCATGTGGCCCAAGAGCTTCTGGGAGAAGATCTATGAGCCGCTGATCCGCCGCGCGGCGGGCTTGGGCGTTGCCTCCAAAGAGGCCGATCCCGACAAATATGAAAAGAGCTACGCCCATTGCGATCTCTTGGTCATCGGCTCAGGCCCCGCCGGCCTCATGGCGGCGCAGACGGCGGCGCGCTCCGGCGCCCGCGTGCTGCTGGCCGATGAAAGCGCAAGGCTGGGCGGCTCGCTCCTGTGGGAGAATGAGGAAATCGGCGGCCAGCACGGGCGCGACTGGGCGCAAGGTGTCATCGGTGAACTCGCGGCCATGCCAAACGTCACGCTGCTGCCGCGCACCACGGTGTTCGGCTGGTATGACGGCAATATCTTTGGCGCGGTGGAGCGGGTGAGCGATCACCTTCTCGAACCGTCTCCTTACGAACCGCGCCAGCGCTACTGGCGCATCATCGCGAAGAAGGCCATTCTGGCTGCGGGTGCCGAAGAGCGCCCCATCGCCTTCGGCGGCAATGATGTTCCGGGCGTCATGCTGGCCTCGGCGATGCGAAGCTATGCCAACCGCTATGCGGCGGCGGCGGGAAAATCCGTTGTGGTGTTCGCCAACAATGATTCAGCCTACCGCACGGCGCGCGACATGAAGGCCCAGGGCGTTCATGTCGAAGTGATCATCGATACGCGCGCCGGTGCCAAAGCCGATGCGAACGGCATTCCGGTGCTCCGTGGGCAGATGATCTCGGACGTCAAGGGCGGCAAGGGCGTGGCCAGCGTCGATCTTGCCGATCACAGCCACATTTCCTGCGATACGGTGGCCATGTCTGGCGGCTGGAGCCCCGTCGTCAACCTCATGTGTCATCGCGGTGCGAAACCGCGCTGGGATGAGACGATCGCCGCGTTCGTGCCCCCCGATGTGGGCGGAGCATTTGTCGCTGCAGGCTCTTCGGCGGGCCACATGCTGCTGTCGGAATGTCTCTCCGATGGTGCGCGCGCCGGCACGCTCAAGGGCAAGACGCCCGCCGTTCCAAAATGCCGTGACGAGGCCTTCGTCATCACGCCCTTCTGGTGGGTGAAGAATTCCTCCGGCAAGGCCTTCATCGATTACCAGAATGACTCAACTGCCAAGGATCTGCCGCTGGCGGCGCGTGAAGGCTACAATGATGTCGAACTCGCCAAGCGCTACACCACCACCGGCATGGCGACGGACCAGGGCAAGCTCGGCAATGTGAACGCCATCGCCATTTTGGCCGAGGCGACGGGCAAGAGCATGGAAGAGGTGGGCACCACCACCTTCCGCCCCTATTACACGCCGGTCGCCTTCGGCGCGATTGCAGGTCCTTTCACCGGTCATCATTTCCAGCCGGTGCGCAAGACGCCGCTGCATGAATGGGCGGATGAGCAGGGCGCGGTTTTCGTTGAAACCGGATTGTGGATGCGCTCCTCGTGGTTCCCGCGTGAGGGCGAGGACTGGCTGGCGTCTGCCTCGCGCGAGGTGAAAGCCACGCGCGCCGGCGTTGGCCTCTGCGATGTCTCGACGCTGGGCAAGATCGATGTTCAGGGCAAGGATGCGGGCGCGTTGCTCGACAGGCTCTATTGCAACACCTTCTCGACGCTCGCCGTCAACAAGGCGCGCTATGGCTTGATGCTGCGCGATGACGGCATCGTCTATGATGACGGCACCACCTCGCGGCTGGCGGAGGATCATTTCGTGATGACCACCACCACGGCCAATGCGGCCAAGGTGATGTCGCAGCTTGAATTCGCGCATCAGGCGCTGTGGCCCGATCTCGATGTCACCTATACCTCGGTCACCGAGCAGTGGGCCCAGATGGCGGTGGCAGGCCCCAAGGCGCGCCCCACGCTGCAGAAGATCGTCGATGGCCTGACGCTTGATGACGAGACCGTCCCCTATCTCGCGGCGAAGGAAATCAGCGTGCTGGGCGGCATTCCGGCGCGGCTGTTCCGAATCTCCTTCTCGGGCGAACATGCCTATGAACTCGCGGTTCCGGCGGATTACGGAAACATGGTGGCCCGCGCGCTCATGCAGGCGGGCGAGGAATTCGGCATCACGCCCTATGGCGTCGAGGCGCTCTCGATGATGCGCATCGAGAAGGGCCATGTGGCGGGCGGGGAATTGAACGGCACCACCACGGCGGGCGATCTGGGCTTGGGCAAGATGATGTCCACCAAGAAAGATTATATCGGCCGCATGATGGCGCAGCGTGAAGGGCTGGTTGATCCCAACCGGCAATGCGTCGTCGGCATCCGCCCGGTTGAGAAAGACGGCCGCATCCGCTCCGGCTCGCATCTTCTGAAGCGCGGCGACAAGCCGTCGATGGCCAATGACCAGGGCTATATCACCTCCGTGGCGTGGTCGCCCATGCTCGACATGTGGATCGGCCTCGCACTTCTCGCCAATGGCCGGGCGCGCCATGGCGAGATCGTGCATGTCTTCGATGGCCTCCGCAATCATCATGTGCTGGCCGAAATTTGCGATCCCATGCATTTCGACAAGGAGAATGCGAGGCTCCATGCCTAAATCGCCCGTCAAAGCAGCTCCCGTTGCCGAGCAAAGTTTCCCGCGCGTTTCGCCTCTGGCTGACGTCGCGATTCAAGGCCGCTTCGGCGCGGATCAGGGTGCCCCCGGTGTGTTCCTGTCGGTGCGCCATCCCTTTTCCATCGTCACCGTCATCGCGCGCAGGGGCAAGGCTGCCCAGGTCAAGAAGGCGTTGGGTTCCACCGCGCTCTGGGCGGGGCCGGACCAATATTATGTGGTGGCCGATCAACGGGGCGAAGCCGCGCTTTACCGCGAGCTGAAACAGGCGCTCGGTGATTCAGCCTCGGTGATCGACCAGAGTCACGGCCGGGTGATCCTCCGCATCGCAGGCCCCAAGGCCCGGGCCGTTCTGGCCAAGGGCACGCCGGTTGATCTCTATACGGATCAATTCGCCATGGGCCAGAGCGCCGTTACCCAGATGGCGCATGTCGGCGTCCATCTCACCCGCACCGGCGAAGACGCCTTTGAGCTCTCCGTCTTCCGCGGCTTCGCCGAAAGCTTCTGGGAATGGCTCACCGAGCAGTCGGAAGAATTCGGCTATCAGGTGATGTAGCCGCCTTCGAGCGCGCCCTCTCACCTGTCATCCCGGCGCAGACCGGGAACCATCGTTCAACCCGCACGCAAGCGGAAAGTCTGGGTCCCGGCGTTCGCCGGGATGACAGGTGTGGCATCGGCAATATTTAATTCTCACATAACTTTATGGGTTAATACTTATCAATAAAACTTTTGAAAGGAATAGAGCGGTATTCCTTTCTGTCTTGCCTACTGCCGAGAGCAGGAAAGTAACATGCTGCAAGATATTGCCGACTTGTTTGATAAGCCGCTGCTCCTCTTTCTCGTGCTGATGGCCGGTGGTTTTACTGGCTTTGCCGTTGAACAGGTTTTAGCTGGCGTCAGGCGCAAGGCGTGGCGCGAACAGAATAAAAGGCGCTGGCCGGTCTCGTTTGATTCGGCGGATCAGCTTCGTATTGTCATGCAATCCGACTTTACTGCTCAGCCTCTTTTGAACAAAGGCGAAGCCCGGTTGTTCCGTGAACTTGACCGCATGGTGCTGGATATCAATCCAAAATGGCAAGTTATGGCGCAAGTCTCATTGGGAGAGGTTCTGAACTGTCCTGACAAAGACGCCTATGGCTGCGTGAATTCCAAGCGGGTCGATTTGCTTTTGATGGATGATGATTGCCGCCCGAGGCATGCGCTTGAGTATCAAGGTCACGGGCATTACCAGAAATTTGCCGCCGCGCGCGATGCAGTCAAAAAGGAAGCGCTCCGCCGGGCGGGGATCGGATATCATGAAGTGCTCGCGGGCCACACGACGCCAGCCGAACTCAAACGCCTCATTGAGCGGCTGGTCGATAAACCGGGAGCGGCCGCCTAAAGCCGCTCCGCCAGCCTGACGATCCGTTTGCACGCTTCGGCGATGTCGTGTTCATCCACCGTCAGCGCCACGCGGAGGTGGCCGGCACCACCGGCGCCAAAGCTTTCGCCGGGCATGGTGACGACGCTTTCCTCGTCCAGCAGCTTCCGCGCGAAGGCCTCGCCCGAAAGGCCGGTCTTGCGCACATCCACCATCACGAACATGCCGCCTTCGGGCATGCGGGCGGAGACATGTTTCGAACCTTTCAAGCCCGCCACCAGCGTGCGGGCGCGTTTCTCATAGGCGCGCTTCATGTCGGCCACTTCGGGAAACTCATTGTCGAGGGCGAAGGCGGTGGCATCCTCGAGAAACGGCTGCGAGCCGAACAGCATGGTTTCCGTCACGGGGAGCGCATTGGCGCAGAAATGTTCCGACGCCGCAATCCAGCCGCAGCGGAATCCCGGCATGGCGTGGGATTTAGAGACCGAGGAGACGACCACGGTGCGCTTCTCCAGCCAATCCACATCGAAAGGCGAGGAGAACACCGTGTTGCCATAGGTGAGGGTGGCATAGACCTCATCCGAGACGATCCACAGATCATGCTTCTCGCACACCCGCCCGATCTTCTCGATCTCGCCCCGGGTGAAGACGGCGCCCGTCGGGTTATTGGGGGTGTTCAGCAGCAGCACGCGCGTTCGTGGCGTGATGGCCTTTTCCAGTTCTTCGGCCTTGAGGTGAAAGCCGTGATCGGGGTCAACGCGCACCGGAACCGGTGTTCCGCCTGCCGCCGCGATCACGCCCTCATAGGTGGCGTAATAGGGATCGGGCATCAGCACTTCCTCGCCATCCTCCACCAGCGTCATCATGGCGGCGTAAAGCGCTGTCTGGGTGCCCGGCAGGAAGAGGAACTGGTCGGTCGAAACCGCCCTTCCGGTGCGGGTCGAATACATGCGCGACAGGGCGTTCAGCACTTCCGGCTCGCCCCGGCCGCTCGAATAGCGGGTGCGGCCGGCGCGCATCTGGCGGTCGGCCACGTCCATGATGGCCTTGGGCGGCGGCGCATCGGGCTCGCCGATCGACAGGAAGATCATCGGCTGGCCCTCCAGCGCCCGGCGGCGGCCCTCGATGTGAACGGCCCATTTTTCCGAGCCGAGACCTGCCAACCTTTTAGTAATGCCTGCGAATTTCATATGAACCACCTTGCTTCGGCCCCGCTTGTAGTGCATGCCCTAGGTGCGGTCGAGAGGCTGCTGTAGAGGCTTTACAAATCAAAACAGGGCGTTAGATTTGTGCGGCGCACAAATCTGTCTGGAATTCGAGTGCATGAGTACAACACGGCGTCAGATCCTCGGGATGGCGGCGAAGCTTTCGGGCGTGGCCTTGGCGCTGCGCCACGGCCTGGTGCCCGCCTTCGCCGATGATGCGCCGCCTTTTCTCGATACGGCGGCGGATTACAGCGAGGATTATGTCCGCAAGCTGGCGGAAGACCTGTCCAAGAAGCCCTATCAGGACAACAAGGTCACCATGCCGCCGGGCTTCGAGAAGCTGACCTACGACCAGTACCGCGACATCCGCTTCAATCCCGACAAGTCGATCTGGAAGGGCCAGGCGCCGGGCTTCTCCTTCGACCTGTTTCATTCGGGCTTCCTCTACACCACCCCGGTCGATATTTTCGTGGTGGATGACGGCAAGCAGGCGCGCATCAAATACTGGCCGGACTTCTTCATCTTCGGCCCCCTTGCGCCCAAGACCGACGGCAAGACCGACATGCATTATTCGGGCGTGCGGCTGCGCTATCCGATCAACAGCAAGGACGTGCAGGACGAGTTCGTGGTGTTCCAGGGCGCGTCCTATTTCCGCGCCGTGCCCAAGGGCCTGCTCTACGGGCTTTCGGCGCGCGGCCTTGCCATTGATACCGGCCAGCCCACGGGCGAGGAGTTTCCGCAGTTCCGCAGCTTCTGGGTGAGAAAGCCCGATGAGGGCGCTTCCACCATCGTCGTTGAGGCGCTGCTCGACAGCCCCTCGGTCACCGGCGCCTACAAGTTCTCGATCAAGCCCGGCGACGACACGCAGGTCGATGTCGAGATGACGCTTTTCCCCAGGAAGGACATCGCCCATTCCGGGATCGCGCCGATGACCAGCATGTTTCTGCTCGATTCGCTGTCGCGGCCGGTTGAGGATTACCGCCCCGCCGTCCATGATTCCGATGGGCTGATGATGCAGACGGGGCCGGGCGATTGGCTGTGGCGGCCGCTCGCCAATCACGCCACGCTGCAGGTCTCGGCCTTCGTCGACCAGAGCCCGCGCGGTTTCGGCCTCATGCAGAGAAAGCGCGATTACCGCGATTTCCTCGATCTTGAATCCAAATACGAATTGCGTCCCAGCCTCTGGTGCGAGCCGATCGGCGATTGGGGGCAGGGCGATATCGAGCTGTTCGAAATTCCAACCCAGCTTGAATCGAACGACAACATCGTCGCCTTCTGGCATCCCAAGGATCCGCTGAAACAGGGCGAGAGCTATAATTTCGTCTACCGCCTGCACTGGTGCACGGACTGGCCGCTCGGCCAGCAGTTGCCGGTGGCGCGCACGGTGCTCTCCAGTACCGGGGCCGATCCCGATTTTTCCGAAAGCAATGTTGAATACGACATCAACCAGCGCCGCTATGTGATCGAGTTTTCAGGCGGCGATCTTTCCGGTACACTCACGGCCGATGTCACGGCCAGCGCCGGCAAGATCGACAAGATTCATATCGTCCCGAATGGCATCGCCAAGACGATGCGGCTCTCCTTCGAGCATGATGTGAATGGCGTTGACATGTCAGAGCTGCGCGCCGTGCTGAAGCGCGGCGATGCGAAGGTAACGGAGACATGGCTGTTCCGCTGGACCAGAAGCTAGAGGCACTGCCGCCGGAACGGCCGCTTGCCATGCCGGTGCAGGATCTGCGCCACTGGCAGGGCGGCCCCGCTCCGCTGCAGAATCTCAAGCGCGTCACGGTGGCGCGCCTTCTGGTGTTTGCCGGGTCAGCCGCCATCACCGCCACCGGCACCTATGGCATGTATCAGGTGATCAGCCCCGCCAATATCACCTGGCTGCAGATGCTGTTCGCCACGCTTTTCGCGCTCACCTTCGCGTGGATTTCCTTCTCCTGCGCCAGCGCCTGTTTCGGCTTCCTGCTGCTGCTTCTCAACAAGCACTATGCGCCCCAGCTTGCCGCACTTGAGGATACGGGCCGCACCGCGCTCCTGATGCCCGTCTACAATGAAGACCCAGAGCGCGTCTTCGCCACTTTGGAGCGCATGGGCCGGGCGCTCCAGGCCGACAATGCCGGTTCGCGCTTCGACATCTTCATCCTCAGCGATACGCGCAAGGAGGATGTGGCGAAGCGCGAATTGATTTGCTTCGAGGCGCTGCAAAAGAGCTTCGCGGGCAAGATGGCGGTTTACTACCGCCGCCGCGACCAGAACCATCACCGCAAGGCCGGCAACATCGCCGATTTCGTCACCCGCTGGGGCGGCGCCTATGCCCACATGATCGTGCTTGATGCCGACAGCGACATGTCGGCGGATACACTCATCACCCTGGCGCGCGCCATGGCGGCAGACCCTTCCTCCGGCATCATCCAGACGCTGCCGCTGCTCCGCAACCGCTGGACGCCCTATGCGCGGATGATGCAGTTCGCGGGCCGCGTCTATGGGCCGGTGATCGCCGCGGGCCTTTCCGCCTGGCACGGGAGGGATGGAAACTATTGGGGCCACAATGCCATCATCCGCACCGAAGCCTTCGCGGAAGCGGCAGGGTTGCCGGAGCTTCCCGGCCGCAAGCCCTTCGGCGGCCATATCCTCAGCCATGATTTCATCGAGGCGGCGCTGATCCGCCGCGCGGGCTATGCCGTCTACATGCTGCCCGATTTGGGCGGCTCCTATGAGGAAACGCCGCCGTCCCTCATCGATCTCGCGGCGCGTGACAGGCGCTGGGCGCAGGGCAATCTGCAGCACATGAAGATCGTTACCGCGAAGGGCCTGCACTGGGCCAGCCGCATGCATCTGATCCAGGGCATCATGTCCTATCTCGCCTCGCCGCTCTGGCTCGCGCTGCTGCTCACCGGATTGGGCCTCGCCACGGTGGCGCGCTACACCAAGCCCAATTATTTCCCCGATGGCTTCTCGCTCTTTCCCGCCTGGCCGGTGTTCGATCCCGAGCTGGCGTTAAGGCTTCTGGGCGTCACCGCCTTCGTGCTTTATCTGCCGAAAGTTCTGGGCGTCATCATCGCGCTCCGTGACCCTCAAATGCGCAAGGGCTGCGGCGGCGCCTTCGGCCTCATCAAGAGCTTCATCGCCGAAATCTTCCTGTCGATGGTCTTGTCGCCCATCATGATGATGATCCAGTCGCGCTTCGTCATGGATATTTTCTTAGGGCGTGATTCCGGCTGGAACACACAGAACCGCGATGAACAGGCGGCACCCTTCAGGGAGCTTGCGGCCAAGCATGCCGTGCATGTGCTGTTTGGCTTAGGCTTCGGCGCGCTGGCCTTCATGATTTCATGGGCCACCTTCTTCTGGTTCCTGCCCATCATGGGCGGGCTGGCGCTGGCCCCCGTCATCTCATGGGCCACGGGGCTTCCCGCACTCGGGCGATGGTTGTGGCGGGCCAATCTGTTCCGCATACCCGAGGAACAGGAGACAGCCGCCAACTCTCAAATCAAGGCTGAGGCGGCAGGGGCACTTCTTCAGCCTGCGGAATAAATCCCGCCCTCCCGCGTGATGCGCAGATTTGGCGCGCGGCACAGCGTTGCGAAATCCTCCTCACTCACGGCCAGAATGGTGCATGGCTTGCCATAGAGCGTTTCCGCAACCTCCGCCCCGATGGCGAGGTTCACATCGGGCTTCACCAGGATGATCGCTGCGGGTGCGGTGCCGAGGCGGATCGCCTCCGCGATGGCGCCGGGGGCGGAGCCCGAGCCACGGCTTTCGCGCATCAGCAGGATGGTGCCCGCCACGCATTGGCCACGCTGGGGATGATGCACATCAAGAATGATGCCGGTGCGCGGTTCGAAAGCACCCCAGAAGCTCAAAGGCTCATCGAGCTTCAGCACCGGGCCTTGTGCTTCAGCCTCATGCAGAACGCGGGCGCTAATCATGGCTTCACCCAGGACGCGGGGTCGCGCCACACTTCGCCCAGCACGGCACTTTCCACACATTCCTTCAGCGAGCCGAAGGCCACCTCGACGCCCAGCATGCCCGGCGCGTAATAGGCCCATTTCGCCGCATTGGTCATCACCCGGCCTTTCAGCGCCCGGATGCGCGGGGAATAATAGCTGCACACATCCACAGGCGTCTGCACGCCCGCCCGGTCCAGCGTGGCGATCAGCCCCTGTTCCATGGCGATCGCACGCACCGCACGGCTCGTGGTGACGATGACGGGTAATCCCTCCTTCACGCGCCGCCCATCAAGCAATTGCACCAGCGCGCGGAACTCATCCAATCCGAAATGCGGCGTGCCCAGCGCCACCGCATCAAGCGGGCCATCGCGCGCGGTTGAAAGATCGCGATGCGCGGCGCGGAGATCGTCCGCACGCAGAATATGCGTCTCGCCGCCCCCGAACACGCGTTCAAGTGCTGGCGCTTCCGGCGTCACGCCAAGCCCGTGCCAGAGTTCAACGCCGCCTGCGGCGGCCACGGCGGAGGAGATCGCCTTCAGGCCATGCAGCGGCGTGGCTTTGGGGATGCCCGAGATCACGGGGATGCGGGTTCCGGCGATCCGCCCCGCCACATAGCCCAGAAGATGCGGAAACAGGTCATCGCCGCGCCAGTGTCCGGGAAGTGCTGTGGCATCAATGTGCAGACCGGCACGGCGTCCCTCATCGAGATGCAGCCCCGCGAAGGGCGCCTTGCCGGTCAGCGCGCAGGCGACATCGAGATAGTCGCCATATTTGTTGGTGCGCGCGCCAACCACGGAATTGTAATAGGAGACGGCATTGGATTCCCCCGCCGCGATGTGATCGCCAAGCTTCGGCCCTCCGGGAAGTTGATAGGGCGCACAGGTCCAGGTCGGCAGAAAGCCCATGGCGGCATAAAGCTCCATCACCTTTCTGGCGCCCCGCACCATTTCCGGATCGTCGCGCTCATCGCGGAGTTCCGGATTGGCAAGGCTCACCACGCCATTGTTGGTCCAGGTGGTGATGGCCGGCTTCGCGCCATGGTCAGCCAGATAGCGGGCGAAATCCACATGCGACTGGCCGGTATAAAAGCAGGCGTCGATATGGGCGAAGGAAACGGGGACAAGGCGCTTAGCCCCCATGATCCCCGCCGCCTTGACGACGAGGCCCATGGCCAGTTTCAGCGCGGGGCCATGATCTCCCGCCAGCATTCGTCTCTCATCATCGGCGAGCCCAAGGCTCACGGCTTCACCTGTTCCTGCGCCATGCGGTTCAGCGTCACGTAATCAGTCTTGCCGGAACCGAGCAGCGGCAGGTCCGGGCGGATGATGATGCTTTTGGGAATCATCAGTTCCGTGGCGCCCCCCTGTTTCAGCGCATCGGACACCTGCTTGCGGTCCAGCCCTTCTCGGGTCGAGAACAGCACAAGCTGCTCGCCCTTCTTGGCATCGGGCACCGCCACCACAGCATGCTGGTCATCGGGGAAGGCGCTGTGCAGCTTTCCTTCCACAGCCGAGAGCGAGATCATTTCGCCCGCCACCTTGGCGAAGCGCTTGGCGCGGCCGAGGATCGTCACATAGCCAAGCTCATCCACCTTCACGATGTCGCCGGTGTCATACCAGCCTTCGGGCGGCGGCTCGATCACGCCGGGATTGTCGGCGCGGAGATAGCCCAGCATGATGTTGGGGCCTTTGACGAACAATCGCCCGCCTTCTTCAATGCCCGGCACCGGGTCCAGCCGGTATTCAATGCGGTCGAACAGCCGTCCCACCGTGCCGGTCTTGTTGTGCATGGGCGTGTTGAAGGCGAGAACCGGCGAACATTCGGTGGCGCCATAGCCTTCGAGAATGCGCAGGCCGAATTTTTCCATCCAGATATCGCGCGTCTCGGGCTTCACCCGCTCGGCGCCCGCCACGACAAGGCGCATGTTGAAGAAATCATAGGGGTGGGCATTGCGGGCATAGCCCATGAGGAACGTATCGGTGCCGAACAGCACCGTCGCATTGGTGTCGTAGCAAAGCTCCGGCACCACCTTGTAGTGAAGGGGCGAAGGATACTGGAAGGAGCGCACGCCCGCGAAGACCGGCAGCAGCACGCCCGCCAGAAGGCCAAAGGCATGGAACATCGGCAGCGCGTTGAACACGATGTCCTGCGCCGTAAAGGCGATGCGCGCACCCGCCTGGTTGCGATTGGCGTTGAGATTGCGGTGCGACAGCACGACGCCCTTCGGCACGCCCTCGGAGCCCGAGGTAAAGAGGATCACCGCCGGGCTGTTGGGATCGGTTGAAGCCCCGGCGCGCTTCAATGCGGCATGCGGGAACAGCCGGGCACGGACGCCATAGAGCTTGTCGAACAGGCCCACGCTGTCACGCAGATCCTCGAGATAGATGATCTTGCGGTTGCGCTGGAGAATCTCGAGATCGGCCTCCATCTGCCCCGCCTCGATGAAGCGGCGCGAGGTGACGATGGTCGAGGCCTGCGCTGCGGTCAGCGCCGCCGCCATGTTCACAGGGCCCGTCGAGAAGTTCAGCATGGCGGGCACGCGGCCCGTGGTGTGAAGGCCGAAGAAGGTCACCACCGAGGCGATGGCATTGGGCAGCAGCAGGCCGATGTTCCTTTCGCCCGGCGTCAGCTTCGCAATGCGGCGGCCGAGGATGAAGCTTCCCATCAGCAGCCGGTTATAATTCGCGGGGCGGCGCTGGATATCCTCCATGATCACATGATCGCCGCCATGGGTGTGGCGCGCGTCGATCAAGGCTTGCAACAGCGTCTGGTCGATATGCGAGGTGCCGAACACCATGTCGGTCATCACGTCATAGAGCTTGTCGGCCTGATACTGGCGAAGCCCCGCGCCCTTGAGCCCCTCCGGCGCGTCGAAGCGCACTGGCGGCAGGAAGGTCAGGGTGATCTTGGGAAACCAGCGGAGCCTCAGCTTGCCGCGCATGCGCGAGAAGGGCGAATAGATGGCGCCCTCGATGCGGACGGGGAGAACCTTGGCGCCCGCCATGGCGGCAATGGCGCCCGGCCCTTCATAGACCTTCATCAGCGCGCCGGTGACACTCAGGCGGCCTTCGGGGAAGATCACCACCCGGCGGCCCTTCTTCAGTTCATCCACCAGCACGCGGATCGCCATGGGGTTGGTCGGATCGATGGGGATCATGTTGAAGAAATGGAAGGCGAGCTTGGCCCACCAGTTTTCCGCCACATGGGTGTTGATGGCGAAGGAAGCGCGCTCGGGCAGGAAGGCCGAGAGCACGGGGCCATCGAGATAGGAGGTGTGGTTGGCGACGATCACCGCCTTCCGCCCGGCGGCATGGAAATTCTCCTCGCCCTTCACCTCGACGCGGTAGAGCAGCTTGAAAATCCATTGCGCGATGCTGGCGGCGAGTTCCTGCGGCAGGAGCCTGCAGATCAGGATTGCCGCGATGCCGTTGGCGATGGCGAGCGACAGGAACATCGTCCGCTGCGAGAGATGCAGGATCTCGAGCACCAGCACGGAGAAGATCGTGGCGGCGATCATGAACAGTGCGTTCAGGATATTGTTGGCGGCGATCACGCGCGAGCGTTTGGGCGGCGAGGAGCGCTCCTGCATGATGGCGTTGAGCGGCACGGCGTAAAGCCCGCCCGCGAAGGCCACGCCGAAGAGATCCACGATGGCGCGGCAGCCGTGGAAGGTGGAAAAGAAGCTCGATACGCCAAGCTCGGATTGCCCAGCGAACATCGCGTCAATCGATCCGGCGGTGAAATAGAAATCGATCAGGAACAGCGTCATCAGGATCGCCGCGATGGGCACGAATTTCGCCGACACCTCGCCCTTCAGCAGCGTGTTGGTGAGCATCGAGCCCACACCGATGCCGATCGTGAAGGTGGCGTTGAACATGTTGAAGACATTCTGGTCGGCATGCAGGATGTCCTTGGTGAAGACGGGGAGCTGGTTGAGAATCGCCAATCCCAGAAACCAGAACCATGAGGCGCCGAGCACGGCATAAAACACGTCCCAGCGTTCGCGCGCATAGCCGATGATCTTGAAGGTCTGGCGCGGCACGTTCCAGTCGATCTTGCCCTTCTCGACGGAGGAGGGGGCCGGGGGCATTTTCCACGCCGCCGCATAGGCGATCACCGCCAGCACAATGATGGTGGCGGAAAGCACCGTGCGCGATCCGGTGGCCAGCACCAATGCGCCGCCGAAAATCGTGCCGAGCAGGATCGAGGCGAAGGTGCCCATCTCGATCAGCGCATTGCCGGCCACAAGCTGATCGGGTTTGAGATATTGCGGCAGGATGCCGTATTTCACCGGCCCGAAGAAGGCGGCGAGCGAGCCCGCGAGGAACAGCACCAGAAGGTCGAGCCAGGCATTGTCGAGCCAGAGCGCCACGGCGCCGAAGATCATCACGGCGAGTTCTGCAAGCTTCACCCGCCTGGCGACGAGTGCCTTGTCGGCGAGGTCAGCCAATTGCCCGCTGATGGCCGAAAACAAGAGGTAGGGCAGCACGAAGAGCGCCGCGCCTGCCTGCACGAAGAGCGTGGCGTTCCAGCCCTGCCGCTGCGCCATGTCATAGACGATCAGCACGGCGATGCCGTTCCGGAGCGCATTGTCGTTGAAGGCGCCGATCGCCTGCGTCACGAAGAGCGGCAGGAATTTGCGGGTTTTGAGAAGGGCCAGCTGGTTTTCTTCGGTCATGTGGTCCTCGGGGGATGCCCTTCCCTTATGTCAGACGGGCAGATTCGTTCAAAGCGCGAGGAGCGACCTTACAAGCCCCAAGGTTTCCAGATGATTGCCGCTCAGATGTTTTGCCCCCGCCTGGGCCAGCCTCTCCCGGCGGGCGGGATCGCGCGCAAAACCTATGAAATGCACGCCGTTGGAGAGCCCGGCCTCCACATCGTTCAGATTGTCGCCGATATAGACGATGCGGGATTTGGGGAGGCCCGAGGCCTTTATGGCTTTCGCCACCGTCTCGCGCTTGTGGCCGGAGCCTTCAGCACCGAAGGCCAGCGTGGAGACCGGGTGCCAGAGGTCCAACGCCTTCAGCCGCTGTTCCGCCGCGCTCCGGAAATTGGCGGTGGCGATGCCCAGTTTCAACCCCTGCAACTGGCTGAGCAGGCTCCGCGCCCCGGGAATTTCGACCGGCCGCGTGGCCGCCAGCACATCCAGATAGTCCCGCGCGATCCCTTGCGCCTCACCGGCGGGCAGGCCGTGGCGCGCAAGGATTTCGCCCACGATCTTCTCGTCATTGCGGACCTTGTAGGAGTCCCAGTCGCGCGACAGGCCTTGAAGCCCATAGCGGCGCTGGAAGGGAACAAAGAAGGCGTCTTCCTCTTCCGCCGTCAGCTCCAGCAGCACGCCATCGACATCGAAGATGACTGATCCCTCAGCCATTCACCATCCGGGGCGTCATTTCGATCAGCGTCGGCCCTTCGGCCTTGAGTGCGGCCTCGATGGCCATGGTCAGCGCCTTCAGCGATCCCGGCTTCTCGGCGTGGCAGCCATAGGCTTTTGCCAGCATCTGGAAATCGGGATTCATCAGCGTCACATTGTTGGGCTGGATGCCCGCATGCGCCATGCTGTCGTGAATGGCCCCCAGCCTTTCATTGTTCCACACGAAGATGATCACCGGCAGTCTGTGTTCCACCGCCGTGCCCAGTTCGTTCAGCGTGTACTGGATGCCATAGTCGCCATGCAGCACGGCCACCGGCGTTTGCCCTGCGCCGAATTTCGCGCCGATGCCAGCCGGCAACCCAAAACCCAGCGTGCCGAAGCCCACGGGATGAATCCATGTGTGGGGCTGGGAGACGGGAAAATCCTCATTCCCCGCATAGGCAATCTGCGTCATGTCGGAGGCGACGATTGTTTCGGGCGGCAGCGCGGCGCGGATCACGCCCAGCACTTTCGACAGCATCCCGCGCGCCGGGTCGGAGGCATCAACGGCGATCGGCGCGGCGGGGCCTGTGGCTCCGCGCTTCGTGATCTCTGGGCTCAGCGCTTCGAGTGCTTCTTTCGCATCGCCCAGAATGGCGATCTCGGCGATATGCGGGCGTGCCAGCGATGAGGGATCAATGTCGATGCGGATCAGATTTTTCTCGATCACCACTTCGGTGTTCCAGAAATCCGTTTCGGCAAGCTCCGAGCCCACGCACAGGATGGCATCACTCGCCTTCAATCGCTCCATGGCCGCAGGCTGGGCCAGCCGGTAGCCCAAACACAAGGGATGCTCCGCAGGCACCGCGCCCTTGCCGGCCACGGTGGTGAGGATCGGCGCATTGAGTTTTTCGGCAATCTCAAGTGCCGCCTTCCCCGCATCGAGTGCCCCGCCGCCCAGCACGATGATGGGCTGCTTTGCGGCATTCAACCGCTTCGCCGCCGCCTTGATCTGCTCAGGATCGGCCAGCGGCTTCCGCGGCAGGGCGCGGGCCGTCCAGCCCTCGCCCGCCGATTCCTTCAGAATGTCGAGCGGCACTTCGATATAGGCAGGCCGTGGGCGCTGGCTGGCGAAATTGGCGAAGGCGCGGGCAATCGCATCGCGCACATCCTTGGGCGTATAGGCGCGCATGTGCAGCGCCGTCACCGTGGCGGCGGCACCGCGCTGGTTCAGCATCTCATGCAGGCGGCCGCGCCCTTGGGCTGAATCCTTCACATCAAGGGCGGTGGCGATCACCAGCACCGGGCTTGAGTCCGACCACGCCTGCCCGATGGGGGTCAGGATATTCAAAACGCCGGGGCCGGTGATGGTGAAGCACACGCCGGGCTTTCCCGAGGCCCTCGCATAGCCATCGGCCATGAAGCCCGCGCCCTGTTCATGGCGCACCAGCACATGTTTGATCTTCGAGCGCGGCAGGGCGCGGTACATTTCAATGTTGTGGACGCCGGGAATGCCGAAAATCGTATCGACACCATAGTCCTCGAGAAGCCCGACGAGGGCTTCGCCGGTGGAAAGTTCTGCACGTTTCGACATGTCAGGCTGCCTGTGTTGCCTTGGCCGGAGGGTTCACCGCGTGGCATGCCACAAGGCTTGGCCCATGGGCAAGAAGCTCGGGGTTGAGGCTCTTGCAGAGGTCAAAGGCGATGGGGCAGCGCGGGTGAAAGGTGCAGCCGGTGGGGGGCTTCAGCGGCGAGGGCAATTCGCCCCTCAGCACGATGCGCTGGCGCTTCTTGGCCGGATCGGGCTGCGGCGTGGCGGAGAGCAGGGCCTGTGTATAGGGATGCTGCGGGTGGCTGAACACCGCCTCGCGCGGGCCTTTTTCGACGACGCGGCCCAGATACATCACCATCACCTCATTGGCGATGTGCTTCACCACCGAGAGATCATGGCTGATGAAGAGATAGGCGAGGTTGTGGCGGTCCTGAATGTCGGCGAGCAGGTTCAAAACCTGCGCCTGGATCGACACGTCAAGTGCTGAGACTGGTTCGTCGAGAACTAGAATCGCCGGGTCCAGCATCAGCGCGCGGGCAATGGCGATCCTCTGGCGCTGGCCGCCGGAAAACATGTGCGGGTAGCGGTCGTAATGTTCAGGCCTCAAGCCCACGCTCGCCATCATGGCGCGCGCCTTCTCGGTGCGCTCGGCCCTGGACGCCCTGGTGTTGACGAGCAGCGGCTCTTCCAGAATATGGCCGATCTTCTGGCGCGGGTTCAGCGAGCCATAGGGATTCTGGAACACGATCTGCACCGTGGGGCGCAGCTCTTTCAGCGTCGTGGCGGAAGCGCCCGCCACTTCCTTGCCCTCGATCACCAGCGAGCCCGAGGTCGGCGGTTCGATCATGGTGACGAGGCGGGCCAAGGTGGATTTGCCGCAGCCCGATTCCCCCACGACGGCCAGCGTCTTGCCCCTGTCCAGCGTGAAGCTCGCACCATCCAGTGCTTTGAGCGTGGCGGGTGCTGCAAAGGCGCCGCGCGAGACGGTATAATAGCGGGTGAGATTTTGCGCCGTGATGACCGTGGTCATGCCGCCTTCTCCACGCCGGGGTGGCCCTCGGGTTTGCCGTTGACGAGCGGATAGTGACAGAGCGTGCCTTTCACGCGGATCGGCACGGCGTTGCGGCAGAGTTCCGTCGCATAGGCGCAGCGCGGCGCGAAAAGGCAGCCCTTCGGCCGGTCGAACTGCCCCGGCACGACGCCCGGAATAGAGGGCAGCCTGCGGCCCGTGGCGCGTTCGGGCAGGGCGGAGAGAAGTGCTGCCGTATAGGGGTGATGCGGATCGCGGAAGAGATCGCCCACCTTCTGCTCTTCCACCTTCTGCCCTGCATATTGGACACTCACGCGCTCCGCCGTTTCGGCGACGACGCCCATCGAATGGGTGATGAGCACGAGGCCCATGCCGGTGTCCTTCTGCAGCTTCACGAGGAGTTCGAGAATCTGCGCCTGAATGGTCACGTCAAGCGCTGTCGTCGGCTCATCGGCGATCAGGAGCTTGGGGTTGCAGGCAATCGCCATGGCGATCATCACGCGCTGGTTCATGCCGCCCGACATCTGGTGCGGAAAGGAGGAGAGGCGCTGTTCGGCGGCGGGGATGCCCACGGCTTTCAGAAGCTCCACCGCGCGGGCCTTGCGCTCCGCCTTGTCGAGATCGAGATGGGCCTTCAGGGCTTCCGTCAGCTGGAAGCCCACGGTGAAGCAGGGGTTGAGGCTTGTCGCCGGCTCCTGGAAAATCATGGCAATATCCTTGCCGATGATCTGGCGGCGCTCTTTCGCCGTCAGTTCCAGCATGTTCCGGCCGTCGAAAACCATGCGGTCGGCCGTCACCTTCGCCGTCCAGGGCAGAAGCCCCATGACGGCCAGCATCGACACGGATTTCCCCGATCCCGACTCGCCGACGATCGCCAGCACCTCGCCCTTGTCGACGGTCAGCGACACGCCATCCACGGCGCGGAACCAGCCGGAGGAGGTTTTGAATTCAACCGTAAGGTTCTGGATGTCGAGAAGGGGCATGGTCAGCTTCTCCGCAGGCGGGGATCGAGCGCGTCGCGGAGGCCGTCGCCCATGAGGTTGATGGCCAGCACGGTGATGAGGATGGCGATGCCGGGGAGCGCCACCACCCAGGGGTTTGACGACATGAGGTCGCGGCTGTCGGCCAGCATCGAGCCCCATTCGGGCGTCGGCGGCTGGGCGCCGAGCCCCAAGAACCCCAGCCCCGCCGCTTCGAGGATGGCATCGGACACGCCAAGCGCGGCCTGCACGATCAAGGGCGCCAGGCAATTGGGCAGGACGGTTGAGGTCATCAGCCGCCAGCGGCCCACGCCCGCCACTTTGGCCGCCGTCACATAATCCTTCGTCAGTTCCGTCATGGCGGAGGCGCGCACGAGGCGCACATAGCGCGGCAGGCCGACGATGGTGACGGCGATGATGGTGTTGGTGAGATTGGGGCCGATCACCGCGATGATGAGAATGGCGAGCACCAGCGAGGGGATCGCCATGATCAGATCCATCACGCGGATGATCACCACATCGACGGCGCCGCCGAACCAGGCGGCGGCAAGGCCCAGCGCGATGCCGAACACCATCGACACCGCCATCACGGCCATGCCGATGAACAGCGACACGCGGCCGCCATACATGAGCCTGCTCAGCGTATCGCGGCCCACCGCATCGGTGCCGAGCAGGAAGCGCGGGTCGGAGCCTTCCAGCCAGATCGGCGGCAGCTTGGTGAAGCCCCGGAACTGCTCGAAGGGATCATGCGGCGCGAAGATGCCGGCGAAGATGGCGAAGAACACGATCACCGCCACCACGGCGAGGCCGATCACGGCGCCCCGGTTTTCGCGGAAGGCCAGCCAGAAGGCGCGGAACGGCCCGGGCGGTGCCGGAACGGCGGTCACCACCGCTGCATCAGTGGCCATGGCGGATCCTCGGATTGATAAGGCCATAGAGGAGGTCGATCACCAGATTGACCAGGATCACCAGAACCGAGATCAGCATGATGCCGCCCTGGAGGGCGGGATAGTCGCGCCGGCTGATCGAATCGACCAGCCATTTGCCCACCCCCGGCCAGGAGAAGATGTTTTCGGTCAAAACCGCGCCCGCCAGCAATCCGCCCACCTGGAGGCCGATCACCGTCACGACCGGGATCAGCGCATTGCGGAGCGCGTGCACGCCCACGATCCGCCGCCATGGCAGGCCCTTGGCCTTGGCCGTGCGGACATAATCTTCCTCAAGCACTTCGAGCATCGCCGAGCGCGTCATGCGCGCCACCACGGCAAGCGGCACGGTGCCCAGCACGATGGTGGGCAGGATCAGATGCCGCGCGGCGTCGAGAAACGCGCCCTTCTGGCCCGAGAGCAGCGAGTCGATGAGCATGAAGCCGGTGACGCTCGGATAATAATATTTCACCAGATCGATGCGGCCCGACACGGGTGTCAGATGCAGCGTGTTCGACATGACGAGGATCAGCATCAGGCCCCACCAGAAGATCGGCATGGAATAGCCGGTGAGCGCCAGCCCCATCAGCGTCTGGTCATAGAAGCTGCCGCGCTTCGCCGCGGCGATCACGCCCGCGGGAATGCCGAACAGCACCGCGAAGATCATGGCGCAAATGGAAAGTTCGAGCGTTGCCGGAAACAGCGTGAAGAATTCATGCAGCACCGGTGCCTTGGTGACGATCGACACGCCGAAATCGCCGTGCAGCAGGGCCCAGACATAATCGGCGAACTGTTTCCACACCGGCTGGTCGAGGCCCATCTGATGGCGCAATTCCGCCAGCCGCTCGGGGCTGATGCCGCGCTCGCCCATGCGCACTTCGATGGGATCACCCGGCACGAGGCGGATGAGCATGAAGGTCACGAACATCAGGGCAAAGATCGTCGGCAGGGTCAGCGCCAGACGCTTGAGGAAGAAACGGAGCATTCCCTACTCCTACCTCCCCCTTGCGGGGAGGTCAAAATTCGCATTGCGAATTTTGGGTGGGGTTTCGTGGAGAGCGGAAAAACCCCACCCGGTTTCGCTTC
>JGI24770J26754_10000854_pt1 | contig 22067 bp, 22 predicted proteins | sample LakOneMetagenome_FD_26754 | JGI IMG/M metagenome (IMG submission 26754) | reverse complement strand
GCAGTGCGGACACCAGCACGCTGTCTCAGCTATAGACCCCAGTGACGAAAGATGCGATGAACGAGCGCTTTCCCCGTTCAGCGCGGGTCTAGTCCGTTGTTGTGCAACACACCGGAGGAACTACGCGACCTGTGGGCGGGATTGATCTGCGCGACGACCGGGGCGAATCGAACTCACTGAAACCGGCACAGCCGGAGCATCCGGGGCGTGCTGATGCGGCGAGCTGTGCCGGGCGCCGTCCGCAACGACTCTCGTCATCGCCTCGAACGCCGAGGATCCAGCGACTTCGCCCCATTGAGAGAACCGGGTTTCCCTGGTCGAAACCGTTGCGGAAGACCAGGTCACCCTGCCATTCGTACGCGCCGATATCCACCGCGCCGAATCGCGATGCGCCACGCTGGTCGTACGCAGGCGCGCCGGAAGCCGCCCCTGCGTCGATCCCGGGACTGCCCGGCGGCAATGCCATCGTCTCGGTCAGTCCCCCATTCGTGGCGGGATCAGCGAGGTTCGCGTTTGCGAACAGGGTCCCGGGCGCGACGGCGCTTTCCTGCTGACCGCCGGAACCGCCGTGTCTGCGGCCACTGCAGGTTGCCGGCGCCGTTCGCGGCCGCATGCAGCATCGCCCATGGATTGAATGCGTTGCCGCCCGTGTTGTCCTCGAACAGCACGTTGCGCAAGGTCAGCGCGGCGCCGCTGTCGTTGGCGATGCCCCCGGCAAAACAGACACCGCACGGTGCGCGGTTGTGCGCGATCGTCAGGTTCTGCAATGTCAGCGCGGTCGCGCCGGAGATCGACATCGCACCGCCCAGACCGTTGTTGGCGACGTTCCCGACGAAGGTCGAATTGATGATGCTGCCCTGGAGCACGCCACCCGCACCGAACAAGGCGAGGCCGGCATAGCCGCTTGCGCTGTTGTCGCGGAACGTGCTGCCACTGATCGCGATCGGACTGCCCTGGATGTAGGCGCCGCCGGCGAGCTTGTCGCTCGCGCTGCTCGCGTTGCCCTGCATGGTTGAATCCTGCAGGCGCGTGAACGAGGCGCCGCTGTAGGTCACGGTGTACAAGCCACCGCCGTAAGCGTTTGCGACATTCGAGACGAGGCGTACGCGACAAAGATTGACGAAACGCGCGTCGCCGTCGACACCGATCGCGCCACCGTTGCCACCATTGCCCGGGTTGCCGCCGCTGCCCGTCGCCGTGTTGCCGGTGAACGTGCTGTCATACAGGTTCACGCGCTGCGAGCCGAGCGAGTACAACGCGCCGCCATTCGAACCGCTGTTGCCGATGAAGTCCGAACGTACGATCGCAAGCTCGGCCGCACCAACGACGTAGAGCGCGCCACCACCGTCGTCCTGGGCGCTCGCGATTGCATGGTTGTTGCTGAAGTGCAGGTCGAACAACTGGATCGTGACTGCCTGCCACGGCCCTCCGGTCGCCTTGAACAGACCCGCACCGCTACCGGATGGCGTGCTGCCGGATGTGACCGACCCATTCTTCATGGCGAACGTGTAAGACAGATTCGATGGGTTCTGCACCTCGATCACGCGCCGCGCATTGCCGCCCGAAAGCGTCCCGCCGGCAAGGTCGAGCACGCTTGCACGCGTGACCGTCAGGGTCGGATTCACGACCAGCGTCGAGGCACCGATGTTCAGGCGGATCGATCCGCCTGCATCGAGCGCCTGTTGCAACTGCGCGGTCGTGACGCTGCCGGCATTGCCGTTTCCAAGCACGACCGGCGCAACCAGCGGCGGCGATGATGGCGCGACGCAATCGAAGATCTGCTGCGCGAGCGTCGAGCACGGCGCGGCCAGCGCCACCCACGGAATCAACGACGCGCGCCCGCTGACGATGATTGTCCTGTGCATGACGGCCTCCGCTTCGACGCAGATCGTACTCCGACCGCACCGTGGAGGACGTGACGGCTTCGGCAGCCCGGCGTTGCACGCCTACCGTGCAGGCTTGCGTTCGGCGAGTACCTCGTCGAGCGCCTGGATCGCGCGCGGCGAGCCCGACTCGCCGAGCCAGAACAACGCCTGCTTCTTCGTCTCGCGTGGATAGTCGCCGCGCACGACCGCCGTCAGCGCATCCTCGGCCTGCCCTTCCTTGAGCTGGGACAACGCAAACACCGCCTGCTCGCGCACATCGTCCGACGTTTCGCCTGCCAGTGCCGCCGTGATGTCCGTCAGTGCGCGTGCATCCTCCATTTGCGCCATCCAGAACAGGGCCTGGCTGCGAACGTGCCCGCTTCGATCGCTGCGCGAGATCGCGCGGATGCGCGCGTACGGATCGCCTGCGTGCGACTGCGACAATGCGAACACCGCCTTTTCGCGCACGTCCGGATCGGCGTCTGTCCTGGCGTAGTGCTCGACGATGTCCACGCCATCGACTCCGCGGGTCTGGCCAAGCCAGAACAGCGCCTGCTCGCGCTCTTCCCGTGCATGGCCAGGCTCCGCACGCGTCGCGATCGCGCGCGTCGCCGAGGCGTCCGCGTGATAGGCGAGCGCGGCAAGCGCGGAGTCATCGTCATTGCGCGCGGCATCGGCGTCGGCGAGCCAGTCGGCCAGCAACGCGACGCTTTGCGCCGGCATCACCGCGTCGAGTCGACGAATCGCACCAGCGCTCTCGACGCGACAGGCCGAGGCAACCGCACGCACGCGGTCGATGCGGCCCTTGGCGACGTGCGCATACACCGCGAGCGTAGAGTCGTGCAGCGGATGCTTGCTGTCGGTGCCGAAATTCCAGTCGCGCGCGTCGAGATCGCACCCGTTCTCCGCGGGCCTCCCGCGGCGCGAACTGAAGCAGCACGGTGCGCCGGCGTCGGCGACCATCGGCACCTGCCACGCGACCCAACCGTCCGCCTGCGCCACCTGAGCCTGCAGCGCACTCCCGCCGGACGCATCCGCCATGCCCAGTGCCGCGAACGCGACACCCATCATCCACGGTTTCATCAAGGCTTCTCCGGCTGGTCGAGTTGGGTTTCGATCGCGTCGATCGCCGCGTCGCCACCCATGCTCGTCAGCGTGCGCAGCAGCGCCTTCTTCTCGTCGACGCCCTTCGCATCACGGTACAGCTTCAGCACCGCGTCGCTGTCGCCGGATACGAGCAGACCCTGCAGCACCGCATCACGCAGCGTCGGCGTGTTCGCCTGCGCGTACAGCTTGACGAGTGCCTCGCCGCCGCCACGATCGCCGGCTACGCCGAGCGCCTGCAACGCGGCAATGCGGATGTCCTCCGGCTGCCGGGCGTTGCCGGCGATCGCCGCCAGGGCAGTGGAATTGCCGGCCACGCCGAGCGCTTCGACGATCGCGCGACGGTTGGCGTCGTCCGTCGTCACGTCGAACAGCTGCTTGAGTTCCTCCGAGGCATCCAGCGCGCCAAGCGTCTGGATCGCGTGCGCGCGAACGCCCGGGTCGGCTTCGCCGCGCGCGGCCGCGAGGACCAGGTCCTTGCGATCGGCGACGAGATACGCCTCGATGATCTGCCGCTTCTCGTGTGCGTCCTTGCTTGAGGCATAGATCTCGCGCAGGCGTTCGATCGCGCGATCCTCGCCGCTGATGCCGAGGATGCGGATCGCCTCCTCGCGCAATTCGGGGTCGGTCGTGCCTTTCGCCGCGTCGACGACGAGGTCGAGGCCGGCGCTGTCGTCCAGCTGGCTCAGCACGAACAGCGCGCGCTTCTTGATCTTGGGAGAATGGTTGCCCTGCATGACCTTCTTCAGCAGCGGCAACGCACGTTCGGGTGGCGCGCTCATCAATCCCTCGAGCGCAACCTCGGCCAGGTCCTCGTCGTCGCCGGAAACGCTTCCTGGCGGTGACGGCGACGCTTGCTGCGCGAGCGCATCGGCATCCTTGATCCAGCGGCTGTCAGGGAACTCGCGGTGCAACTTGTCGAGCGCGGCTTTCGCCTCCGCGGTGCGCCGTGCATGGGTCAGCGCATACGCTTCCCAGTACAGCGCGGCATCGGCGCTGTGCGGCTCCTTTTCGCGCAGCAGGCGTTCCAGTTCGGTGAAACGCTTCAGCGCGGTCGGCCAATCGGATTTCTTCAGGGCCGCCTGACCCTGCCAATAGAGCTGGTTGGCTGCCTTGTCGGCAGGTGCCATGTCGCCTTCGCTCGCCGCGCGCGCAGCGTTCGAGGCGAACGCGAGAGCGAGGGCGGCGGCAAGCACGGTCGGAATGATCTTCATCGTGAACGTTCTCCCGGAATCAGGTGCGGCGATTGCCGTTGCCATCGAGACGCGCCTTGGTTGCTCGCACCTGGAACAGCAGGTCGGTTGCATGCAGGTAGTCGCGCAACCCTTCATTGCGTTGGATGCCGGTCGACACCGGCGGGTTAGCCAGCGAGATCAGCACCGGTTCGAGTTGGCGCAGGAAATCGGCAAGTTGCGTGTTGCCGGCGCGCGTCGCCGCGCGTGCGTACAGGCGGTTGGCATCGACCAGCGATGCGGCGAGCTCGCGGTTGCCGGTGAGCAGTTCGGCGCTGTCGCTGTTGCTTGCGGTCAGCAGCACGCCCTCGGTCGCACGCAGGTGCGCCGAGACGTAGGCGTCGAGCACGCGCATCGCACTCTCGTCGGCGCGCGCCTGCGCGACCACATCGGGTTCCGGTGCCGTTTGCCGCCCCGCCAGGAAACCGAGGCCGACCGCAAGCGCGATCACGCTGGCACCGGCCCACGCCAGCATCGGCGGCGCGAGCCATGCGCGCAGGCGCTCACTCCATGCGCTGCGTGGCTGCACGGCGGGGCGCACGATGTGCGGCTCGATCCTGCGCCACAGACGCACCTCGAAACCGGCAGCCGGCTCCGGCACGGGCGCCGCATCGACGGCGGCAAGCATGCGCAACAAGGCATCACGGCGCGCGCGCAACTCGGCCGACGCAGAAAGTGCTGCATCGATGCGCGCGATCTCCCGTGGTTCGAGGCCGTCGCGGTAGTGATGGAGGACGAGGTCGTCGTCGCTGATCGGATTCATGTTCGTTACCCAAGGGGTTCGAGTGCGAGGCGCAATTTGCGCACCGCGCGGAAGATCGCCTGCTTGCAGGCACCGACATTCAATGAGAGGACCGCCGAGATGTCCTCCAGCGACTGACCCTCGTGATGGCGCAGCACGAAGGCGGTACGCTCGAGCACGCTCATGCGCGCCAGTTCGGCTTCGACATCACGGCGGATCTCGGCGCTGCGCGCGTGCCGTTCCGGGCCGGCGGCGCTCTCGGCCACGGCGGCGACGGGGTCGTCCTCGTTGTCGCCTTCCGGCAAAGCCAGTTCCCCGCGGCCGCGCCGACGCAACTGCTCGAGCGCCGCGTTGATGCCGATCCGGTGCAGCCAGGTCGAAAATGCCGCGCGGCGATCGAAGTCCTTCAGGTGGCGCCAGGCGTTCACGAGCGCCTCCTGCACAGCGTCCTCGGCGATCGCCTTGTCGCCGGTAATGCGCGCGCAGACGCGGTAGAGCGCGCCCGCGTGCACCTCGACCAGGCGCCGGAATGCGACCGCATCGCCCTCGCCTGCCCTGGCTATCCAGCGCGCTTCGTCGTCAGTCATGGGTCCTTGGATGCACGCTGGCGGCTTCCGGTTAGCAAACCCCGCCGGGTGCCCCGGCACGTTGCACAGGCTACCTTCCCACCCGAGGTCGTGACGTTGCCCATCGCTATGCCGTACCCTCGGCAGATGGGGGACCCGAGACCTGACGAGGAGCTGATGCTCGCATACGCCGGAGGCGATCTGCTCGCCTTCGAGACGCTCTATCGGCGCCACCGCGGCACGCTGTACCGCTTCCTGCTGCGCACGCTGCGCCACCGCGCCGATGCCGACGAGCTGTTCCAGGAGACCTGGAGCCGCCTCATCGTCGCGCGCGAGCGCTATCGCCCCGAAGCCAAGTTCACGACCTGGCTGCTGCAGATCGCCCACAACCTCGTCATCGACCGNTTCCGCCGCCAGCGCCCGCAGGCTTCGGAAGAGGANACCGATGCGATCATGCGCAACCTGGACGCCCCCGAGTCCGAGCAACCCGAGCGCGCCCTGAGCGAATTCGAGCAGCGGCGGCGTCTGCAGCTTGCGCTGGAAGAGCTGCCCGAGGAGCAGCGCGTGGCCTTCCTGCTGCGCATCGAGGGCGGCCTTGGGCTCGACGAGATCGGCGAGATCACCGGGGCTGGTCGCGAAACCGTGAAGTCGCGCCTGCGCTATGCGCTCGCGCGCATCCGTGCGAGGTTCCAGGCATGAGCACGCACGATCCGGATCGCGAACTCGAGCGCNTGCTCGCCGACGACGGCGGCGAATTCGGCGCGTTGTACCGGCGCCTGCCGAAGGCCGAACCGCCGCGGCGACTTGATCGCAGCGTGCTCGGCGAAGCCGCGCGCGCGGTGCACGGCTACACGCCGCGGCGCCAGCGCTGGCTGTTCGGAATCGGCTCGGCCGCTGGCGTCGTGCTCGCCGCCGGCCTCGCCTGGCATGTCGGCCAGGATGCATTGCGGCAGGAAAGCCGGTTGCCATCGCCTGCTGCGACCGCGCCGGCGGCTGCGCGTCCTAGCTTCGTCCCGGTGGCGCCGATCACTGAATCGACGCGCCAGCGTGCGCACGAGGAAACCGCGCCGATGCAGGACGCGGCGGTTGCGCCCGCCCCTGCACCCGCTGCGAAACCCGCGCCGCCGCTAGCCAAAGGGGTGGCGAAACCGAAAGCCATCACACCGGTGACGACGCAACCCGCACCCGCCGCGCCACCGCCACCGCCCGCTCCCGCGGCAGCGCCCGCAGAGGCACCGNAAGCATTTCCCGCGTCCGCAGCAGAACGCGACCAGCGCGANACCGGCGAAACACGCGCCGGCGGCAGCGTCGGCATCACCGCGAAGGATTCCGCGGCGGACAAGCTCGAACCGCAGCGCCGCGCGAACGCAGCACCGTCACCGAGCAGCTCGGTCGAACTGCGCCGGGACATGCAGCTCGACGCGGATACCTGGCTGGCACACATCGAACAGTTGCTGCGACAGGGACGGCGACAGCAGGCGATCGAAAGCCTGCGCCTGTTCCACAATGCGCATCCGCACCATGCGCTGCCGGACAAGTTGCGCGCGCTGCTCGATTGATCCCGATGAGCGTGACATCCACCCTGCGCGGCGATGCCAGCCTGCAGCAGGAGATCAGGAAAAGCCGATTCCTCGCGCAGGCGGCCATGGTCGACTCGGCGGACGCNGCGATGGCGCATGTCGCGCGCGTCGCGNGCCGCGAGGCGACCCACAATTGCTGGGCGTGGCGCGTCGGCGCCNTGTACCGGTTCAGCGACGACGGTGAGCCAGGCGGCAGTGCCGGGCGACCGATCCTCGCCGCGATCGACGGTCAAGGCCTCGATCGCGTCGCGGTGGTGGTGACGCGCTGGTACGGCGGCATCAAGCTCGGCGTCGGCGGCCTCGCACGTGCCTACGGCGGCTGNGCGGCGGAATGTCTGCGTGTGGCCGAGCGCATGGAAATCATCGAGCGTGTGCGGGCGCGGATCACATGCGCATTCGCCGATGCTCCTCTGCTGTATGCGCGCCTGCGCGACTTCGATGCGCGCCGCATCGACGAACACGGCTCGGCCGAGGGTGTCTNGCTGGCGGTCGAGGTCGCGCGCAGCCGCTTCGACGCGCTCGCAGCCTTCGTNAGCGACCTGACCCGCGGGCGCGGAAGCTGCGAGATCTCGCCTTGAACTTGGCCCGGCGAGCCGCATCTCTCGGCCATCCCTTGCGCCTGCCTGCCCGATGACCGACACCACCGCCGATCCACCGCGCAAGCTCCGCTCACTGACCCGCCTGCTGCCGTTCCTCAAGCCCTACCGCGGCCTGATCGCGGGCTGGCTCGGCTTCCTCGCCCTGTCCTCGACCGCGACGCTGACCCTGCCGCAAGCGGTGCGGGTGATGATCGACCACGGCTTCACCCAGGCGAACNCCGCCGCGATCAACGCGAGCTTCCTCGGCCTGTTCGTCGTCGCCGCCGTGCTCGCGGTCGCAACCGCGGCCCGTTTCTTCTTCGTCAGCCTGCTCGGAGAGCGCGTTGCCGCCGACTTGCGTCGACGCCTGTACGACCATCTGTTGACGCTCGACCAGACCTTCTACGAAAGCACGCGCACCGGCGAACTGGTGTCACGCCTCGCCGCCGACACCGAGCTGGTGCAGACCGTGGTCGGCTCGACGCTGTCGGTCGCGTTGCGCAGCGTGATCACCCTGATCGGCGGCGCGGCGGCGATGGTCTGGACCAGCCCGCGACTCGCCGGTTTCACGGTGCTGGTGATCCCGGCNGTGGTGCTGCCGATCGTGGTTTTCGGCCGCCGCGTGTCGAAACTCTCGCGCGAAAGCCAGGACCGCATCGCGGACTCCGCAGCGATCGCCAGCGAAGCCCTGAATGCCGTGCACACGGTGCAGGCGTACACGCGCGAGCCGGAGGAGTCGCATCGCTACGCAAACGCGGTGTCGCGTGCACTCGGTGTCGCGCGTCGGCGCATCGCGATGACGGGCTCGTTGACCGCGATGGTCATCCTGCTGGTGTTCGGCGCGATCACGCTCGTGCTGTGGGCCGGCGCGAAGGCGGTCATGGCCGGCACGATGGCGCCCGGCGTGCTGAGCCAGTTCGTGCTGTACGCGGTATTCGCTGCCGGTTCGGTCGGCGCGTTGAGCGAAGTGTGGGGCCAGGTGTTGCGCGCCGCGGGTGCGCTCGGCCGCATCGGCGACCTGTTCGACACGCGCGCGGCGATCACCTCGCCGTCGCAGGCGCAGGCAATCGCGCGACCTGCTCGCGGTGCGATCCGCTTCGAGCAAGTCGAGTTCCGTTACCCGTCGCGACCCGATCGTGCGGCGCTGCATGACTTTTCGCTCGACATAGAACCCGGCCAGACCGTCGCACTGGTCGGTCCGTCCGGCGCCGGCAAGACCACCGTTTTCCAGTTGCTGCTGCGCTTTTACGATCCGCTCGACGGGCGCATCACGCTCGACGGCCACGACCTGCGCGCGCTGGCCCTGCCCGAACTGCGCGGCAGTTTCGCACTGGTGCCGCAGGACGCCGTGCTGTTCGGTGCGAGCGCCACCGACAACATCGCCTTCGGGCGCACCGGCGCAGGCGATGAGCAGGTGGTCGGCGCGGCGCGGGCGGCGGAAGCGCACGAATTCATCGAGGCACTGCCGGATCGCTATGCGACCTATCTCGGCGAGCGCGGCGTGCGCCTGTCCGGCGGCCAGCAGCAGCGCATCGCGATCGCACGTGCGTTGCTGCGCGATGCGCCGGTGCTGCTGCTCGACGAGGCGACCTCGAGCCTCGACGCGCAGTCGGAGCACCTGATCCAACAGGCGCTCGAACGCCTCAAGCAGGGGCGGACGACGCTGGTGATCGCGCATCGCCTCGCGACCGTGCAGCGTGCCGATCGCATCGTCGTGATGGATGGCGGGCGCATCGTCGCGCAGGGAACTCATGCGGAGCTGGTCCGTGCGGGCGGCCTCTACGCGGAACTCGCGCGCCTGCAATTCGCGGCGTAGGCCGCACCGCGCGTGCCGCGGTCCGCGGCGATCCTGCCCGCGCGCATCACCCCCCTGCGCGGCAGTAGCCCTTGAGGAACGACCAGATGCGCTGGTACTGGCCACCGATCACATGCCCGCCATCCTCGACCAGGATCAGCTGGTAGCGACTGCATGCCTCGCCCCAACCCGTGAGATCGTACCGGCGCGCCGGATGCGTGTTCGCGGTGTAGGTCTCCTGCAGCACGCCGTCGTCCTGTCCGGTGGAATTGTCGCCGCCGAAGCAGCCATGCTGGGTCGCCCACAACTTCATCGGGAAGAACACGCGCCAATCGTCGTTCCAATCGATCGGGTTGTGGAACAGGGCGGTCGGTGGCGGCTCGACCGCGGTGTCGTTGGTGCCGTGCAGATGCAGGATCGGCGTCGCGGCGGCGTGATTGGTCGGCATCGAGTTGTCGACTTCGCAGTCGGCATCGCCCGCCTGGCAGTAGAGCAGGCCCGCATTCACCGCAACGGCGGCGAATCGCAACTTCGTCGACGGACGTTGCAGCAGGTAGTACGGCATGTAGGCGCCACGCGACTCGCCGCCGACGTAGATGCGGTCGGGATCGATCGGCTGTCCGGCGACGCCGTTCGCGATCATTGCGTCTATGAGGCGGCTGATGAATTGCGAATCCTGCGGCTGGCCGGCGAGGTCACCTGCCGCATGGGTCCAGGTCTGGTTGGCACCGCTCGGCGTCACGAGGATCGCCGCGTCCGCATCGGTGTACGGGTAGAAGCCGCTGCCGTAGCCGTTGCCGGTGCCACCATCGCCATGCAGCCAGATCAGCACCGGATGTCCGTGCGGCGGCGCGGCGTGCGCAGGAATGCGGTAATACCAGACGTGCGTCGCGCCATCGCTGGTCTGGATCGTGCCGGAGCCGGACACGGGCGCAGCGGCAGCTCCTGCGTCGAATCCGTCGGCGAACACGTCTTCGCATTGTGCCTGCGCCGGCGACGCGCAGGCGCAGGCAAGCGAGAATGCGAGCGACCACAGGCCTGCAGGCAACCCGGGACGTCGAACCGGCGTAGTCGAAGCGACGATACGACACATGGCGATCCCCTCCCCGGGAATTCGCCCGGAGCATACGCGCCATGCGCTCCGATGTCGCGCCTGCGGAAGGTTGTTCCGAATTCAACCCTCTCCGTGTTGAGCGCAGCGGAACGCCCACCGCGAAGCGGTGCGAATCAGCTCAGCCGAGCAGCGCGGTGACAATGCGCGGAACCTGGGCGGTCACCGCCTCCAGATTCGCGAAGATCTCGGGCAGGCTGATCTCTGCTTCGTCGCCGCAGCCGGCAGCCCAGTTCGCGACGAGCGCGATGCAGGTGTAGTCGAGTTCGAGTTCGCGCGCGAGCGCGGCCTCCGGCATGCCGGTCATGCCGACCAGGTCGCAGCCATCGCGGCGCATGCGTGCGATTTCCGCGCGCGTCTCGAGACGTGGCCCCTGCGTCGCACCGTAGCAGCCGCCATCGACGACCTCGATGCCGGCACGCGCAGCGGCCGCGAGCAGGTCGCGCCGGAGGGCACCCGAATACGGCTCGCTGAAATCGATGTGCTTGACCTCCGCACCGGCAACGTCGCAGAAACTGGTCAGTCGTTCGCTCGTGTAGTCGATGAGCTGGTCGGGGATGGCGAGCACGCGCGGGCCCATGTCGTCGCGGATGCCACCAACGGCATTGACGCCGACCACGCGGCGCGCGCCGAGGTGGTGCAGCGCCCACACGTTGGCGCGGTAGTTGACCCGGTGTGGCGGAATCGTGTGCGATTCGCCATGACGGGCGAGAAACGCCACGCGGCGCTTGCCGAGCTTGCCGACCACGACACTGTCGGACGGATGGCCGTACGGCGTGTCGACCGCATGGCGCTCCGCGCCTTCGAAACCCGGGAACTTGTACAGTCCGGTGCCGCCAATGAGAGCGAGGTCGATATGTCGGCTCATGCGTCCACCGCGTAGATCGCCGCGAGATTTCGGCCCTGCTCGTGATAGTCCATGCCGAAGCCGAACACGTAGCGGTCGGGCACTTCGACGCCGACAAAGTCGGCCTTCAGGCCTGCGCCGCGACCGTGGCGCTTCTCGCACAACACNACCAGCAGCACGCGNGCCGCACCCTGCTCCAGGCAGAAGTCGCGGATCGCCTTGAGCGTGTGGCCTTCGTCGAGGATGTCGTCGACCAGCAGCACGGTCGCGCCGGCGAGCGAGATCGCCGGCTGTTTGATCCATAGAAGTTCGCCACCGCTGGTCGCGCCGCGATAGCGCGTCGCATGCACGTAGTCGAACGTCAGCGGTGCGCGNATCGCCGTCGCAAGCGGCCCGGCGAACGCGAGCGCTCCCTGCATGACGGTCAGGAACACCGCGGGCGTGCCCGCCAGCAGNGCATCGATCTCGCCGCCGATGCGTTCGATCGCGCTCTCCAGCACCGCGCGATCGTGGACGAGGTCGGCNCGCGCAAGCGCGTCTTCGAGTTTNGGTGTGCCCATGTCAGGTCCGTGCTGCGTTGTCATGATCGAGCGCGGTGAGCCGCGCGATGAACCGGTCGCGTTGTGGATTGTCCGTCAGCGCGTCCCAGGTCTGCGCCACCGCGCCCTGCAACAGGGCGAGGCGTTCGTCTTCGCATGGCGGCGCATGCGCGCTCGCCAGGATCGCCTCGTCGACGATCGCCGGACTGCACGCGAGCAGCAGATCGCAGCCGGCCAGAAGATGCGCCGCGATGCGCGCACCAATGCCGCCGACGTGCTCGGCCGCGGCCATGCCGATGTCGTCGCCGATCACGAGTCCGCGAAAACCAAGTTCGCCGCGAAGCACATCCTCGATCCAGCGACGCGAATAGCCCGCCGCGAGCGCGTCCACGGCGGGATACGTGACATGCGCCATCATCACTGCTTCCGCACCGCTGGCGACCGCATCGGCGAATGGAACGAGATCGCTTGCGCGCAGTTCGTCGAGTGGGCGCGGGTCGATCGCCATGTCGAAATGGGTGTCCTCGGCTACCGTGCCGTGGCCGGGAAAGTGCTTGACCGTCGCCGCCATGCCGGCAAGGCGCATGCCGCGCAGATACGCCTGCGAAAGCTCCGACGTGATCTGCGGATCCGCATGGAACGCGCGTTCGCCAACGGCGCGGTTGCCGCAGGCGAGGTCGACGACCGGCGCAAAACTGATGTCGATGCCGATCGCACGCATTTCGCTCGCCATCACCCAAGCGTGTTCTTCGGCGGCGCGGATCGCCGCCGGCTCGTCGCGTTCGTAAAGCTCGCCGATGCGCGCGAGCGCCGGGAGCCGGGTGAATCCTTCGCGAAAACGNTGCACCGGGCCGCCTTCCTGGTCGACACACACGAGGAATGGCTCGGGACGCGCGACGCGGATGTCGTCGATCAGTGCGGTGACCTGGTCGCGGCTGTCGAAATTGCGCGAGAACAGGATCACGCCGCTGACCTGCGGCGCAGCGAGCTGGCGCCGGTCCGCGTCGGTGAGGGTCTTGCCGGGAATTCCGATNATCAGCATGGCGGGATCGTATCAGGCGTCGTCTGCATTGCGCTCGGCCGGACTCCAGCGAGCGTAGGGATGGGTCGCAAGGTGGAGATTGTAGTAGCGCTCGAGATGGCTGACCTGACGGCCAAGCCATACCGGTCGCGGAAACGCGGCATCGACGGCGACGAGCTCGATCTCGGCAACGACCAAGCCGGCGTTCTCGGCGCCGAACTCGTCGACTTCGAACCGGTGCCCGTCGACATCGACGTGATGGCGAACCTTCGCCACGACGTTGCCCGCCAGCGTATCGAGCATGCGTCGCGCATCCACGGACGGNATCGCGTACTCGTATTCGTCGCGCACCACCCCCGGCGTCGCCGACTTGATGTTGAGGAACGCGACGTCGCCGGCGAGGCGCACACGCACCGAGCAGCGCGCCGCCGGCGGCCCGGCAAGATAGCCCTGCACCATCGACTCGCTGCGCGAGACCTGCGCGCGCCATGAGTCGCCGGTGACGAGGAATTTTCGTTCGATTTCGATCGCCATCATTCAGAACCGGAAGGATTGAAGACACGAAGCAAACAGGGCACAGAAAGAAAATGCCGGAAAATACTCTACGCCTTCCCTTCGTGTGCCCCGTGTGGGCGGGTGTTCCAGGTTCTCGGCTTTCCAACATCAACGCTCGAACAAGCCAATGGATTCGACGTGGGCGGTGTGCGGAAACATGTCCATGACGCCGGCGGCGACGAGGCGAAAGCCGTGTTGCGCGACGAGCGTGCCGGCGTCGCGCGCGAGCGAGCCCGGGTGGCAGGACACGTAGACGATGCGGTCGGTNCCCTTGCGTGGCAGGTAGTCGAGCACGGCGGCGGCACCGGAACGTGGCGGGTCGAGAAGCAGCTTGTCGCAGCGCNCCTGCGCCCATGCGGTCGNGCGCTGGTCGGCGGCCAGNTCGGCGGCGTGGAATTCCGCATTGACGATGCCATTGCGTGCCGCATTCTCGCGCGAGCGCGCGACCAGCGCGGCCTCGCCCTCGACGCCAGTGACCTGTGCAACCTTGCGCGCAATAGGCAGGGTGAAATTGCCGAGTCCGCAGAACAGGTCCAGCACGTGGTCATCCGGCCTCAGGTCGAGCAGCGCGAGCGCGCGAGCGATCATCAGCTGGTTCATGCCAGCGTTGACCTGGATGAAGTCGAGCGGGCGGAATGCGATGTCGATGTCGTGTTCCGGGATTCGGAACGACAACGGCACCTCGGCCGGCCACAGNGGCGTCACGCTGTCCGGNCCGCCCGGCTGCAACAGGATCGCCAGACGATGACGCNGGCCGAACGCGATCAGTGCCTCNCGGTCGCCGTCCGACAGCGCGCGCAGGTTGCGGAACGTCAGNGCCGCCGTGTCGTCNCCGGCGGCGATTTCGATCTGCGCGATTTCCGCGCGCGCTTCCAGGCCGCCGATGAGCGTGCCGAGATCGGCGAGCCGCTCGCCGACTTCGGGCAGCAGGGTATGGCAGTGCTCCAGGTCGGCGACGAAGCGCGGGTTTTCCTCGCGGAAGCCGACCAGCACCTTGTCCTTCTTGGCAACCCATTTCACCGACAGGCGACCCTTGCGGCGATAGCCCCATGGCTCGCCGGTCAGCGGTTCGAGCCAGCGTTCCGGCTCGACCTTGCCGATTCGCTCGAAATTCTCCGCCAGCACGTGTTGTTTCGCGGCAATCTGTGCCTCGGATGAGAGGTGTTGCAGGCTGCAACCGCTGCAGGTGCCGAAGTGCGCGCAGCGTGGTTCCACGCGCTGCGGTGAACGGACGAGAATTTCCTCCGCCTTCGACTCATCGTAGTTGCGGTGACGCTGCACGCGGCCGAGGCGCACGCGCTCGCCGGGCAGGGCGCCAGCGACGAACACGGTCTTGCCTTCGATGCGCGCGACGCCGCGTCCGTCATGGGAAAGGTCGGTAATGTCGACTTCGATGGTTTGCATGGAATCCAAAAGAGAAAGCGCCCGCTGGCTAGGCGGGCGCGGGGTTACGACGACGACTGAATTTCCCTGGCCTGGAGCGGCGATCCATAAACTGCACGGGATGACGGCATCCTGCCGTCACTTCTGCTTCCAGGCGCCGCTCGCGTCCTGATAATACCAGCCCGGGTGCGCCTGCTGGATCCATTGCGCGGCGAACGTGCCCTGGATCTGCTTTCCCCATTCCGCATGCCCGTTCGCGAGCGCGATCTCGCGATAGACCGCCTGGCGATCGCGGTTCTCGTCGGCGACGGCGGCGTTGACCCCGGCACGATCCGCCAGCGGCACCTTCGCCGCATCGCGCACCGCGACGAGACCATCGCGCGTGAAACCGACCGCGCCACTCGCGCAATACTTCGCAAGCACGTTCGCGAATCGATCGCGCATGCGCGACTGGATCGCCTGGATCTGCGGCGTCTGGATGTTGATGTCGGCCGATTGCGCATAGGCGCTCGGAATCACCAGATCGAGCAGCATCGCGCCCGGCGACGTGCCCGGTGGTGGCTGTTCGACCGGTGGCGCCACATCCTTCGCCTGGCTGCCGATGACCTTGTCGACGAACTGCTCGGCGGCCTTCTGCGCGGCCGCTTCGGGGAAATAGACGTTGATCGTGACGCAGGCGACCGGCAATGCGAGCAGGGCGGCGAGCGTGATCCACTTCAGCGGTTTGCGCATGGCTGTTCCTCGTACGATGGTCATTCGATCACCGGCCCCTGCCCCTGCGTCGCCTCCTGCAGGCGGCGCACGAGGGTGGGCCAGTCCACACGGCGGCGATGGCCGACGATGCTGATGCGCGGAACGCCCGAGCCTTCGACGATAGTGTAGCCGGCTGCGGATGAATCGACGCCGGTACCCGCGACCGGCAGCGGATCGATGCCGCCCATGGCGCAGACTTCGTCGCGCAAGCGGCAGCGGATGCCGAGGCGGCGGTAGCCGAAAGTGTCGAAGATCTTCAGCGCCATCGTCTGCAGGCTCGCCGACAGGCCGCCACCGCCACCGATGGCGGTGAGATCGTTGACCGCCTTGTAGCTCATNCGCCCGCCGCCATCCGTGCGCAGCCATGCATCGAACGCAACCGGACCCCAATCGACCAGTCGCAGGGCGCCGATCGTGCCGAACAGGCGACCGCTCATGCCGCCGAACGAGAACGCGCTGGTCACCTGCTGCAGGTCGAGATTCTCGAAATGCACATCCCCCGCGACCGAGGGCGCGACACCGAACGGCCGCTCGAGCGCGAGTCCGCTGACGCCGAGATGGCCATCGAAAACGTACAGGTCGAGGCCACCATGGAACTCGATGCGATCGCCGGCGAACTCGATTTCCGGGATGCCACCGGAAAGCTTGCCAGGAAAGCTCGGCCAGCCGAATGCGTTGGAAATCTGCGCCATCTCGATGCCTGCCAGCGCGAAGGATCCGGCATAGCGATCGCCGCGCGGCGAACGCGGTTGCGCGCTGAAACGCTCGAGCTTTACCTGCCCGCCGAGCACGTCCACCGCGAGTGGCTCGGCCAGCGTGATCGCGCCAGCCAGCGATTGCAGGCGTGCGCGGGCTGCCCCCAGTGGAATGCGGAACAATTCGGCAGCGCGCCAGCCGAGCGTCGTTGCCGGACGTTCCGAGGCGAGATCCCAGTCGATTCCGCCGTCGAGGCCATCGAGCGCAAAACGACCGCGACCGTCGTGCACGGCAACCTCGTCCGCGTGCAGTTCGAATCGCTGCGGCTTGCCCTCGCTCAGCGTCAGCGTGCCGCCGATCGAACCCTGCGCCGTGAGTTCGGCGTAACCCTTGGTCGAAAGCCAGCTGGATGCATAACGCGGCAGCGCGGTCGCGAGCTGCGCCCGACGCAGATCGAGTTGCAGCGATTGCACGGCGGTTGCCTGCGCAAGCCATTCGCCGCTCGCGGTCAGTTCCAGCACGCCGGGGTCATCCCAGTCGAAGCGTGCGATGCGCCAGCGATCGCCGACGATGGCGAGGTCGAGCGCGGTGCCGATCCCGCTGGCCGGGAACTTCGCGTACACCGGCCCGACCAGTGCCTCGCCGGCCTCCACCCTCGCCTCCATCCGGATGCGCGGACCGTCAGCAGCTGCATCCAGCTGCAACTCGCCGCGTGCTGCAACGTGCGCCGCAGCGAGCGAGCCGTCGCTGCTGTCATGGCCAAGATCGTGCAGCACGAACTTGCTGGTCGCGTGCGCGCCGCCGCTTGCGAACGGAGCGAGCAGCGTGTCACGCAACTCGATGCTGCCACCGAAGGCAGGCAGGCGCAGCGCAGAGCGCAATCGCAGCGTGCCGTCGTGCGACTGCCATTGCGCACTGCTGGCCCCGATCGTGACGCCGGCGATGTTCGCCTTGCGCCAGCCAATCCGCGTCACCTCGCCCTCGCCCGTCGCCGCCCAGTCGAGGCCACCCGCAAGCGCCTGCACTGAAACCGAACGCGCGGCATCCCGCAATTCCAGCCCTGGAGTTTGCAGTGCGAGACGACGCAAGCCGTTCACATCGACCTCGGCGCTGCCGTCGAGGCGACCACTCACGCTCAGGTCGGCGAGCCCATGCGCGGCGAACAGGGGGGCGGCATAGCGCTGCGTCGCGAGTGGAAAAACCAGGCTCGCCTTTGCAACCGTGAGGGATCGCAGCGGTGCCACGGCAGCGGTATCAAGCACGCCGCTCGATTCGAATTCCAGCGCACCCGGATCGCGCCACCCGAAGCGTTCGACGTCCCAGCGGCCATCGGCCGCGCTACGCGCATCCAGATCCACGTCCACGCCTTCCAGCGGGAACTCGATCCGCAGGGCGCCAGCCCGCAACACGCCCGCGCCGATGCGCGCGTTCGCGCGCACCCGCGTCGCGACATCGACCATCGATGTCGCCACCTGTCCGCGCAACGAGACGCCCACACCGGAAACGGCGCCGTCGTTCGTGTTGAACACGAGATCCTCGCCAGAGAACTGCGCATCCATTCCGCCGGCGCCCGGCAACGACGCGGTCAGGTCGATCGTGCCCGCGCGCAGCTCGCCTCCGGGCCAGAACTCATCCAGCGGACGCGCCAGCCATGCCGCCGGAACATGCTGCAGGCCGGCGTTGACCGGCGCGGTCGGGTCGAGCGGCAGGCTCAACGTCACATGGGCGCCATCACGGCTCAGCGACAGGTCGATCCTGCCGTTGGCAATGCGCGCCGCCAGTTCGGCGACGTTCTCGGTTTCCCCATCGCGCAGGCGCGCCGGCCCGCTGCAAGCGAGCGCGCCTGCCTGCTGCTGCAGGCGACAGGACCAGTCGACGCGCCCGGACAACCCCAGTTGCTTGCTGGCCGCATGATCGGCCGAAATTGCAAGCGTCGGGCTCGTGCCGTCGGCCAACTCCAGATGCAGCCGCTCGACCGACACGCGTGCGTCGATCACGCGCTCCACCTGCAGCGCCAGCGTTCGCGCCCCGGCATTGCCCGCGATGGCCAGCATTAAGATTGCCGCCACGAACCGGGCAACCAATCCTGAAGTGGTCGGCATTGACGAAGTCGGCATCGGCGCCCATTCTGCCTCATCGTCCTTGTTGCGCGTGTGCGCCAGCGTTCGCGCCCCNGCATTGCCCGCGATGGCCAGCATNAAGATTGCCGCCACGAACCGGGCAACCAATCNTGAAGTGGTCGGCATTGACGAAGTCGGCATCGGCGCCCATTCTGCCTCATCGTCCTTGTTGCGCGTGTGTCGCGTGAACCAAGCCCTGATCCTGATCGCCGACGATAACCCTTTGAGCCTGCGGTTCCTCGTCGAAGCACTCGCTGCAGGCGGCTACGACTGCGTCGCCGCGGAGGACGGGAACGCCGCGTTGCGCCATGGTCGAACCTCCGCGTTCGACCTGCTGCTGCTGGATGCACGCATGCCGGGCCTGGACGGCTGCGAGGTGCTCGCCCAGTTGCGCGCGCAGCCGGGTCCCTCGCGCTCCGCGATTGCTCTCGCAACCACCGCAGCAGACGATGCCACTGCGATCGCGCGGCTGCGTGCGGCAGGATTCGCCGACGTGCTGCCGAAGCCGATCGGCGCGGATGCGTTGCGCAAGGCACTCGCGCACCACCTGCGCGAACCGGTTCCGGCGCCTGATCTCGATGACGCGCAGGCGCTGCGAGCGGCCGGCGGCGATGAAGGCATCGTCGCTTCGCTGCGCGGCCTGTTCTCGGCGGAGCTCGAAGGATTGCCCGCACAGATCGCCGCGTTCACCGCCGGCAACGACAAGGCCGCACTGCGCGAGCGGCTGCATCGCCTCGAAGCATCCGCTGGCTTCTGCGGCGCGCCCGCACTATTGCGCGCCATATCTGCGGTGCGCACCCTGCTGGATGGAGCGGAATGGCCGGCGACGGCGGTCGCGACCTTGCTCGAAGTCAGCGCGCGGACCCACCAGCGCCTTTCAGCTTGACGATCGCGACCCACCCGCGGCAGCCGCAGTCATCGACCACGCATTCAGCTCGCCGCCAAGATGGTGGCGGATCAGGCTGCGCATAAGCCGCCGCAGCTGCGCAAGCTGCTCNGCCGCCGGTGCCTCGTCGCGATCGAGCGCGAGCAACGCGCTGCCNCGGATGCGCTGCATCTTGGATCCNGCGCGCCATTCGACCGGACCCGCTTCCGCATCGTAGCCATAGTCTGCGTGCGGCTCGATCGCNTCACCCGTCGCGCAGCGGTCCAGCAGCAGCGCGTANCCGAGATCCGCCAGCAGGTCACGTTCGAAGCGNCGCAAGGTCCAGCCGATCCCCGTCCCGGTTGCGAGACGAGCGAGGCAGTCGGCATACGCGCCGAACGCGGCGGGGTGCGGATCGCCGCGCCCGCTGAGCCGCAGCACGAGTTCATTGAGATAGATTGCCGAAAGCAAGGCCTCGCCGGATAGCGCGAACGGCGTGCTGGCCGCCTCGGCGCCAATCAGGGTGCCGAGCTCGCCAGATGCGCTCCAGTCGAGCAGCAGCGGCTGCAACGGCTGCAGCACGCCGCGCGGTATCCGGCTGCGCTCGCGTCGCACGCCTCGCGCGACGACGCCCACGCGCCCGTGGTCGCGCGTGAACAGTTCGAGCAAGAGCGAGGTTTCGCGGTACGCGCGCGCATGCAGGACNTAGGCCGGCTGCTGCTCGATGCGCATCGACGCCGCCGGACGCTACTCGCTGTAGCCGAACTGCTTCAGCGCGGCCGCGTCGTCGCTCCACGACTCGCGCACGCGCACCCACAGCTCGAGGAATACACGGCGGTCGAACACGCGCTCCATTGCGCGTCGTGCCGAGCTGCCGATCTTCTTGAGCTGGGCCCCACCGGCACCGATGACGATGCCCTTCTGTCCTTCGCGCTCGACCCACACGACCGCACCGATGCGCGTGATGTCTGGCGCATCCTCGAAGCGTTCGATTTCCACCGCGGCCGCATACGGCAATTCCGCTCCGAGCTGCAGCATCAGCTGTTCACGCACCAGTTCCGCCGCCAGAAAGCGTTCGCTGCGGTCGGTGAATTCGTCCTCGCCGAACTGTGCCGGGCCTTCCGGCAGGAAACCGATGATGTCGTCGAGCAGTGCCGGCACGCCGTCACCACGGCGCGCGACCAGGAAATGCACCGCCGCATACGGCCGCTCGCGAGTGATCTCCGCCGCGAACGGCAGCAATGCCTTCTTGTCGGCGAGCTTGTCGACCTTGTTGACCACGAGCAGGCGCGGAACCGATTGCTTCGCGATCAGCTGCCACACGTCTTCGTCTTCNTCGCGCCAGCGCGCTCCATCGATGACATGCACGAGCAGATCGGCCTCTTCCGGAACCTGGCGGGCGACACGGTTGAGCTGGCGATTCAACGCGTACTTGCCGCCCTGGTGCAGACCGGGCGTATCGATGAAGGCGATCTGCGCGTCTGCACGCGTCTCGATGCCGATGATGCGATGGCGCGTCGTCTGCGGCTTCGGCGTGACGATGCTCAGCTTGGTGCCGAGGATGGCATTGAGCAGGGTCGACTTGCCGACGTTCGGCCGCCCGACGAGGGCGACGCGACCGAAGCGGTGCGCCGCGGATTCAGTTTTCATCGTTCGAGCCTCTGCATCGCCAGTTCCAGCACTTGTTCGGCGGCGACCTGTTCCGCCGCCCGCCGGCTGCTTGCATGCCCGTGCGCGCGGATATCGAGACTCTCGATGCTGCAGGTCACCTCGAACACGCGCGCATGATCCTCACCACCCGCCCCCACCAGCTCGTACATCGGCAGTGGCAGGTTGCGCCCCTGCAGCAGCTCCTGCAGACGCGTCTTCGCATCCTTCGGCGTATTCGCACCCGTCGCGACCCGTGCATCGAACAGGCGCCGGATCGCGTCGCGGCAGACATTCCATCCTGCATCGAGGTAGATCGCGGCAACCAGTGCCTCGAACGCGTCCGCAAGGATGGAATCGCGGCGGAATCCGCCGCTCTTCAACTCGCCCGGCCCGAGATTGAGCCGGTCGCCGAGGTCCTCCGCACGCGCCAGCTCGGCCAGCGCGCCGCCGTTGACGAGCGCCGCGCGCAGACGCGTCATCTCGCCCTCGGTCGCGCGAGGGTGGCTTTCGTAGACCAGTTCGGCGACGAACAGGTTCAGCAGCGCGTCGCCGAGGAACTCCAGACGCTCGTTGTTCTGGTTGCTGGCACTGCGATGCGTCAGCGCGCGCTGCAGCAGCGTCGCGTCCGCGAAGGCGTGCCCGAGGAACGCTTGGCTACTCACCCGCCCCCGTCAAGCTGACCGACTTGTCGAATGTCGCCAGCAACTCGATGTTGTACATGAACGGGATGCGCCGTTCGTAGCTCACACGCAGCGTGGACGCGCCCCCTTCGCGCTTGAGCGTGATCGACTGCGGCGGCACGTTCGCTTCGTCGACATACTGGGTGCTGAATTTGAAAGCGAGATCGCGGCGGAGAATGTCGAGCGACTTCGATGCCGCGCCGGCTTCGCTTCGCTCCTGCTCCATCGACTTGACCACGCCGTAGTACTCTGTGTACGCCGGAATCAGACGCATCGCCAGATACCCGAAGAAACCCAGCACGACGAGCACGATGACGAAACCGATCAGCGTGATGCCCTTCACCTTGCCATGCATGTTCATGCGCACACCCCTCCCGTCAGTCGA
>JGI24770J26754_10000849_pt1 | contig 22139 bp, 20 predicted proteins | sample LakOneMetagenome_FD_26754 | JGI IMG/M metagenome (IMG submission 26754) | reverse complement strand
GTTTTCGGCAGTCTGCATCTCCCGCATCAGCGCCAGCGTGTGGTCGATGTCGGATTGCGCATCGGCTCCTACCTGACCGCGCAGAATCACTGGATGCATGTCGACGCCTTCCCGCTCAGGCCACCGGTCACCTCAACGTGATACCGCGTCGGCATTTCTCCACTGTACGAGCATCTGCGCCGCTGATGACAGCGCGGGCGGAACGCCGACGCCGACGCGCGTCGTTCAGCGGGTGTGCTCGGCCTTCGGCCGGAGGCGGATCAGTCGCTGCGAGCCGTCTTCCTTGAGCTCGGCCAGGTCGCTGCGCGAGGACAGGAAATCCGTGAACGACCGGAAACCTAGCGGCTTCTCATTGAACGAGGGGTCCATGCGACGCATCTGGTTCTTGATCGTGCCCGTGTTGAGCCATTCGTCGGCGTCGCCCTTGGCGTGGCTGATCTGCAGCGCGCGCATGAGCAGTTCCGTGGCCACGAGCTGCGGGTCGATGTCGTCGGCGACGTCGGGCTCGTCGTAGGGAGCGTCATCGGTGTGCGAGAACATGGGGATCGTGGTGAATGTGCGAACCGCGCTGGGAACCGCTTCCGGGACCACGACGGCAGCAGCAGCAGGTTCTACGACCTTCTTGCCGGCCTTGGGCCGCTCCGTGACGGTGGTGCTGGGCTTTTCGATTCCGGGCAGGGAGTCGTAGTCCTCGAACTCGTCGCAGGCGGCCGCGAGCGAGGTGCTCGTAGAGCCTGCCACACCGATGCCCACCACGAAGCGACCCAGTCGCTTCGACTTCTGTGCCAAGGCGATATAGTCCGAGTCGCCGGCGATGATGATCACGTGGGTGAGGTCGGGCAACCGAAAGAGGTCTTCGACAACGTCGACGGCCAAACGGATGTCGGCGCCGTTCTTGGTTCCGCGGGTGGTCGTGGTGAAGAGCTGCGTCAGGTCAACCGCCCGCGACATGAGCTGGCGCTGGTAGGCCGCGTTCACGGGCACGGACCAGTCGGCGTAGGCACGATTGACGACCAGAGTGCCGAACGACGCGGCAAAGTCGATGATGGCATTGAAGTCGACCGTTGCGGCGGCGAGCTTCGCGGCGACCTCGGGGTCGGCATCCCGGCTCGTCTTGTCGAAATCACGGATGCCGTCGCGCTGGAAAGCATTGCGACCGTGCAGCTGCTGATAGCGCGAGATGACGATGTTGTCGAAGTCGATGTAGAGGCCGACGCGGGCGTCGTTCGGTTCAGTCATGGTGAGCTCCTTAGCCGCAGGCGGAAGACTCAGTTGTTATCCGGTACCTCTAGTTTGCGGCGCAAGGTGGGGTGGTGGCAACTCGGGATGGGGCTGGCGTGAGGGCAGGTTGGACGTTCGAGGGAATTTCGGGTGGAAGCGTTGACATTTAATCCTGCAGCCACCTACGATGGAATCGATTCCATGGAATCGATTCCATACACGACGAGGTGACACGATGGCTAACATCACGATCAAGGATGTGGCCGCGCTGGCGGGCGTTTCTGCGGCCACCGCATCCCGGGTGCTCTCCGGAAACCCAGCCACCTCGCCCGAGGCGCGTGCCCGGGTCGCCGGAGCCGTGACGGAGCTGGACTACCGGCCGAACGCTCAGGCCCGGGCCCTGCGTTCCACCCGCAGCGATTCGATCGGACTGCTGGTTCCGGACGTGCGCAACCCCTTCTTCGCCGACCTCGCCCACACCGTGGAACAGGCCGCCCTCTCCTCGGGCTACGTCACCCTGCTCGGCAACGCCAACGAGCTCAAGCCACAGCAGGACCGGTACCTGGACACCCTGATCTCCCGGCGCGTGGACGGCATCATCGTGGCGCCGCTGGGCGACGGCGGCGGCAGCATCCACGCGCTGATCGAACGGCAAATCCCCACCGTATTCGTCGACCGCACCGTGGACGGCATCACCTTACCGAGCGTGACCACCGACAGCGAAGCCGGTATCCGCCAGACCGTGGAACACCTCGCCTCCGTGGGACACACCCGCATCGGGTATATCTCCGGCCCCCAGGCGACCTCGACAGGCCGGGACCGGTTCGCCGCGTTCACCCGCGCCGTGGCCGACGCCGGCCTCAGCCAGGACCCCGATCTGGTCTACTTCGGTGACTTCCAGGCCGGGAGCGGCTCCGCAGGCGTGCACGCGCTGCTCAACCTCGACGACCCGCCCACCGCCTTGCTGGCCGCGGACAGCCTGATGGCCGTGGGCGCGATCGCCATTCTGCACCGGCTGGGCCTGCGCATCGGAACAGACATCGCCATGGTCGCCTTCGACGACATCGAGTGGTTCGCCCTGCTCAACCCGGCGCTCAGTGTCATCTCCCACAGCGTGGAAGACATGGGCCGCATCGCCGTGGAGCTGTTGCTCCAGGTGATTGCCGGGGACACCCCGCAATCGGTCGTGCTGCCCAGCGAACTCATCATCCGGGCCTCGTCAGAGTCACCCATCCTGCCCGCCGCAAGCCGAAGGAAGAACTGACATGAGTGCACAACCGCTGCTCACCCTGCAGAACGTGGGGAAGGTTTTCGGACCGGTCACGGTGATCAATAACGTCACCGTCAGCGTCTACCCGGGACAGGTGCAGGTGCTGCTCGGCGAGAACGGAGCCGGAAAGTCCACCCTGATCAAGATGATGGCCGGCGTCTACCAGCCGGACTCCGGCCACATCATCGTGGACGGCACAACGGTCACCCTGCCCAACACCCGCGCCGCCGAGGCGCTCGGTATCGCCACCATCCACCAGGAGCTCAACCTCGTTCCCACCCTGAGCATCGCCGAAAACGTGATGCTCGGCCGCACGCCCACCAAGCGCGGTCTCGTGGACCGGAGCGCCCTGCGCCGGCAGGCCCGTGCCGCGCTGGCCCTCATCGGACTCGACATCGACGTCGACACGCTGGTCGGGGACCTGGGCATCGCCCGGCAGCAACTGGTGGAAATCGCCAAGGCCCTGAGCGTCAATGCCCGTATCCTCATCCTCGACGAACCCACCGCCGCGCTCACCCGACACGAGACCGAAAGCCTGTTCGCGGTGATGGCCGACCTCCGCCGGCAGGGCGTAGGCATGCTGTTCATCAGCCACCACCTCGACGAGATCGCCGAGGTCGGCGACACCGTCACGGTGTTGCGCGACGGCGAATTCATCGCCGAAGTTCCCGCCTCCACCTCCGAAGACGAGCTCGTGAAGCTGATGGTGGGTCGCAGCATCGAGGACCAGTTCCCGCGGCTGCCGGGAACACGTGGTGACTCCGCGGAGATCCTCAGCGTGAGCAATCTCACCTCGACCGGACTCTTCAGCGACGTGAGCTTCACCGTGANNGCCGGCGAGGTACTCGGCATCGCCGGGCTGGTCGGTGCGGGACGCACCGAACTGATCCGCGCCATCGCCGGTGCCGACCGGTACACCTCCGGCACGGTCGCCGTNCGTGGNCGCAACCTGCCCAACGGCAGCGTCAAGGCCGCCATCGCCGCCGGCATCGGACACGTGCCCGAGGACCGCAAGGCCCAGGGGCTGGTGCTCGACGCATCCGTGAACGACAACCTCGGCTACGCCACCCTCGCCGCCACCGCTCAGCTGGGACTGGTCGACTTCGCCGGCCAGCGCAGCCGGGCGACCGCGGTGGCGAAGAAACTGCGCATCCGCATGCACACCATCGACCAGCCGATCGGCGCACTCTCCGGCGGAAACCAGCAGAAGGCCGTGTTCGGGCGCTGGATCATCGCCGCCTCCACGGTGCTGCTGCTCGACGAACCCACCCGCGGTGTGGATGTGGGCGCCAAGGTGGAGATCTACGAACTGATGAACACCATCACCGCCGCCGGGGGAGCCATTGTCATGGTCTCCAGCGAGCTGCCGGAGATTCTCGGCATGAGCGACCGCATCCTGGTGATGCGCGGCGGCCGGCTCGCCGGCGAGCTCACCGCCGCAGAGGCCACCCAAGACGCAGTCATGACACTCGCCGCCCGCGATGTCGACGAGAAGCACGAACAGAAATAGGGAAGCACATCATGTCCACCACAACTCTGCCCGCGCAACGTCGCGGCATCGACTACAAGAAATTCCTCGCCAACAACGGCGCCCTGGTCGGGCTGGTCGTGCTCTGCCTCGCCCTGTTCATCGCCACCCCGGACTTCCTCACCGGGCAGAACCTGCTCAACATCGGCATCCAGGTCTCCACCGTGGCCGTGCTGGCCTTCGGCATGACGTTCGTCATCGTGGCCGGTGGAATCGACCTGTCGGTGGGCAGCGTGGCGGCCCTGTCGGCCATGGCCTCGGGCTGGATGTTCGCCAGCGGTGACCTTCCCGGCTGGATCGCTCTGCTCGGCGGACTGGCGGTCGGCGCGCTGGCCGGAACGATCAGTGGCATGGCGAACGCTTACGGAAAGCTGCCGTCCTTCATCGCCACCCTCGCCATGCTCAGCGTGGCTCGCGGGCTGACCCTGGTGATCTCCGATGGCCGCCCGATCCCGACGGCGCCCGAGGTGTCCTTTCTCGGCGGCAACCTCGGTCCCATCCCGATGCCCATTATCATTCTCGTTTTCGCCGCCCTGGCCGCCTCGTTCGTGCTCAACCGCACTGTGATCGGCCGCTCGATGTACGCGGTGGGCGGCAACGCCGAAGCCGCCCGGCTGTCGGGCCTTCCGGTCAAACGCATCCTCGTGACCGTGTTCGCCCTGTCCGGACTCTTCGCCGCCCTCGCCGGTCTGCTGCTCGCCGGCCGCCTCGACTCCGCGCAGCCCCAGGCGGCGGCGGGTTACGAACTCGACGCCATCGCGGCCGTCGTCATCGGCGGCGCTTCCCTCGCCGGCGGCCTCGGCCGGATCTCCGGCACCCTGGTGGGCGCCCTGGTTCTGGTGGTCATCCGCAACGGCCTGAACCTGCTCAACGTCACCTCCTTCTGGCAGCAGGTCGTGATCGGCCTCGTGATCGCCCTCGCCGTGGGTGTTGACGTGTTGCGCCGAAAGAGTCGCAGCAGCTGAACCTCCGTCGGAATCCGACACTTTTCTTCATTTCCACATCAGCTCCATCTCACCCAAAGGAAACACAATGAAGTCATCCTCAGTCCTGAAAATCGCAGCGCTGACCGCCACCGCGGCCCTGATCCTCGGTGGAACCACTGCCTGTGGTCGTGGGGGCGGTGGTGCGGATGCCGCCGGCAACACCATCGTGATGGCCCTGTCCACCCTGAACAACCCGTTCTTCGTGGAGTTGCGCGACGGAGCGCAGGCCGCCGCCGACGAGGCCGGAGTGGAGTTGAGCATCGTGGATGCCCAGAACGACTCGGCCACCCAGGCCAACCAGCTCGCCACGGCCGGCTCCACCAAAGCGAATGCCGTCATCGTGAACCCGGTTGACTCGGATGCCGCGGCATCGGCCGTGACGGCTCTGATCGACGCCGGAATACCTATTATCGGCGTGGACCGCACCGTCAACGGAGTCGACCTCGCTTCGCTCGTCGCAAGCGACAACGTCGCGGGCGGACGCCAGGCCGCCGACGAACTGGCCAAGGCCATGGGTGAGACCGGCAGCGTCATCCACCTGCAGGGTGTTTCCGGAACCTCCGCCAGCCGCGAGCGCGGCGAGGGCTTCGCCGAAGGTATGAAGGCCTACCCCGGAATCACCGTGGTTGCCGAGCAGACGGCCAACTTCGACCGCGCCTCGGCACTGGACGTGACGACAAACCTGTTGCAGGCCAACCCCGATGTGACGGGCATCTTCGCGGAGAACGATGAAATGGCACTCGGCGCCATCCAAGCCCTGGGCGCCAAGGCCGGGACCGAGGTCTTCGTCGTGGGCTTCGACGGCACCGCCGACGGCTTTGCCGCCATTGAGGCCGGTACCCTCGTCGCCACCATCGCGCAGCAGCCGGCCGAACTCGGCAAGCTTGCCGTCGAGCTGGCTGTCAAGGCCATGAACGGTGAGACCATCGAAGCGACCGTTCCGGTCGAGGTCGTTTCCGTCACCACGGCGAATGTCGGCGACTTCGCATAGTGAGTAACATCGCCAGCACCGCGCTCACCTCACCATCCAGCGCCATCGCACCCGGTTCGGTGGTCGTTGTCGGATCCATCAATGTGGACCAGCTGATTCGCGTTCATCGCCACCCGCAGCCGGGCGAGACCCTCATCGGAACGTCGATGGAGTTCTTGCCCGGCGGCAAGGGTGCCAATCAGGCCGTCGCTGCGGCCCGGCTCGGCGCCGCCGTGCACATGGTCGGCGCCGTCGGCGACGACTCGCAGGCGAGGGTAGCGAGAGCGATCCTCACCCGCGTGGGCGTGGACCAATCACACGTGCGAACCGTCGACGGTGCCACCGGGCTGGCCCTGGTCAGCGTGGACGACGAGGGCGAAAATACGATTGTGGTCGTGCCCGGTGCCAACGCCCTGATGGGCGCGGAGGCCGTGCAGGCCAGTGCGGGCCTCATCGCGGCGGCGACTGTCGTGGTGTTGCAGGGGGAGATTCCCGCCGACGGAATCACCGAGGCCGCACGACTGGCCACCGGACGAGTGGTGCTCAACCTGGCGCCCGTGATCGACGTGGATGCTGCGACGCTTCGCCGTGCCGATCCGCTGGTGGTCAACGAGCACGAGGCCGCTCTGGTGCTGGCACAGCTGGCACCGGAGCGGTCCGTGCCCACGGCGGACGCCGAGTTGGTGACGCGGCTGATGGAGTGGGGCGTGGCATCCGTCGTGCTGACCCGCGGCGCCCAGGGCGCCATCTGCGCCGACCGGAACGGCACCCATAACGTGGCCTCACCGAAGGTCGTCGCCGTGGACAGCACGGGGGCCGGCGATGCCTTCGTGGGCGCGCTGAGCGCGCAGCTGGCCGCCGGGGTGAGCCTTGCCGACGCGGTTCGCCTGGCCGTGCGGGTGGGGGCGTTCGCGGTGCAGAGCCGTGGAACGCAAACCTCGTATCCGACCCGGTCGGACGTGCTGCCTTCGGTTGACAGCCTGGTGCACGCATGAAGAGACGGGGCATCTTGAACGCAGAGCTCTCGGGCGCGTTGGCCCGGCTCGGTCACACGGATGTCGTTCTGCTGGCGGACTGCGGCATGCCCATTCCGCGGGGAGTGCCCGTGATCGACCTGGCGCTGGTACATGGAATCCCGCGATTCGAACAGGTGCTCGACGCCCTGCTCGACGAGCTCGTGTTCGAGGGCTGCGTAGCAGCGGACGAAGCACAGAGCGCCCCGGCCGGTGAGTGGTTGGCCAAGCGCTTCGACCAGATTGAGTACATCAGCCACGCGGAGTTGAAGCACCTCTCCGCCTCGGCGAAGCTGTTCATCCGCACCGGGGAAGCCACCGCGTTCGCCAACGCGGCGCTGGTGTGCGGAGTGTCGTTCTGACGTCGTGCGTCAACGCGGGTCTGGCCCCGACCGGTCAGTGACTCGGAGCACGAGAGCAATTCCGTCCGGCGTGATTGGTCTTGTGAGTCCGGACGCGAAGTGGGGCTGGTGCGGCAGGTCGCATTCGGGTTTGTATAGGCCAACGGTCCACAGGTGGCATCGCGGGAATCGAGGAGAACTTCGAGCCCACCCACGTGGCAATCGCCAACCCCTTCGCTAGCGACCGCAATCAGCACCCGCACTTGATCGGGGTACGTCACCGTGTCAGCCACGGCCAGCTCCGTCACCCACTTTCCCGGTTCCACCCGACACCATTCGTTCAGGAGGATAAAAATATGCACGCACGCACCGCTTCAACCGTTGTCATCGGCGTTCTCGCCGCACTGTCCTGTCTACTCACGGCCTACGTCGTCATGGTGCCCGTCTGGGTGGTCTTCATCGCCTGGGCCTCCTTCTTTGCGGCTGGAGGTGGGACGTCAGGGCTCACCAAGTCGCTGCTGATGAGCGTCGTCGGCGTTGTCGTCGGAGCCCTCGTGCTCCTCGCCGTGCAACCGTTCGGCGGATCTGCCTGGAGCGTGGCAGTGGCAGTCGGACTCGGGGCCGCGATCCTGGTCGCGCTGAGCGCCGTGAAGGGATTCGAATTCACGCCAGCTGGATTCCTCGGATTTGCCAGCCTGTTCGGCGTGGTGTCTGCCGGCGGTGGCGGAGTCCTCGACCCGGTGTCATTCACGCATCCGGTCGTTCAGGTGGTGATCGCGTTGATCCTCGGCACGCTCTTCGGCTTGGCATCCGGTGTCATCGGTGCCGCGCTGACGGCCAAGTCTCCGGCAGCCGTGGCAGCGTCCTGAGCGGCGCGGATTGTCACCGAAAGGGGGCCCCATCGAGGATGATGGGGCCCCCTTTCGGTCGCCCGACGTGGCCCGAACCGAACCAGGAGATAGCCTCGGATTATCTGGAACGTGCGGGGCGGAGTGTCCCCTTCCGCATCGTCACGAGCAAGGAGCGCACATGAAAGCGATTGTTATCGAGTTGGGTACGCAGGAACCGGAGTTGGTTATGCGTGACATTCCGGCCCCGGTCACGGGTGCCGGCCAGGTGAAGATCCGGGTGCATGCTGCCTCCGTCAACCGTGCCGATCTGGCCCAACGCGCCGGAACGCACCACGCCGCTGCCCCTGGGTCCGGGCCGATCGTCGCGGGACTGGATGCCGCCGGGGATGTTGTGGAGGTGGGCGCCGGCGTCTCCGGTGTTCAGGTCGGGGACCGTGTGATGACCCTCGTTGCCGGCGGGTTGAGCGAGCAGGTCGTCGTCGAGGCCGCGCTGGCGGTGCCGATCCCTCCCGCCTGGACGTATGCGGAGGGCGCGGCCGGTATCCTCGGGCTCCTGACCGAGCACAACGCCCTGCGCACGGCCGGGGGGCTGCAACCCGGCGAATCGCTGCTCATCCACGGTGCAGCGTCTGCGGTGGGACTGCAGGGCGTCCAGCTCGCCCGGCATCTCGGGGCGGGCCTCATCATCGCCACCACCCGCACGGACCGGGCAACGGAGCTCCTTCTGGCGCAGGGGGCAGACCACGTGGTGGTTGTCGAGGCCGCGGGGTTCGCCGACAGGGTGCTCGCCCTCACCGATGACCGGGGTGTGGACGTCATCATCGACCACGTCGGGGGCCCGTATCTGGCTGACTCCGTGCGGTGCGCCGCCATTAGAGGCCGGCTGGTCAGCGTGGGACGCCTCGGCGGTGGCCAGGGCGCGCTCGATCTGGAGGCGGTGGCCCTGAAACGCCTCAGCCTCGTCGGGGTCACTTTCCGTACCCGTGATGCCCGGGAAAAGGCGGAGCTCGTCGCAGCGCTGCGATCCGAGATCGATCTTGACCTCGAGGTGCTGCGACCGCGGATCGACCGGATCCTCCCGTGGACGCAGGCGCGCCAGGCCCAGGACCTCCTGACAGAAAACTGCCACCTCGGCAAGGTGGTGCTGGCGCTTGACGAAGCAGGCCAGATGGCGATCTCCGGCTGAGATGCTGCCTGTGCTGCAGCGGGAAGATCGGGACAGGTTCGACATCCGCGCGGATGCCGAACCTGTTCCGGTCGTTCAGGGATTGATTACTTGGCTTCCCACCACGGTGCGATCACGGCGCGAGCGAGTGTGTGCCCGGACATGTTGAAACCGAGAAACGATGGGGTGGCTCCGTCGTCGAGGCCCAGGGACTCAACATCGAGCGCATGCACGGCGATGTAGTACGTGTGCTTGCCGGCACCGGCCGGCGGTGCAGCCCCCAGGTACCGGGCGAGACTGGCATCATTCTTGAGTTGCTGGGCTTCAACGGGCAGTCCGGCTCCAGCGTCATCGCCCACGCCACTGGCCAGCGAGGTGATGTTCGCCGGAATATCCGCCACCGCCCAGTGCCAAAATCCTGCGCCGGTGGGTGCCGAGGGGTCGTAGATGGTGACGGCGAAGCTCTTGGTCTCAGCCGGGAAGCCGCTCCAGCTCAGTTGCGGACTGGTGTCGGCGCCGCCGGCCCCGAAGATGCCACTGACCTGCGGCAGCGAGAGCTCCTTGCCGTCAGTCGCATCGGTGCTTGTCACCGTAAAGGTGGGAACCTTCTTGATCACGTCATATGGTGTTGTCGTCATGGTTATGTCCTCAGTCTTGGTGGTGCTTCAGTGGGGCATGAAGGGGATTTCTGTCAGCCGGATGCGTCAGCTTTCCCGGCTCAGATTCCTCCCGTTTTCAGTTGATCTGCGATGTACTCGGCCTGCCGGATGGCGAGGGCCACAATCGTCAGCGTGGGATTGGCAGCCGCGCTGGTTGTGAACACGGAGCCGTCACTGATGAACAGGTTGGGCACGTCGTGGGCTCGCCCCCACTTGTCGACCACGCCGCCCTCGGGCAGCGCGCTCATCCGCGACGTGCCCATGTTGTGTGTGGACGGATACGGGGGAGTGCGCTGCGCGCCGATCGACCCGACGGCTTCGTACAGCAGCTCGGCTTGGGCGTAGCCGTGGTCGCGCATGGCGATGTCATTGACGTGGTCATCAAAGTGCACGTTGGGAACGGGGAGGCCGTTCTTGTCCGAAACGGTCGTGTTCAGCGTGACGCGGTTGCTTTCCTGGGGTAGGTCCTCGCCCACGATCCAGAGCCCGGCCGTGTTGGAATAGGCCTCGAGAATCTCGGTGAAGCCACGGCCCCATGCTCCGGGATCACTGAAGCTGGCGAGGAAGGCCGGACCCAGTGAAATCGTCTCCAGGTAATACCCCCCGGCAAAGCCCCGGTCGGGGTCATGCCGGGACTCATCGGCCACCACGCCGGCCATGGTCTCCCCGCGATGCATGCGCACCGGATCGTTGAACCTCGCGTAAACCGAACCGGTGGTGTGTCGCATGTAATTTCGGCCCACCTGGCCGGACGAGTTGGCCAATCCGTCGGGGAACATCGGGCTGGCCGATTGCAGCAACAGCCGAGGAGTCTCGATCGAGTTCGCGGCCACCGCAACGAGGGTGGCGGCCTGCCGATGCAGGTTGCCGTCCTTGTCGAGGTACAGCACGGCATCCGCTCGCCCAGCGGCGTTATGGGTGATCTGCACCACATGACTCTCGGGGCGCAGGTCCAGCAGGCCCGTCGCTTCGGCCCGTGGGATCTCCCGCACCAGCGTCGACCACTTCGACTTGTTCTTGTCGCCCTGGAAGTTGAAGCCGTCCTGAACGGATGCCGGACGCCCGTCGTACTCTTCTGCGTTGGTGGCATACGGACCGGTGGAGTAGAACTTGTAGCCCAGACGTTCGGCTCCGTTGGCCAGCACCGTGTAGTTGTTGTTCGCCGGCAGCGGCTTGCGGCCGTGCACATGCGTCGATCCCATCGAGATCTCCGCCCTGTCGTAATACGGCGCAAGCTCAGCCAGCGTGATCGGCCAGTCGAGCAGGTTCGCGCCGTCGATCCGGCCGTAGGTGCTGCGCGCGGCGAACTCGTGCGCCTTGAATCGCGGTGTGGCACCGGACCAGTGTGTCGTCGTGCCGCCGACGGCCTTCACGATCCACGCCGGAAGGTTGGGGAAATCTCGCGCGATACGCCAGGACCCGGAGGTGGTTCGCGGGTCGAGCCAGGCCATCTGGTTGAAGGCCTCCCACTCGTCGTTCACGTAGTCGTCGTGTTTCAGGTACGCACCGGCCTCGAGGACCACGACGGGTAGGCCCTTCGCCGTGAGCTCGTAGGCCAGCGTTCCGCCGCCCGCGCCCGATCCGATGATGACGATGGCTTCGTCGTTGTGCTCAATGGTGCTCACTTTGCCACCTCCGAGAGAAGTGCCTCGTCGTCGTCGACAACGGTGCCCGAGTCCGCGGCAACGGCCCGGCCGGTGGTAGACACCGGAGCGACCGATCCGCCCGTGGACGTTTCGATGAGGTGTTCGGGGCCCTCGTAGGTGGTGATGCGCGCCGGTGGCAGCCAGTCAAGATCGTCGAATCCCCGGTTGATATAACCGCCCTTATCAAAACTGGGACCTTCATAGCCGAGGATGTCCCAGACGTCTTGGTTGTCATACAGGTTCAGTACCGTGGTGCGCCGGATGAAGCCGAAGAACTCCGTGGTCTCGATTCGGCGCAGCACTTTGGTGGCGTCGGCCTCATTCAGTTCACGGAAGTCACCCCCGGCCAAATCACGCAGGGTGATCAGTCCCTGGGTGAGCGCCACGCGGAACCAGGTGGAGTTCTCGGCTTCCCGCAGGATGGTGTCGGCCGTGCGTTCATAGGGACCGTCCGGAAACGACGGGTGAGGAAACGCAACCCGAATCACCCGGATCAGCACGTTGCGCGCTTCTTCCGTCAACTCCGTCGCGTTCAATTGTGGAAACTTGGCTGGAAAAACCATCACTGAGCTCCTTTGGTCACACTTGTTGGCTTCTGGGCGGTTCTGGGCGGTTCTGGGCGGTGCGTGTTTGTGTCGTTTCGGTGGTCGGTCCTAGGGGACGAGAATGCCGCGGCCGATGATTCGGCCGGCGTTCAAATCTGCGATCGCGTCGAGGGCGGCGTCGAGGGGATAGACGGCGGTGTGCAGCGTGACTTTTCCCTGTGCGGTGAGTGTCATGAGCTCCACGAGGTCGGTGTACGTTCCGACCAGGTTTCCGATCACGTTGATCTCCCGCGAGATGATTTCGATAGTGGGGATGTTGACGGCCCCGCCGTACCCGATCACGTAGTGGGAGCCACGGTTGCGCAGCAGGCGCGTGGCCAGCAACTCGGCGCCGCTCTCCCCGACGAAGTCGAACAGCACGTGGGCGCCGCCCTCGGTGATTTCCAGGACCTTCTTCTCCACGACGTCGTCGTTTGTGGCCAGCACCGTGTGATGGGCTCCCAGTGTCAGTGCCAGCTCCAGGGCGGCTTCGCTTCGATCGACCACCGTGATGGTGGCGCTCGTGATCGCGGCCAGTGCCTGGATGCCGATGTGTCCGAGTCCGCCAGCGCCGACGACCACGGCGTGGGTGCCGGGGAACAGCACATCCGCTGCCTTCCGTACCGCGTGGTAGGCGGTCAGTCCGGCATCCGCCAGCGCCGCCACGTCCTTCGGCTGGAGGCCGGCGTCCAGCCTCACCACCGCACGGGCATTGGTGAGCAGCTGCTGGGCCATGCCGCCGTTGGCATTGATGCCCGGAAAAGTAGCGTTCTCGCAGTGCGAATCCTGGCCAACTCGGCACGCCGGGCAGAGTCCACAACTGGTGAGCGGATGCATGATCACCGTGTCACCGGGCTTCACGTTGTGAACGGCGCTGCCGACCGCGCGCACCCAGCCGGCGTTCTCATGACCGAGGATGTACGGCAGGCTCGGGTGCTGGATCGGATCCCACTGACCTTCGATGATGTGCAGGTCTGTGCGACACAAACCCGCCGCACCCACGTCGACCACGACATCCCACGGCCCGGTGACGACGGGCTCCGCTACGTTTTCGATCTTCGGATTCTCACCGTACTGGTGCAATCGGACGGCCTTCACGTTTCCTCCTCATTGAGATAACCTCACCGTATCGGTGGGACCCTCAGCAGGGGACCCCCAGTCCAGCCGCGTCACCGGATTCTCCCTGGGTGCGCGGCGTTGGTGCGTGATCGGGTCCGGGAAACTGCCCCGCCCGCAGCAACGCGCCGGGCAGGGGTTTGCCGAGGCGTTCCTCCAGCCACTTCGTCGTCTGCAGCACGGATTCCAGATTGATCCCGGTCGTGACTCCGGAACGATCGAAGAGGTACACCAGGTCTTCCGTGGCCACGTTTCCGGTGGCCTTCGGCGCGAAGGGGCATCCGCCCAGCCCGCCGATGCTCGAATCGAGCACGCTCACGCCGGCGGCCACGGCGGCGACGGCGTTGGCCACGCCGGTATGCCGCGTATCGTGCAGGTGAAGCCGCAGGGGCATTCCCACCGGGACCATCGAACGCACAATGCCCATCCGCTCGGTGATGTCGCGCGGTACGGCCACCCCGATGGTGTCGGCGAGGGCGAGCTCGTCCGGTCCGGCGGCCAGAAGCTCAGAAATCATGTCTCGCAGCCGCAGCGTGGGCACCTCACCCTCGAAGGGGCAGCCGAAGGCTGCGCCCACGGTGACCGTGGAGAGGATGCCGGCATCGCGCGCGGCGGCGACCAGCTCGGTCGCCACCTGCACCGATTGCTGGGACGACATTCCCTGATTGCGCTGGGCGAACGTGTCGCTGGCGACGACGACGATGTTCACCTCGTCCACACCCGCGGCCAGGGCGCGTTCCAGGCCGCGAGTGTTCATGACCAGACCTGCGTAGCTGACTCCGCTGATGCGAGGAACCGCGGCCATGACCTCGGCCGCATCCCTCATCTGGGGGACCCGCTTCGGATGAACGAAACTGGTCACCTCGATTCGCCGGATACCGGCACGGATGCTGCGTTCCACGAGCTCGACCTTCTGCGCGGTCGTCAGGAAGACCGACTCGTTTTGCAGGCCGTCCCGGGGAGACACTTCGCAGATCTGGATGGACGTCATCGTTGCTAGAGCCGCACCGGCTGAATCGGCGCGGGCAGACCCGTCTCCACCAGGCAGTTGGCCAGAATCTGCTCGAGCGGCGGCCCCATGTCGAACGTCGGCAGCGGGCTGGGCCGTCCGGAGGCGAGTTGTGCCCGGAGTTCGGTCGTTCCGGCATCGTCGACGATGCCGTCATCGGAGCAGACAACGCCGTAGCGCCGCGCGCCCGCCACCGTCACCAGTCCGCGGCGCACCTCAAGGCCCACCACTTCCGGGTCGCGCGCCAGCGGGTCGCCCCAGCCGCCGCCGCCCCAGGTGACGAAGTGCAACACTTCGCCGGGTTTCACCGGTACGTCATGCACCTTGCTGGCCAGCACCGTGCGGGACCCGTCCGTGTGCTCGATCCACTTGCGGCCGCGGGCACCGGGCTCGCCGCCGTTCACGCCCCACGGGTAGGTCAGCCAGCGGTCATCGTGGATGGCGATGGTTCCGGGTTCGAGGAACCGGTACTCCACCTCGACCCCGTTGCCGCCGCGGTGCAGGCCCGCGCCGCCGGTGTCGCTGATCGTTTCCAGGCGTTCAACCCGGAGCGGGTAATACGACTCGAGGTATTCGCAGGGAATGTTCACGAACGACGGCCAGAGCGAGTGTCCGTCGGGTCCGTCCCCGATCGGCCGACCGGGAATGCCGCCGAAGCCGATGGAGTACAGCTGGAACCACTCGCCCTTGCGCGGTCCGTCGGCGTAGTTGCCGGAGAACATGAAGTGGGGTGAGGAGGAGAACCCCGCCGCATTGAGCAGGTCCGGGTTCGTCTGGCCGAGCAGACCGCCGAACAGGTCGAACACGCGGCCGATGCCATGGTTGCGGGCATTGAGCGCGGCCGGGTATTTCGGCTGCCAGAACGAGTCCTCGGGAATCACGACATCCACCAACGGGTAGAAACCGTCGTTCCAGAGAATCTGCGGGTCGGCGACGGTGATCATGTAGATTCCGAAGAACATTCGCACCAGGTTCTCATTGATGAAGTAGTTGATCGGTCCTTCCGCCTGGGGAGCGCTGCCGCTGAAGTCGAGCAGCACCTTGTCGCCGGTACGAGTCAGGCTGAGCTTCAGCAGGTACGGCCCGTGGCCGCGGCCGTCATCGTCGATGTAGTCCTCGAACGACAGCGTCTCGCCGTCTTTGAACACCATGGCGAGCAGCGCTTTCATAGCCCGGTAGTTGCGGTCGAGCAGGGCATCCAGTGCGGAGCTGTACACGTCCACGCCGAACCGGGCACACATCTCCTGCACCCGACGTCCGGCCGTGCGGCAGGCGGCGACCAGTCCGTTGAGGTCGGCGCGATTCCAGTCGGGTTTGCGCACCTGGTTCAGGATGATGCGCAGCGCGTCGTCGTCGATGACGCCCTTCTTGAAGAGCCGGAACGGCGGGATNACGATACCTTCCTCGAAGATGGTGCGCGCATCCGTCGGCATCGATGCGGGGGACTTGCCGCCGACGTCGGACATGTGGCCGAACATCGATGACCAGCCCACCAGGCGTCCCTCGAAGAAGATCGGCATCACGATCAACCAGTCGTTGGCATGGCTGATGGCNGCNCCGCACGAATACGGATCGGANGTGAGCAGCACGTCGCCCTCCTCGATTGTCCCGTTGAAGTTGTCGAGGAAGTCGGGCACGCTCAGGCCGAACTGGCCGACCACCATCTTTCCGGACCGATCGGCGATCAGGGGGAATTCGTCGTGTTGCTCGCGGATGCCGGGGGAGAGCGCGGTGCGAAACAGCACCTCGTCCATTTCGTAGCGGGCGTTGCGGAGGCCGTTCTCGACCAGGTCGATGGTGATCAGGTCCACGTCCACGGAGCGAACGGGCTCGGTTGAGGTTTCAATGAGTTGCGCCATGGGTCAGCCTTTCAGGTGTGCGACGGTCGGGATGGGAGCGTTCAGCCGGGTTTCCGACGCGGAAACGGCGGTGTCGTCGTTGGCCACGCCGAGGGTGGCGGCCTCGATTTCGGTGATGAGTTCGGGATCGATGACGATCGTCTTGACGGGACGGATCAGCAGGCTCCCGGATGGATGCACGGTGGCTTCATGACCGGGCAGCACGAGGGTGGTGGAGTCCATCTCGGTGATGATCGCCGGCCCGGTGACGATGTTTCCGGCCTTCAGCAGCGTGCGGTCGTAGATGCCCGCTTCGACCGAGGCGCCATCGACCCAGATCTCCGAGGTGCGGCTGAGAGCGGCGCCGGCATCGGCACCGCCGTTGGGGATGACCGGCGTCGTCATGCGGGGGCGGGGCCCGTGAGCGGTCGCCCGAACGGTTACCAGCTCGTGCTCGTTGCCGAGGAGAAACGAGAAGAGCCGGTTGTGCTCTACGTCGAAAGCGGCACTGAGCGCCTTCAGCCCACTGCCATCGGCGGCCTCGAAGGCGTCGATGTCCACGACGACGGGGATCTCGAACCCCTGGCCGTGGTAGCGCAGGTCGGCGGCGAAGGTGATTACCTGGTCGGTGCGGGACACGCCCTCCGCCGTGAGTAGTGCTCGGGCCTTCTCCGCCAAGCCGTCCAGCATGGTCTTGACCTGGGGATCGGTCAGGTCGCCGAACCGGCGGATGAGGGTGCGCACCGATTCATTGCGCAGGTTGGTCGTTGCATCTCCATAGGCGCAGAGCACGCCCGGTGACGGCGGGATGATCACCGGCCACGCGCCGGTGAGACGTCCGAGGGCGTTGGCGTGCAGGGGACCGGCCCCGCCGAAGGCCACGAGCGCGAAGTCGCGCGGATCGAAGCCCTGTTGCACGGAGACGAGGCGCAGCGCGCCCAGCATGTTCTCATTCACGATGTCGATGATTCCCGCGGCGGCCGCCTCCACGGAGTCGAGGGAGGTAGCATCGGTGATTCGCTGCACGGCTTCGCGCGACGCCGCCCGGTGGAGCCTGATCTCTCCTCCGGCGAGGTCGGTGGGCAGGTAGCCGAGCACCACGTTGGCGTCGGTGACCGTGGGGTCCACGCCGCCGGTGCCGTAGGCGGCCGGGCCGGGCACGGCACCGGCACTCTGCGGTCCCACCCGCACGGCCTGCGTGAGCGGTGGAACGTGGGCGATCGAACCGCCGCCGGCGCCCACCGTTCTCACATCGACGGATGTGGCCCGCACTTTCAGGTCGCCCACCATCGTCTCGCGGCCGACCCGCGGCGTCAGGTTTTGGACCAACGCCACGTCGGTCGAGGTTCCGCCCATGTCCACCGTCAGGAAGTCGCGGTATCCCGTCTGCTCGGCAACCCAGGCGGCGCCGGAGACGCCACCGGCGGGGCCGGACAACAGAAGTGCCACCGGATTGTCGGCGGCTGCGCGGGAGGCGACGAGTCCGCCGTCGCTGCGCAGGATGAAGAGCTTGCCGGGAACGCCGGCCTGGTCCAGCTGGGTGGTCAGGTTCTCCACATACCGGGCCACCCGCGGTTGAACGTAGGCGTTGGCAACCGTCGTGATCGTGCGCTCATACTCCCGGAGCTCGGGGAGCACGGTGGATGAGAGGGAGATGACCAGGCCGGGCAGCTCCTCCCGAGCGATTTGCGCAATCCGCTGTTCGTGGGTGGCGTTCGTGTAGGAGTTGATCAGGCTGATGCTCAGCGCTTCGATGCCGCGCTTCTTGAGGGTGCGCAGCTGCACGCGCACGTCGTCCTCATCGAGTGCCGTAACGATTACGCCGTCGGCCCCGATGCGTTCAATGACCTCGACGGTGTCTTCCAGGGCGGCGAGAGGTTCGGGTTTGGGCCAGATGATCCAGCCGGCCAGGCCGCCCGGAACGAACGATCGGGCAATCTGCAGCACCTGCCGGAACCCGTGCGTGGTCACCAGGCCTACTCGGGCGCCTGTGCCCTCGAGGATGGCGTTGGTGGCAACGGTTGTGCCGTGCAGCACGTCACCGATTTCGTGCAGTTCCACGCCCGCTTCAGCACATACCCGTTTGATCCCGCGCAGTACGCCGATCGATTGGTCTTCGGGTGTGGAGGCGGTCTTCGCCCGGAATGTCTCTCCGGTTTCTTCATTCATGAGCAGGATGTCAGTAAAAGTTCCACCCACATCTACACCGAGCCGGTAAGTCATGCGATCTCCCTAGATAACGCCGGAAGCGGACAGCGAAGACAATTCGTCATCGCTGATCCCCAACAGGTCCTGATAGATTTCCTGGTTGTGTTCGCCGAGTTTGGGCCCCACGTGCTGGACCCGTCCGGGTGTTTCTGACAAGCGGGGAAAGACGTTGTGCATTGCGAATTCGCCCAGATCGGGGTGGGCGAGTTTCACGATGGCGTCGCGGGCGGCGAACTGCGGATCGGCGAACATGTCCTTGGCCCGGAAGATTCGGCCGGCCGGAACCCCACCCTCGTGCAGGAGCACCAGAAGGTCGTCGGCCGCGATGGCGCATGACCACTGGGCGATCATGCCGTCGAGCTCGTTCATGGACTGTCCGCGAGCCCCGTGGGTGGCATAGCGATCGTCGGTGGCCAGATCAGGCTGTCCCATCACGGCGGCGAGCCGACGGAAGACCGTGTCCTGGTTNGCCGCGATCAGAATCATTTCGCCGTCCAAGGTGGGATACGCATTACTCGGGGAAACGTTGGGGAGCGTCGGTCCGGTGCGCTGGCGCTGGTAACCGGCGATCTGCCATTCCGGCACCATGGATTCCATCATGCCGAGCACCGCTTCATAGATGGCGGAGTCCACGATCTGGCCGCGCCCGGAGCGATCCCGCTGGTGCACCGCCACGAGCGTTCCGAGGGCCGCGAACATGGCGGCCAAGGAATCCCCGAGGGAGATGCCGGCGCGCGACGGTGCACGATCCGGCTCGCCCGTCACGTACCGGATGCCGCCCATCGCCTCGCCGATCGAGCCGTAGCCGGCCCGCTGAGAGTAGGGTCCGGTCTGGCCGAAACCGGTCACGCGGGTGATGACGAGACCGGGATTGATCTCCCACAGGGCCTCCGGCGACAGGCCCCATTTCTCCAGGGTTCCCGGACGAAAGTTTTCCAACAGCACGTCGGCGGTGGCGATCAGCCGGCGAACGATGTCTTGTCCTTCGACGGTGCGAAGGTCGGCCGTGACGGATTTCTTGTTGCGGGCCACGACGGGCCACCAGAGTGAGGTGCCGTAGGGCTTTTCCTGCCCCCACTGCCGCATCGGGTCCCCGACGCCCGGGTCTTCCACCTTGATGACCTCGGCGCCGAAATCACCGAGCAGCTGGCCGCAGAACGGACCGGCGATCAGCGCTCCGAGCTCGATAACCCTCAGATCGTCCAAGGGAAGGACATTGCCATTCTGCATCCGCGCCTCACTTCGTATACATTTCTGCTCGTCGCTTGAAGCATCGTTGCTTCATGTAGCCCCGAGCGTAGGGAGTCTTGGCAAACCCGTCAAGACAATCCGCTATAGAATGCATACAAAATTGGTCGCCGGCACATTCTGCACCGGATTGACGGGAGTACGCCCCCGCACTGGGGGAAGTTGGCCCGACGGCGTTGAAGCGGGTCCGTAGACATTCATTTCCACAGATGATTCGATGGGAAGCGACACATGGCACAGGTAGACACGGCGGTGGAAATGATTCGAGAGCGTCTCATCTCCGGAACGCTCACGCCCGGCGAACGCCTGGGGGAAGCCGAGCTTGCGGTCGAGTTGAACATGTCCCGGACGCCCGTTCGAGAGGCGCTGCGGCTGCTGTCGGCCGAGGGCCTGGTGCAGATCCACACAAACCGTGGTGCCCGGGTGGCTGCCTGGTCTGCGGATGAACTGGATGCCGTCTTCGAAATTCGATTGCGCCTCGAAGGATTCGCCGCGCGGCGGGCAGCCGAGAAAGCGACGGTGGAGCAGACAGATCACCTGCACGAGATCGCGACCCGGATCGCGTTTCACGCCCGACCAGGAGCTGAGCGAAACCTTGCCGAGGTCGCCCGCTACAACAGCCAGTTCCACCTCGAGATTCTCGACATCGCGGCAAGCCCGGCGCTGAGCGCTGCGGTGTCCGGCGTGGTTTTTCTGGCCGTTCTGTCGAAGACCCACGAGTCTTTCGACGATGCCGCCTTCCAACGCAGCGTCAACCACCATTTTGAGATCGTGGCGGCGATTCGTGCCGGCCAGGGCGCCTGGGCGGAAAACACCATGCGCAGCCACATGTTGTCCGCGCGAGCGTCCCTCCTTGCCGCGAATGCACCCCCACCCCTCGCCGAATCGGAGCCCTGAGCGTGAACGGCAGCGCGGGGGAGCCGAACGCAGAGCGCGATGTGCGGGTGCTCGGCTCCGTCGAGGCGGGCTTCGGTGGCCGGCTCACACCCGGCACGCGTCCGGCACTGATCATGGTCGATTTTGTTCGCGCCTACTTCGAGCCCGGTGCCGAGCTCTACATGGGCCTGGACAGTTGCCTGCACTCCGCTGCACGGGTGCTGGAAGCGGCACGGCGGGCCGGCATCCTGATTCTGCACACCCGGGTGACGTTTTCGCCCGGCGGGGTGGACGGCGGCCACTTCTTCCACAAGGTCGGCGCGCTCAAACACTTCGTCGGTGACGCTCCGCTGGGCCGCTTCATGCCGGAGGTGCTGCCGCTTCCCGACGAAATCATCGTGGTCAAGCAGTACGCGAGTGCCTTCTTCGGCACCACCCTGGCGTCAACCCTCAGCTCAAGCGGTGTGGACACCGTCATCATCACCGGGGTCAGCACCAGCGGCTGCATCCGGGCGACGGCGGTGGATGCCATCCAGCACGGCTTCATCCCGTTGGTTCCTCGGGAGTCGGTCGGGGACCGAGACGACGGCCCCCACCAGGCGAGCCTCTTCGATCTGCAGTCCAAATACGCCGAGGTGATGAGCGAAGACTCCATCCTGGAGTACCTGGCCTCCGTAACGAAGACCAAAGCGGCAGGCTGAGCATGGCAGAGCGCTGAGTCCGGTTCGAATCCTCCCGGTGTCACTCGGCCCAGTGCGGAACGTGCATGCTTAAGGAATGGATCTGGAAGTATCGCCCGAGCTCACCATTCCCGCCTCGGAACTGGGCTGGCGTTTTTCGCGGTCGTCCGGGCCGGGTGGCCAGCACGTCAACACCTCGGACAGTCGTGTGCAGCTCGTGTGGAACGTCGCCGAGTCCGCGGCGCTAACCGAGGAACAGCGCGCGCTGCTGCTCGTTCGCTTGGAACGACGTCTGGCGGCGGGCGTGGTCACCATGGCCGCTTCCGAGCAGCGCTCTCAGCTGCGTAACCGTGAGATCGCTCTGCGCAAGCTCGCCGAGCTGGTGGGAGACGCCCTCGCACCCGATGCGCCGCTGCGCCGGGTGACGAAACCCACCAAGGGTTCGGGCCGTCGGCACCTGGCCGCCAAGCAGCAGCGGTCGGCTACCAAGCAGAACCGGCAGCGCCCCGCAGTTGAGTAGCCGCTAACGTCGAAAACGGATGTCCCGGGCTGCAACGCGGCCCGGGACATCCGTTTTCGAGGTTGTGCTGCCTTATACCGAAACGCTCTCGGCGGCGAAGGTGGCCGTATCGATGACGAAGCGGTAGCGCACGTCACTGCGGATGACCCGCTCGTAGGCCTCGTTCACCTGGTCGACGGAGATGATTTCCACATCGGCGCCGATTCCGTGGGCGGCGCAGAAGTCGAGCATTTCCTGCGTCTGGCGGATGCCGCCGATCTTCGAACCGGCGATGGAACGACGCTGCGAGGCGAGCCACACCATCTTGATCTGGTCGGGCTCGGTGGGGATTCCCACGTTCACCAGGGTGCCGTTGAGCGCGAGCAGGCCGAGGTAGTGCTCCATGTCCATGTTCGCGGCCACGGTGTTCA
>JGI24770J26754_10000847_pt1 | contig 22152 bp, 33 predicted proteins | sample LakOneMetagenome_FD_26754 | JGI IMG/M metagenome (IMG submission 26754) | reverse complement strand
GAAACGGTTGCCACGGCAGCGGATGCCGCGAGCATGGCGCGACGGTTCAGTGAAATGGTCATGGGGTTGCTCCAAAGCTGATGGGGTTGCAGGGCCAGTGGTAGACCGTGTTGAGACTGCCTTCGCTTTCACGGTCATCTTCCCAGCCTTCGTCGTCGCAGAGCGCGCCTTCGTCCTCGCAGGCCTCCTCGCGGTCATCGGTGGCGCTGGCGCCCCATGACAGCTGGCTTCGCTGCCTGGTTTCGAAGGGGCTGGGATGGCGCTCCAGCGCGCCAAGGCTCGGCTCATTGTCGGCATCAGCCTCGCACTCATCGCTCATGGGGTCATGGGAATGCTGGAGATTATATCCGGACCAGCCATAGCCGCTGTCGGCAGCGCCAAGGGTCGGTTCATCGTCGCCGGTGTTTTCAAGGTCCGGGTCTTCGTCGGCCTCATCGAGCCTTGCGATCAGGGCCTCGATCATGTCTTCAATGCCCTGCCGGGTTTCGGGCAAGGTCATGCCGTTCAGAAAATCAGCCATGGGGCTGTCCTCCGTGGTTCAGATTGGGGAATGGTGGGGTGGTGGCCTCCCCTTGTGCGGAGAGGCCGGGCCGGTGATCAGGCGGCGGCGAGCGCCTTATTGCAGGCGGTGATCCGCAGGCTGGTCACTTCCGCCAGCTTGGAATGGTCATCAACCCATTCCTGCCCCATCGCGGCCTTGACCGCTGCGGTGTCGAGCGTCTGGCGGATCGACTTCTGCGTCATGACGGCAAAGGCGTCACCCTCGGCAATCAGAATGCCACGGGCCTTGAACGCATCCTTGGCCGCGTCGAGTTCGGCAGTGGCAGCCTTGGCCTTCCGGTCCAGCTCGCCGATCAGGTCCGCCAGCATGGTGGGAGAGAGATTGTGAAAACGGGAAGCGGGTGTGGTAGAATTGATGGTAGCCATGGTCGCAACTCCTATTGCGGGTTTGGTTAGGGCCGGGCAGGAGTTACAGCTCTTGACCGGCCTGCATAGGCTATGGCATAGCTTCCAGCATACTGTCAAGCACGGAGTGTGGCATGGCTGCGAAATTAAATACACCAGAACGTGTCGAAGAGAACCGCCTGCGCCGCGTGGCGCTGCGGCGCGGCATGCACATTGAAAAGTCCCGGCGAAGAGACGAACGCGCCCTCGATTTCAACGGCTACATGCTGATCGACAACGACACGAATGGCGTGATCCTCGGCGGCAGTCCCTACGCTTTCAGTGCAGACCTTGAGGCAATCCGGAAATATCTGGAGGATTGATCTTCGCGCCAAATATTGGTCCTAGGGAAAATGTCGGTGCATCGTTGTGGTGCGCTTGCAGTATTGCTTTGATACCCACATGAGAAAGAGAGATTCGCAGACATGACCGGCAATAATGTTCACGCGTCTGCGATTGTCCAATATGCTGTCGAAGGCATTAAAGCAGTCATCCTTATCAATGGAGGTGCAGCTATCGCAGTTGCGACTTTCATCGGCCACGTAGAGAAAACCAATATCGATGTTAATATGCTGATCTTGGCGCTCACACGATTTGCCTATGGCGCATTAGCTGGCGTGGTGACTTTCGCTCTTTCGTACATAGCCCAGGTTTTTAGCTACGAGTTGCGAGTAAGGGTAGGCGATTCGAGAGCAAAATATTTCAATGCGCTCCGAGTATTGGCGATGATAGCCGTTGTCGTGTCAGGCGTCCTCTTTGTGTGCGGTGTGGTGGCTATCGGAAATTCTTACGGCGCGCATTCGGTCTCCGCGCCGAACTGACGGTGCTTCAGCGCGCCGAGCAGATCGGCAAGTGGGTGGAGGTGGCGGGGAGGGTTTCGGCCCAAGTTGGGCCGAAAGTCGGCAGGCCTGAAAGCGGAATCAATAAAGCCGCCCGAGAGCTTGGCGTGACGCGGCAAGAGACACAGCGCGCCGTCAAGGTCTCCAAACTCACGCCAGAGGCGCGTCTTGAAGAGGTTCTCGAAAAGCCACCCTTTGATCGGCACAGTCCATTCCCTGACCGGAATGGTCAAGGCAGACGTGACTAATCTCATGCACGTCAATGTCCATGCTGGCGGCGTAAGCCACGGCTCCGGTGGCGCTTAGAAAGCCGGGCAGCTGATAAATTCTGAAATTGCTGCCGATCCAGCGCACAAGGGCATCACGATCAGCAATGCCGCCTGGAGGTTTTGACGGGGCAGCACGGCGGTATCCCGTGATAACGGTGAATTCCGATTGTGGCGTGCGGGCCATGGTCTCATCGAAGGGCAGAGGCTTCATGGGGTCTGGTTGTCCTTTCCGGGTGGTGGCAGGTCGGACTTCTGCAATATGCGAAAAAGACAAAATACGCCGACGCCACAGGCGCCACCGGCAAGTATCGTTCCGAGCAAAAACATATGATGCCTCCAAATCTCTGATATCTTCACACTGAAGTCCCGGGAGCCGGACGGCAAAGATCGACCGCCAGAGCGACTTCCAGATCATGCGGATTGATGACAACCACCTGTTCCATCCCCGTCTTTTTCTCAAGACACGGCAACCGCAATGATGTTTCCACGCGCCGCCACGCCTCGAAAGACAGCCCCGGGATTTGTTCCTCCTCGGTGACCACCAGATAGGTTCCGGCTGGCTGCTCGGCGTCAAGTCCTGAAAACCTGAAAGGCCTCTCAAATGTCACGGTCTTCCGGTTCACGCGCATGGGGCGTCTCCTGGGTGTTGCGAACGGATTTTTCGCGGCGGACAGCCTGTTTCGAACGCTGATTGCCGGAGATTAAGGTGCGACGGCACGCAATAGGACGGGATTGCGGGAGGGGCAGAGCCCAGGGATCGTAGCGAAGGTTAGCCCTCCAAACCGTCCGGGAATGGCTTGAAAAGTTTGTTGTCAAAAACACGAGGGCTAGCGTTCATAGATGGGGATGAATCGGGAAGCTACAAGAGACGATTGAGAGCGGGGCGGCGTATTCCTATGGGAAAAGTGAGGGCAGGAGTGCGCCCGCCCTGACTCAGAAACCGCCCTCAGAGGCGTTTTCCGGTCTGCCCGCTTTCATAGACTCCGGAACGGCAGAACCCCGCCAGCGGCCTTCCCTGAGTCAGGAAAGGGCATTCCCCGAAGCGTGGTGCCCAAATGGTCTGCGCCCCCGCCGGGAGATTTTGGCGAGGGCGCACTGGCGAACGCTTGGACGCGCGTTTAGCGAATGCCAGGCGATCAGCTATCGGAGATGGATCGCGTGGAACGTCTTATCCATGGCGGATTTCATGGCTGCCCAAATTGAGCTGCGCTGTTCGGTGCCTGCCACGCCGCCGCGGCTGTCGATGATGCGATCCGGCAGTTCGTCCACATCGGCATGCGCGGGATCGGGGTCGTCTCCGTGAGCGCCATCGTTGAGAAGGTGCTCCGCAATTCCGTGCTTGATGTCGTTATCGGTCGGGATCGGCTTGGTGCGCGCATCGGCCACCAGCTTTTTGCCAGCCTTCTGCTCATCGCGTGCCGACTGCGCCAGTTCCGCCAGAGCTTCTGGGCGCTGCTTCGCAATGGCAGGCCGCTTCGTGGTTGTGGTTGCCTTGGTGCTCGCCATCTTCGATCTCCCTATCGTGCAGGATTGAACACTGAGAACGGCTGATTCAAATCGGGCCGGGCCGGAAAGTTCCGGCGGGCGGTTAATAGGGCAAGTGTCGTGGGTTATCTCCCGCCATTCATTATGGCGCACAAGGAAACGGCCACGCTGCGGGAGATCGGCCCGTCAATCCCGTGCATGTGGTGCCACGAGAAGGGCAAGCTGGCGTTCAAGGAAATTCGCTATCAGTGAAGCGGAAGGGTTGAGCCGACGCTGGTACACTAGCACGTGAAATTACTTACGAAACAAATCAATATATTGCATAATGACAAAGAGGCAGGATTGCTCCTGCCCCTTTGCTGATTCCTGTCCTCGGGGGGTGTGCTTTCGCAGTGACCGTTTCCCGTGGCTCACATTAGGTAACATACTCTTACAGGCCCAGAATGCAAGATATTTTTGGAAATGATAATAATTTCAAGGAGTTGTTGAAAAATTCGTTGAGTATACCAAGGCTTGGAAAATACCTTAATGAAGGCAAGGGGGATTTGACCCATGCTTTAGAAATCTATCGTTGGAATGCCCGTCTTTCTCAATCGTTATACATCTATGTGCAGGCATGGGAGGTTTGTCTGAGGAACAAACTCAGTGAATTTCTCACGTGGAAATATAACGCTACCTGGCCTTACGATCCCCGATTCACAAGAAATCTTAACCGGAACGATAACACAAGGGTCCGGGACTGCATTTCAAGGCAGGAATCCGACCGTAAAATGCAGCCGGTACCCACGTCCGCAATTGTGGCTGATCTTTCGGCGGGGTTCTGGGTTTCGCAATTGTCCTACGAAATCCCTTATGGCTGGCAATATATAACTCCCCCAAAATCTTCCCATATGAAAACGGGCTCAATGCGCGAATTGCACGCCCGATGTGCAACGACATTTTGGAAGTCAGAAACAGGATAGCGCATCACGAGCCAATATTTTCGCTGCCACTGGAACATCGCCGTCAGGAAATGGGGAGGATAGTGGCGGCTATGTGCCCTGCCACCCATAGATATGCCGAAGCGGTCTGCAACTTCGCTGAGGTTTTCGCCGCCAAGCCATAATTCACCCATCCCGCTTCTCACTCTTCGCCATGATGCGCAGGGTGTCTTAGGTCCTTAAGCCTTGGGGGCGGCTGGCATGCTTGGGGTTAAAGCGGCAAAGGGATTGGGGCGGCGGGGGACGCGTTCCTTGAGCTTCGGCATGGGCAGAAGACCTTCGCGCTGCATCTTCTTGCGGGCCAGTTTCTTGGCCCGGCGGATCCCCTCGGCCTTTTCGCGCACGCGCTTTTCAGACGGCTTCTCATAGGCGGCATGCGCTTTCATTTCGCGCAGCAGGCCCTCGCGCTGCATTTTCTTTTTCAGGAAGCGCAGCGCCTGATCGACATTGTTGTCCCTGACAACGACCCGCATGTGAAGCCTCGTCTTTCCGGTTGTTGCGGCACGCCGGGTGTTTCACCGGCGCACCACGGAACTTCTCCCGCCCGCCGCCAGTACATCCGTGGCGGCAAGGCAGTTGAAGTCGGTTTGGATTCAGGCCGCCTGGAGGCGGTCAGCCGATGACTTGCCATTGCGGCGGTCGGTGGCGATTTCGTAGGAAATCTTCTGGCCTTCGTTGAGCGTTGCCAGGCCCGAGCGTTCGACGGCGCTGATGTGGACGAAAATGTCCGGGCCGCCGGACGTGGGCTGAATAAATCCAAAGCCCTTCTGGGCGTTGAACCATTTTACGATGCCTGTTTGCATAAGAGTCAGTCCTTTGTTGAATGCGAGTGCACGACTGCACGCGCGCGGAATGCGCGGTGCAGATCGACGTTCTGGAAGCGAGGGAGAGGGCTAATGCACTTGATCGAACAAAGCGCGGAGCCAAGCCAACCGGCCGAAACTCGATGAATGGCCTATAGGCTCTTCTTCATCGCGCCACAAGCTTATTATGGCCTTTGCAAAACTAAATTACACGCCGCCTTGTATGAGCCATGACCAGCGCCTATATGGTGGCAAGACGGTTTTGCGAACGCGATTGTTCTGGCGCTGTGGCGCATTGATCATTTTCATTTTCAATATCGGCAGCAGATTTGGCCTTGTATGGTATTCATGAGAAACCTTCCGGCCAGATGTGAAGCGGCGTTTCTGATGTGCAGCCACGGATGTACTGGCGCGGATCATTGAAGTGCCAATGGAGAAGGCCGGTCCATCCCGGCCTTTTTTCTTTGCGGGGGTGTTATGAGCAGAACAAGCAAAAGTCCCGCCGGGCCACTGCCTTCGAGGCTGGAAACCAAAAGCGAGGCCACGACAAAAGCGGCGTGGCAGATCATTGATGCCGAAGCCTCTGCCAAAGCCACCAAGACAGAGCGTCTGCGCGCGGCACGGCTGGCGCGCGAAGACGGCGGCTCACCGGAGATTCCAAAGTCCGGATTGCGATCCCGATAGACAGTGAAGGTCCCCGAGCGCTTTGAGGCAGGAGAGCAGGACCATGGCGAGAAGCGGGAAAACACCGGGCCTGGCTATCGTTCCCTTTGGAGGAATGTCGCCTCCTGCACGTAAGTCTGAAATGCTGCGGCCCGGGGCAGCGTTTGAGCAAGGGCGCGAAGCCAGATGGCGATCACTCCATGCGGCGTTCGCCTCCGCCGCTGTTGCCATCAATGGCAAAATCAGCGATGGCGGGTTTCTGTTCGAAATCGCCACCCGGAATCCATCCTCATTTCCCGCTGACGAGCCATTCGTCATTGTCCTGAGATATGGAAGTTCTGCTCTGGTCACGATTCAATGCAATCCGCTGGGCGGGCAATTCAGTTTCCATCAGGAAACGCCGCCGCTTATCCCGGAGCTTGCCTTCCTCTTCCACCAGTCATTTGCCTTTCCTGATGACAATCACGCCTTTGCCAACCAGTTTCTGCGCGAAGTACTCGGCGCTGTTTGAGCCGCAACGGCAAATGAAAAGGACAAACAAATGGCCCGGACTGAATTCACGACGATCACCGGCTGCAAGAAAAATGCTCCGGCCAAACCTTTGGGGCATGTGAATGGCAACGTCGCGCTGATCGGATGGATTGGGGACAATTTCAGAATATTTCAGCTTCGCGGATATTGGGAACCAGCTGAAGCGATATCCTATGCGGCGGACAGGAATGTCCTTGCCGATGAGATCAAGCACGTCACGCTCGATTTTTCGGGCAAGGGCATCGATCACACCACACGGAAATTCAAGCGGATCGGTGGGCGAATGCAGGAAGTGCTTTGCCGATGTCAGCCGGTGTGATGCCCGGCCGGCCGATGTTATGTTTCTCTTTCACAAGCGGGGCGGCGGTCACGCCAGGACCTTACGCAAGAAATAAATCGCCCCGTGACAGTGTGATCAGGGCGAAGCAGCGATCCTGAAGCGGCGATCCAGTGGGGTGCTCGCCCTTGCCACACTCGGAAGCCAGGTTCCTGACCGTCGCCAGCTCGTCGACAAAGTACTGCCGGTCAGAGAAGGACATGGCGAGATTGGCGGGCATGGCGAACGCTCCAGACGCTATCAGGAATGTTCTCTAATTGTTCTTATCTATCGGCAAGAGTCAAGACGGCCCAGCACAAGAAAAAGGGTGGACAGAAAGGTGGACTGGCTACTGGCGATTTTCCATAACCAGTTGAATTATCGCTTAAATCTGAAAAGAAATGGTGCTGCCAGGGGGAATCGAACCCACGACCTCTCCCTTACCAAGGGAGTGCTCTACCACTGAGCTACGGCAGCATCGGCGTCCAAACGCGGGCGGACACATGCCACACGCGGGGCCGTTTCGCAACCCCGCTTGACGGGCGGCGAAGATAGGGGAAAATCCCCTCATGAAGCGTAAAGAGAGCGAAACGCAGGCGAAGAAAGACCGGCTGGCCAAGGCGCTCAAGGCCAATCTGGCCCGCCGCAAGGCCAGGGCCAAGGCCGCCGCCAAGCCGCAAAAAGCCCCCGCCGATTAGGGTTGCCGCAATTGGGCCATCTGTGCTTGTTACGCGCAATTCATGTGGGATGCCCTGATTTGCAACGTCCGGGGCTTTGAGGATCAGGGGTAATTCATGGATCGAATCCGCATCCGCGGCGGCAACCGGCTGAACGGAACCATTGCCATTTCCGGCGCCAAGAACGCGGCCCTGCCGCTGATGATCGTGTCGCTGCTGACGCCCGAAACCCTCACCCTCTCCAACGTGCCGCGGCTCGCTGATGTGAAGCTCCTGCAGCGCATCCTGCAGAATCACGGCGTTGACATCATGATCGCCGGCAAGCGCCCCGGCCAGAACGGCCAGTCCGGCGACACCAAGCAGCTTTCCGCCAAGACCATTGCCGATACCACGGCACCTTATGAACTCGTCTCCAAGATGCGCGCCTCGTTCTGGGTGCTGGGGCCGCTGCTCGCCCGCTGCGGCGAGGCCAAGGTGTCGCTGCCCGGCGGCTGCGCCATCGGCACGCGGCCCGTCGACATGCATCTCCTCGCCATGGAAAAGCTCGGCGCCGAGATCGCCATCGAAAACGGCTATGTCATCGCCAAGGCCCCCAAGGGGCTTACGGGTGCCAGAATCAGCTTCGACAAGGTGTCGGTGGGCGCCACCCACGCGGCCCTCATGGCTGCTGTTCTGGCCAGGGGCGACACGATCATCGAGAATGCGGCGCGCGAGCCCGAGATCGGCGACGTGGCGGAATGCCTCGTCAAGATGGGGGCGAAGATCGAGGGCATTCACTCCGCCACCCTCAAGGTCACCGGCGTCACCAGCCTGCACGGGGCGGAACATGAGGTGATTGCCGACCGCATCGAAACCGGCACCTATGCCATGTGCGCGGGGATGACGGGCGGCGATGTGCTGCTCAAAGGTGCCCGCCCCGATACGCTGGGCGCGGTGATGGATGTGATGCGCGAAACGGGCATCGAGGTGACGGAAACCAATGACGGCATCCGCATCTACCGGAACGGCGCGGCACTGGCGCCGGTCAAGGTCGATACCGAGCCCTATCCGGGCTTTCCCACGGATTGCCAGGCGCAGCTCATGGCGCTGGTAACGCGGGCCAACGGCACCAGCATCATCCGCGAGACGATCTTCGAAAACCGCTTCATGCATGTGCAGGAACTGGCCAGGCTTGGAGCCGACATCCATCTCCACGGCGATACGGCGGAGGTGCGCGGCGTTCCCAAGCTGACGGGTGCCCCGGTGATGGCCACCGATCTCCGGGCCTCCGTCTCGCTCGTCATCGCGGCGCTGGCGGCGGAAGGCGAGACGATGATCAACCGCGTCTATCACCTCGACCGCGGCTTCGAGACGCTGGAGGAAAAGCTCCAGGCTTGCGGCGCCGATATCGAGCGCATTTCCGGGACCTGATCATGCTGGCTCTCGCCGCGCTCGATGCCGAGGACCTCGCCGTCATCTCGGCGCAGATGCAGGACGCCGTGCTGAAGCTCGGCGATATTTCCTATGTGCCGGCGCGGCGGCAGTTTGCCCTGGTGGCCAACCGCTATGCCTGGGATGATGCCAAGGAAAGGCAGCGCCGGCGGTCCGGCCTGCATTTCGACCGGGTGATGAAGGCGCAGTCGCATAATATCCGGCAGGGCGATGCGGACGCCATCGTCTCGCTGCTCGCCATCAGCTTCGAGAAGGGGGATGAGCCCTCGGGCACCATTGTGCTCGCCTTTTCGGGCGGCGGCGCCATCCGCCTCGCCGTCGAATGCATCGAGGCCGAGATGAAAGACTTAGGTCCCGCCTGGGAAACCGCCCATACGCCCGCCCATGAGAACGGGGCCTAGCAGCCAGCCCCCGCGCGCGGCTATGGTCTTCCTTCCATGACCGGCAAACCCCACAGCAACCGCCTGATCGCCGTCGATCTCGACCAGAGCATCGGCCACGGCCCCAGTGCCGAGGCCGATCATGAGCGGCGGGTGGCGATCTATGACCTGATCGAGGACAACCGCTTCACCCTGCTGGCGCATCCCGAAGGGCCTTACCGCCTCGAACTTTCGACCGCCGACGGGCGGCTGATGCTGGACGTGCGCAATGCCGGGGAGGAACGGCTGACGCTGATCGGCCTCTCCATGTCGCCCTTCCGGCGCATCGTGAAGGATTATTTCCTGATCTGCGAAAGCTATTACGCGGCGATCCGCACCGCCACGCCATCGCAGATCGAAACCATCGACATGGCGCGGCGCGGGCTTCACAATGAAGGAAGCTCGCTGCTGCGCGAGCGCCTCGCCGGCAAGATCGAAGTTGATTTTGAAACGGCGCGCCGCCTCTTCACGCTGGTGTGCGTGCTGCACTGGCGGGGCTGACGCGGCGGGATGGCGGCAGATCTTCCCAGCGCCGTTCTCTTCGCCTGCACGCAGAATGTCATCCGTTCGGTGATGGCGGCGGCGATCATGCAGCATCTCTATGGCCACAAGGTCTATGTGGCCTCCTGCGGCGTGAAGCCCGGCGAGCGCGATCCTTTCGTCACGGCTGTGATGGAAGAGATCGGCATGGATGTCTCGAAGCACCGGCCGCAGGGCTTCGATGATCTCGAGGACTCAAGTTTCGATCTGGTGATCTCGCTGTCTCCCGAAGCGCATCACCGGGCGCTGGAAATGACCCGCACCATGGCGATCGAAGCGGAGTACTGGCCCACCCTCGATCCCTCGCTCGCGGCGGGAAGCCGCGAGCAGATTCTCGACAGCTACCGCGACGTGCGCGACCAGCTTTACACCCGCATCCGCAAGCGCTTCGGCAGCGTGGCGGCGCGCGGTGTGTAAATAAAAGGGCCCGCGCAGGCGGGCCCTTTCCTCATCGCGTTTCACAATCAGACGATGTTGAAATCGGCCGCCGTCATTGCAAGCCCGGTGCTGATCGTGGCGAACTGAATGGCGGCATGCGCGCCATTGCCATCATCGTCGTAATAGAGCTTGCCGCTGACCGCGTCATAGATGATCCGGTCATTGGCGTCAGCCGCCGCCGTTCCGGTCACAAACCGCGCCGCCGCGAGAACACCCGCCGGAATGGCCGCGAAGATCGTGTGGCTCAGCTCGATGGTGTCGTCAGCCACGCTGAAGTCGGCGATGGCATCGACATTGTCGATGGCGCTCAGCGCGGTGGAGAACACGAAGGTATCGGCCTCGGTGCCACCGTTCAGATAATCATTGCCGGTGCCGCCGTCGAGCCGGTCATTGTTGGCCAAACCATAGAGCGAATCATTGCCGGTGCCGCCAAGGAGCTTGTCATCGCCCGCACCGCCGTTGATGCCATCATTGCCGGTGCCGCCGTTCAGCGTATCATTACCGTCCTCGCCATAGAGATTGTCGTTGCCGGACGCGCCGAGGACATTGTCGTCTCCGGCTTCGCCATGCAGGTTATCATCGCCGTCGCCGCCGTTGATGGTGTCGTTGCTGTTGTCGACATTGCTATTGGCGAAGCCGCCATAGATCGTGTCATTGCCGTCACCGCCAACCAGGTTATCCACGCTGTCGCCGCCCACGAGATAGTCGTTTCCGGCGCCGCCGTTCAGCGTATCCGTGCCAGACTCGCCATAGAGGCTGTCACCCCCCTCGCCGCCGGTCAGCTTGTCGGTGCCGACATTGCCATACATGACGTCGTCGCCGGTGGTGCCGGTCACCGTATCGTCTCCAGTGCCGCCATAGAACCGGAACTTTTCAATTCCGGTGGTGATGCTGCCGTCGCTGGCCGCGGCGGCGCTGTTCACCACCATGGTGAGGCCCACCGTGTCGGTGCTGCGGTTCAGTTCGAGATAGTCGAAGCCGGCCCCGCCATTGACGTTCTTCATGCCCAGCCAGGCATAGATCAAATCGTCGCCGGAGCCGCCCACCACCGTATCGGTTCCCGTCGCCGAGCCGGTGTTGATGGTGTCATTGCCGATGCCGCCATTCAGATTGTCGTCTCCATCCTCGCCATAGAGGTAGTCGTCACCGGCAGCTCCGATCAGGACGTCGTTTCCACCCTCGCCATGCAAATTGTCATTGCCGTCACCGCCGTTGATGGTGTCCTTGTTGTTATCGACCGTACTGTTGGCAAGGCCGCCATAGATCGTGTCGTCACCGTCCTGGCCGTTCAAAATGTCAATGTCGAGACCGCCGACGATGTAGTCATTGCTGGCGCCGCCATTGATTGTGTCGTTGTTCGATTCGCCGTAAAGGCTGTCCCCGCCATCGCCGCCATTCAGCGTGTCATCGCCGGAATTGCCGTGGATGATGTCGTCCCCGGCCAACGCGGTGATCGTGTCATTGCCCCCACCGGCGTCATACCGCAGCTTTTCGACCTGCGAGACAGTCGTGCCGTCGCTTCCCGCGGCGCCGTTCATGGTAAATACATATCCCGTGGCGTCCGAGGTGCGGTCGATCTGCAAATAGTCGAAGCCCGTACCGCCAATGATATGCTTCACGCCAGCCGAGGCATAGATCGCATCGTCGCCGATGCCGCCATTGACGGTATCCTCGCCAACGCCGGTGGTGATCGAGTCGGCGCCATTTCCGCCATTCAGCGTATCGTCGCCGTTCTCGCCGTAGATGTAGTCGTTGCCATCATCGCCGTTGATGGTGTCGTTGCCATCCTCGCCGTGGAGGTTGTCGTTGCCATCGCCGCCGCTGATGGTGTCGCCCGTGGGCTCGCTGGTGCCGCTGGCAAAGCCACCGTAGATGGTATCGTTGCCGTCCTCGCCGTTCAGCGTGTCCAGCCCCGCGCCACCGACGATATAATCATTGCCGGTGCCGCCATTGACGGTGTCGTTGTCGCCTTCTCCATAAAGGTTGTCGCCGCTATCGCCGCCATTCAGCGTGTCGCCGCCGGCGCCGCCGTGAATGGTGTCGTCGAACAGGCCGCCGGTGATGATGTCCACGCCCGTGCCCGCCCAGTAGGTCAGGCGCTCGACACTTGTGGTGCTCGATCCGTCGCTTCCCGCCGGGCCGTTGAGCGTGAAGGTGAAACCGGTGCCCACGGTGGTGCGGTCAAAATAGATCGTGTCGAAGCCGGTGCCGCCGTCGAACGTGACCTTGCCGACCGACGCCGTGAGATAATCATCGCCGGCGCCCCCGGTCACAGTATCGGTGCCAGCGCCGGTATAAATCGTATCGGCGCCATTGCCGCCGTTCAGTGTGTCGTTGCCGTCCTCGCCGTAGATATAGTCATTGCCGTCATCGCCATTGATGATGTCATTGCCGGCTTCACCATGCAGATTGTCATTGCCGTCGCCACCGCTGATCGTGTCGGCGCTGTTGTCCACGGTTGAGCTGGCATAGCCGCCATAGATGGTGTCGTTGCCGTCCAGGCCATTCAGCGTATCGGCGCCGTCGTTGCCCTGGATATAATCGTCGATCAGGCTGCCGTTGATGGTATGGCCACCCGCAGTCGTGTCATAAATGTTGGGCATGGGGGTTCCTCCAGTTTGCGCAAAACCAGACCACCGCTACACGGTGGATGTGACAGTGGATTGCACCCCTCGTGGCGGATGCTAGCGCTGGAGCTTCAGTCCTGTCCAGCGCCTTGTCTGTGCGCCAGATCACAGTCGGGCGGCAGGATTCCGAAGCATGCTTGATTTTGCCGCCCAAGAAGACCATGTTCCGCCGCAAATCGCGCCAACCCAAGGAAAAATATGGCCAAGGAAGAACAACTGGAATTTGACGGCACTGTCACCGAGCTTCTGCCCAACGCGACGTTCCGCGTGAAGCTCGACAACAGCCACGAAATCATCGCCCACACGGCAGGAAAAATGCGCAAGAACCGCATCCGGGTTCTGGCGGGAGATCGCGTCACCGTCGAGATGACGCCTTATGATCTCACGAAGGGCCGCATCAACTACCGCTTCAAGTAACCGCGCTCATGGCGGCCGATCCGGTCAAGCTCGTGCTGGCCAGCGCCTCGCCGAGGCGGCTGGCGCTTCTTGAGCGCGTGGGCCTCAAGCCCGATCTCCTGAATCCCGCCGATGTGGATGAGACGCCGCACAAGCGGGAAAGCCCAAGGGCTTTGTCGATCCGGCTGGCGCTTGAAAAAGCCAAGGCGGCGCGGGAGATGCCGCAGGTCAAGGCGCAAGGCTCCAATGCCTTCGTGCTGGCGGCAGATACGGTCGTCGGCCTCGGGCGGCGCATTCTGCCCAAGGCGGAAACCTCGGATGTGGCGGAAGATTGCCTGTGGCTCCTCTCGGGGAGAGCCCACAAGGTCTATTCCACCGTCTGCCTCATCGCGCCGGGCGGGCGCACCACCAGCCGCTGCGTTGAAACGAAAGTGCGTTTCAAGCGCCTGTCGCGCGAGGATGTCAAAAGCTACATCGCCGGCGATGAATGGCGCGGCAAGGCGGGCGGCTATGCCATCCAGGGCCGCGCCGAAGCGTTCGTGCGCATGCTCACGGGCTCTCATTCCGGTGTCATCGGCCTGCCGCTTTATGAAACGGTCTATCTGCTGGAGGGCGGCGGCTATCCGGTCTTTCATTCCTGGATGACACAGACGCCGGATCTCGCCTGATGGCGGAGGTGGTGCAATTGCGCCCCAAGCGGCCCTGCCCGATCTGCGGCAAGGCCTCGACGCAGAAATTCCATCCCTTCTGTTCCAGCCGCTGCGCGCAGGTTGATCTCCACCGCTGGCTGGGCGGCGCCTATGCGATCCCCGTCACCGAGACGGATGATGAAGACGGCGAAGAGGCGAAGCAGCCTCCTCCTCAGGATTGAAAAAGCCCGGCCGCATCGCTGCGCCGGGCTTTATCTCTTGATCTATCCTTCTTCGATCACTTGTGGAGATCGACGTCCTTCGTCTCGCGGACGAACAGCAGGCCGATCACCAGCGTCATCGCCGCAATGACAATCGGATACCAGAGGCCCGAATAGATATTGCCATTGGCCGCCACGATCGCGAAGGCGAAGGTGGGGAGAAGGCCGCCGAACCAGCCGTTGCCGATGTGATAGGGCAGCGACATGGAGGTGTAGCGGATGCGGGTGGGGAACATTTCCACCAGCATGGCGGCAATCGGCCCATAGACCATGGTGACATAGAGCACGAGGATCCACAGCAGGAAGATCACCATGCCGGTGTGCATCTGCGCCGGATCGGCCTTGGGCGGATAGCCCGCGGCTTTGAGCGCGCCTGCCAGCGTTCCCGCAAAGCCATCCGAAACCGCGGCCGTGTAGCCGCCCGACTTGATCGCCGAATCAACGATCTTGCCCAGCTCCGCCGCCTTGTCGGTGGCGTTCTTGTAGGCATCGCTGTTCATGCCCGCCGCGATCAGCGCCGAGAGCGTCTTGGCCTTGGCGGGATCGGCATTGGCGCGCGTATCCTTGAGGCCCGCCGCAGTCACGAAGTCGGAGATGGCCGTATCGGCCGCCGTTGCCGCCGCCGCAATCCCCGCTTCGCCCGCCGCCTTGAGTCCGGTGGCAAGATCAGCGTTCTTGGCCTTGGTGTCAGCCGCAAGCTTGACGGCATCGAAGGAAGGCACCGCCACGTCGCCGATCTTGACGGAGGCAGCACCCGCGGGGCCTGCCGCGTTGCTATAGGGCACGCCCGCCTTCACCAGCGCCGTCTTGGCGATATCGCAGGCAGAGGTGAATTTGGAGGTGCCGACCGGATTGAACTGGAAGGAACAATCGGCCGGATCCGCCGTCACCGTCACAGGCGATTTCTGCTGCGCCTCATAGAGCGCCGGGTTGGCATATTCGGTGATCGCCTTGAAGATCGGGAAATAGGTGAGCGCCGCCAGCAGGCAGCCCGCCATGATGATCGGCTTCCTGCCGATCTTGTCGGAGAGCCAGCCGAAGAAAATGAAGAACGGCGTTCCCAGCGCCAGCGCCCCCGCAATCATCAGATTGGCGGGCGTTGGGTCTACCTTCAGCGTCTGCGTCAGGAAGAACAGCGCGTAGAACTGGCCGGTGTACCACACCACCGCCTGCCCGGCGGTCAGGCCAAGCAGAGCCAGGATGACGATCTTCAGGTTCGACCACTGGCCGAAGCTGTCACGCAGCGGCGAGCTCGATCCCTTGCCCTCCGCCTTCATCTGCTGGAAGACCGGCGATTCATTCAGCTTGAGACGGATCCACACCGAGATCGCCAGCAGGATGGCCGACAGCAGGAAGGGAATGCGCCAGGCCCAGGTTTCAAAGGCCGTGGCAGCGCCCGGCGCATCCGAAACCGGCTGCGAGAACCAGGTGCGGCAGGCCAGAATCACCAGGAGCGACAGGAAAAGGCCCAGCGTCGCCGTGGTCTGGATCCAGCTTGTGTAGAGGCCGCGCTTGTCGTGCGGCGCATGTTCGGCCACGTAAGTTGCAGCGCCGCCATATTCACCGCCCAGGGCCAGGCCCTGCAGCACGCGGAGCAGCACGAGGATAACGGGCGCGGCAATGCCGATCGCCGCATAATTCGGCAGAAGGCCCACGCCGAAGGTCGAGATACCCATGATCAGGATGGTGATCAGGAAGGTATATTTGCGCCCGACGAGATCGCCCAGGCGGCCGAACACCAGCGCCCCGAAAGGCCTGACGATGAAGCCCGCCGCGAAGGCCGCGAGCGCGAAGATGAAGCCCGCCGTTTCGTTGACGCCGGAGAAGAACTGCTTGGCGATGATCGCCGCCAGAGAGCCATAGAGATAGAAATCATACCACTCGAACACCGTGCCGAGTGACGATGCGAACACCACCGTTGCCTTGTTATGGTCAAGGTCGCCATCGACCACGCCCGCCGCAGCCTTTGCCATGCGTATCCCCCTTTTTTGCCGCTCTTCGGGCGGCCGTTGTTCTGATTGCCCCGCCCACAGGGAATCTTGCACGGAATCTTAACAATGATCCCAGCCGGGCGTCATCAAGAATCTGACCTGTGCGGCAATCGCGCTGCAAACCCCTGTTGTTTCAGCATGATCGCGGGGCGGACGTTTCTGTTGCATGGCCCCAAGCGATCCCCTATACAGCGCCCGTCCAACAGCGTGCCCAGGTAGCTCAGTTGGTAGAGCAGCGGACTGAAAATCCGCGTGTCGGTGGTTCAATTCCGCCCCTGGGCACCATTTCCTGCATTCCTGAAATCGTTTGAACACTCGCTGTGACTGCGCGGCATGGCGCTGGACGCTCGCGCCGTTGACGGGGCCACCAAACAGGCAAGGCGCAGGGCATCAATCCGGCTCCGAGACGTCTTCCATCAGTATCGCAGTCACAGGGTTGGTTTCGTGCCGGGCGCAAGACCCGTGTGGCGGCCGTCACATTCAGCAAGCGGCTTGCGTCTTGCAGGCGTGGCTCCTGAATGACTTCAACAGTGCCTCAACGGCGGGCGCATTTTCGTCAGGTGCGTCGTCTGAACAGAGGTAAGCGGAATGAGATTCGAGTTGCCGCTCGATCGTCAGCGTCCAACTGTCGTCCATGTCGATCACTTGCTCTGCCGTATAGAGGACATAGTCAACATATGCCTGATAGGCCGAAAATCGCGGTGATTTCTTCAATGCGCAATAGTCGGGCGCGGCAAGGTCTGGATTGGCGATCGAAATGTTGAGGAGTTCCCGGTAGATTTCCTTGGCGGACTGCTCGCGCTGAACGCGATATGAGGCGTCAATCTGAAGCTTGATCCCGATGAGCGCCGCAATGGCGACCGCCACCGTGAGCAGTGCCGCCAGCGCCTGCAAGGCGCTGCTGTTACGGGCGAGCCACGCCATGATGCCTCCTTATCATTACGGCTGACAGCCGCCGATTGCGGTTGCCCGCCCATATTTCCAATGCCGGCCCTGTTCGCGCCATGGATGTCTCAGGCCTTTGATCTGGGTTGTTGTTGCGTTGAGCAGTGAATGCCGCCGCCTGCTTCGCCGATGGCGTCCGTATTGAGGCTTACGATTTCGCGGCCCGGATAAAGCTGCCCCAGGATACGGGCCGCTTCCTCATCGGTCTTGTCGTCACCAAACTCGGCACAGATCACCGCGCCATTGCAGACATAGTAGTTGGCATAGCTGTTGACGAAGTCTGCCGCCTGCGAACGGATTTTGACCGGCTCCGGCACCACGACAATCTCAAGTTTGCGCCCGTCCGCGTCTGTCGCCGCCTTCAGGATTTCATAAGTTTCAAAGGCGGCCGCGGACCACGGATCGCCTGTGACGAGCTTTTCCGGCAACTGGATCAGCACCTGACCGGGTTTCACGTAGCGGGCCAGCGCGTCGATATGAAAATCTGTGATGTCCGCGCCAATGACGCCCGGCGCCCAGATCATCTTCTCAGCACCCAGCGCATCCAGCAGCAACTCTTCGACGTCTTCCCGCGTTCCGGCATTGCGGTTGGGGTTCACCCAGCAACTGGCGTGGGCCAGCACGGTGCCGGCGCCATCCACTTCAACGCCGCCGCCTTCACCCCTGATGCCGTTGTCGAAAACCTCAAGCCCAAGCTTCGTGGCGATGCGGCGCGCAATTTCTGCGTCGTCATCGTGGGCCTGCTTGTTGCCCCAGCCGTTAAAGCCCAATTCGCTGACCGCAATTTCGCCGCCGCTGTTGATGACGAAGGTTGGGCCACTGTCACGGCACCAGAGATCCTGCACGGCGAGCGGCCAGACCTCCACATTGCCCTTCACCCATTGCCGGGCATCATCGGCCTGCCCGGGGCGCGCCAGCAGCACAACCGGCTCAAACCTGGAGATGGTGCTGGCAATGAGGGCAATCTTTTCGCGCACGGCATCAAGATCATCCTGGCTGCCATAGATTGATTTCAAGGCGGGCCATTGCATGAAGGTGCGCTCATGCGGGCCCGATTCCAGCGGCATGTGGAAGCCGGCAGCCTTGGCAGTTTTCAAGCCCCCGGCGTTCGAAGAAGCGCCGGAAAGGCCGCCGGTTGCCGACGCAATGATCGATCCCAGCACCGTCCTTCTACTCACCATATCATCCCTCGTCACCGCAGGCTGTTCCTGCCTGATGCACTGTATGACGCCGCGAAGGCTTTGAAGCGAGTACCCTCTTTTTCACCAGTAGCGCCGCCGGAGCAGCCCCTCTCTCTCAACCCGACCGGCCACGGCACCGGGGACAACCAGCCCGGCGTCAGCAAAACCGCTTCGCGCCGCTGGCGGGCCATCGTAAAAGAACTGCTCAACCGTAGGATGCGCGCTATTTGAAGCAGGTCCGCATCAGGCCTGCCAACGGGGTGCCGTTGGAAACGCGACGTCTCGGGAATTCGGGCCTCCGGGTACCAGCTTTGAGCCTCGGCACCGCGACATTCGGCGGCAAGGGCGAAGTGTGGAGGGCGTTGGGCTCCGTCGGCGTCCAAACCGCGTGACGCATGATCGACATTTGCCTCGATCACGGCCTTTGCATGTTTGACAGCGCGGACGGGTAATCCGAAGGCCTGGCGGAGAAAGCTCTCGGCGCAGAGATCAGGGGCAAGCGCAATCGGTTGCTCATTTCAACCAGGGCGACCTTTCCCACGGGAACCGGCCTCAACGACTACGGATCATCGCGCCAGCATCTGGTTGAGGCGGTCGACAAGGCTTTGCAGCGCCTCGGTGTTGAACATATCGACCTGTTCCAGCTCCACGGACAGGATTGCAATACGCCCGTTGAGGAAAAGATGGCGACCCTCGATCAAATCGTGCGCACCGGCAAAGTCCGGTATATCGGCGGCTCGAATTTCTTGGGGTGGCGCCAGCGCGAATCTCCGATGATCAATGAAAAGCGATTCTGGCAATCGCGGGCATTCCAGGCGTGAGGAAACCGCGCTGGACTGGCGCCCCGCGGCAAGACACGGCTTTGCATGACGCTGCATTTCTTCCCACCGGCGCGCGGGTGTGATGGTGGCTATTATCGTACCACCCCTTGCCGCGCGTAACACAAAAAAGGGCTGCCTGAGCAGCCCTTCTCTCTTAACTCAACCGATTAAGGCACCGGGACGACCGGGCCAGCGTTGCAGTTGCACATAGCGAATCTCCGTGTTGTGCGCGTTGAAAGTAGTTCAGATCGAGGCGAAAGGGAAGTCTCAGCGAAACCGCTTCGCGCCGCTATTGCGGGTTTTTGGTCAGGGAAAAGAGCTTGTAGGCGGGAACACCGATCGGCGAATATTTGACGTGATAGATTTTTTCGATGCAGTCACCCTTTTCGTCGGTCTGCCAGCTCCAATATTCCAGAAGCGAAAAACCAGCGTCATAGGTGTCGGGGTTTAGGCCGAAGACTTCATTGGAGTTGGCGCAGGCACCTCCAGACAAATAAATGCTGATCCGCTTCCTTGTCAGATCGATGGTGGACATATCGTCCAGCCGCCCCAGCACATTCTGGAATTGCGCATCATCGTAGGGAACAGTTCCGATTTCCGGCGAGGCTCCGTCAGCATCGTCAAAATCAATCGTGAAGACCCGGTACGCATCGCCAAACCGCTGCGCCATGCCTTGCTGGGTGACAATCACTTCGGGCTTGCCGTCGAAATTCACATCCTGCAAATCAATCGGGATATCGCCGAACGCGAGGCAGGTGTCCCTGGACTCCCGGCAGGGCACTTTCCGCGCCCGGTCCTCGCCGGAATAATTCAGACGCAGGACGCCCCTCGATTTCAAGGCGGCGATCAATCCAACCGGACTGGCTCCCTGCTGCGGATCTATCGGATGCGCCTTGAGATAGGCGTCGTTGAGCAGCGATATGGCGTTTTCCGCGATCTTGATCGCCTTCCCCGTTGTGGCATTTCTCAGCTGAAACACGGCTGGCCCAACGAGCATTGTGTGGGCAGGCGGCGTGGCGAGCGGGTACCACACGCCCGATACGGCATATCCATCGAGGCTGTTATCGAATGTGAATTCGATGCCGTCCCCGGCGGTACTCCGCACCACATTGCTGAGGGAGGTTTGGGCGCCAGCGCCGCCAGAGGACATGAGCCAGGCAGCAAGGCCATAGGCGGCGAGCGTTCGCATGCGCATGGATGCCATCTCCACGTCCGTCAGGGCTGCGGCGGATGGCGATCTCCATATCACAAACCCGAATGGGTTTGAACTTTGCAGCCGTCACGGGAAATGGTGACGGTCTCGGTCCACGTGGAATTGCCGTCTTTCTTCACGCATTGTTCCCTAGGCGGGGATCCGGATTGCATGGTGCAAGTGAAGGCCGGATCGTGCTTTGCCGCGTTACAGTAAGCAAGAATATCGCGGGTCCATCGCGGCACCAGCACCACGACGGCATAGCCCAGCGCAGCGGTGGACAGGATCACCACCATGGTAATGAGCACCCCCTGTCTGGTGACTTTCATGAACGGAGATCAATTGCCCGGAGCCGATTTGATCTCCGTGGTAATCTAGTGCGCAATAAATTTACTTGTATCCAATACAAGAAATGCAGACGCAAATTTGTCGAAGGCATAGGGCGATCCGTTTGCAAAGCTCTCACCTTTTTCGCCTTGGTTAATGATGCCGACGAGCATCGCAACCTTCAGCAACGTGCCATCCTGCTTGCGTACATAGGCTTTCGCACCGGAGCCGCCGGAATCAGCGGCACAGTTTGTTTCCAATACCTCACCAGTCTTTTCCACGCTCAAAAACTTTGCCTGACACATATAGACGAGCGGCTCTGTCATTTTTTCCCACGGCATTTGATGGATCGCATCCCAGTCGTCTTGCCCGCCTGAAACGATAATAAGTGTCTGATTCCGCCGGAATTCATATGGCCAGCTCGGGTAAGATATCATTTTCGTTGAATCGATCCCCTTCACCGGCCATGACAATCTGAGCGCGATCATGTCGGTATAGTAATCTTTTGGATTTTCCAGCCACGTCAGGATGAAGTACTTGGCATCCTCCAAATTGACGTCAACTGAAACACCGGCAAAAGATCGAAAAGTGCAATGGGAGAGACCATCCCATTTCTTGAAGGTGTGCATCGGCACGACAACAACGTCCGGTTCCTCAAGGTCGGCCGTCACGACCGAATTTCTGCAAATGAGATACCCGGTCGTCTTTCTTATCATCTCCATTTCATCAGGGCTCAGATCAACATGCTTGGCTGGGTCCTTCGACGCCACGTTCTTGCTCATGAGGTCGCGGTTGTCGTCTATGTTGTCAATCCACATGGTTTGCCAGGCCGGTGGATTTGCCAATAGCAAATACCTTGCGGTGCCGTGACTGCGCAGATGCAGAGCACTCGCTGGTTCAACGAGAGCCGAAATGAAAAGACCAGCATAAAGGCACGGCCAAAAGCACCATCTGAGGCCGCGAAGGCAGAACGCCGCCGCAACACTCTTCATTTGAGCGGCTCGTGCTGCGTCAACTGGCTCAATTCAACGTGGTGCACGCCTTTCTGATCGATTCGGCAGGCCCACTTCACGTGCTTTGACCAGCCTTCAGTCCGATTGCGCTCCACAACGCCGCGGGCAAGCAGCGCGCTTGGGCGTCCATCATCGAAAGCGCCGTCGTCAGAATAGATATCTACCGCCATGCCTTCATAAAGGTGAACCGGATTGCCACCGGCATCAGCCTTCACATCATCCCGGGACAGCAGCACCAGGTCGAAATCCAGCATTTCATTGAAATCCACCAGAAGCAGGGGGATTTGACTGGCCATCGCGTTCCCTCAAATGGAGCGTCTCCGCTTTATGCGTTCTGATGCCGCAAGCCTGCCCTCTCCGGCATGCTCAGCCGGTGTCGCGCGTTATGGCTCAGCGCGCCGCCTGATTGGCGG
>JGI24770J26754_10000842_pt1 | contig 22204 bp, 26 predicted proteins | sample LakOneMetagenome_FD_26754 | JGI IMG/M metagenome (IMG submission 26754) | reverse complement strand
TTGGTCGTTCGGTACTTTGGTTTTGCTGGGGCAGTCATGCCGTCAGTTTACCCCGCACCCACGCTAGACCGCTGAACGGGGCCTATTTGTGCAACAAAGCCGATCACATCCGAACTGCCATAGAGCATCACATGCCTACAACGGCAAATGAACTGGAGGCGAAGATGCGCCAGCGGCTGGGGCCATCTCTTTCGATCCACGCTGCGGAGCGATTCGCTTGTGAAGTGGTGGGGAAAACTATAGTGGACTTAACCGCGTTGCGAGATGTAGAAACAAACGATGCGTCAATTGCAACAACCGTCCTTGACGTGATCCGCGCTGTTGTGCGGAGCGTTGGTGCTGCTCAGGTTCATTTCGTCGCTGGACTGATGTCAGAACGGCTCGGCAGGTGGGTGACTGCGAGCGCAGTGGTTGAATATGGGAAGTCGCGCTATGGATTTGAATGGCTAGACGAACATGATGGATGGTTTTGGTACGGGCAAGATACCGACAATTTAGCCGCAAGATGCGCCCTAAAAATCCTTCATTCTGCTGAGAAAAGCGTAGGCATTCAAGAGATCGTAGCTGGAATACACCGTTGGAATCAAGCTCGAATAGATAGATCCGCGGGCCTATACACGGTCCTACCTCCGTTATCGGTGTTGGAAGAGATCGTTGCACGATTGCAGTTCGTCGAAGCGACGAAAAATATGAAATTTCATATCGAGTCTAAAGAAAATTCCGACACTGGCAACCACCAACTATCGGCGTCAGAGGCGAAAATCCTCGCGTCGATCCGAAAGAACGGTGGTGTGATATCTCGTCAGGCGCTATACGAGGAACTGGTCGATACCGGGGTAGTAGAACGAAATGCATTCGACGCTGCCTTGCAATACTCTCCAATCTTTAAGCCCGTAGCTTTCGGATCCTGGTCAGTAGTAGGAGCACTACTTGTACAGCGACCAATGCTAGAGGTTGGCGATCGTCGACCGTTTGCAAGTGCAGACAGCTTTATTCACCGTGCAAACGTGATACCACCGCCGGACATTGATGGTGAGGGGTGGCACAGGCTCCATATGAATATCCCCAAAACGGCCTTCCTCCACAACAAATGGGTCATACCTTCCAAGCTTAGAGTGCTTCTCTCAAGCGGCGCTTACGATCTTATCGGCCATCACGATCCTATCTTTTACAAAGGGCCGGAACTGGGAAAGCCAGCGTTCCATCGACTCCTCGGAAAACTGGGCCCGCCTGGTCGCATCACGCCGATGCGCGTGGAGTTCCGCATCCATCCCGACAAGCGCCGAATCGCCATTGTTATGCTCGATTAGACAATCAGCCTTTAGCGATCATGGCATGACGAAATTAGACAGTCCTTTCGGTATGCTCCAGGGACGCAGGAAGAAGCGAACGGGCGTGACCACAAGGACGCTTCTGGAAAAGAGTGATGAAATGTCGGCACCAGACACGTTGACGACCACGCAAGTGGCAAAGGCACTTGGCGTGTCGGTGGCAACGCTACATAACTGGAAGAAGACAGGAAAACTCGTGCCAACGGGCGTGTGCAAACGAGGGTACAACGCATACACGCCGCTCCAATTATCCGGGTTCCAAGTGGCACAAGCCGGCTTGCTCGGGTTCGAGAAACCAGTCGCTGCAGTGGTCGGCGCCGCCACTGCAGCAAAGCTCCTCGGTATCGCTGTCACTCGATTACGTTCGCTTGATCGCGCTGGCCGATTTATCCCGGCCGGGCGGTCTGCCAGTAACCGGCGCATGTACACAAAGTTGCAAGTCGAATCGCTGCGAGAGTACCTTGAGGCAGGAGGCATGCCGCCTCGAATTGCGAAACTGACCGTCACGAGGCATGAAGCCGCGCAGTTTCTCGGGGTCGGTGTTCGCACCCTGCAGCGATGGGAGCAGGAGAAAAAGCTTGTCCCACTTGCACGTTGGGACAGCCACAGCCTTTACACCAAGGGGCAGATAAACGCTTTTCTCGGAATGGCTATAAAAACCGGCTGAGGTTGTATCGACCGGCCGGCCAGCTAAAGGTTACTTGAAACATTTAACTGGCTTCGGAGGCAGTTGTCAGCTTTCATCCTGGTCACCTGGATGAAAATTGCCTACTCGACAATATATCTTCTAATGTCGAGTTGGAATCGTGCGTTCTGGCGCTAGCGTACGCGCTCTGGAATGAGGTCCGAAAGAGCCATCGGCCGTCCTCCTTCAACGCCAGCTAATCGCTGCAGTTCCTCTGCGTCATCAAGTGAGCACTCGACCGGGAACACCGTCGCACCGTTTGCCAACAGCCATATTGTGCGGGTAATCCCGTTTGTGAAGGACAGCCAAGGAAGACCGCGAGGCGCGATCACGACCTCTTCCGTGAATAGAAAGAAGCGGCGGCGAACCTCGGTAAGATCGTGTTTAGCACGGCCGCAATTTACTTCCGCCAGTGGCACAGGATTCTCGGCGCCTTCGGCAAACCCATCATCCGCCCAATGGTATTTGTAATCGCTCGGCCACGTTCCAGGATCGCCAAGGGCAATTTCACGGTGCGAGCTATGCGGCCGGCGCCAGAGGTCTAGAAAACGCGCCGCGTCGACTTCCACGACCGCTTTTCGATCAGCGTCGTAGTTGGGCCGCTCAGCCCGCATGAACACATCGCCCCGCTTTTGAGTCGGGACACGGAACACAGCGCATTCAGTAAAGTAAATCTCACGGTTTTCGGATAGGGTCTGCATTAGAATTCATCAATCTGCTGTCAAGTGGTGGATCAGGGGCTTGTGCCCTTCTCCACCGATTGTATTCACGACATGCGCGTGCGCAAGCACGTAGCATCGCTGCCCAGCCCGATAGGTGAATTTCTTGCCCAGCCACAAGAAAAATGCCATACTTCGCTGTCGCTATGCGGCATTGTTGTTCCTGAACTTCCTGCAACGTCCATTTCGCACGCTCTCTCGCGCCCGTTCTGGCATCCCAAAGCATTCTTTTACTCGTCCGAGCGCCTGCTCCGACGAGTCGCTTACCGACTCCCCGCTTTTCATCGTCGACCATCGACATCAGGGAGAACCTATGCACATCATCCACGAAGCCGTAATCGAATCGGCTCAGCAGCCGGGTCAAGCTGCATTAAAAATCCCAACGCTCACCGAGCAGTCCAGCAGCGAACTCAGTCAAGCCGACCAGCTCGGCATCCAGTACGTCACGTCGTTTCCGTTCGCGCCGGATGCCCGCGTTGCCGGATATCTCATCAAAGCCGACATCGGGCCAATCAGCTACGGTTACCTGTACGGTGCCGACTTGCCACCAGACGAGAACTTCGTGACCTTTGAGGCGATCGGCGTTGACTCGCGCGGCGGCTATGACCTGGTGCGCTCCGCAGCTGGCGTGGCCTATGTCATCGTGACCTACGCGTCGCACGCACGCGAGCGTGGATTTCGTCACTTGAAGGACCACATCGGGGCCAATCCTGATCATTACGCGGCGCGTTCGCTCATCCTGGACAACCCGTGGCCACATACGCAAGAGATGATCGACCGGCTCGAGGCTGGCTGGAAGCGATGCCTGGCGCCGCTGCAGGCCTCGCAACGACTCGAAACACTTCACAGCGCGCTTGCCGAAGTGAAGCGTGTGTAACGCAACCCTGCGCCGACCAGAACATCAGTCGGCGCCCTTCCCTCCTATTACCGGTTCACCGACTCAACGAGTTCCGTGAGCCCTTCTGGCTCCTTCCTTTTATCACGCCGAACTCGGCATATAGTGGAAAGAGACACCATGAAACGATACACCTTTGCAACCCTCCAAGCCTTCTGGCTTGGCATGATCGAGTTCCGCAGCGACTTCACCACCAACAGCGCCGGTGACGAAGAATCGTACGACTGGGGCCGCGACATCGCGCACCGCTTCACGTTCCGTCGCTTCGATCCAGCCTAATAGGTAGGACGATGTGAATAATGCAAACCAAACGCTGGCTTCACTCGTTCCATGCCAGACAGGACCAGGCTGTACAGCATGGCGTGCGACGGAGCCAGATGCGCCGGGCCTGTTCGCACTCATCTCAGACTCGCAAGGACTAGCCATACCGTTGGCCCCGGAAACTGAGGATCTGACGATAGCGATTTTCGATGAAGACGTCGACGAGACGCTTGGGTCGATAGATCTCGACGGCCGGGCAGGACTCAATCGGTGGTATTTGACACACGTTGGCTACTTGCCAGATATGGAGCCCGACGGTCCGCTTCCGATCATGCAACTCATAGAAAACGTCGCGGCGCACTTGCTGCTTCGCTATTTCGACGACGAGCCTCGGCAAGGTGCTGAGTAACCAAAAAAGTAACTTGAGCTAACAGGTCGACCATAACAGTGGTCGACCTGATGCGCTCCCTCGCTCCCTACAAGTTGATGACAGGATGCCTGTCATGAGCCCTCTACGGCACCCCTTTTATAACGCCGTATCTCGGCAGTGAAAGGGCACGCATGAACACTAAAACCTGCCCGCCGAACGATGTGAGCAACGCCGAAGACTCCCCCGTTCCAACAACCGTGGCGCCGTCGATCTTTGACGCATTGCACGCCGTAGCGCACGCTTTGAAATACCGCATCAACCTCACTGACCACCGCGGCCGCCGGTTTCTCAAAGACTTCTATGTCGATAATTCGCCGGCAGTTGGCCGATGTGGCGTCTGGGGGTTTTCGGCAAGTGGAGCATCCCAACTCGTAGCTTCCCCATGCGGTGCCAAAGGACGCGGTCCAAACGGAAACCGCGCCCGAACCGGATGGGGCAATCCAAAGAATGCGCAAAAGGTAGCTGACCAGCTCAATGAAGCCGCCGCCGCTTGGTGCGTGCAATACGGTCCCCTACCGAAATCCAAACCCAGAGCAAAGAAGTAACGCAAATAAAAAGCCCAGCACCGGAATCATATCGGTGTTGCGCACTCCCCTTCCCTACCGGTTCACGACATCACAGATGTCGCAAGCCTTCCCGGCCGCCCTTTTTAAACGCCGATTTTCGGCAATTGACTGGAGCGCACAATGCACGCAATTTCTACCCCAACTCAATCCAACGCAGCACAGCAGCACGACATGGCACTCGACATGGATGCAGCTGAAGCATGCCGGCGCTCGCCTAACCTAGACCGCCTCGACACAAACCTGCTGATCGCCAAACTGCACGCAGCGCGCAGCGCCGACGAATTCTGCATGCCGCAAACGATCTTCCGTACACCCGATACAGCCGGCTGGTGGCACACCCACAGTTTGGCCCGAGTGCTCGACAAAGCTGAAATGTTCGCGACGATCCTGCCAGGTCGATACTTCCAATAGTCCTCGCCAAGCAATCCGCCCAGCCATTTCAGGCTGGGCGCCCTCCCCTGCTCTCCCATTCGGGGCGAGCATCACGGTTTCCCTCACCTGGTGAGGCAAGCCCATACGGCCCTTCCATTTATCACGCCGGCTTCCGGCATTAACTTGGAACGTACATGAACAATCAAACGGTAGCGCAAGTCACCCTGCACAACAACACCGGCAACAGCGACAAGATCTACGAATGCGTGGTAATCCGTTCGGGTGACCTTTACCTGGTCAACACGCAGAACGGCCGGCGTGGGGGTTCGACGACCCCGCGCACGAAAACGAAGGAACCGGTGTCGCTTGAGGCCGCGATGAGCATCTACGACAAATTGCTGCGCGAGAAACTGGCTGACAATTATTACGTGCTCGAAGGCGACAACGCTGTAGCGGCGCCGGCAGCCTCCAACGACTCAACTGGCGCATTCCATCAACCTCAGCTGCTGAACGATATTGATCGTGATGCAGCGATGGCGCTGATAGACGACGACGAATGGGTAATGGAAGAAAAGATGGATGGTAAGCGCATCGCCGTCGCTATTAGCGCTTCTGACGTTCGCATCTCCAACAAGTCAGCCCGCGCGTGCAGCATTCCGGCGCCGATCGTCACTGCAATCCAGTCGCTGACAAGCGTCGAGTATTTGGGGCCTGTGCTCTACATTGAGGCCGACGGCGAGCTGGTCGGCAGTACTTACCATGTGTTCGACATCTTCACGATCGATGGTTCGGACCTTCGGCATTTACCGTACGAAACCCGTGCAGCACACTATGCCAAGCTGATTACGCGAAACAAAGCCCTGTCCGGCAGCGTCTTCGACACGATCGAGGCAGTGGAAACTTTCTACGGAGCCGCAGCCAAGCGTTCGGCATTCGAGCGTATCGAAGGTCGGAATGGTGAGGGCGTGGTGTTCAAGCGGCGAGATATGGTCTACGCACCTGGTCGTCCGAATAGCGGCGGACCGGCGCTCAAGTTCAAGTTCAAGGAGAGTTCTACGGCGTTCTGCTTGGGCGACAGCAGCGATGGAAAGCGAAGCATCAGGCTTGGCCTGTTGTCGAGCGACGGCGCTATGGTTAATGTGGGAAAAGTAACCGTGCCGCCCAATCAGCCTGTTCCGCCGCCAGGCTCGTTAGTGGAAGTGCAATATCTGTACAAATACCAAGGCGGCGCCCTCTTCCAGCCAGTTTTACTTCGCATCAGGGATGATCAGAATCCGGAGGATTGTACGCTCGCGCAAGTGAAACGTATCAAAACGAAAATTGACTCTGAGATGGACGACGACCAGTAACTCAAGCAAGGACCGGACTCGAAAGTAACTTTTTCGAGTCCGGGCCACCCCGCCACCGCGGCGGGTTGTTGAGGTGAGTGGTCATAGCTGTTCGCACTATGCTTCGCCCGCTCAGTCCGTCCGGACTGAGCACCCTTCCCTTCCTCTGTTCGCTTCCTCGCTGGCTCAACTGTCCGAACCTGTCGCGTCAAACTGGCACGCATCTCTGACGGCCGTAAGTCACGATTTTCGACCCGCTAAGACTCTTATAGACCCTTAAAGACCCCCAAAGACATGCTCAGACCCGCAAAGGCCTTGTAAGGTCCTTCGTTTTCCGCTAAAGTTTGCTTGTAGTTAATATCGCAATCCGCTGCATGTAGGCGGCAATCTTCACAACGAGGGATCAGGACATGGGCAGCAATTCGCAGAAGGAAACTCTACTGGTAGTCGGACTGGACGACGGCCATGACACAAATAAATTGTGCATGGGCTGGGACGCTGACACCAAGGCCTGGCGCTACGGGTACCATAAGTCCCGGGCTGTCGACGGTCTCCAACAGGTGATGTCTATGGGTGGCCCGGACGGCGCCGGCGGCGCATACGAAACAGAAGGTAAGCGCTACACCGTGGCGGGATCGCAAAACCTGCTGCAGGCCCTCGATACGCGCATGTCTGGGTATCCCCTATCCGATCTGAACCGCACCCTCGTTACACACTCCCTCGCAGCTTGTGGCCTGGGTGACACTCCGGTCTACTTGATTACTGGTTTGCCGGTCGACCAGTATTACAAGGACGGTGCCCCGAACAACGATTTGATTGAGAAGAAAATCGAAAGCCTATCCAAACCTGTTGCCCGCATTGGCAAAGGCCCGGCGCTGGCGCTTATCGCCGGCCAGAGTGTGGTGAGCGAAGCCACCGCAGCGTTCTACGACGCGCTCATCCAGCATGATGGTGAGTACGATGCTGGGATCGAGGCGCTGATCACGCGTCGCCCGATCGCTGTCATGGACCTGGGCGGTAAGACGGCTGATCTCGTCGTGGTCGCTGAGAACGTCAGCTCGGTCTATAAGGATCAGAGCGGGACGAAGGATATCGGCGTTCTCCAGCTACTCGATCAGGTGGCCGAACAGATCAAGTCCGAATTCGGACTGAATGACAACCCGCCGCTGCCTTATGTGGAAGAGGCCTGCCGCACGAAGAAGTACGAACTGTTCGGTGAGGACGTCGATGTCTCCCGCATCATCGTAGCGGCCTGCGAAGCCTACCTGGACCGGGTGAAGAACTTCTTCGTATCCAAACTCCGTGATGGCTCGACCGTTGGCGCCGTGATCTTCGTGGGAGGCGGCACGGCGCTGATCAAAAGTGCGCTGGGTGAAGAGGCGTTTGCATCCATCTACAAGGGCAAGCGCTTTATTGCCAAAGACCCGGAATTCGCGAACGCTAGAGGTATGTGGAAGTTCGGAATGTACGTGCTCGATGCCGCAGAGCGTACAATTCAGGCCCCGGCAGCAACAAAGGGCGCGCAAGCAAAATCCTCGCGTGCCAGCACGGTCGAACCTGTATAAAAGGATGAGGTAATGGCGAAGGGTATTCCGAATAGCGCGGCAGTTCAGTACAAGGTGCATCTCAAGCCTACTGAAATTGGAACGCTCGTGATGAAGCGCATGGAGCGGCCGCACCTGGACAAGAGTGCCGAGCTGCGGCGGTTTATCGAACTCGGATATGCGGCTGAACAGGCCGGGTTCATCCTTGATGGCACGGTTCTTCGCCACGCTGGTCGCGTGTGGGACACTCAGCCAGATCTTAGCTCGCAGGGGCTGAACCAGACCGTGCCAGTGACCGACAAGCCTACAAACGAACGCGTGCCTTCCACTACAGATGCCTCGACGCCAGAGCAGGGCTCGGCCTCGACCGGGACCGACCAGGTAAGCTCCGCACCTAGGGAACAAAATCTCGACGTTGATTCGAAGCCGGCGTCATCCCTGAAAGCAAATCTGCGTGGCATATCGGGATAACCAGTACCTGTAGCAGAGCAAAAGGCGGCCTATGTGCCGCCTTTTTATTTCGCCAACCCAATATATCTGCCTGGCCGAGTTCATAGGCAAACGCGAGCATGGCTAGACGGATGATGTAAAGGTGAGAAGATTTGTGATCGTTTTGTAAAAATTATCGCTCTATCGGTTCAGCGCAAAAACTAAGTCCACCGAGCTTGATTCGAGCAATTTTTACCCAAAAAACGGCGTGTTTCGCCTGATTCAGTAGTTTCCATACTTCCCCTACAGGCCCGTCCTGCTTCAAAGGTGAGAAGATTTGTGAACGATTTTTCGCTTCCCGCGCTAAAGGTGAGAAGATCTGGGAGCGTTTTCATTTCCCGGCAAGTGTCAGGACTAGGTCGGTGTCGTTTTATGACGCCCTGATTTCGACGGAAAACGACTGTCATTTTATGACACTTGGAGAAGGGGAACATCGGTTGCAACGCGCTCAAGGACCTCGCTCCGATAGGTCGGGAGGATGGGTGTCATTTTATGACGCCTCGATCTTGGACAAAAAACGACCGTCATTTTATGACACTGCGGGCCGACACGCCTTAGCGGCGGGGCGCCAGACCGGCTTCGTTCGAGGACGTCATTTTATGACACTTCGATTTTCGCGAGAAAATCACTGTCATTTTATGACATTAAAGGATAAGAATTTTTTGGTCGCTTTGCAGCTGACCGGCGCGGTGTAGAAGCGTGGTAATGGAGGCGTCATATTATGACACTTTGACAGCTGAGCGTCTTCGAACAAGGTAAGAAGAGTGAAAGCCCTAGATGGGTGGCGTCCCGGCCCAGCAAGAGACGATGAGAACGTGCTCAGGGTCAGGTGTCATTTTATGACACGCCGAAATGAAGAAAAAAGGGGTGTCATTTTATGACACCCCTTGGGATATTAAGCCTTCGTGAGAATGGCTAAATTGTCTTGGATCAACTTATGAAGCTTGTCTGAGTCAAACTCGCCAGAAATCTTCGCGGACGACACGCCTACGACCAGCTTGATGTTTAGACCATTCTGCTTGAAGGCATACTCCTTTTTGGTGTTAGCCACTGGCCCCGACAGCTTCCGCTCAATCCATCCCCTCACTCCGGACTGTTTCAGCTTTTTGGCCTCGATCAACCGGAAGGCTTCCTCCACAAGTAACTTTGCTTGGTCGCCTTTCTCTGGATCGTCCAGTAACGGCTTCAAGGCATACACAAGGTTTGCACCGATGAGAGTCGGTGATTCGTCAAGTGTCTTATGAACAGCTTGAGGCAGACTTGCGAAAGCTTCCAGGTTGTAAATCTGTGTTCTCGAAACCGACAGAACCTCTGCAAGTTCTGTCTTGTTCTGAACGGCCTCGGTTTCGTGAAGCATGACCATGTGTTTATACTGCTCCCAGTCCGATAGGCCTTTCCGCGCAGTGTTATCCATCGTCAGCGCCCGTGCAGCCTGAGCGTTGCTCATTCGCTTCACCACTGCCGGTATCATTTCCTGCTTGAGTCGCCTGAACGCCTCCAGCCTATGATGACCCGCTATTAACTCAAACCTCTTCTCCGGCTCCTGTGAACCTACGGCCTGTTTCGTCGGATCAAGCGGCCGCACTAGGATCGGTGACAGCAGGCCTCCCTTCTGGATCAGCGCGACTAACATCTCGACGTGGTCTAGATCGAGTTTGACTCGCGACTGGAACGGAGAGTCAGCAATCTCCGCGACCTTGATTGGCAAGCCGAGCTGGGCCTCGTTGGCAGCGTCGCCGAAGATCGTTGATGCAACTTCGGCCTCGATGTCCTGCGGCGGACGCCGCCGGCGCATACTATCTTCAAGTGCTTTGTCTTTAGACACCGGCCTTCTCCTTCAACGGCAGGCCAGCGATGGCAGCGATTTCGCGCGCAATTGCCACGATCTCCCGCGACGCATTGTGATCGCGATCGTACTGCAAGATCGTCTGCCCCCCGGCCTGCGACTTATGTATATCGGTGGTCGTAGGCAAGCTTGCCGTCAGCACGTGGTCGTAGTAATCGCGTACGGCCCCAGCGGTGATCTTGCACATCTTCTTCCGTGCATCGTGCTTGGTAAGGATCGCACCACCGAACTTCAACTGGGGGTTCGCCATTCTGCCCTGCTTGATGAACTCGAGCATATCGTCCGTCCCGAGCAGCGAAAGTTTGGAACCGGACTCAATCGGAACCATCACGATATCCGAGGCGGCAAGCGCGTTGGCGGTAAGGAAATTCAATGCTGGCGGGGTGTCCAAGATGATGACGTCGTATTCGTCGGCGACGAGTGCGAGCTTCTGCCGAACGATCGAAGTGGACGAGAAGGGCGTCTGTTGCAGCTGTCGCTCAAGCACGGCGAGCTTCAACGTGGAGCCGATCAGGTGAACGCCGTCGATATGCGTGTTCTGGACAATAGCTGCTGCGATCGATTCGCGCCCATCCAGAACCTTCTCGATAGTGACTGCTGGCGACTCTTCGAAATCGTAGACAAGCCGCGTCGTATTGGCCTGGGGGTCCAGGTCGACCAGTAGCACGTCCAATCCTTCACGCGCAAAGGCATCTGCTATACAAACAGACAGCGTCGTCTTGCAGACCCCACCTTTGTGGTTAGCGAGACATATGATTTTTGCAGGCACAGCTTCCTCCACGTTTTTGTTGACCGGGAAATGTTAAGGCAAAAATCGGTAAATGCCTACGAAAATGTTAGACCGGCACGAAAAATCAACGGATTTCCCGAAACGCTCACAAAACCTCTCACCTTTTGCCTGTAGCAGGGCGCTAAAATGTGTTTAGCCAGGCTCGTACAGAGCCAGAACACCCCAGAAACCGTTGCCAGACTATGAATATTCGAAGATCGACGTATCTGTCCCGGGTTTTCCTTTTCGGTTGCACAAGGGCCCTCACGCGAAGCGACGTATTGAGGGTTTTTTGAGTAGTAAACCCTTGATTTGGTTTACAACCAGTTTGATGCAGAGCAAGAGCCAGCATCCATGCGGGTTTCAGAAGAATGAGGTGAGAGGATTTGTGAGTGTAGGTGAGAGAATTTGTGAGTGCAGGTGAGAACTTTTGTGAGCGTTCAAGCTGAAAGGTGAGAAGATTTGTGAACGTAGGTGAGGGGATATGTGAGCGTTTGGGCTAAAGGTGAGAGGATTTGTGAGCGTAGGTCCCTGAATCGACGTTTTCAGACAACACTCCCGCGACGGTGAGAGTTCAGTTTGATATTTTTCACCGATGCCTGTACGCTTCGTTCCATGGGACTTTCCAACGACAACACAACCGCGATCGAGGTATTGCGCCAGCCGAACCAGACTCTAGCCGTCTTGCCAGTCAGCGGCCGTATCACCGCCACTATGCGGAAATTGTTCGCGGCCATGCTGTTTTTCTCACAGCAGGATGGAAGTAGGGATGTGTACCGGCGTTCGTTCGGCGAGCTCATGAACCTGGCCGAATACAACAGCCGAAACTCCCTGGACTTGCGGGAGCAGTTTCGGATGCTGCAAAGCATCCAGGTCGAGTGGAACACGCAAGCTTCGGACGAAACGCGCTGGGGCGTTTCGGGAATGATCGCCCAGGCGGAGATCATCGAGCACAAAGGGCATGCGACATACGTTGAATGGTCGCTGCCTCCCCGCATACGGCAAGAGCTGCTTGATCCGACGTCCTACACGGCACTCTTGCTCCACATGTCGACTGCGCTGCGCGGCGGTTCCTCGATTGCGTTGTACGAGATCTGCAGCCGCTACAAGACGAGTCCGAATGGCCTGACGATGCGCCAGCATTGGGAATGGTTTTGCCCGCGAATTACCGGCAACCCCCTCATCGAGGTCACGGAGTACAAATACTTCAAACGCGACGTGTTGAAGCGCTCGATCGCTGAGGTCAACGCGATGACGGACATCGAAGTAACGCTCATCGAGCACAAGATCGGGCGCAAGATCGAACAGATCCAGTTTAAGGTTGCGCGCAAAGCCAATCCATTCGTGGCCTGGTCCGACTCCCCGGGCGGTGCTAACACCGTCGACATGGACCTGCTCAACAATATCGTTGCGTTTGGCATCAAGCCGAAGCAGGCGAAGATTTGGTGCGACGAACACGACGAGGCGTTCTTGCGCAAAACCGTTTCGTTGGTGCGCCAGCGCGAGGGCGCCGTAGGACTTCCGAAGCTCAGTTCCACCGCAGCATACTTCCGCATTGCGCTGCGCGATCGTCATGCGGATCAGCCCGACAAAGCGTCGACGAAGCCGCCGGCCTTGCCGCAGGGGGCGCTTCTTGCTCCACCTACTGCAGCTGAGATTGAACAGGTCGACCGTATCCGTACGGCCGACCAGGCGTACCGCGAAATGAGCATCGAGGACCAGGAAGCGAGGCGCGAGCAGTTCATCAAGGCGACGCCTGTTGCTGCATACGCACGAGAGGTCAAGAGGCACGGGCTAGGCAGGTCACAGGCAGCAAAAGCCGCGTTCTGCGAATGGCTGGCTGACTCCCTTTGGGGCAAGGTGGGCGGTGCGGAACACACGGATACACCCGCTAGTCCACCGGCCTGAACTTGCGCTGGCCAGAGACGTCGATATAGCGTCAACACGGCACGTTAATTACTGAGCCTTATGGCGACGATCCATAGAAGCCATTCGCGCCACCAGCGCCCGAATGTCCTCGATACGGAGATGTGCCTCGTTCCGCAAAAGCTGCTTGTAGAGTAGGGCGACGATCTGGATCGCGTCGACCGCACGCACCGGCAGCGCCACCGCAGCACGACCGCGCTGGATGACGCGCACGAAGTAGTGTGAGTCCTGGAAGTCGATGTGGAGCGACTTATCATGCGCGCGGCCGTGGCCATCGTACTTCACGCTCGGGATCAGGTTTTCAAACAGCGCCAGCGCCGTATAGGCTTCCTGCACGGTCAGCTGAACGATGATCTTGTTCTGCCAGTCGAATTCACGGCGGCCGGCGCCCAGCGCCAGCGCACCTTCAATCTGGATCGTGTACTGATTGCCTGCGCGTGTTCGCGCCTCGCTTACGCACAGTGCGGCTCCGCTACCGAAAATCTTGAACGAATAGTAGGGCGGGTCTATAGGCGTTGCCGGTTCCAGCGCCGCACCAGTAACGCTGGAGGCGACCTGCAATCCAACGCCCTGGAGGTAAGAGACTGCCCGGGCCCGGTTACCGGGATTCGCGTTCGCGCCTTTGATCATGTCGATGCCGGCCGATCCGTCGAGCTTGGCCGCGGCGATGATCACGGCCAAGTCGAACTGGAAGCCCAGCTGCTCGACTGTGCGGCGCACGCTTGGCGCCAGCGCGTGCACGACGGCGGCCAGCTGATCGCGGCGCTTGGCCTCGCCAACGGCGTACCATCTAAGGTCATCGGCGAACGCCTTGCCTTCGGCAGTGCCGACGAGCTGGCGTAGCTGCTCGCTTGTGACGGAGGGAAGTCGGGCGCTGGCCAGCGTCTCGAGGATGATCGACAGCTTCATTTTTTGGGGTCGTCTTTGATGCGCGTGAATTTGTAGTCGGCAGCGGAGCGCTCGAGCGCCAGGCCGAGCACGTCCTTCAATTCGTCGGGACTGGCGCCGTTATCCAATTGTCCCTTCGCGAACGTGTTGCGCAAGGTCCGGCCGCCAGCCCGGGACATGTCCAGGCCTGCGCGCTCGAACGTCGCACGGATCTGCTTGTAGACGGTTTTCTTGGTCATTTTGCAGCCCTCGACATTGGCCGGGAAGACGAACTCGCCCGGCAGCGCCAGCTGCTCGACCATTCGCGCCCGTTCGTCTAGCCACGGCCGCAGTTCTGCCATGCCTTCAAGGGGCAGGGGGGTGACGTGCTCGTAGCTGGTGTCGTGCTTTTCCTCCGGCGTAATGGTCAGATCGACCGAACCGTCCAGCGCCACCTGGTGGCCGACTTCGTGCACCAGAAGCCCGATCGCTTCCGCGACGCGCAGGCCCGCCAGCGCCATCACAACCTGCATGGCGCGATCGCGCCGGCGCTTCCAGCCGTCGAAGTCACTCACGCGGCGGCGCCGTGGTGGATCCGCCGGCAGTGCGTCGAAGAACCGCTGCAGCTGCTCGGGTGAGAGGGNACGGCCGGCGTCGTCTTTTGGCAGTTCGGTGCGGTCGGTAGCCAGAATCGCCTGCTTCGCTGGATTGGGGGTGACGCCAAGGTGCTGGTAGCAGCGTTCCAGCAGGCGCAAGTAGCGGTACTCGATCTTGCTATTGAGGACCCGCTTACCGCCGTCGACGCGGTTGACGAAGCGCGCCAGGTCACCGTGGGTCACCGTCGAGAAGGTTTTCCCCTGTTCCGCTATCCACGCTGAGAAGTTAGAGAACATGGAAATGTAGGTTCTGGCGGACTCGCTGGATACCGATCGGAGCATACCGTCGGCGGGGAGGCGCTGTGCGGTTTTGGCGAAAGCGTCGGTGCCGACGAATTCCTTGAATGCTTTGACAGGGTCGCTGTCCCACGAAGTCAGGTTTTTCATGGCGAAAACGGAAGTGGAATTACTGCCCAGTATACCACCAAAGGTAATTAACCCACTGTTACGCGGCATTACCCCGGGGTATTTGACTGTTGCTGACTTCGGCTGAGTGGGTTGCTCTCTTTGCTTTCTTTTTGCTCTTTTCTCTCTCTAAGCTCTTTTAGCACTGGGGCCGGTTGAGCGGCCAGGGGCGTTTGGAATTCGAGCAGCCGCGGTGTGTCTGGAGGGGATGGGTTGGTCTTACTATCGGTGGGTTAATTACCTTTTGGTGCATCGGCCCGCCTGCCCTGCTGAGTAGCCGCGGAGAATATTGCCGCCTCGGGCAGCGGGTGACGTGGGCAAAAAGACGCGGACTTTCGATCCGATTCGCTAACGGCTGAATCGCAATGCATAATTGCCAATTAGAGGGGTAAGCGATCTGGAAGGGATGGAGCAATGCCGTATTGGGAAGACGACGACGATGACGATGGAGGCCTGCCGGACGCGGCGTTCACCGAGCTCGAACTGGCTGCCGGTGTGCAGCACGTCGTCCGAACAGGTGACCCAAACGCTACGTCCTCTGGCCGCCGGCGCTACTCCAGAACGCCGGATAACTCCGGACACGAGTGCGTGCACGATGGGGTGTCAGACGACTTCGTGCATGTCGGTGACGAGACGACGCTTCACTTTGACACTTTTGAACAAGCGCAGACCTGGGCGCGGACGCGACCCGGCCGGACCTTTACACGCGCAAGCACTGGCGCCGGCTTCGAAGCAAAGACTACAGGCGAGAAGTCAACGGATGACGCTGGGCAGCGCGGGCCATTTTCTAACCAGGCTAAGCCAATCGGAAAACGCAGAAATCCTGTTCAGCCGATAAAGCAAGCAACGCCTTATCCGGTTGGAAACCCTTCCGCAGCCACCTGGGTCCTGGGCACGCATCCACGGACTGAGGAGGAGTGGGAACTGTTCGACATCGATATGCAAAATAAGCGCGAGGTTTTTTGGCCGACGCTTGAACGATTGTCGCCATCTATAGCGGCGAAGGCGAAACGTCGGTACGACACCATGTTCCTTGGTGAGGTGATGTCGAGTGACTTCCATAAAAACCAGTCTGAGCACGATCTGTTCCAACTCCTGACGCTGGCGGAAAAGGAGCTCGAGCGCTGCAAGCTTTGGTATGCGTCTGCCATGGAAAAGTACGACCAAGAATACGACTGTCTTTACAGGAGGGGGAAAGACGACTTCCTGCCGCCTGTACGCCATGATCCAAGCGCACCATTTTCGCCGCGCATGAAGAAACCAGCGGAGCTTGTCTTTTGGCTAGAGGTTGTCGCTATCGTGATGGATGAGCTTGTCGATCGGGTGTAAGGTTTGTCGCGGTCGGCTAATCGGCTCATGGACACGGCGTCCATAAGGCGCCGATCGTAGGTGATTGTTTACGAAGACAACGTCATTTTCACTTTGCAAAAACGTGGTCGAGTTTTAACCAACCTGGACTGTTCGAAATTTTAGGTTAGATGGTAGACACATCAAAGAAGTTGCTGTACATTAACGCTGTCGGCCTCCGGCATTTTTGTAACCGTTTAGAGCTCCTTTGTTTATGCCCCGCATAAACAAGTGACGCCAGTCACTCACTCCTTTTTTAACCCGCTTTGCGGAATCTATTAGGAGTAGTGAAAAATGAAAGTCTTGACCCAAGCATCCAAAGCAGCACACCAGTCGATCCTGGCACAAACTCAAGACGGACAGCGCTACTCAAAATTCCCTGTGCATGAACTGGAATTCTGGCAGAAGCTGTTCGATCTCGCAAAATCGCCGATAACCGCCCAGGAAGTGCTGGACGAAATCGGCGAAATCGAAAACGAACCTTGCATCGAGAATGAGCGCGTCTTCCGTAACGTGCAACAAGCTCGCAGCTTCGCAAGGCTCGCCTTGCTGAACTGATCAGTGCAGTTCGAGCACTAAGCATTTGGCGACAGGAACCTGGGAACCCAGGGTCTTGTCGGCCATTGCCAACGCCATGTTGGCCACATCGACGAAACCCTGTGCCTTCATTTCCGGGTTCGTCTCGCGCATCGTGTTGCTGAACAGGTTCACGAGATTTTCTTCCGATGGGCTCATTGGATCGCTCACCCCTCCCGCCTCAAGCAAAAAGCGCTCGTATGCTTCATCCGGCAGGTTGGTCATATCTGTTGCCATAAAATTCCCTCAAGTAATAATGTCCCCATTGTAGGCGCCCATCAGCGCCGCGCAAGTCGCTTTCTCCCATCTCACGTATCTGCCCTGCGCAAGCGCAGATCCTACCCAGGACACCTCTTTCTATTGCCGCCCTGCGGCATTTACTGGAGGTTCTATGTACCCAACAAACCCAGTCGCTTCGATCAAGCCGGCTGTGGTCCTACAGCTGAACATCTTCGGCGGCTCCGACGAAATTCATGTCAACCCGCCGAAAGCCAGCAAGGCAACGCCACCTGGGCCAGCGCCGCTGCACGACGCTCCCGCGCCGCCAGCAAAAGCTGTCAAGCCTGTCAAACCTGGACTGGTCATTCAGGCCAAGCCGACCCCGCCCGTACCTGCGAAAGCAGAGCCGGTTGCCGACGAGCTACTTGTCGACCCCGACGAGCCGATCACGGTCGACCTGGAAGCCATCGAGGCAAGCGACACGCCTGAAACCATCCTCGCCAAGCGCATGTTCCTGCGCATGATGTGGGACATCGAGGGCAAGTCCGAAGACGTCGAGCCCGACCTGTTCGGTCAGACTTCGCTGGCCAGCCACAAGACCAGCCAAACGGACCTTAACCGGCTCGACGCGCTGATCTGGCTGTACGGCCTCAATCCGGACGGAAGCCTTGTCAGCATCGAGTGGGTATGCGATGTGATCGGGTTCGACCCGCACCGGGTGCGCCGTATCGTCGGCCGCAGCCTTCGCAAGGAACTCAAGCGCCTGGTGCACCTGCTCTCCACGATCGTAGGCGCGCACCACGCTCAGGTATGCGAGGACAAGATCTCCGACTACCTCGACATCTCCAACTGGAGCTTCAACTGAGCCGAGCGTCCTGCTCCCGGCCCTTCTTCCTGCAAACCATCACCTCGAAAGCACCCCATGAACAGCACGTTCGCATCCCTGTTTGCGCAGGCGCCTGGCCTGGCCAACTCCTTCAACAACATCTTCAACGACGCGGCCGCCGTGCCGGTGACGCCACCGACGCCGGCAACACTGCCAGCGCCGCACCCTATCCCTTCCAACAACGCTGGCGAATAGCCACTGACCATTCAAACGAGGCCACACCATGCAAGCATACGGACACAAACGCAGCTATCGCGTCGAGGCAGACGCAATCTACGCTGGCCGGCCGGAACCGCGCAAGCAGGCTCCGAAAGGCTGCGACAGCGCCCGTCGCAAGTCGGCTCGCCAGGCAGCGCGCACCGACATCAAGATGGCGATCTTCCACTGATCTGCCGCCAGTAACTTCGAATCCATCGCCGCTCCTGAAAAGGGGCGGCATCACCCCTCCATGTTCATCCGTGCCGCCGGCATCGATGAGCCTTCGCGCTCTCCCCATTTACACGCCGAGCTTCGGCATATTTGGGAGAATCTATGTTGAAAATCCTGCACGCCTCGGACCTGCACTACTCTCCGGGCAATTTGGTTGAAGCGGATCGTTGCTTTGGCCATGCAGTCGAACAAGCAATCGCTCAAAACGTCACTGTTGCGATGATCACGGGCGACTCTACAGACCACGCATTGGACGGCCACTCGCCGGCATTGCTGGCCCTGGCAAAACGCATCAAGCAGCTGGCGGATCACTGCCCGGTATTTCTGCTGCAGGGGACCTTCTCTCACGAGCCGGTGGGCCTGCTCAAGATGCTGGAGATGATCGGTGCTCGTCATCCGATCATCGTGTCGGACAAGATCGGCATGATCGGATTGTCGGAAGGGAAGTGGCTCGAATACGACCCGACCTACACCGACGTGCGATACGACCTGGTCATCACCAGCGTGCCGACCGTGAACAAGGCTGAACTGGCCGCGGTCGTGGGCGCCGACAACGCAAGTGTCGAAATGGGTAACCACCTCGCTTCGCTTCTCGGGCTGTTCGGACCAGCTAACGCTGCGCTGCGCCGCAAGGGAGTTCCCACGGTGCTGGCCAGTCATGGCACCGTCGACGGTTCGCTCAACGAAAGCGGCGTGCCCATGGCAGGGCTCGACCACGAGTTCTCGCTCGGTGCGCTGTTCTCGGCCAACACGAACGCGACGATGCTCGGCCACATTCACATGCACCAGCAATGGACGCGTGATCATGAGGGCCGCACGCAACGCATAGCGTATCCAGGATCGATTGGACGCTATCACTACGGGGAGCTGGGCGAAAAGTATTGCCTCATCTGGGAAGTCTCAGCCGACACGGCCGACTTCACCCCTGTGCAAACGCCGTCGAAGCGGATGATCGAAATCGCGTTCGAAGGAGTGCCGAATCTGGAGCAGCTGGCCACCGTAGCGGAGCAATGCCGCGGTGCCTTTGTCCGGGTCCGATATTCCGTCGATGAAGAGTTCGTGAAGACGGTCGATCGGCAAGCCATCAAGCAGATCCTGGGCACGGCCGCGGAAGTGAAGATCGAGGGCGAAGTGCTCACGATCCAGCGCCAGCGCTGCGCCGGCATCTCAACGCTCGTGTCGGTCGAAGAACGGTTCATGAAATGGTGCGAGTTCACACAAACGCCCACGGATGGACTGGCCGAAAGGCTCGCCATGCTGCAAACGATGGCGCCGGAAGATATCGCAAGCGCCTTCGCCCTCACCAACAAACGCCCCGGGCTTCCAGCACCTGAACTATCAGGCCTGCCAGTCCAAGCAATCCAGCCAGAACCCGAATTTGTTGATATCGGCTTCTAGCACCTACCCACTGCAATTTATGACGCGGCCGCCATCGAGCGGCCGTTCGTCTATCAGGAGAAAAATCATGGCAATGCACCGCATCACGTTTGAGCACGAAATCGAAGCTGACTGCCCCGAAGAAGCTGCGCTCAAGTTGGCCAGCATGCTGAGAAACGGGAAGCTGGCTCCGGTGCTGCTGGTCGACGTCGCCGGCGGCAAGGTCACCGTCGATACCGAAGAGGGCAACGAAACCGTGATTCGCGACGACCGAAAGCGTATTGGCCCAGTGGTCATGCGCCGTGAGGGTCCGACCGGTGTCGTGACTTCGCCAGTGATGGCCGAGTTCTACGGACACGACCACGTGGACAGCAAGACCGACCTCGAGCAGGTCGACGGCAAGTGGTTGCGGCTGCGGGGTTTTGGTCCCGAGGCGTACTACGACCTGGTCGACCTCGCTGGCAGCGAAGGCGAGCCGTTGGCGGTCATCACGGTCAAGCGCCTGTTCGGAAACCATGACACGCATCCTGCCACGCATCTCGCGCTGTCGGCCTACGCACAAAACGCACAACACTAAACGCCGCGCTGCGGCATCTACAAGGAAATCGAAATGGCAACTCTGACCGGCCCTGAATTGGTCGAACGTCTCAAGGAAATGGGTCTCGGACGGCACGATCGCAGCAAGGTGCTCGAGACGTTCCGCGACTCAGGCGAAAAGGAGGCATTGGAGCAGGCGAACGAAATCGTCGCGCGCACCAAGGCCGACCTGGCAGGCGCAAAACAAGCAGCCCGCGATCTGTGCCGCATCGACATCGGAAACTGAGGCAATCATGATTCAAGCAATTATCGAAGCGATGAAACAGGAAATCGCGAAGTACAAACTGGAGCTGCTGCAGCGCCACCCGAGGGATCTGGACATCGACATGGCAATGCTGGAGCGCTTCGTCGGGCCCGGCCTGAAATACGCGTGGATGGTCGGCGACTCGCATACTCATGCGGCGCCGCTCGGCATCCATCAGAAGCTCAATGAGCTTCCGACGTATGTCACCCGGCTCGCCAACAACGACCGCTTCTATCTGCTTACGGTGGGCCACGGTCCAACACAGTTCGAATTGAAAGAAGTCGATCGTGTGGCGTTCGCTGCTCTGGTGAACACGCCGATTCCATATCGGATGGTCGGAACAGTCGATTCGTTCTGGCTGTACCGCAACGAGTCTCGCGTCGGTACCTGCATCGTCACCCGCGAGGGGACGTTTGAAAAACCAGTCTACAAGATCGCCCTGACGCCGATGGCTGGCATCAGCAAGATCGATCGCGAAGCCCTGCAGGAATGGGGCCAGCAGGCAGTCACTAAAAAGGCTGGTTCGCTGTTTGCGTACAGCCTGGTCGAGTGGCTGCAACCGATCGAGCTGGCGCTCGCCGCCTAAAATCCGGACCCCGGCACTTCCCCTCGTGGGTGGTGCCGGGCGCCGCCTCCAAGTTACTTGCTTTTCGATGCCGCGCATCGATGAGCACAGCTCAAGCCTTTTCCCCGCCGACCTTCGGCATCCATCCACGCCCCGCGCGTTCCCCCTGCAACTCGCCGTCATACGGCAGATCCTTGGAGCAAATCATGTTCGACAAAAACGATATCGACCTCATCGCCGCAGTTATTGGCATGGTCACTACGATCTTCACCGCGCTGGCTGGCCAAGCAATCCTGGGCCGCAAGCGTATGCAAGAAAAGCTGGACATCGCATACAACGACATTGCCTACCTTCTGCAAGTTGAGGCACTTCATTGCGATCGGCATAAAGAGCTGAACCGTACCAGCTTCAAGCTGCGTATCCGGAAAGAGGTGAGCGCAACGGGCCTGGTCTGGAGCGGTCGCTTTACACCGGGCCGTGTTCGCTCCAACCGTGGCGGCCGCGCCCTTTCGACCACGGTCAGCGCACGCCTCATCGTGCTGACCAAGTTGATCCTGCGCGCAACGCTGCACGCGATCGCCTACCTGGTGAACAACGTGCCGCGCTGGTTCGACGTGGCTTTGGTCACCGTCGAAAACGGGGTGACTAAAACGCTGGCTGACCGCCTGGCTCACATTCGTAAAGCTTCATAGTTCCTGCAACTGATCGACCCTCCAACGGCCCGCCTTCGCGCGGGTCGATTTCATTCACCGTATCCACGGAATCTTCAAGATGAACAATGTCCTCCTACTCGCAGCGCCAGCTGCCGCCAGTGTGCAAGCCGCGTCTCCATCCGCTGAGCCGCCTGCGACCATTTTCGACCGTTACGCGGATTC
>JGI24770J26754_10000841_pt1 | contig 22205 bp, 24 predicted proteins | sample LakOneMetagenome_FD_26754 | JGI IMG/M metagenome (IMG submission 26754) | reverse complement strand
GATTCTCGATCCACACATTCAGGCTGCAATCATCGGCGGGGAGGCAGGTTTTCGAGACGCGCGAGACGGTGACGGACAGATCCGCCGCTTTGGGCGGCCATGCGGCTTCGGCATTTCCGATCAGGAAGGCGGCGAACAGCACAGCGAGACAAAGACGCAGCATCACCCATTTCCTTTGCGCAGGTTTTGCCGGCCGCCGCCGTCCGGACCCCTTGCCATTGATGACAGACCTTAACGGATCGCATTGGTGCGGGGCAACCGAATCCACTAGCTTTCCCGGAAAGCTTGGGGGGATTTCATGACGGATCAAAAAAGCCGGATCGCGCTCGTCACGGGCGGCGCGCAGGGGATCGGGGCCGCCACGGCGCGGCGCTTCCTGGCTGACGGTTTCAACGGCGTCCTGTTGGTCGACCGCAATGCCGAAGGGCTGGCCACGGCCAAGGCGTCGCTCTCCGGCCTCGGGCGGGTGGAAACGCTCGCCGGTGACCTTCTCGATCTGGCGCTTCCCGGCAAAGCCGTGGCGGCGGCGCTCAAGGCCTTCGGCCGCCTCGACGTTCTGGTGAACGCCGCCGGGAATACCGAGCGCTGCGGGCTCGACGATACGACACATGAGTCCTTCGACCGGCTGTTCGGCGTGAACGTCAAGGCGCCGCTGTTCATGATGCAGGAAGCGGTGAAGCTGATGCGCGGGCAGGGCTCCGGCGTGATCATCAACGTGTCCTCGATGCTGGCCTATGGCGGGCCGCCCAATCTGGTGACCTATTCGGCCTCGAAAGCGGCGTTGGTGACGCTGACGCGCGCCGCCGCCAATGCGGTCAAGCGTGACGGCATCCGCATCTTCGCCATCAACCTCGGCTGGGCGCTGACGGAGGGTGAGCAGAAGCTGCAGACGACCTTCCACAAGCTGCCCGAGGACTGGTCGGAACAGATCGGCAAGCGCATGCCATCGGGCCGCCTCATCCTGCCCGACGATGTGGCGGGCGTCATGGCGTTTCTGGTGTCACCGCCCGCCCACATGATGACGGGAGCGGTGATCGACTATGAGCAGATGCCGGCGGGCACCTTCGATGCCCATCCGGCACTCGCGCCCGAATGACATCGCCGCGCCCGCTGGCGCTGCTGATGCTGAGCATCGCGGCGGTCGGCATCCAGGCCCTGATGCTGTCGCCCCTGGTGCCCGACATTGCGCTGGGGCTCAGCACCACGCCGAAGCATGTGGGATTCGCGGCCGGGGCTTACGGCATCGGCGTGGCGCTCGCCGCGCTGACCGCGGCGCCCAGGCTTGGACGGTGGCCGAAGCACCTCGCCATCGCCGCCGGGTTTGCCGTGCTGTCTCTCAGCCTTGTGGTGTGCGGCCTGGCGTTTCACTGGCAGGTGCTGGTGGCGGGGCAATTCGCGGTGGGGCTGGCCTCGGGCGTCATCATCCCCGCCACCTATGCGCTGACCGGCGATATCTCGCCGCCCCAGACGCGGGCGCAGGCGATTGGCCGGGTGCTGTTCGGCTGGTCGATCTCGATGGTGATTGGGGTGCCGCTCGCCGCCATTCTCTCGGCCTTTGTGGGCTGGCGCGGCACGTTCCTTCTGGTGGCGGCGATCGCGGCGCTCATGGTGCCGGGCGGGCTGATGCTGCCGCGTGTCGAGGCGCCGGCGCATGCGGCTCCCGGGCGGTTCTGGGATGTGCTTCGAATCCCCGGCGCGCTGCTCGGCTATTTCTGCACCTTCTGCTACATGATCGGCTTCTACCAGACCTACACCTTCATCGGCGATCATGTGCGCACGCTTCATCACGCCGGGGCGTGGCTCGGCGGCGCCATCGCACTTTCCTACGGCATCGGATTTGGGGCCGCGATCCTGGGCGACCGCTGGATCGACCGCAAGGGCCCGCGCCGCGTCATGCCGCTGGGGCTGGCGCTTGTTGGCCTGAACTACCTGCTGCTGCCCTTCGCGGCGGAGTGGTGGCAGGTGATCGCCGTCTATCCCTTCCTCTGGGGCGTTGTGAACCACCTCGCGATGACCGCCATCGTGTCCTTCGTGAACTCGCTGTCGGCCGAGCGGCGGGGCGCGCTCATGGGGCTGTTCTCCTTCACCACCTATGCCTCGCTCGGCACGGCGGGGGCGGTCTATGGCACGGTCTATGATTCCTATGGCTTCTTCGCCGTGAGCTTTGCCGCGGCGGCGACGCTGTTTACGGCAGCGCTTAGTGCTGGGTTGCCGCTGCTTCGGCGGCAATCCAGTCGCGGAACGCCTTGACCATCGGCCGATTGGCCGCATCCTTTGTGCAGACCAGATAGTAGCCGAACTCCGGCGGGCTCTTGAGGCTCAGTTCAAACGGCTTGATCAGGCGGCCTGCGGCAATGTCATCCGCCGCCAGCGATGAATCGCCAAGCGCCACGCCATGGCCATCAACCGCCGCCTGAAGGGCCAGCGAGGAGTGGCTGAAATGCATGCCCCGCGTATCGATGAAGTCACTCACGCCCGCCGCCTGCATCCACATACGCCAATTGGGCCAGACCGCCCCTTGCCCCTCCCAGTCCAAGTGGATCAGCGGATAGTTCAGAAGGTCGCGCGGTTCTCTTAGGGGCTTTCGGCCTTTCACGAGATCGGGGCTGCAGACGGGAAAGACGGAGTCCTGAAACATCTTCTCGACATGGAGGCCTGGATAGTCGCCCTTGCCGAAGCGGATGGCGATATCGGCGTCGTCGCGGTCGAAATCGACCGTGGTTGAGGATACGTCGATCCGCACGTCGGAGCCGGGAACGGCCGCGAGAAACCGGTCCAGCCGGGGCACCAGCCATTTGGCGGCGATCGAAGGCGAGGTCGAGACCTTGAGTTGGGAAGGGTTTTCAAGCTGGCGTATGCGCTGCAGCGCCTTGTTCAGCCCTGCGAGCGCCTCGGACACGGCGGTTTGCAGCACCTTGCCCTCGCGCGTCAGCTCCATGGACCGGCTGGTTCTCGTGAAGAGAGACACGCCCGTCTGCTCCTCCAGTTCCTTGATCTGATGGCTGATCGCCGCGGGGGTCACGTTCAGCTCTTGCGCGGCCCGGGTGAAATTCAGGTGCCGTGCCGCTGCGTCAAACGCCTTCAGGGCCTGCAGGCCGGGGATGTTGCGGATCATTGATCTTCAAACCGCTCTAAATGATGATTCAAGAACTAGTCGTTTGTGGTTGAAATCGCAATGACTTATATTAGGGATAATTCAAACTTCTTAATAGGAATTAACGATCATGTCCCGCTCCGCCACCCTCACCACCACCGCAGTTGCCGGTTATGGGCTCTGGAGCCGCCTGGAAAAGGCCTTCAGCAGCCTCAACACCGTGTTTCAGGCCAATCCCGAACTCGAAGCGGTTCTGCGCCAGACCGATAGTGTGCGCATCGCCAGCCGCAACCCGCTGATCTGAAACCCTGCGATACCGTCTCTCCCCGGGACGGACGCGCTGAGCCCGCCTTCTTGGCGGGCTCTTTTTATTGGGCCTCAGGCCTCAATCGATCTCGTGCGATGAAACCTAGCCCAGGTCGACAATGGTGATTTCCGGCGGCACGCCGAACCGGACGGGAAGGATGCTGCACCCCAGCCCGCCCGATACGATCAGGTGGCGGCCGTTTTCAACCACATGCCCATAGGCATAGCGATTGCCGTATTGTGATGGTGTCACGGGCGACCAGCCGAAAATCCGCACCTGCCCGCCGTGCGTATGCCCCGACAGGGTGAGGGAAACGCGGTCGGGAATCTCGGTGAAAAGATCGGGCTCATGCGCCAGATGGATGATGGGCGCGTCATCCGTCACCTGCGCCAGCGTGCCGGAAAGATCATCGCGGCCCTCGAAGCGGCCATGCCCCTTCTTGATCGCCACGATGCTGTCGGTGCCAGTCAGCCAGAAGGGCGTTCCGTCCTTCATCAATCGCACCGCGCGGTTGGCCAGAACGGGGATGCCGTTGGCCTCCATGGCGCGCTGGGCTTCCGGCGGGCCTTGCTCCGAAAGCTGCGCGAAGCGGTCGTCCCACCAGTCATGATTGCCGTTGATGGAAAAGACGCCGAGCGGGGCTTTGAGCGCGGCGGCGGCGCGCGCCGTCTCGGCCACCGGCACGGTGCCGGTGCGGATGATCTGGCCCGACACATAATCGCCCATCAGCAGGATGAGATCGCCGCCCAGCATGTTGGCGCGGGCGATAATCCTTTCCCAGCGCGACAGCGGCATATGCGGTTCGACGAGATGCGGATCGGCCAGCAGCACGAGCCTGAGCTTGAGGCCCGGCGTCCAGCGGGGCGGCGTGAGTGCATAACTCTGCGTGCGCAGCATGAAGCCCGGCTCGATGACGAAGCCATAGGCGGCAAGCGAGGCCCCGGCGAGGCCGAGCCATTTGAAGAATCCGCGGCGCGTGATCATGCGCTTCAGATATCAGGAAAAGCTTTCAGCGTCCCTTCCATTCGGGCTTGCGCTTTTCGGCGAAGGCGCGGGCGCCCTCAAGCTGGTCGTCGCTCGAATAGAGCCTGTCCACCGACTTGAGCTTGCGCTTGGTCACCATGTCGAAGGCCTGCTGGATCGGCAGGTGCATGGTTTCGCGCAGCGTTTCCTTGATCGCCGCATAGACGAGCGGCGGGCCGCCCGCCAGAAGCTCCGCCACCTCACGCGCGCGCGCCATCAGCTTCTCCTTCGGCACCACCTCGTTGATGATGCCCCAGTGCTTGGCCTCGGCCGCATCGAAGCGCCGCCCGGTGAAGAGCAATTCGGTGGCGACGTGATAGGGGATGAAGCGCGGCAGCTTGATGGTCGCGGCATCGGCCAGCGTGCCGGAATTGATTTCGGGCAGCGCGAAGGTGGCGTGCTCCGCGGCGATGATGATATCAGCCGAGATCATGATCTCGAAACCGCCGCCGAAAGCCAGACCGTTGACTGCTGCGATCACCGGCTTGTTGAGGCCGGGCAGTTCCTGCAGGCCGCCGAAGCCGCCCACGCCATAATCCGAGTCAGGCGCTTCGCCTTCCGCCGCCGCTTTCAGATCCCAGCCGGGGCAGAAGAATTTTTCGCCTGCTGCGGTGAGGATCGCCACGCGCAATTCCGGGTCATCGCGGAAGCTAGCGAAGACATCGCCCATGATGCGGCTGGTGGTGGCGTCAATGGCATTGGCCTTGGGGCGGTCGATGGTGACTTCAAGCACGCGGCCCCGGCGTTCGGTGCGGATGGGTGTGGTCATGGTTTCTCCGGCAGGAAAGCATAGTTGGAATAGATGTCTTTTAGTCTGATGTCCTCGGCGATCGATGCGGGCGTGATCAGTTTCTGATCCATCAGCCTGCCGTAACAGGTGTCGAAGTCAATCTGATCGGCGGGCTGGCATAGCGGGTCACGCTGCCATCTCTTCTTGATGAGGGTCCGGACAAAATAATTGTCGATGTCGAGTTCGCGGATCGATTGCATTTTTCCCAGCGCCATGCCGTTGCCGTCCTGGAATGCGAGTTCAACCAGTTCGCTGCAATAGATCGCGTCATGTCCCGGCAGGAAAAACAGATCATAGGGCAGGCCATCATAGCGGTGGGCCGCCTTCAGGATATTTGCCGCCGCAGCATCATCGAGATTTTCAACGCGCTTGACGGCAAGCCTGCCGCCCACGCCCTTGGCAATCCAGTCCGCGAGCGGCGTTGATTTGACCGGGGCCGCGGCCTCGATGACGGAGGTCTTCCCGTCGGCGCCGATCTCAACAATGCCCATGTGCGAAAAGGGGCTCCGGGAGGCCAAAAGGATTGCGACGCTTTGCGAACTTCCCGATGTCTGAAAGACGAGATCGCCGTTTTTCAAGGGGGGCAGGCTCTCCGCCGTTGCTGACGTGAAATGAAGCCACCCCAGCGCGAGAATAAAAGCAACGGCCAGCCCGGCAAAGCCGCGCCTGATCCAGCGCGCCAGCCGCCGCACTTAAGGCTTCCTCATCTTAATCAGCGCGTCGACGGCGATGGCGTTCTCGGGAAGGACGAGCAGGGGGTTGACGTCTAGTTCCTCGATCAGGCCGCGATGGGCTTCCGCAAAGGCGGCCACGGCCTCGATGGCGCGGATGACGGCGGCCTGGTCACCGGATTTGCCACGGAAGCCTTCGATCAGCGTCCACACCTTCAGCCGCTTCAGCGCGCGGGTGATCTCTTGGCGGCTGGTGGGCAGCATCAGCGTGACCGAGTCTTTCAGGAGTTCGGTCAGGATGCCGCCCGCGCCGATCACCAGTGCTGTGCCGAATTGCGGATCGCGGGTGAGGCCGATGATCAATTCCGCCACCACGCCCGTCACCATGCGCTCGACCAGAACGTCGGGTGCGAGTTTCGCCATGCGGGCGGCGGCGGCTTTCACCTCATCCGCAGTCTTGAGGTTCAGCGCCACGCCGCCGGCTTCCGTCTTGTGGGCGATGGCCGCGGACGACACTTTGAGCGTCACGGGGAAGCCCAGCTTCTCCGCCGCGGCCACCGCATCCGCGGCCTTGCAGACGATGCTTTCGGGCACGGACAGCCCAAAGGATTTGAGAAGCTGTTTCGCCTCATATTCGCTGAGCGAGACTTCGCTGCCGCCGCGCGTTTCTTCCTTTGTCACCTCCGGCAAGGCTTCATTCCGCGCCCAGTTCCGGCCGATGAAGCTTGCGGCTTCAAAGGCAGTGAGCGCGTCATCAAACCCCATCATGGGTGCCACGCCATTGGCCGAGAGTTCGGCGGCAAGGCTGAGCGGCATGCCTTCCTGAAGCGAGGAGACGACCGCCGCGCGCGCCCCCGTCGCCTTCTGCGCGCGCATATAGGCCCTGGCGGTGGTGATCCACGAGGCAGCCGTCATCTTCGGGTTGGTGGGCGTATCGAGGATCAGCATGCTGACGTCGAAGCCGCCGGAGAGCACGGCGGAGAAGGTGGCCTGAAGTTTTTCCGCCTGGCCCCAGATGAAGGTGTGATAGTCGAGCGGATTGTCGATCGACACGTATTCATTGAGCGTCGCCGCCACCTTGGGCTTCGTTACAGCGGGGAAGGGCGGGAAGCTCACGCGCCGTTCCAGCGCCATGTCGGCCACCAGTGCCGCCTCGCCGCCTGAGCAGCTCATCGACACGAGACGGCTGTCCGGAATGGGGCCGCCCAGATGCAAGAACTTGAGCGTTTCAACAAAGGCGGTGACGGATTTCATGCGCGCCACGCCATAGCGTTCGAACAGCGCATCATAGAGCGTGTCAGCACCCGCAAGCGAGGAGGTGTGGCTCATCGCCACCTTGGCCCCTTGTTCGGAGCGGCCGGTCTTGAGCGCGATCACGGGCTTTTTCAACCGGCGTGCCACGGCGGCTGCTTCGGCGAAGCGCGGCACATCGGGCAAGCCCTCGATGTGAAGGCCGATGGCCGTGATCCTCGGATCGCGTGCCAGCGCCTCCACCATCTGGCCCATGTCCAGATCGGCCTGATTGCCGATCGCATAGACGCAGGCGAGCGGCAGGGCGCGCATCGTCATGGTGAAGTTGCAGGCGATGTTGCCGGATTGGGTGATGATGGCAACGCCCGAGTCGCAGGGCTCGATGCCATGCTCATCCGGCCAAAGTGCCGCGCGGGCGAGACCGTTGACGAAGCCATAGCAGTTCGGCCCCATCAGCGGCATGCCATCGGCGGCGGCCAGAAGCTCCTGCTGCAAATGCGCGTCGCCCGTTTCGGCAAAGCCCGAGGCATAGATCACCGCACCGCCGCAGCCCTTGGCTTTCAGCGCACGGACGATCTCGATGGTGGGCTCGCGCTTCACCGCGATGAAGGCGGCATCGACCGGACCCTCAATATCCTCCACCGATTTGACCGTGGCAATGCCGCCCAGCTCCTCGCGCTTGGGATGGACGGCCCAGATCTTGCCCGTGAAGCCCAGGGCGCGCGTGCGGGTGATGGCGATATTACATTCCGCCCCGCCGATGAAGGCAATGGAGCGGGGATGGAGCAGGGGTGTTAGATTGCGCATCAGCCCCCCAGCGGACGCAACAGGCTGCGCGAAATGATGTGGCGCTGGATTTCGGAGGTGCCTTCCCAGATGCGCTCCACACGGGCATCGCGCCAGATGCGCTCGAGCGGAAGATCAGACATCAGTCCCATGCCGCCGTGAATCTGGATCGCTTCATCGGCCACGAAAGCCAGAACCTCGGTGGCCTTGAGCTTGGCCATCGCCATGTCCATGTCCTCGACCGTGCCTTGATCGAATTTCCACGCCGCTTCGAGGGTGAGCAGGTTCGCTGCCTTCAGTTCCAGCGCCATGTCGGCGAGCTTGAAGGAGACGCCCTGAAACTTGCCGATCTGCTGGCCGAATTGCTGGCGGTCCACCGCATATTGCTTGGCATGTTCAAGCGCGCGTTCGGCGCGGCCAAGGCAGGTTGCGGCCACCTGAAGGCGTGTGGCGCCCAGCCATTCGTTCGCCACGTCAAACCCTTTGTGCAGTTCGCCGAGGATCTGGCTCTTGTGCACGCGGCAATCGGTGAATTCGAGAATGCAGTTGTTATAGCCCCTGTGCGAGACGTTCTTGTAGCCGGGGCGCACGGTATAACCCGGCGTTCCCATGTCGATCAGGAAGGCGGTGATGAGCTTCTTCTTGCCGCGCGGCGTATCCTCCTCGCCCGTTGCGGCATAGAGGATCACGAAATCGGCTTCGTCGGCATGGCTGATGAAATGCTTGGTGCCGTTGATGACGAAGAAATCGCCGTCGGCCTTCGCCGTCGTCTTCATGCCGCGCACGTCGGAGCCCACACCCGGCTCCGTCATCGCCATGCAGTCGATCTTTTCGCCGCGCACGCAAGGCAGAAGATATTTCTCGCGCTGCTCGCCCTTGCAGGCCATGAGAATGTTGGAGGGCCTTGCCACGCAGTTCCAGTGCAGCGCGTAATTGGCGCGGCCCAGTTCCTTTTCGTAGAGCACCCAGGTCAGCGTATCGAGTCCGGCGCCACCCACCTCGGCTGGCATGTTGGCGGCATAGAGGCCGGCCTCGATCGCCTTCTTCTTGATCTCATCGCGAAGCGCGGGGCGGAGCACGCCTGTTTCCTCCACTTCCTGTTCATGCGGGTAAAGCTCGTTCGCGACGAAATCGCGCGTCGTCTTGACGATCATCTGCTGTTCTTCGGAGAGCGAGAAATCCATGGTGCTATCCCAGATGGAAGGTTTCGGTGTGGCCGTCGATGGCCAGTTCCTGGCCGGAAATGGTGCGGGCGGCAGGAGAGGCCAAGAAGACGCAAAGCCCTGCGATCTCATCCGCCTCGATGAAGCGCTTGATCGACTGGCCCGAGATATATTCGGCTTCCACCTTCTCGAAGGGAACGCCGCGCTGCTTCGCTTCCGCCTCCATCACGCGGGCCATGCGGGGGCCCCGCACCGTGCCGGGGCAGATGGCGTTGCAGGTCACGTCATAAGGCCCAAGCTCGATGGCCATGGATTTGGTGAGGCCGATCACCGCCCATTTCGCCGCCGCATAGGGCGAGCGCGCGCCATAGCCGAATTGCCCGGCGGTGGAGGAGAGGTTGATGATGCTGCCACTCTTCTGCTTCTTCATCACCGGTGCGGCGCGTTTGGCGCAGAGGAAATGCGAGTCGAGGCAGACCTCGATGCATTCGCGCCAATCGGCATAGTCGATATCGTCCACCAGCGCGGTGGGGCCCTTGATGCCGGCATTGTTCACCAGCACATCAAGCCCGCCCAAATCGGCCAAGGCCTTGTCGAACCAGCCGTTGATCGCCTTCTCGCTGCGGAGGTCCACATGCGTTGCGGTGATGCCCGGATTTTCGGCGCGGAAGGCCGACAGCGCCTCCTCGCTCACATCGCACACATGCACCTTCGCACCCGTGGCCGCGAAGGCACGGGCAATGGCGCGGCCAATGCCCGCCGCGGCGGCGGTGATCATCACGCGTTGTTGCGGCATGACGGCCTCCCTACTTGCGCTTCACCTTCATCTGGCTGCCCTGTTCCTTGGGCGCTTCCAGCTTCTGGTGCTTTTCCCAGATGGCGGAGAGCGCCTCGAAGAGGGCGGGTGACATCGGGCACACCTTGTTCTCTTTCTGGTTCACGTGCAGCTGCATGATCTCGTTGGTGGCAACGAGATCGCCCGTCACCCCATGATGCATGCGGTGGAACAGGTGCATGCGCTTCTCGTCGCAGCCGATCAGCTGCGTCTCGATGCGGAAGGGCTCGCCCGCCTTCATTTCCTTGTAATAGTTGATGTGCGTTTCGGCGGTGAAGAAGGTGTTGCCGGTGGCGCGATAGGCCTCATCATCGCCGATGAAGCGGAAGAAGGCGTCAAGCCCATCACCAAAGGCATAGAGATAGGCGGCGTCGGTCATGTGGCCGTTGTAGTCGAGCCATGAGGTGAGCACCTCGCCATCCCAGAGATGCAAGGGCTTCGAAACATCGGCACCCTTCTTCCAGCGGGCATAGCCGCCGCGCGATTTCGCTTCATCGCGCGCCAGCACGTTTCCAGCGCCCACGCCGTGCTGGCGGAACAGCTTCATCATGTCGACCAGCACATCGTTGCGCTTGGCCTCGATCTCGGCAACCGTCTTGCCTTCGGCCTGCGCCTCGCAGCCTTCGACAAGGCGCTTTTCCAGCGCGTCGTTCCATTTGGGGAAGGGAAGATCCGTCCACGGAAGTTCCAGCGTCGGGTCGAACTGCGAGATGAAGTGGCGCATGCCGCCGGGGCCGCCCGCCACGTGATAGGTCAGGAACGAGCCCATGAAGGCCCAGCGCATGCCGGCGGAATAGATGATGGAATCGTCAATATCCCCGGTGGTGGCGATATCCTTGTTGAGGACATGCAGCGCCTCGCGCCACAAGGCCTCCTGCAGGCGGTCGCAGATATAGCCGTCGATCTCTTTCTTGAGTCTCAGCACATGCATGCCGATCGATTCGTAATATTTACCGGCACGGTCCATGACGGCGCTCGAGGTCTTCTCCCCCGGCACGGTCTCGACCAGCGGCAGCAGATAGACGGGATTGAAGGGGTGGCCGATGATCACACGTTCAGGGTGCTTGCACTCCGACTGAAGGCGGGTGGGCAGGAAGCCCGAGGACGACGAGGAGATGATCACGTCCGGCCGCGCCACCGCGTCAATGTCGCGGAACAGCTTGATCTTGAGGTCCTCGCGCTCGGGCGCTGCCTCATGCACGAAATCAACCTTGGACGCCATCTCCTTGAGATCGGTGGTGAAACTGAGCTTTCCCTTGGGGCCCGTCTTGCCCAGCAAGCGCTGCATCGAGGGCCATGCCACGTCAATGGCGGCGCGGAGTTTCGCTTCCGCCGCGGGCGAAACGTCATAGGCGATGACGTCGAAGCCGCGGATCAAAAGGCGGGCCGCCCAGCCCGCGCCGATCAGCCCGGTGCCGGCAATGCCGACGGTCTTGATGGCTGTCATGGGTTATTTCCTCGGCGCGAGTTTGAGGATTTCGCGGCCCTCATCGGGGGTGGCGGCTTTGGTACCGAGAATCTCGATGATCTTCACCGCCTTCTCCACCAGTGTGCCGTTCGAGGCGTGCACGCCCTTCTCGAGCCAGAGATTGTCCTCAAGGCCGACGCGCACATGGCCGCCCAGCAGCACGGCCTGCGCCACGGCGGGGAATTCGTTGCGGCCGATGCCGAAGGCGGCCCAGATCGCGTCCTTGGGCAGCTGCGACTTCTGATAGGCCATCGTCTCGCTGTCATAGGGCGCACCCCACGGGATGCCGAGGCAGAGCTGGAACAGCGGCGGGCTGTCGATCAGTCCTTCGGCGCACAGCTGCCTGGCGAACCAGAGATTGCCTGAATCGAAAATCTCCATCTCGGGCTTCACACCATAGGACTTGATGAGCTTCGCCTGTTCGCGGAGCTGGGCCGGGGTCTGCACCACGATCGAATTGCCATCGCCGAAGTTCAGCGTGCCGCAATCGAGCGTGCAGAGTTCGGGGCGGAGTTCCTTGATGTGGACGAGGCGCTCCTCCGGTCCCACGCAATCGGTGCCGGGCCCGAAGTCCAGCGGCTTGGCGCCGGAGCCGATCTCAACATCGCCGCCCATGCCGGCGGTGAGGTTGATGATCACTTCCTTGTTCTTCGCCCGGATGCGCTCCATCACCTCGCGGTAATATTCGGTCTTGCGCGAGCCCTTGCCGGTCTTGGGGTCGCGCACGTGGCAATGCACCACCGTCGCGCCGGCGCTTGCCGCTTCCAGCGCCGAATTGGCGATCTGCTCGGGCGTCACGGGAATCGCGGGATGCTTGCCAACGGTGTCGCCCGCACCCGTCACGGCGCAGGTGATGATGATCTTGGGGTTCATGGAGTCCTCCTCTGGATGAGGCGGACACTAGGCTGGCGGCGAAGAGGGGATTTGACTTTTTCCGCCATCAGCTTATCAAAATCCGCCAATGGCCAAATACGACATCGCCGTCCTGCTGGTGCCCAAGTTCTCGATGATTGCGCTTTATGGCGCGATTGAACCTTTGCGGGTAGCGAACCGCTTTGCCGGGGAAACCTTTTCGTGGCGGTTCCTCTCCATGGATGGCGAACCGGTTGCGGCCTCGAACGGTATCCCGGTTTCGGTCTCGGGCAATCTCTCGGCCATCGGCAGGCCCGATATGGCGGTAATCTCCGCCAGCTATGAGCCGGAGCAGGGCGTGCAGAAGCCGATGCTGGCGGCCCTCCGCAAGCTCGCGCATGAGAAGGTGCTGATGGCGGCGATGGACACCGCCCCCTTTCTCCTCGCGGAAGCGGGCGTGCTCGATGGCTATCGCGCCACCTGCCATTGGGAGAGCCTGCCCGGCTTTCGCGAGAGCTATCCAAAGGTGCTGGCGGAGCAGGCGCTCTATGTGACCGACCGCGACCGCATGAGCTGCGCGGGCGGCGCCGCGGCCATCGACATGATGCTGGACTGGATCGGCCGGCTGCTCGGGCGGCCCATCGCCGTGACGGTGGCGGATCAGCTCGTGCATTTCCGCTCGATGGAACAGCCGGGGCAGGCGAGGCTTCCGGTGGCGGCGCGCTTCGGCACGGCGGACGCGCGCGTGCTCACTATCCTCGCCGCCATGGAAGAGCAATGCGAAGACCCACTCGACGCGGAAGCGCTCGCCGCGCTCGGCGGCATTTCACAGCGGCAGATGGAGCGGCTGTTCCGCCGGGAGCTCAACCGGCGGCCCATGGAAATCTATCTGGCGCTCAGGCTCGAGAAGGCCGAGCGGCTTCTCACCTATTCGCAGATGAGCATGCGCGATGTGGGCCTGGCCTGCGGGTTTTCGTCCCTGCCGCTGTTTTCAAGAAGTTTCCGGGCCAAGCACGGCAGGCCGCCATCGGCGTTCCGCGCGTGATCACTTTCCCTCTCCGCGCAGCGGGCGGAGAAGGAAAGGATGGCTCAGGCGCCCGCCTGCCACTGCTTGATCGCGTTCAGCGGCCAGAGCAGCATGATCACGTTGAGGGTCAGATTGTCGCGGATCATATAGCCCACGAACAGCTCCATGAAGATCGCCAGCGACACGGTGAGCCACACGGGCATCTTCATCGCCAGATAGAAGCCCAGCACCATGGCGAGAATGTCGGAGGTTGAATTCAAGACGCTGTCGCCGAAATAATCGAGCGAGATCGTTGCCTCGCGGTAGCGGTTGATGATGATGGGCGAGTTCTCGAGGATCTCCCATCCCGCCTCGATGATGACGGCGATGATCAGCCGGTTGCCCACGCTCATCCGCTTCGCCAGGAGCGACAGCACGCCATAGAAGATGAAACCGTGGATGATGTGCGAGAACGTATACCAGTCGGTCAGGTGCTGGGAATTGCCGGGGCTTTGCACCACGCCTTCCCAGAGTTTCACATAGCCGCATTTGCAGATCGGCACGCGCCCCATGGCGAGCAGGATCGCCGCGGTGGCCGCGATGAGGAGGGCTGCGATGATGAGGCTGTTGCGGGAAATCGAGGGGCGCGCGGTTTGCATCGCGCCATGGTGGAGGGCGGATGGTTAAGGTTCGGTGAGGGAAGACAAGGGATAGGGAGAACTTTGAGCGGCAATCTTACCGAAAGTTAATCCGGATCGCTGACCATCCGCCGGGATGGGAAAGTCGTCAGGGAAGCGCTGGAGATGGTTTGCGGGGATCGCCGTGCTGGCGGTGCTCTGGCTGTTCATGCCGGCGCTGCCGGAGGGTTCGGCGTGAGCAGGTTGTTCTTGATGGCAGGCCTGATGTTGGTTGTGGCCACGCTCTCAGGCTGCGGGAATCCGTCCTATACGTGGCATCAGAAAATGACCGTCACGGTATCGACGCCAAATGGCGTGAAGACAGGCGCTGCCGTGAGCGAAGTGACGGCCTCAGTCGGACGCCAGGGATTCCTGTCCGAGGCCATCGTTGCATACACCGTCAAAGGTGAAGCCACCGTTATTGATCTTGGCAATGGCAAATACCTGTTTGCTCTTTTGTCCAGTTCGGGCAACCCGACCGAATATTGGGCCATGCGCATTTTCTATCGGCGCGTGATGGACCAGTATCCGGGCTCGGAAGACGAGTTGAACAGATTCTACAGTGCGCTGGTGAACATGCGAGACGCCGCGCCCTTCGCGGCGGACCGCTATCCGCTGCTAATCACGTTTGCGGACATCAATGATCCGAAGACGGCCCGGGAAGTGAAGCCTGACAATCTGGCGGCTGCGTTTGGATCGGGCTACGCGCTCCGCTCCATCACGCTTGAGATCACCGATGACCCGGTGACGGACGGAGAGGTGCAGAGCGTGGTGCACTGGATTGGTGATCCCAACGTCATGGAGAACCCCGGTTGGAAAAATCTACCTGTCTTTGCGCGCCAAGCAATTGGCGGTCTCTTGACTGACTTCAAGAAGGCGCAAACCAGATGACCATGTCTAAAACAGAGGCGCGCGGCATTTTCCTGAAGCAAAACGGCTACACACCCTTGCCCTGAGGCTGAGCCTTCCGCATCGGCTGCGGAAGGCCCGTTGCGTCAGGCCGCGAGGCCTTCCTTCTTCAGCGCCGCTTTCACCGCCGGGCGCGCGCCCACGCGGTCCATGAAGGCGGTGATGTGGGCGAATTTGGAAAGGTCCACATTCACATGCTTGCACCATCCCAGAACGGTGAAGGCATAGGCATCGGCCACGGAGTAGTTTTCACCCAGCACGTAAGGGTGCTTGGCAAGCTGGCTGTCGAGCCAGGCGAGGCGAAGGTCGACGCGGGCACGGATCGCCTTCTTGCCGTCTTCGGGCATGGCCGCGTTGAACAGGCCGCCGATGTTCTTGTGCAGTTCGGTGGCGATGAAGTTCAAGGTCTCCATGGCGCGGTAGCGTTCGAGCGAGCCGAATTTCGGAATGAGCCTAGCGCTTTCGGCGTGGTCGGCGAGATATTGCAGGATGGTGGCAACCTCGGTCAGCACCTTGTCCTTGGCGAGTTCGAGGGTCGGCACATAGCCCTTGGAATTGATGGCCTTGAAGTCGGAGCCAGACTCGGTGGTCTTGGCACCAAGGTCGACCTTCTCCAGCGCATAGTTCTCGCCCAGTTCGTTGAGCACGATGTGGGGCGCCAGCGAGCAGGCGCCGGGCGAATAATAGAGCTTCATGTTTCCCTCCGGTGTGGTGAAGGGCGTTGGTCTAGCAGAGAATTGTAATCGCGCAAGTCACCGATCCGCAATGCTGCCAAAGGTTTTTTGAAAGGCAGCTTTCAGCGCCACATCAGCATCCGCCATGGTGACGGGAAGGCCCAGATCGACGAGGCTCGTCACCCCATGCTCACTGACCCCGCAGGGCACGATGCCGGTGAAATGATCGAGATCGGGATCGACGTTGAGGCTGATGCCGTGAAAGGTCACGCCATGGCGCACGCGGATGCCCAGGGCCGCGATCTTGTCCTCCCGGCTCCCGCGCCTCACCCACACGCCCACGCGGTCCTCGCGGCGCTCGCCCTTCACGTTGAAGGCGGCGAGCGTGCCGATCAGCCATTGCTCAAGCCCCGCCACGAAGGCCCGCACGTCACCTCCGCGCCGGGCAAGGTTGAGCATCACATAGGCCACCCGCTGGCCGGGGCCGTGATAGGTGTATTGGCCGCCGCGGCCCGTCTGGAAGACCGGAAAGCGATCGGGCATCACGAGATCCTTCGGATCGGCGCTGGTGCCTGCGGTATAAAGCGGCGGGTGCTCCAGCAGCCACACACGCTCGGGCGCTGATCCGTCCGCGATCTCTTTCACCTCGCGGTCCATGCGCGCCACGGCGTCAGGGTAGGGCACGGGTTCCGGCGCAATCTCCCAGGCTACCGGTGACGTAGAGGTCAATTTGGGGATGATCTGTTCGCGAAGAACCATGGTGTGGATTTTTCCAGTTTCACGCGGCGGCAGCAAGAGATGTGGGGCTGAAAGCGGGTTGCAGCCCTTGCAAGCCTGAACACGCTCTTGCATTCTAACATTTCGGCAATGTGGGATCAGGGGAGAGAGTTTTGCAGCGCGGCGAGGTGGAAAAGCAGGTCCGGCAAATGCTGGCCGATATCAAGCCGGATCTCGGCGTGGAAACGGCGGCGGCGGATTATGATTTGCGTGATGCGGGCTTTGATTCACTCGATGTGGCGAATCTCGTCGAGGCGATCGAAAATGAGTTTTCCGTGCGCCTCTCCGATTCCGAAGCCATGTCGTTCACCTCGATCGGCGCGATCACCGATGTGATCGCGGCGCGTGCCGTTTGAACGTCATCCCGCCAGACATAGCCGCGCCAAAGCCCATCGAGGTTTTCAAGTCCAGGCTTCTTGCGGCCTTGTCCGGCCATGAGAAAATCAGCGCCGGGAAATGGCTGGAAGGGGTCAGGGCCAGGCTCGCCAAAAGGCCGCGCGACAATGAGCTTCGCGCGGCGGAATTGCTGCTCGCCGCGGAAGCCGGTGAAACGATCGACGTCAGCAAGATTCCGGGGCCGCTCGCGCCGAAGCTCATGGCCTGGATCATCGGCACGGGCCGCCTGAAAGGCGCCCTCGCGGTGCTCACGGCCATTCAGCAGCGGCGGCGTGAATTGCAGACGCTTGGGGCGCTTTATGATGCGCTGCGCCTGCATCCGCGCCTGCCTGTGCTGCTGCAGGGCTTTCTCGACCGCGAAGACCTCACATTGCAAATTGCCGCCGGCAAAAATCCAAACTCGCGCGCCATGGCGGTGTGTTTCTGCGGCGCGGGCGACCGCATGGGGATTCCGCTCAATGCCTTTCATCCCTGGCTGCAGCCGCATTTCGCCGGGATCGTCTATGTGCGGGACAAGGCGCGGACGCTTTTTCTCTCGGGCGTGGCGGATGTGGGCTCCATGGAGCAGACGGTGGCGGAACTGCGCCGGATCGCTGAAGCCTCGGGCTCAACGCGCATTGTATGCATCGGGTCATCGGCGGGAAGTTTTGGCGCGCTGATCTATGCGCAAAGGCTCGGCGCGAAACATGTGCTTTGTCTCTCCGGCATTACCGAGCTTGATCTCCTCGCCCGGGCGCGGGGCGTCGAGTTTCAGAAGTTTCTCGCGCACCAGAAGCAGAAATACGGATATGCCATCCCCGACCTGCGCACGTTCTATGCGGGAAATTCCGCCATCAGGGTGCGTTATGTCTATCCTGGCGGCAATGCGGTTGACGTGGAGCAGGCGGAAGTTCTGGAGAACCTGCCCGGCATTGATCTTGTGAGGCTCGCCGATAGTAGTGAACACAATGTGCTTGGCGCCATGCTGCAACGCCGCCTGCTGCGCCGCGAACTCGTGCTGGCGGCAACGGGAACCTTGCCCGCCCGCCGCGCACCGGCTTCGGATGATGATGCGGCCTATGACGAACCAGCAAGCCCGTAACGCTTCAACAATTCGCGGTGCGGAGGTGAACCGAGGTAGCGCTCCAGGGCGCCATTGACTGCGCCAAGCAGATTCATGTCACTCTTGTTGAAGCCAAAGCCGCCGCTTGGCGGCCCATCCACTCCGCCGCCCGGAACATCAAACACCTTCAAGCCCGCAAGCCCATTGCGGGCGATATAATCGCGATGCGCCACGGCGACAGTTAGATATGCGTCCACTTGCCCGTTCACAACAGCGCGCGTGGCATCAGCCTGCGAAGGAAACTCCGCAATGCGATTCTCGTGGACACCATTTCGAATGGCGGCCGGTTTTTGAACTTGCCCGGCGACGACCGCCAGCCTGGCATGGGGCTGGGCGGCAAAATCGGCGAAGGACCTCATGGTGCTAGCGGTTTCATCCCGGACCAGCAGGCCATCCTCCAATGTCCAGATCGGGCTGCTGAATGCCACGCGCTTTTTGCGTTCCCCGGTGATGAAAAAACCCGTTGTCATGGCAAAGCGCCGGCTTTCGAGGCCGGGTATCAGATCGTCGAAATTGACGACTGTGAATGTCACGCCTTTCACGCCGATTGCAGACAGTATCGTTGATGCAAGCTCGACATCGCAACCCGAAGAACTGCCATCCGGATTGACAAAGCAAAAGGGCGGTTCTTCGAGATGCGCGAAGACAACATGTTCGGGGATCGGAGCGTTTTTCATTTTCTGTCCATTGTTGGCTTCGGCGAAACGGAAAGTGCGCGCCAATCCGGCACCGGAGTCTTGCGTCAGCGTTGTGATTCTGCTTCAGAAACACGCCGCAAAACAAACCGGCATGATCGCACGGATTTTTGGCTCAGGACAATAACGGGAAACGGACATGAGTGGCAAAACCTTCGCGCTCACCGGCGCGCTCTCGGATTATTACGATGCCCATGCCTACCGCGAGCCCGTGATCCTCGCGGAGCTTCGCCAGGAGACGGCGAAGCTCGCAAACGCCTTCATGCAGATCGGGCCGGAGCAGGGCGCCTTCATGGCGCTGCTCGTCAAGCTGATGGGCGCCCAGAGGGTGCTGGAGATCGGCACCTTCACCGGCTATTCGGCGCTCGCCATGGCGCTGGCGGGCGCCACGGAGATCACCTGCGCGGATGTCAGCAAGGAATGGACCGACATCGGGCGGCGCTTCTGGCAGAAGGCCGGCGTTGATGGCCGGATCGACTTGCACCTCGATGGCGGCACTGCGATGATCAACAGGCTTCTGGCCAAGGGCGGGGCTGAGACATTCGATCTCGTCTTCATCGATGCCGACAAGCCCGGCTATGACGGCTATTACGAAGGCGCGCTCAAGCTCCTGCGGCCGGGCGGCCTCGTGCTGATCGACAATGTGCTCTGGGACGGCCGGGTGGCGGACCCTTCGGACAGCGATGACAGGACCAGATTTCTCCGCGCCATCAATGACAAGGTGATCGGCGATCCCCGCGTCGAACCTTGCATGATTGCCATCTGCGATGGGCTGATGCTGGCACGGAAAATCTGAACCGGGACGGAGAGTGCCGCAAGTTGAATGTCTGGTTTTGCCGTAACTCAAGCCGTTCACAAACATGCGGGCAAATGCCAGAAGCAGCCATATCAGTGCGAAAGCACAAGGTGCCGCAATGGAGATGAAGCCGATGCCTCAGCGTTTGAGCCTGACAGCGTTGCTGGTTGACGATTATGACCGGGCGATTTCCTTCTATGTGGGAAAACTCGGGTTTGAACTGCGCGAAGACACCTCCCTCGCGCCCGACAAGCGTTGGGTCGTGATCGCGCCGCACGGCTCCCCAAATGGCCTTCTCCTTGCGCGTGCCGCTGATGAAAATCAGCGCAAGGCGATCGGAAATCAAAGCGGAGGCCGGGTGTTTCTCTTTCTGGAAACGGATGATTTCGCCCGCGACCATCGCGCATATACCCTGCAAGGGGTCAAATTCGTCGAGGACGCACGATATGAGTCCTACGGAATCGTCGCCGTCTTCGAAGATCTTTATGGCAATCTATGGGACCTGATCCAGCCAGGATCTTTTGGCCCGGCAGCAATCCCGGCCCGGCGCATGTCATAATCCAACGCTGCGCATATCGCCTGCCATGGCCGCTGGCGTTTCGGATCGGCTTTGGGAGAGCGGGGATGTTGTTGCGCTTGTGGAGGCCTAAGAAAGATCGCACACGCGGCCCCTATAAGAGGTAGGTAATGCCATGACAGCCCCATTGGACTATGAAGCAATCCTCTCTATAATTGAACGTGGAATTGACTTGGCTCGACGTCACCCAAAGCCTGGTGAGCCATTGCCTGCCGACGACTACATTGCGTGGTGCGTACTACAAGAACTTCGGCGTGCGGGATGGACCATAAGCCGAAATTCAGGCTGACCCACACCCCGACGCCGTATGGCTTGCCTTTCCCCACCCGACCGGCTATAGCCGCGCCGTTAACTCACACGCGGGGTCAGGCTCCGGCACATGAAGGGCAACCTTCCACATAGTGCCTGAACCATCCGGTGCCGGGATTTCCCGGTCACACAGCCTCGCGGCGGATCAACCGGAAAAGGATATACCGCATGGCCGTGCCAGAATTCACCATGCGTCAGCTTCTCGAAGCTGGCGTGCACTTCGGACACCAGACCCACCGCTGGAACCCGAAGATGAAAAGCTACATCTACGGAAGCCGCAACGGCATTCACATCATCGACCTCGCGCAGACGGTGCCGATGCTGCATCAGGCGCTTCTCGCCGTGACCGAAACGGTCGCCAAGGGCGGCCGCGTGCTGTTCGTGGGAACGAAGCGCGCTGCCTCCGAGCAGATCGCTGATTCCGCCAAGCGGTCGGCGCAGTATTACGTGAACTCCCGCTGGCTGGGCGGCATGCTCACCAACTGGAAGACGATCTCCAATTCGATCAAGCACTTGCGCCAGATTGATGAGACGGTGAGCAAGGAAGGCTCGGGCCTCACCAAGCGCGAACTCCTCACCCTCACGCGCGAAAAGGAAAAGCTCGACAAGGCACTGGGCGGCATCAAGGACATGGGCGGCACGCCGGACCTCCTGTTCGTCATCGACACGAACAAGGAGCAGCTGGCCATCAAGGAAGCCAACCGTCTTGGCATCCCGGTCATCGCCATCATCGACACCAACAGCGATCCCGCCGGCGTCACCTATCCGATCCCCGGCAATGACGACGCGGGCCGCGCGGTTGCGCTTTACTGCGATCTCATCAGCCGCGCCTGCATCGAAGGCATCTCGATGGCGCAGACCGGCCATGGCGTCGACATCGGCGCTTCGGAAGAACCGGCCGGCGAAGAACTGCCCGCCGCCTGATCCAACACATCATTCGCGGGCCTGCCATCCGGGTGGGCCCGCTTCACAATTTCTGAAAGGTAGAGATCATGGCTGACATTACAGCTGCGATGGTGAAAGACCTGCGCGAGAAGACCGGCGTGGGCATGATGGATTGCAAGGCGGCGCTGGCCGCCACCAATGGCGACATGGATGCGGCGATCGACTGGCTGCGCGCCAAGGGCCTCGCCAAGGCCGCGAAGAAGTCCACCCGCGTGGCCGCTGAAGGCCTCGTCGGCATCGCCACCTCGGGCACCAAGGGTGCGGCGGTCGAAGTCAATTCCGAGACCGACTTCGTGGCGCGGAACGAACTGTTCCAGGCCATGGTGGCGCAGATCTCCAAGCTGGCGCTGGCCGCCGATGGCGATCTGGAGAAGCTCAAGACCGCGCATTATCCGGGCTCGCAGCACGCCGTTGCCGAGCATGTGGCCGAAATGGTCGCCACCATCGGCGAGAACATGACGGTGCGCCGCACGGCAGCGCTGTCCGTGAAGGACGGCGTGGTTGCCTCTTACATTCACAACCAGGCGGCACCCGGCATGGGCAAGATCGGCGTTCTGGTGGCGCTTGAATCGACCGGCAACAAGGATGAGCTCGCCGGTTTCGGCCGCTTGCTGGCCATGCATGTCGCCGCCACCAATCCGGTCTCGATGGACCTGACCGGCGTTCCCGCCGAAACGCTGGCGCGCGAGAAGGCCATTCTGGAAGAAAAGAATGCCGGCAAGCCCGCCAATGTCATGGAAAAGATCGTGGCCTCGGGCCTCAAGACCTATGCCAAGGAAAACTGCCTCCTCGAGCAGGCCTATGTGCATGACGGCGCCAAGACGGTGACGCAGGCGATCGCCGAAGCGGGCAACAAGGCGGGTGCTGCCGTCAAACTCACCGGCTATGTGCGCATGCAGCTCGGCGAAGGCATTGAAAAGGGCGGCGGCGACGATTTCGCCAGCGAAGTGGCGAAGCTCGCTGGCTAAGTTACATCAACGCGGACAAAATAAAACAGGCCCCGTCCCGGGGCCTGTTTTTTTGTTCTCACAGCAACTTCCCTCCCCGCGTTGCGGGGAGGGGCAGGGGTGGGGCGGCGGGGTGTGAGATCATCCTGCTGTCT
>JGI24770J26754_10000836_pt1 | contig 22247 bp, 19 predicted proteins | sample LakOneMetagenome_FD_26754 | JGI IMG/M metagenome (IMG submission 26754) | reverse complement strand
GCCCGTTCGCGCGAGCTCTACGCGTGGCTTTTCGGCGCCCCGCCGGCCGATGAGGACGAGCGGGCGGCGACCAAAGAAGCTCGCAGCAACAAAACCGGGAAGACGGAGCCGATCGGCAAGACCGCGCAGGTCGAACTCGACGGCGTGGACGGAGATACCGGAGCCCTGCCCTGGTGGCGTCGCAACAACAGCCAGCGCGAGGAAGACCCCGATTTCAGCAGCGCTGCCAGCTCTGGTACGGATCGTGCCGGCACCAAATCCGGTGAGGGTGACGCCCACGCCGCCGACCCCTTGGGCGTACTCTTCGGCGGCGACACGTCCCGCGGTGGATTCGACACCCCGCTCGAGAATGCCCAGCAACCCCCCGTCGATGAGCACTACGGCACCGAGGTGCTGGAAGAGCTGCGCCGGGCCGAACTCGCAGTCAAGCGATTCACCGGCGAGATCGACCTGTCCAAGGGGGCGTCCACGGGACTGCACTCCGACGACCCCGCCGGACTCACCGAAGTCATCCCTGACTACGCGGCGGTCGCCGCGGCAGCGTCGAATGACGACGACGACCCGGAACCGGCCCAGCCGGAATCGAACCTGCCCTATGTAGTCCCGTCGGCATCCACCCTCACCACCGGCCCGCCGGCCAAGGCCCGGTCAGCCGCGAACGATGTGATCGTGAAGTCGATCACGGAGGTGCTGCGCCAGTTCGGCGTGGACGCCAAGGTCACGGGCTTCTCCCGCGGACCCACGGTGACCCAGTACGAAATCGAGCTGGGCCCCGGTGTCAAGGTCGAACGGGTCACCGCACTGAGCAAGAACCTGTCCTACGCGGTGGCGTCCAATGAGGTGCGCATCCTCTCGCCGATTCCCGGCAAGAGCGCCATCGGCATTGAGATTCCCAACACCGACCGTGAGATTGTCACGCTCGGTGATGTTTTGCGATCACCGGTGGCCACGAACAGCACACACCCGATGACCATCGGTGTGGGCAAGGACGTGGGCGGCGGCTTCGTGCTCGCCAACCTCGCCAAAATGCCCCACCTGCTGGTGGCCGGGTCCACCGGTTCCGGCAAGTCGAGCTTCGTGAACTCCATGATCACGAGCCTCCTCATGCGTTCCAAGCCCAGTGACGTGCGCATGGTCCTGATCGACCCCAAGCGCGTAGAACTGGCCGCGTACGCCGGTGTGCCCCACCTGATCACGCCCATCATCACGAACCCCAAGAAGGCCGCAGAAGCGCTGCAGTGGGTCGTGAAAGAGATGGACATGCGCTACGACGACCTGGCCAGCTTCGGATTTCGCCACATCGACGACTTCAACAAGGCCGTCGTCGGGGGAGAGATCGTGCTGCCCGTGGGAAGCGAACGAAAACTCAAGCCCTATCCGTACCTGCTGGTGGTCGTGGATGAGCTCGCCGACCTGATGATGGTAGCGCCGCGTGACGTCGAAGACTCGATCGTGCGGATCACCCAGCTGGCCCGGGCATCCGGAATCCACCTCGTGCTCGCGACCCAACGACCCAGCGTGGACGTGGTGACCGGCTTGATCAAGGCGAACGTGCCCTCGAGGCTCGCCTTCGCCGTGACGAGCGTCACGGACTCCCGAGTGATCCTTGACCAACCGGGAGCCGACAAACTCATCGGACAGGGCGACGCCCTCTTCCTGCCCATGGGGGCATCGAAGGCGATTCGGGTGCAGGGTGCCTGGGTGACCGAAGACGAGATCGAGAAGGTCGTCAAGCACGTCACCAACCAGGCGCGTCCCGACTACCGTCCGGACGTATCCATGGTTGTGGCGCGCAAGGAAATCGACTCAGACATCGGGGACGACCTCGAAGTGCTCCTGGCCGCCGCCGAGCTGGTTGTGTCCACCCAATTCGGCTCGACGTCGATGCTGCAGCGCAAGCTGCGGGTGGGTTTCGCCAAGGCCGGCCGGTTGATGGACCTGCTCGAGTCTCGCGAAATCGTCGGTCCGTCAGAGGGATCGAAGGCACGCGACGTATTGGTGTCCGCCGAACAGCTGCCGAGCGTGCTGGCGCGACTGCGTGGCTCCGACGAGGAGCAGCATTCCAAGCAGGCGGCCACGCCCAACAACGAACTTCCCGATCCGCGGTACGCGGGCGACCCGGTGCAGAAAATGTCCCAGGGCTATCCTGAAGTTGAAGGNAGCTCTGAGGACGAAGACGCCTGGAACCTAACCGACAGGGATTGACAAGTATGGTGACACCGAACGATCGNATCGTTCCGCCCTCCAATTGGAATCTTCCCAATCTGATCACGATCGTGCGCATTCTGCTGGCTCCGGTTTTCATTTGGATGCTGCTGGCCGACGGTGGTGCCGACGGCGCTCTTCGCTGGGCTGCAGCAATACTGTTCATTCTGGCCATCGCCACCGACGGCATCGACGGGGCGATCGCCCGCAAGTACAACCTGGTCACCGATCTGGGTAAACTGCTCGACCCGATCGCCGACAAGATTCTCACGGGCGGGGCGCTCGTCAGCCTGTCGATCCTGGGGGAGCTGCCCTGGTGGGTGACGATCGTCATCCTGGTGCGCGAGGTGGGCATCACGGTCTTCCGCTTCGTGATGCTGCGCGACCGGGTCATCCCCGCCTCGCGCGGTGGAAAACTCAAGACCCTCGCGCAGTCTGTCGCGATCTCGCTCGCGTTGTTGCCGCTGTGGCTGGTCTTCGGCGACGTTCCGATGCACTGGGTGAACACCGTCGCCATGTCGATCGCGTTCATCCTCACGGTTGTATCGGGAATCGACTACCTCGTCTCGGCGTGGCGCGAGAATGCGAAGAAGCGTCCCGGTGCCTGACCCGTCCACCGAACCGGATTCGGTACCCCGCACCATCGGAGAGGACCTGACGGCCGCATTGATTGCGGAGCTCACGGCTGCGCACCTCAGCATTGCAGTGGCTGAATCCCTCACCGGGGGGCTGCTGGTAGCGGAACTCGTTCGCGTTCCCGGGGCCTCGGCCGTGGTCGTGGGGGGAATCGTGGCGTACAACACGGCACTCAAGCACACCCTGCTGGGAGTGGATTCGAGTGTGCTCAACGTTCACGGCCCGGTCCATCCGGACGTGGCCAAGCTGATGGCCGTCGGTGTGCGCACTGCGCTGGCCGTCAACGGGGAGCGAGCGGCGATCGGAGTATCCACCACCGGTGTCGCCGGACCGGGACCGGAGGGCGGGCATGAGGCCGGCACCGTCTTCATCGGTCTGTCCAAGGGGACCGGGTCATGGGCCATCCCGCTGCAGCTGAGCGGTGATCGCGCCGCGGTGCGAGCAGAAACCGTCACCCGTGCCATTGAGTCTGTGCGTGAGCTGATAGCTCGAGGAGCAACGGAATAGATCGTGTTATGTGTGGGTTACATCGAGCATATTAACAAGTAAAGCCCAGTCACCATCGGTAGTCTCAGCTTGTCTTCATCGCTTACCGGCGTAAAATGTCGGCAAGGGTATACCGGATCCGTCAGTCGTTTTCTTCAGGTCCAGTGTTCCTCGATTTGGCAGTGTAAGTATTGTGTGGTTCTATCCGTTACGGTGACAGGCATGAGAAGGAGGTTCCGATGATTCTTGTTCGTCAGGAAATCGGCGATGTGCTCAGGGACTTCCGCCTGCAAAAAGGGAGAACCCTTCGTCAGGTCGCAAGTAAAGCCAGCGTGGCACTCGGCTACCTCAGTGAGGTAGAACGCGGACAGAAGGAAGCTTCTTCGGAAATCCTCGCGTCTGTAGCCGATGCGTTGGATACCCCTATTTCGGTCATCATGCGTGAAGTCGGTGACCGACTTGCCGTGATCGAGGGAATTGATACATTTCCCGACACGGTTCCCGAGGATTTCGGTGTCGCTTACGACCCCGGCTTTCTCGTACGGTAACCACTGATTCATTCGTTTATCAGGATTCACCGTTCAATCTGAATGCAGTGCGCACATCACACCGTGCGCACTGCATTTTTGTTGCGGTTCGTGAATGACCGGCACGGAACAATCTTTCGATCAAGGGCGCCTGCGGCGCCACGCGTCCAGCGGTGCAGAACGGGGTACAACACATGCGTTTGAGTGAATTCAAGCGGGCCGTTGCCGATGAATTCGGTGACGCCTACGGCCGTGTCCTCACACGTGATTTAGTGCTCGGAACCCTGGGCGGCCGAACGGCGGATGCCGCGCTCGATGCCGGCGTACCGGCCCGCGACGTGTGGCTGGCGTTGTGCGGTGAAACCGACGTGCCCCCGAACCGTCGGCACGGTGCCGGGTTGCCCGCTGCCCGCAGCTGAGGCCTGGGGAATTCGACACGGTCGAGACCAATCAGGTTAAATGCTCGAAGACCTGTTCGGTTCTTGATAGGCTCCTCAACAGCGGCTTACCGGATTCCCTGTGCACGGTTCATCGGTCTCCCACCCAGTGTCGGGGGGTCGGCGTACAGTCACTCGTTGTCAGCTAAACCCGCAATGCCTTGTCGAATCCGAGTTGAGGGACCATCCCGAATCTCTCTTTCAACAGCCTATAGGCGCCGAAACGTACGACCGAAGGAGACCATCATGGCATCAGCAGCAGATCGCGAAAAAGCCCTCGAAACCGCTCTCGCCCAAATCGACCGCCAGTTCGGCAAGGGATCGGTCATGCGTTTGGGCAGCGACGATCGTGCGCCCGTCGAAACCATCTCCACGGGCTCGGTCGCCCTGGACGTGGCCCTCGGCATCGGCGGCCTTCCCCGCGGCCGCATCGTGGAGATCTACGGACCGGAGTCGTCCGGTAAGACCACGCTCACCCTGCACGCCATCGCCAATGCCCAGAAGAATGGCGGCATCGCGGCCTTCATCGACGCCGAGCACGCGCTCGACCCGGAATATGCCAAAAAGCTCGGTGTTGACATCGACGCTCTGCTGGTTTCCCAGCCGGACACGGGCGAGCAGGCGCTGGAAATCGCGGACATGCTCGTACGAAGCGGATCAATCGACCTCATCGTGGTCGACTCGGTTGCCGCGCTCGTGCCGCGCGCCGAGATCGAGGGTGAGATGGGTGACTCCCACGTCGGACTCCAGGCCCGGCTCATGTCACAGGCGCTTCGTAAGCTCACCGGTGGGCTCAGCCAGACCAACACCACCATGATCTTCATCAACCAGCTGCGTGAGAAGATCGGCGTCTTCTTCGGCAGCCCGGAGACCACCTCGGGCGGAAAGGCGCTCAAGTTCTATGCGTCGGTGCGCCTCGACATCCGCCGCATCGAAACCTTGAAAGACGGCACGGACGCCATCGGAAACCGTACTAGGGTCAAGGTCGTCAAGAACAAGATGGCGCCGCCCTTCAAGCAGGCGGAATTCGACATTATGTATGGTGTCGGTATTTCCCGGGAGGGCAGCCTGATCGACTTCGGTGTCGACCAAGGCATCGTCAAGAAGTCCGGCGCCTGGTACACCTACGACGGCGACCAGCTGGGACAGGGCAAGGAAAACTCGCGTAACTTCCTGTTGCGCAATCCCGACATGGCCAACGAGATCGAACGCAAGATCCTCATCAAACTCGGTGTCGGCCCGGAGGGCATCGCCGCCAAGGCCGCCGAGAAGGCGGCCCTTGCCGAGGCGGAGGCAGCCGAGAAGGCCAAGGCCGCCGAGTCCGGCATCACGGCGGCTCCCGTCGCCGTCAAGGCCGGCCGCAAGACCGCGTAACGGTCAATAAGGACGACGAGCAGAACGAACGACGACGAGAGACAGGTCACGGGAATGGTTCACTTTGTACCGGCCGATGAGGCCAACGACACCGACGAGCCGTCACCATCGGTGGCGCCCGTGACCTATCTGCCCGGTGCCGCGCCGGGCATGAAGCGTCGGTCTCCGCTCGAGGAACCGGCGTCCGGTTCGGCGCCGCGGGAAAAGACCGTCTTCGAGAAGCGTGCTGTTGTCCCCGAATCCGACGGCGAAACGGTGGACGTGTCGAATGTCGTCCTGAATGTGGACGAGGAAGCGACCGAGCGCCGGGAACGGGCGGAAGAGGTATTGCTGCAGCGGTTACGCGCGCGTTCGCTGTCGGTGGTCGAGGCCGTTGCGGTCATGAAAGACCTCGACCTCGACGACGGCGAGGTGCACGAGATGGTTGAGCGCTTCGTTCACCTCGGTTACCTGTCCGACGAGTTACTCGCCGACCAGATCATTCACACTCACCATGTGCGGAAAGGGCTCGGTCGNGCTGGCGTCGAGACGGAAATGCGTCGNCGCAAACTCGATGCGGCCGTCATGCTTGACAAGCTCGAGGAGCTGCCCGATGACGAGCTTGAACGGGCAATCGAGGAGGGCACCAAGCGGATTGCCCAGCTGAGTCGCTTCGACGATCAGACGATCGACCGCCGNCTCAATGCCTTCCTCATGCGCAAGGGTTACAGCTTCCAGATCGTTCGCGTGGCCGTGAAAGCGGCCATGGATTCGCGCAATGGCTCGTCGACGGTCCGATTTCGGTGAGGACGGGGTGACGGGATCGGCCCGAGCCCGGCGCCGATCCCACGCCGCCGCCTCGGCTGTGACCGCACTCACACAATGCGCGCGTAAGCTGAATTCACTATGAGTCTTACCAGCGCCCCATTACGTGCCGACANCTCCCTNGCGCAACGAGCCGTCATCGCCCCCTCGGCGGCCGCAGTCGATGATGAGGGCCGTGCGCGNACGTACGAAGTGCGCACCTTTGGCTGCCAGATGAACGTGCACGACTCGGAACGTCTCAGCGGCTCTCTGGAGGCTGCCGGCTACGTATCGGCGGANGGCGCCGAAGCCGACATCGTCGTGATCAACACGTGCGCNGTTCGGGAAAATGCGGACAACAAGCTCTACGGCAATCTGGGCTATCTNGCCTCGGTCAAGCGTCGTCACCCCGGGATGCAGATTGCCGTCGGCGGATGCCTGGCCCAGAAAGACAAAAACACGATCCTGGACAAGGCGCCCTGGGTGGACGTCGTGTTCGGGACCCACAACATGGGTGCTCTCCCGAGTCTGCTCGAACGGGCGCGCCATAACGGCGAAGCCCAGCTGGAGATTCTGGAATCCCTCGAGACCTTCCCGTCCACCCTCCCCACAAAGCGTGATTCCACGTATAGCGGTTGGGTGTCGATCTCCGTCGGATGCAACAACACCTGCACCTTCTGCATCGTTCCGGCCCTCCGCGGCAAAGAGAAAGACCGGCGCCCGGGCGAGATCCTCGCTGAAATCCAGGCCCTCGTTGACGACGGCGCCATTGAGGTGACGCTGTTGGGTCAGAACGTGAATTCCTACGGCGTGGAGTTCGGCGACAAGCTCGCCTTCGGAAAGCTGCTGCGCGCTGCCGGCAAGATTGAGGGGCTGGAGCGCATCCGCTTCACCAGCCCGCACCCGGCGGCCTTCACCGACGACGTCATTGATGCCATGGCGGAGACGCCCGCCGTGATGCCGCAACTGCACATGCCGCTGCAATCCGGCTCTGATCGGGTGCTCAAGGCCATGCGGCGGTCGTACCGTTCAACGAAGTTCCTCGGAATCCTGGAGCGGGTGCGCGCTCAGATGCCGGACGCCGCCATCACGACCGACATCATCGTGGGATTCCCCGGCGAAACGGAAGAGGACTTTCAGGAGACCCTGCGCGTGGTCGAAGCGGCTCGATTCGCTACCGCCTTCACCTTCCAGTATTCGATTCGCCCGGGCACACCCGCCGCGACGATGCCCGATCAGATCCCCAAGGAGATTGTTCAGGATCGCTACGAGCGCNTGGCCGTGGTTCAGAACCGCATCTCCTGGGAAGAGAATCAGGCACTCATCGGCCGTGAGGTTGAGCTTCTGGTGGCCAACGGTGAAGGTCGTAAGGACTCGGACACGCATCGCATGAGCGGTCGTGCCGCCGATAGTCGCCTGGTTCATTTCGATGTGCCGGCCGGTTCCGCGCGTCCTCGTCCGGGTGACATGGTGACCGTGGTCATCACCGAAGCGGCCCCGTTCCACCTGATCGCCGATTCGGTCGACCAGGCGCCGCTGCGCATCCGGGTTACTCGGGCCGGGGATGCCTGGGATCGTGCCGAAGCCGAGGCGTGCGGCGTTCCGACGCACGGCGGCACGGCATCCGCTGCCGGAACGGTGTCGCTCGGTTTGCCCACCCTGCGCCTGCAGAGCGGCTCGACGACCATCCCGATCTATGACGTGAATGACGGTGAACGCTAGCCCGGTGGTTGTTTCAAACCAGCCGCTCGTCGTGATCGTCGGGAGCACGGGGACCGGCAAATCCGCCGTGTCCCTCGATATCGCCGAACGGCTTGCTGCCTGCGGGCAGCCGTGTGAGATCGTGAACGCCGATGCCATGCAGCTGTACCGCGGTATGGACGTGGGAACGGCCAAACTGACGGTGGACGAACGCCGCGGCATTCCCCACCACATGCTCGACACCCTCGAGGTCATGGACGAGGCGACGGTCTCGACGTACCAGAGCGAGGCCCGCGCCGTGGTGAGTGACATCGTGGCGCGGGGAGCCGTTCCCATCCTCGTTGGTGGCTCCGGACTCTATGTGTCAAGCGTTGTCTATGACTTCCAATTTCCGGGCACCGACGCGGTACTTCGCGAGCGGCTCGAGTCAGAACTCACCGCGCAGGGCCCTGGCGCCCTGTACGCCCGTCTCAAAGTCGTCGATCCGAATGCGGCGCTGCGCATCGGAGCGAGCAATGGGCGGCGCCTCGTGCGCGCCCTCGAGGTCGTGGAACTGACCGGAGCCCCGCATGTGGCGTCGCTGCCCGCTGACCCGGTCTACTGGCGCCCGACCGTGACGCTGGGGCTGCGAGTCGCCCGAGAGCAGCTGACGCCTCGCCTCGACGCTCGCGTGCAACGCATGTGGGCGGAGGGAATCGTGGCGGAAGCGGAGGGGCTACTCCCGGCGGGAATCGAGCGGGGAGTGACCTCAAGCCGCGCCATCGGCTACGCCCAGGCACTGGGGGAGCTGCACGGCACCCTCAGCCGGGCCCAAGCGATTGAGAGCACCCAACAGCTCACCCGCCGGTATGCCCGCCGCCAGGTGAGCTGGTTCAAGCGTTATCCCACCCAGTGGATCGAGGCGGATGCCCCGGACCGCGTCGAGCAGGCCCTGCGGTGCATCGAGGAGCCATCCGCCGACTCGGCCGCGGCGGGGTCAGCCAACTAAACTGGGGTGATGGTCAACAATCTGAACTTCACCAAGGGGCACGGCACGGGTAACGACTTCGTGCTGTTCGCCGANCCCGACGGCATGCGGGAGCTCACTGCTGAGCAGATCCGTGCCGTGTGCGACCGNAAGTTCGGTGTGGGCGCGGATGGTGTGATCCGNGCNGTGCGCTCGGCCAACCTCTCGGCCGGTGCCGCTGCCCTGGCCGAAGACGACCACGCNGAGTGGTTCATGGACTATTCGAATGCTGACGGCTCCGTCTCCGAGATGTGCGGCAACGGCATCCGGGTGTTCACACGCTANCTCCTCGACAACGGACTCACCACGCTCAACCCCGGAGAAACACTGGCGATCGGCACCCGCGCCGGCGTGCGNGATGTGCAGCGCAATGCCAGCGGCTACCAGGTCGATCTCGGCCGCTGGCGCCTGGACGGCGGCGAACCGCTTGTTCGCGTGAAAAATCTCTCNGTTGCGCGGCCNGGCCTCGGTATCAACGTGGGCAACCCGCACGTCGTGGTGGCCCTCGCTGATGATGACGAGCTGGACTCGGCGGACCTCACGTTCATTCCGCAACTCGACCCCGAGCCCGCCGACGGCGCCAACATTGAACTCGTGGTTCCGCTTGAACCGCTCGTGGTGAACGGAGTCGGCCGCATCCGCATGCGGGTGCACGAGCGCGGCAGCGGGGAGACGCTGTCCTGCGGAACCGGGGCCGTGGCCGCCGCCCTGGCCACCCGGCACTGGGCCGGCGCCGGCGCCCCCCACCAGTGGCGGGTCGAGGTACCCGGCGGTGTTCTCGGCGTGCGCATGTTCCCGACCGAAGACGGGGAGCACGTGTCGTTGTCCGGACCGGCCGAGCTCGTCTTCGACGGAGTACTCGCGCTCGGCTAGTCCGGCCGCACTCAGTCCCGGGACACCAGCAGAACCCGGAAGCCCTTGCTGATGGACTCTCGCGAGACTGCGTAGTCGTCGCTCAGTTCGGCTTCGAGCCAGCGCTGGAGTGAATCGGAGCCGAGGTTGCGCTGCACGACGAGCCAGGCATCCGCCTCGGACTCGAGGCGCGGCAGCCAGGTGGTCATCAGGTTATGCAGCTCGTCTTTTCCCACNCGGATGGGCGGGTTCGACCAGATTGTGCGAAAACGGATGTCGGCGGGCACGTCGGCCGGCTGCACCGCCCGGATGTTGGACAAACCGAGGGCGGCAGCGTTCGTGCGCACCAGGTCGAGTGCGCGTTCGTTCACGTCGACGGCCCAGACCGTGGCGTCGGGAGACGCCAGCGCGAGGTGCAGGCTGATCGGACCCCAGCCGCAACCGAGGTCGAGCAGGTCGCCGGTGGCGGGCGGCGCGGGAGCGTACTTGATCAGCACCTCGGTGCCGGTGTCGATGTGGCCGGGGCTGAAGACATTGTTGGCGGTCGTGACTTCTCTGCTGACACCGCCGAGCTCGACGGTGATGGTTCGCGTGCGCAGTTCGGTGCCGGGCGCGGGGGAGAAGTAGTGATCGGATGACATAAGTGGAACCTATCCGAGTTCAGTGAACTAGAGTTAAAGGAATGATTGATTCAATCGTGCCCCATGATGAAGACGATGTAGTAGCCCGGGTGCTTGCGAGCGCCGAAACACGTGCCTCCGGCTACTCCCTGTTCCGTAGTGGAACCGCGCAAGCCCTGCAACCGGAATCCGGTTCCGGCGGGCCGGAATACAACGAACACGACGGTGAACAGACCCAGCGTGAGGACCGCAACGCCCTCCGGCGGGTAGGCGGGCTCTCCACCGAGCTGCAGGACGTCACCGAGGTTGAGTATCGCCAGTTGCGGCTGGAGAACGTGGTGCTGGTGGGCGTTTACACCCACGGCACCGTCGATGATGCCGAAAACTCGATGCGTGAACTGGCCGCCCTCGCGGAGACGGCCGGAGCGACCGTGCTCGACGGCCTGCTGCAGCGTCGCGCCACGCCGGACCCCAGCACCTATCTGGGCAAGGGCAAGGCACAAGAGGTGGCGGACATCGTGAAGGCGATGGGCGCCGACACCGTGATCGCCGACACGGAGCTCGCGCCCAGCCAGCGTCGCGCCCTCGAAGACGTCGTGAAGGTCAAGGTGATCGACCGCACCGCTGTCATCCTNGACATCTTCAGCCAGCACGCCACAAGCCGCGAGGGCAAGGCCCAGGTCGAACTCGCGCAGCTCGCNTANCTGCTGCCACGCTTGCGCGGTTGGGGTGACTCGATGTCGCGCCAGGCCGGTGGCCAGGTCGGTGGCGCCGGAGCCGGAATGGGATCGCGTGGTCCCGGTGAGACCAAGATCGAACTCGATCGACGCCGCATCCACACTCGCATGTCCCGGCTGCGCAAGCAGATGGTCGAGATGAAGCCGGCGCGGGAAGCCAAGCGCGCCAACCGCAAGCGCAATGCTGTGCCATCCGTGGCCATCGTGGGCTACACCAACGCCGGCAAGTCGAGCATCCTCAACCGCATCACGCGGGCGGGCGTGCTCGTGGAGAACTCCCTGTTCGCCACCCTCGATGCCACCGTGCGCAAGTCCACCACCGAAGACGGCCGGCTATACACGCTCACCGACACCGTCGGTTTCGTGCGTAACCTGCCCCACCAACTTGTCGAGGCGTTCCGCTCGACCCTGGAGGAGGTGGCAGACGCCGACGTTATCGTGCATGTCGTCGACGGGTCCCACCCCGACCCCGTCGCACAACTGTCCACCGTGCGCGACGTCATCTCCGAAGTCGGTGCCCGCCACATCCCGGAACTGGTGGTCTTCAACAAGAGCGACCTCATCAGCGAGGACGACCGGCTCGTGCTGCGCGGACTGGAGCCGCAGGCCACGTTCGTGTCCGCGCGCAGCGGAGAGGGCATTGAAACCGTCTTGGCGGCTATCTCAGCGCTCCTGCCCACCCCGCAGATCGAACTCGAACTGCTGATTCCCTACGACCGCGGAGAGTTGGTCGCGGTGCTGCATGATGAGGGTCGGGTCGTGTCGACCGACTATGTGGAAGAGGGCACGAGGGTGCATGCCTTCGTCACGGCTGAGATCGAGCCGCAGTTCACGCCCTTCCTGGCCGCACCGGCGTCAACCGTCTAATCGATCCCGGTCGGCCGTCGGCGGCCGCCGGGATGTTCCACTCGTACTGACGCAGCAGCCGTCTAAACTGCGCGCCGCGCGCAACGACAGGTCTCCGTGACGCCGGCACGGCGTTGTTCACATTCACCTCCCGGCTGGCCCGGCTCCTCGTTCGCCCGGACAGTGACGACTTCTGGCGTCACACTCTGGCCAGCCTGCGTTTGCTGTTATAGGTTCTAGCCAATCGTTGCCCTCGGATTTGTCCGCTCGGCATGGAGCGACAGCCGAGCCCGGCACCCGCCCGCGAGTTACCGCCATGTTTCTGTAGCGGTCCGCGGCCGCCAGGCCACACTGTGTAACGCTTCTGCCGAATGAGGAGATCATGACCGATACGCGAAAGAGGCCCCCGAGCGCGACAGCCGGCGTTCCGTTCTCGTTCGAGCTTTATCCGCCGAAAACGAATGGCGCGGCGGCTGCTCTGCATACCACCATCGACCATCTGGCCGCCGCTGGACCGGAGTTCCTGTCCGTGACCTATGGCGCCAACGGGTCGAGCCGAACGTCGTCACTCGATCTGCTGCGCTATATCCTTGCCCACACAGATGTGGACCCGATGGCCCACCTCACCTGTGTCGGGTCCTCACATGCCGAAGCGAGCGTGTTGATCCGCGAGTTCCTCGATGTCGGAATCCACAGCTTCCTCGCCCTGCGCGGCGATCCTCCGCAGGGGTCGGTGGAGGGTGAGGCTTTTCTCGGCGATCTGCACAGCGCGGCCGAACTGGTACAGCTCATCCATGGTGTGCAGACGGAACGTGTGCCGTACCGCGAGACCGTGATTCCCGGACTTCCCGCGGCGCGCAGCGTCAAGACCGAACCGGCAACGGTACGGATCGCCGTCGCAGCCTTCCCGAACGGGCACCCGCGGTCCCGGTCAAAGACGCAGGACATCGATACTCTCCTGGCCAAGCAGGCCGCCGGCGCGAACCTGGCGATCACCCAGCTCTTCTTCCACGCGGACGACTTCCTGTGTTTCAGTGAGCGTGCCCGCTTGGCCGGGGTGGAGCTTCCCATCCTCCCCGGCATCATGCCGGTGACGAGCCCGGGTCGACTGCGCCGCATCCTCGAACTGACCGGCGAGCCGCTCCCCTCCGAGTTGTCGATCAGCCTCGAGGTGGAACCGACGTGCGAAGGACAGCGCGAGATCGGCATCGAGCACGCCGCGCGGCTCGCTGCCGACGTACTCGCCGGTGGCGCCTCCGGCGTGCACCTGTACGCCTTCAACCAGCATGAAACCGTTCTGGAGGTGTTGAGCCGCTGCGGCGCCCTCCCCGCGGCCGCCACCCACCGACACCCCGCTTCCATCCGCCCCGCCGCAGCCCACAACGTCAGGAAGTCAGCATGACCACCACCGCAGAGTTTCCGTCCGGCACCATTCTGGGCTACCCGCGAATCGGCCGCCGCCGCGAGCTGAAAACGGCCGTCGAGGCATTCTGGGCCGGGTCGATCACCGCCGCGGAGCTGGAGGTATCCGCCGCCCAGCTCCGCGGTGCCACGCGAGAGCGTCTCGCGCAGCTCGGACTCGGGCGCACGGATTCGGCCATTCCCGAGTCCTTCTCGTTTTACGACCAGGTACTCGACGCGGCCGTGACCGTGGGTGCAATACCTTCGCGTTTCGCCGGCCTGGTGGGCGTGGATGGCCGTATCGACCTCGCCGGCTATTTCACGCTGGCACGCGGCGAGGGTGATAACCTCCCGCTGGAAATGACGAAATGGTTCGATTCCAACTACCACTATCTCGTTCCCGAGATCGGACCGGAAACCGTGTTCTCACTGGCGAGCGAGCGCATCGTGCGAGAATTCGTGGAAGCGAAAGAGGCCGGATTCNTCACCAGACCGGTGATCGTCGGCCCGCTCACCTTCCTGCTGCTGAGTAAGGCCAGTGATGAGGCTCCGGACGGCTTTCAGCCGCTCTCCCGACTCGACAACCTGCTACCGGTCTATACCGCGCTGCTGGATCGCCTCGCAGCTGCCGGTGCCGAGTGGGTGCAGCTCGACGAGCCCGGGCTGGTGAGTGAGAGCCTCAACGTTCCGCGTGCGGACATCCTGCAGGCACTGGCTCTGTCGTATGCCGTTCTCGGACAGTCGGCACGCCGCCCGGCCATCTTCGTGGCCGCGCCCTACGGTAGCCTCGACGACGCCCTTCCCGTGCTCGCTGCAACACCGGTGGAGGCGATCGGACTGGATCTGGTGCGCGGAACCGTGCCGGCACCGTCACCGGGACTGGCAAACAAGGTTCTGGTGGCCGGAGTGGTCGACGGTCACAACATCTGGCGTGGTGACCTGGGCGCGGCACTGGAACGGGCGGTGGCACTGCGAAAGCTGTCGCCCACGGTGGCGATATCCACCTCTACATCGCTGCTGCATGTTCCGCACGACGTGACTGACGAACGATCGCTCGGAGAGCCCCTCAGCAGCTGGCTCGCCTTCGCCGACCAGAAGGTCGGCCAGGTGCACACCCTGGCCAGGGGCCTGCTGAACGGCGCCGCGGCGATCGAGGCTGAGTTGGCCGCCGCGGATGTCACTCTGGCTTCCCGCAGCACGGCCCCGGGCGTGCGCGACGGTTCCGTACGTGCACGTGCTGCTTCGTTGGTGGACGCAGACTTCTCCCGGGGCGACTACGCGAACAGGGTGGCAGCGCAGGCGGCGGCGCTGGACTTGCCGCTGCTGCCGACGACGACCATCGGCTCTTTCCCGCAAACCGGGGACATCCGTCGTGCTCGTGCCCGTTTTCTTAAGGGCACCCTGACCGAGCGCGACTATCGCACCCTGATGCAGGCGGAGATCTCCCGCGTGGTCGAGCTTCAGGAAGAGATCGGGCTGGACGTGCTCGTTCACGGCGAGCCGGAGCGCAACGACATGGTGCAGTATTTCGCGGAGAACCTGGATGGTTTCGCCGTGACAGAGAACGGCTGGGTTCAGTCCTACGGCAGTCGGTGCACACGCCCCTCAATTCTGTGGGGCGACGTATCCCGTCCGAAACCGATCACCGTGGAGTGGTCGAGCTTCACGCAGGGACTGACCGCGAAGCCGGTCAAGGGCATGCTGACCGGCCCGGTGACCATCCTTGCGTGGTCGTTCGTCCGTGACGATCAGCCCCTGGGCGAAACCGCCCGTCAGGTGGCGCTCGCCCTGCGCGACGAGATCGTTGATCTTGAGGCCGCAGGAATCCAAATCGTGCAGGTCGATGAGCCTGCCCTGCGCGAGCTGCTTCCGCTGAAGAAGAAAGACCATGCCGAATACCTCGACTGGTCTGTGAGATCGTTCCGCTTGGCCACGGCCGGCGTCGACGACAAAACCCAGATCCACACGCACTTGTGCTACTCGGAGTTTGGCGTCGTCCTCGAGGCCATCGCTAATCTTGATGCCGACGTTACGAGTATCGAGGCGGCGCGCTCGCGCATGGACGTGGTGCAGGACATTGGGGTAAGCGGATTCGACCATGGAATCGGCCCGGGAGTATGGGACATCCATTCCCCACGGGTGCCAAGCGTCGCTGAACTCACCGAACTCCTGGAGACGGCGTTGCTGGCGATCCCGGCGCGCCAACTGTGGGTCAACCCCGACTGCGGGCTCAAGACGCGCGGGTATGCGGAGACGGTGGAGTCGCTGCAGAACATGATCACGGCCACGCGCGTCCTGCGCGAACGAATCCGGGCGTCGGTCAGCGCGTAGCTGATGACGGGCGACCACCGCTATTTCCAGCGGCGGGCGGTCCCGCCGAGAAACTGCGCATAGCCCGCGAGCGAGGCGACCGAACAGAAGACCTGGTAGACGAGCAGGAACAGGAGATACCCGCGCAGGTTCTTGCGCACGAATAGGCCGAGCGGTCCGAACACTCGGACGCGTTGATAGCGACGTAAACCGCCGTAGATGATGAGGGTTGCGGGAATTACGGTGAGGGCCCACAACGAGACGATCGTGGGGTCACCGAAAAAGACAAACAGCGCGAGTCCCGGTAGCCAGATGAGGGCATAGCCGATGTCCAGCAGGGGGATGAGGAGGTTGATTCCGGCGATGAGGCCGGCCAGCTTGCGCTTCTGTCGCCACGGCGGAACGGTGCGGATGCCTTCCAACATGCCGCGAGCCCATCGGGCGCGCTGGCGCATGAAGTGTTTGAGGGCATCCGGTGCATCGGTGAATGCCACCGCCGTGGGCTCAAAGATCACCCGGTCGCCCCGCTCCAGCAATTTCCAGGTCATGACGATGTCTTCACCGATAGCGTCGGGCCAACCGCCGATGTCACGCACGCTCGCGGTGAGATAGACGGAGAAGGCGCCCTGGGCCACCAGCGTGGATTGGAAGAGGCCCTGCATCCGCTTCACCCCGGCAATGCCCAAGTAGTAGTCCCACTCCTGCATGCGGGTGAGCAGATTGGTTCGTGAATTGCGAACGAGAACCGTCCCGGCCACGGCGACCGTGTTCGACGGAGCGGACTCCAACCGGGAGATAAGTCGGCGCAGGGCGTCCCGATGCAGAAGCGTGTCAGCATCCACGGTGATGACGTAGTCCGTTGTGACATGCGTGAGGGCCGCGTTGAGGGCGTTCGACTTGCCGGCGCGCTCCTCACGGACGATCGTCAGGTCGATACCGATCTCTGCGGCGGTACGTTCAGCCAACCGTACCGTGTCGTCGGTTGAGCCGTTGTCGGCCAGGATGACCCGCACAGGTCCGGCGTAGTCTGTTCTCGCCAGACACCGGATGGTCTCTGCGATACCCCGCTGTTCATTGCGCGCGGCGACAATGATCGTGAGCGGACTGGTCGGATCGAGGACCCGGAGGGGCGGCTGGCGGTCCAGGATGAGTGACATGGCCATGAGGGCGACCACATACCCGGGAAGATAGGCCACCAGTGACACGATGATCCAGGCAGCGGGCCTGCCGAAGGTGGTGGTGAGATCGGCGATCCAGGGTTGGCTCAGCCAAACGGCGACAGAGGTGCAGAGCAGAGCGAAGGTGACGGCGATCACGTATTTGGCCGTGACCGACACGTAGAAGCGTTTGTAGTGAGCCGGCCGCGCCGGGGCGGAGTGCGGTTGCGGGGCTCCGGGTTCGCTGAACACGGGGTTGTGTGGCGAGGCCGTTTCGGTCATCTGTTTCCCTGCTTGCGTGGAGGCGCGTGAACGCCGTGGCTAGCAGAACTGACATGACAACGTTCGGCGGCTCAATACTGACGATACGTCAGGACCAACCGAATTGACCCACATAACTGAAATAAATCAAACAGATGTGCCCCACGGGGCAAGCCCCCGTGAGGGGGACAATTTTCCTTGACCAGACCTCGTCGTGCGCGCTCAGGTTTAGACGGAACGAAGAACCGCAACGACCTTGCCGAGGATCTCGGCGAAATCTCCCACGATCGGCTCGAAATTGGTGTTTCGCGGGAGCAGCCAGGTGTGACCGTCGCGCTGGCGGAAGACCTTGACCGTCGCCTCACCGTCGAGCATAGCGGCCACGATCTCGCCGTTCTCCGCCGTCTTCTGCTGGCGGATGACGACCCAGTCCCCGTCGCAGATGGCGGCGTCGATCATCGATTCTCCGATGACCTTCAGCATGAAAAGTTCTCCCTTGCCGACCAGCTGGCGGGGGAGCGGGAAGATCTCATCGATCTGCTGCTCGGCCATGATCGGAACGCCGGCGGCGATCCGCCCGACGAGGGGAACCATGGCGGCGTCGCCGACCTGAACCGGGCTGTGGAAAGTCTCACCCTCGCGCNCGGCCGGGTCCTCGGCTGCGCGCGGGACCTCGATCAGGACTTCAAGCGCGCGGGGCCGATTCGGGTCGCGGCGAAGGTAACCGCTCAACTCAAGCTGGTTGAGCTGGTGGGTGACGCTCGACAGTGACGCGAGTCCCACCGCATCACCGATTTCGCGCATGCTCGGCGGATAACCACGCTGGCCCACGGAGCGCTGGATGACGTCGAGAATGGCGAGCTGTCGCGGGCTCAGGCTCTTGCGACGCCTGGTGCCGGCTTTGTCGCGGGAACCGCTGGTGTCTTTCGTCACGTTTTTGCTCCTCGAGTCGGTCCCGGTGNCGGTGAGTGCTGCCGATCACGCGGGAATGTCGGTGGTGTCTGGTTGAGTTCGGAATGAACAATTTCTCTATCGAAACTTTATCCAGTTTGTGCATCCGAAACAAACATTTATTCGAGCATGTCGGGATTTATTTTCAGAAAATATGACAAAAAGACTTGATTGTTCGAATATTCGAAGATACATTCGGAACATAGTTTCGTATCCGGTTCTCCCGGCCGAGATCCGGATACGGAACTGCACGACCTACACCTGGAGGTTCACCATGATCACGACGACCACACCCACGAACGCATCGGTCCCCACCGCGCGATTGCGGCTGACTCAGCGAGGTCGGGTCGTCATCACGGCCATCGTCGCCGCTCCCCTCGTTGTCGCGGCGATCGCTATCGCGCTGAACGGCGGCGGCGCGTTTGCGTCGGGGGCGCCGGTGAGTTCCGAAGGCTCCGCAGTGGCCTTGCAAACCGAGCTTGTCTCGTTCACCTACGTCACGGTCGCCGCGGGCGAATCCCTGTGGGACGTGGCCGAGGCCGTCGCGCCCACCCGTGACCCGCGTGATGTCATCGTCGATATCGTCAGCCTCAATCAGCTCCCAGGCGACTCGGTGCAGGCGGGGCAGCGCCTCGCTCTTCCCAGCGGCTACTAGCGCCCGGGTCGGGCCGGGCCCGAACGCCGGGTTCCGTGTGACGCAAGAGCGTACGGCCCGAAAGTCGTACGGCCTGTACGTCGTGCGGCCTTAACATTGAAGAGTGACTAGCCTCAACGATCTTCCCCTGCGCGATGACCTTCGTGGTCAGATTCCCTACGGTGCCCCTCAGCTGCACGTGCCGGTTGCCCTGAACGTGAACGAGAATACGCACCCGATTCCGGAACCGGTGGCGCTGGACATCGTACGCGCGCTCGCACAGGCGGTGTTGACCGTGAATCGCTACCCCGATCGTGAGTTTACGGAACTGCGAGAGCGGCTCGCGGGTTACCTCGGCCACGGTCTCACCCGGGACAACATCTGGGCCGGCAACGGTTCGAACGAAGTTCTTCAGCAGGTCTTGCAAGCGTTCGGCGGTCCTGGCCGGTCGGTGCTCGGCTTCGTGCCCACCTACTCCATGTACTCCATACTCGCGTCGGGAACCGGAACCGAGTGGATTGCCGGCGGCCGTGATGCGGACTATCGCCTGTCCCCGCAAACGGCCGTCGAGTGGGTCACCCGCACGAACCCCGACCTGGTCTTCCTCTGTTCTCCGAACAATCCGACCGGCACACCCCTGACCCTGGAGACCATCGCCGCCGTCTATGCGGCGAGTACCGGGATCGTTGTAGTGGACGAGGCCTATGCCGAGTTCAGTCCGGTCGGTACGGAAAGTGCGCTCAGCCTGCTGCCCGGCCGCGAACGCCTGCTCGTCTCGCGCACCATGAGCAAGGCCTTCGCCTTCGCCGGTGCCCGAGTGGGTTACCTTGCTGCCGACCCGGCCGTCACGGACGCGCTGCGACTCGTACGACTCCCTTATCACCTCTCCGCCCTGACCCAGGCTGCCGCCAACGCTGCGCTCGCCCACTCCGATGAGATGCTCGCCATGGTTGATGAGATTCGAGTGCAACGTGATCGCCTCGTGACGGAAATCACCCGGTTGGGCTACACCCCGCACGAGAGCGGCAGCAACTTCGTGCTCTTCGGCGGGGTGGCCGACCCGCAGGGCACCTTCGAGGCATTGCTCGCCGAGGGCATCCTGATTCGGGACATCGGTATCCCCGGCCACCTCCGGGTGACGGCGGGAACGCGGGTTGAGACGACCGCGTTCCTGGAGGCTCTGGAGCGCCTCGGTCGGCCGTCGGCTGCCGGAGCCGAATAAACTAGGTTCATGAGCTCTTCTTCAGTGCCGGCCGCGCCGCGCATCGCCCACCTGCAGCGCGAGACCAGCGAATCGAGCATTGATCTTTCGCTCAACCTGGACGGAACCGGGGTGAGCGAGATCCACACCACGGTGCCTTTCTTCGATCACCTGCTCACCGCCTTCGCCAAGCACTCCCTGACCGACCTTTCGGTCCGTGCGCACGGTGANACCGACATCGACGTGCACCACACGGTGGAAGACGTGGGCATTGTGCTGGGTCAGGCGATCAAACAGGCGCTCGGAGACAAATCGGGAATCTCCCGGTACGGAGACGCCCTGGTGCCCCTGGACGAAGCGCTGGCTCAGGCGGTTGTTGATATTTCCGGTCGTCCGTACCTGGTGCACACCGGGGAGCCGGCCGGGTTCGCGATGCATCTCATCGGTGGGCACTTCACGGGTTCGATGGTGCGGCACGTTTTTGAGGCCATCGCCTTCAACGCTGCACTGACCGTGCACGTCACGGTAAAGGGCGGACGCGACCCGCATCACATCGCCGAGGCCGAGTTCAAGGCCTTTGCGCGCGCGTTCCGGCAGGCCAAGGCGTTTGACCCGCTGGTCAGCGGCATCCCGTCCACCAAGGGTGCCCTGTGACCAGTGTCGTCGTGCTGGATTACGGGACCGGCAACGTTCACTCGGCCGTGAAGGCGCTGGAGCTGGCCGGCGCGGACGTCACCCTGACGAGCGACCGTGCTCGTGCGCTTGAGGCGGACGGCCTGGTCGTTCCCGGCGTCGGTGCCTTCAGCGCGGTGATGGCCGCTCTCACGGCGGTGCGCGGAGACGACATCGTCGACCGTCGGCTGGCCGGCGGCCGGGCAGTGCTCGGTATCTGCGTGGGAATGCAGGTGCTCTTCGAGCACGGTGTGGAACGCGGAATCGACACCGAGGGCCTCGGGGAATGGCCCGGAACGGTCACCGAGCTCACGGCGCCGATCCTGCCCCACATGGGCTGGAACACGGTGAGCCCTGACCCGGCATCGGTACTGTTTCGCGGCCTCGAGGAGGAGCGGTTCTACTTTGTGCACTCCTATGCCGCTCAAGAATGGACGCTCGACGTGCAGCCGCCGTTTCCGCAGCCGCGCCTGACCTGGGCCGAACACGGTGCGCCGTTTCTGGCGGCCGTTGAAAACGGTCCGCTGTCGGCGACACAATTCCATCCGGAGAAGTCCGGGGCGGCCGGGATCCTGCTGCTGAAAAACTGGATCGCCACCCTGCACGACTAGGTTTTTTGTGTTCATTTAGGCTGCTTCGGCGGCCACAAAGCAAGGATATTCATGAGTGAGTTCAGCCACACCCCGCGTCTCGTACTACTGCCGGCCGTGGACGTCGCCGACGGCAAGGCCGTGCGCCTGACCCAGGGACGCGCCGGGACGGAGACCAATTACGGTACTCCCGACGACGCGGCAGCCGACTGGGTGCGCCAGGGCGCCGAGTGGATCCACCTGGTGGATCTCGACGCCGCCTTCGGACGCGGCGAAAACACCGGGGTGATCAAGAAGGTGATCCGCCAGGTGAAGGGTGTGAATATCGAGCTGTCCGGGGGAATCCGCGACGACGAGTCCCTCGAGGCCGCCCTCAGCACCGGCGTGAAGCGGATCAACCTGGGAACCGCCGCCCTCGAAAACCCGGAGTGGGCGGCCAGTGTGATCGCCCAGTACGGGGAAGCGGTTGCCGTGGGTCTCGATGTGCGCGGAACGACCCTGGCCGCCCGCGGCTGGACCAAGGACGGCGGTGACCTTTGGGAAGTGCTGGAGCGCCTCGAAGCGGCCGGCTGCTCGCGGTACGTGGTGACCGATGTCACCAAAGACGGAACCCTGCAGGGACCCAACATTGAACTTTTGCGCCAGATTCTGGCCAAAACCAGTCGTCCCGTGATCGCCTCCGGAGGCGTCTCCAGCCTGGACGACCTGATCGCCCTGCGCCAGCTCGTTCCCCTGGGCCTGGAGGGTGCAATCGTGGGGAAGGCGCTCTACGCAGGGAACTTCACCCTCGCCGAGGCCCTGGATGTCTCGGGCTCGTAACCTCGGCTCCACCGGCCGGCCGTCGGGACCTGACGGGCCCG